>Ga0194134_10000215_pt1 | contig 87908 bp, 73 predicted proteins | sample TA2KigOff0mmetaG_FD_148602 | JGI IMG/M metagenome (GOLD analysis project Ga0194134, IMG submission 148602) | Freshwater microbial communities from Lake Tanganyika, Tanzania - TA2015056 Kigoma Offshore 0m | ecosystem: Environmental > Aquatic > Freshwater > Lake | place: Tanzania: Lake Tanganyika...
TTGTAGGTCTGCACCAGCCACTCGCTGTTGTGCGCGTAGTTGTGGATCTGGTCGGGCAGCAGGCGGTCGGCCATGAGCTGCGTGTTGTCGACCCGCACCGAGGCCTCCTGCTGCCAGGCCATGTCGGGGTAGCGCTTGAGCTTGTTGAAGGTGTGCCCGGCCATGTGCCACTGGTGGGCCACGCCCAGGGAACTCTGTCCGGACTTCGAGGCCGAGGGCACCGCCCGGATGGCCGACTCGTCCTTCTCGCCGTCCCACAGGTGGATGCGGTAGTGGTGGGCCGGGTGCATCGGTTGCTGGGCGAAGATCTCTTTGAGCAGCGACTCCACCGCTTGCGCGCTGCCGATGGGCCAGCCCTTGTACCCGCTGTCCCACAGGTGGACCGCCAGGAAGGCCTTGGCCTCCACGTCGTCGGGGAACTCGAAGATGAGGTTCTCGAGCGCCCGGGTGTAGTCCCGGCGGCGGTCCTTCTCGTCGCGCTTCGGGTCCTTGTGGAACTCGGCCAGCGACTCGATCCACAGCCGCTCACGGCGGGTGACCGGGGCCTTGCGGCGGTCGGCCTCTCGGATGAACCCCGCCGCCCGGGCGGCGTTGTTGGCGTTGGCCATGGCCATGCCCCAGTAGGCCATGGCGCAGTTCGTGTCGTGGAAGGCCGACTCCCGGAAGGAACGCTCGGCCTCCAGGTACCAGAACCCGTGCAGTTGCCCCACGCCCTGCAGGAAGAAGCCCTTGGCCGGGTCGTTGGTGGTGGTGATGTCGAAGCGGATCTCCGGCATGCCCGCCATCCGCCGGGCCCGCTGTCGCGGACCCTCGTTGAAGACCTGACCATGCATGGAATGGCCCGGATCGACGGTCTTGGCGTCGTCGGGTGAGGCCTTCACCGGCTCGGCGGCACGGCCCACCCCGCAAAGGACGGCGCTCAGGAGCAGCATCCCCAACACCTTGGCATCACCACGCAATCGCATGAGGCGCAGGCTACCCGCTGGACCCGGTGAGCCAAAGGGCTTCTTGCGGGCCAAAGCGTCAACGCGCCTCGCGCAGGCAGTAGAGCCGGGAGGCAGTGCGGAGGAAGAGCCGGTCGCCGGCGATGGCCGGAGTGGCCATGCACAGTTCGCCCAAGCCGTTGACCCGCTCGAGGCGGTAGGGATCTCCGCCGCCCACCACGTAGGTGTCTCCGTCCTCGCTGAGGCAGAACACACGTCCGCGATAAGCCCAGGGCGAGGCGGTGAAACCGGCCGTCCCGTCGACCTTGAGTCGTTGCTTACCATAGAGTTCCCGGCCGGTCCGGGCATCGCGGCAGCTGAGAAAACCGAAGTCCCAAAGCACGTAGAACCGGCTGTCGTAGGCCAGGGGCGACGGGTTGTACGGGGCGGCGTTGGCTTCCATCCAGGCGATGGTGGCACTCTCCTTGGCCCCTTCCGGCAGGGTGAGGTCGCCGCCCCCGCCCGGTCGGATGGCGTAGACGGGTTTGTTGACCTTGAGGTTGTCGCCCACGTACCCGGCGCCCACATAGAGCAACCCATCGGCCTCGAACGGGGTGGGAATGACGATGGTGGAGGGCCCTTGCAAGTGCCATAGCACCCGGCCTTCCAGATCGTAGCTGCGGATCTGGTTGCGGCCCGGCACCACCAGTTCGCTGCGCTTGGGGTTCTTCCAGAGGTAGGGAGTGCTGAAGTTGCTGGGTTCGTCGCGCGGGACTTGCCACACGATCTTGCCGGTCTTGGCGTCGAAGGCGGTCAGGGTCGACGCCTCCTCATTGTCGTTCACCACATACACCCGGCCGCGGTGCAGGACGGGGGAGGAAGAGGTGCCCCATCCGTAGCGCATCTTCCGTGGGGGCAGCGGCTGCGACCAGACCACCTTGCCTTGAAGATCGAGGCAGAACAGGCCCACGGATCCGAACAAGACGTACAGGTGCTTGCCGTCCGTCAACGGGGTCTCGGAGGCGTAGCTGTTCTTGAGGTGGATGGGCGTGGTCGGAACCGCTCCGTGAAGCTCGGTGCTCCAGAGGGTCTTGCCGGAATCGCGGTCGAGGCACAGGGCCACCCAGCGCTGGCGGTGCTTCGGCGGATCCGGGCGATCGCCGCCGAAATACAGGCCCTTCTTCGGGGGCTCCAGGTCTCCGTCGCTCACCGCCGTGGTGAGGAACACCCGCTTTCCCCACACGATGGGCGACGACCATCCGCGCCCGGGAACTTCCGCCCGCCAGGCGACATTGGTTTCCGGGCCCCAGACCAGGGGCAGTCGTTCCGAGCTTCCGATGCCGCGGCTTTCGGCTCCCCGGAACTGGGGCCAGTTCGACTGGGCGCTCCCGCCCAAGGCCAGGGCCAGGGCCATCCCGATGCCGATCCCTCGTGCGAACCGGATTCCCCACGCGCCTGCGGTCGTCGTCATGCGCCTTGGCTAACGGCCTGCGCGACGGGAGGCAACCTCCATCGGCGGTAGGCCCACCGGTTCCAGGCCGGCCTTGCTAGGCCAGCACCGGGCGCACCACCTCGCCGGAGACGTCGGTGAGGCGGAAGTCGCGGCCGGCGTGGCGGTAGGTGAGGCGTTCGTGGTCGAAGCCCAGCAGGTGGAGCATCGTGGCGTGCAGGTCGTGCACGCTCACGGGGTTCTCGACGGCGCGGAAGCCGAACTCGTCGGTGGCCCCGTGGGCCGTGCCCCCGCGCACACCGCCGCCCGCCAGCCAGACGCTGAACCCGTAGTGGTTGTGGTCGCGGCCGAGCTTCGATTTTCCGCTGTCGCCGAGTTCCACCGAGGGCGTGCGCCCGAACTCGCCGCCCCAGAGGATGAGCGTGTCGTCGAAGAGGCCACGCTGCTTGAGGTCGGTCATGAAGGCGGCGATGGGGCCGTCGATCTCGCCGGCCTGCTTGCGCACGTTCGCCTCGATGTTGTCGTGATGGTCCCATGGCTGTCCGGCCCCGTGCCAGAGCTGGACGACCCGCACCCCGCGCTCGAGCAGCCGCCGGGCGATCAACGTCTGCCGGCCGTGGACCGTGTCGCCGTACATCGCGCGGATGGACTCCGGCTCGCGGGACAGGTCGAAGGCGTCGCTGGCCTCCATCTGCATGCGGAAGGCCAGCTCGAAGGACTCGATGCGCGCCTCGAGCCGGGGATCCGAGGCGTGGTCGCGCCGGTGGGCGTCGTTCAGCGAGGCCAGCAGGTCGAGTTGTCGGCGCTGCACGTCGCGGGTGGCGTGCGGGCTGCGGATGTCTTCGATGAGCCGGTCCACCTCCCGGTGCTTGGGGTCCACGAAGGTCCCCTGGAACACCCCGGGCAGGAAGGCCGACTGCCAGTTCTCGGAGTCCTTGATGGGCAGGCCGCCGGGACAGAGGGCCACGAAGCCGGGCAGGTTCCGGTTCTCGGTGCCAAGGCCGTAGAGGGTCCAGGCCCCGAAGCTGGGGCGGGGCTGCACGCTGTCGCCGCAGTTCATCAGCATGAGCGAGGGCTCGTGGTTGGGCACCTGCGCGTGCATCGAGCGGATGACGGCGATGTCGTCGGCATGGGCGGCGGTCCGGGCGAAGACCTCGCTGATCTCGAGGCCGCTTTGGCCGTGGCGCGAGAACCGGAAGGGCGACGGCAGGGCCGCGCCGGTCTTGCGCTCGGTGCGCAGGTACTGGCCGGGCAGCGGCTGGCCTGCGTACTTCGCCAGGGCCGGCTTGGGATCGAAGGTGTCCACCTGCGAGGGCCCGCCATTGAGGAAGAAGTGGACCACCCGCCGGGCCTTCGGCGCGAAGTGCGGTGATTTTGGTGCCAGCGGGGACAGGCCGGACAGCCCCTCGGGCGTGCCGGTGGCCGGGGCCGGGTCGCCGAGGGTCTGCAGCGACAGGGCGCCCAGGCCGAGGCCGGTGCGGGTGAGGAAGTCCCGGCGGCTCAGGGCCGCCCGAGGCCGGTTCCAAGAAGGGGGCCGCGACGATGACGACGAGGAGGAGGAGAGGAAGGTGGACATGGCGGCAGGGGTCAGTCGGCGAAGGCGAACTCGTTGGTGAGCAGCAGCACCTGGGCGTACTGCTCCCAGGGCTCCAGCCGGGGGGGCGGCGGTCCGACCTCGGGCCGCACCGGACGGTCGGGGTCGCGCTCGGCGACGTTCACGAAGCGCAGCCCGGCGGCGATCTCGTCGGTCCGGGCCTCGCGCTGGAAGAGCCGTCGGTGCAGGTGCCGGATGCGGTCCTCCGGCGACAGCGGCGCCACGGTCCGCGCCAGCACCCGGGCCCGGTCGGCGGCGAACGGTCCGTTGAGGAAGAAGAGCCCCTGCTGGGGCACGGTGGTTTCGTGGCGCACCGCCACGTGCAGGTCGGGATTGGCGAAGTCGAAGGCGCGCAGGACCCCGGGCAGGAACTGACGGTCCACCAGGCCATAGACCGAACGGCGTCGATTCGACGCCTCCAGCAGGCCCGCCGGCTGCCCGCCGATCCGGGCCTCAAGCTCGCCGGTGACGGCCAGCTGGGCGTCGCGCAGCTGCTCGAAGTCGAGCCGTCGCAGCGGGAAGGAGGCGAGCCGGCGGTTGTCGGGATCGAGCTGGCGGATCCTGGCCCGCTCCTCGTCGGACCACGGGGCCCGTCCGGCCGAGGCACGCTGGTAGGCGTCGCTGGAGACGATGAGCCGGTGGAGCGCCTTGAGGCTCCAGCCCGAGTCGATGAAGCGGCGGGCCAGCCAGTCGAGCAGCTCCGGATGGCTCGGGGCCTCGGCGCGCAGGCCCCAGTCGCTGGGCGTCTTGACGAGGCCCGTGCCGAAGTGGTGGTGCCAGACGCGGTTGACCATCACGCGGGCGGTGAGCGGGTTGTCGGGCGAGGCGATGGCGTGCGCGAGGTCAAGCCGACCGTTGCCATGGGCGAAGGGGCGGCGCCCGGGCCCGGAGAGCACCTCCAGGAATCGGCGTGGGACCTCCGGCCCCGGCTGCGAGGGGCTGCCGCGGCGGAAGACCACGGGCAGGGGTTCCGGGGGCCGCTCGGCCAGCACGAGGGCCGCGCGCACACCCAGGGCGATGAGGCGGCGGTCCACCGCGCCCTGGAGCTGCCAGAGTTCCTCGGTGACCTGGGTGGGATAGAGGTACTCGGTGTTCACCATGCCGGTGTCCGGCACGGTCGTGGGCGAGGCCGGGTCGTGCAGGAAACGCTCGAGCGCCTCGTCCGCCGAGTCGGGCGGGAGCGTCGGCGGGGCCGCTGGACCCGTGGGCTTCGGGGTCTTTGCCAGCGCCTCCGCGCGGGCCTGGGCCTCGTTCTCCACGCGGGTGAAGAGTTCGCCATAGCGCCGGGCGACCTCGGTGCGCGAGGACGGCGCCCGCGAGAAGGCCTTCGCCACCCGTGGGTTCCATCCTTGGGCGAGGTGACCGGGGGCGTCGAGGGCGCGGGCGGCGGCGGCGGGCCAGTCGGTGTCGGACAGGGCAGCCAGGTCCATGACCAGGATCCGCCAGGGTCCGAAGATGGGGTGATCGGGTGTGGCCACGACCTTGAGGTGGTCGCGCCACCGGCGCACGGCCATGGGGATGATGTCGGCGGTGGAGAGGATCTGGTCGAAGCCCTCTTCGGGGTAGTCCTTCGGGTTGAGCTGGGCGGCCAGGTACTCGCCGGTGCGCTGACGCAGCCGGGTGGTGGCCTCGCCACGTCGCAGGGCCAACTGGTCGCTGAACTTCCTGCGCAGCGCCGCCAGCTCCGCGTCGGCGGGTTCGTCCAGGGGGACCAGGCGGTCGTCGTTGCCCCGCAGCACGCCGTAGAGCGAGTAGTAGTCGGCCGTGGGGATGGGGTCGTACTTATGGTCGTGGCAGCGGGCGCAGGCGACGGTGAGCCCGAGGGTGCCCCGGGTGATGACGTCGATGCGGTCGTCGATGATGTCGTGGGTGACGCCGAGGAACCGCCGTCCGCCGGTGAGGAACCCCATGGCCGCGAGGTCGGGGGAGCCGGCCGGGACGAGCTGGTCGGCGGCGAGCTGGAGGCGCAGGAACCGGTCGTAGGGAAGGTCGGCGTTGAGGGCGCCCACAACCCAGTCGCGGTAGGTGCTGGCGTGGACGAAGCGGGATTCCTCGCGGGCGTAGACGTAGCCCTTGGTGTCGGAGTAGCGCGCGACGTCGAGCCAGTGCCGGCCCCAGCGCTCGCCGTACCTGGGCGAGGCGAGCAGGCGGTCGATCAGGCGTCCGGTCGCGCCGGCGCGGTCGCGGGTTGCCTCGGTGGTGAAGCGGTCGACTTCGGCGGGCTCTGGCGGCAGGCCGGTGAGGTCGAGGCTGAGGCGCCGGATCACGGTGCGCGGGTCGGCCGGGGGTGCGGGGGCGATGCCCGCGCGCTCGAGCCGGTCCTGCAGGAACCGGTCGATGGGGTGATCCGGTTGCGCTCGGGTGCGGGCTTCCGGGACCTCGACCCTGCCGAGGGGCTGGAAGGCCCAGTGCTCGCGGGCGTTGTCGGGTGGCCGGACGGCGGCTTGGGCGAAGGGACCTGCGAGTCCGGCGAGCAGCAGCCGGAGGATCCCCACCATCGCGGGGATGCCTGCCAGGACGCGGGTCGGGTCTCCGGGGATCACGTTGGGAACCTACCTCAAGCCGATTGTCCGCGCCATCGTGCAAGTGGGCTCCGCGGGTTCAGTCCGCGCTCGCGGGGAACGTTGGGTGGGCTCCGCGGGTTCAGTCCGCGCTCGCGGGGAACGTTGGGACAGGAGGGGCTCTCCAGCGCTGTCGCGCTGGGGGGACCAGGATGTCGACGTTCCTACGCTCGCCGCGGACTGATCCCGCTCCGCTGCGGTTTGGAAGGGGCTCCGCTGGCTCAGTCCGCGCTCGCGGGGAACGTTGGGTGGGCTCCGCGGGATCAGTCCGCGCTCGCGGGGAACGTTGGGGCAGGAGGGGCTCTCCAGCGCTGTCGCGCTGGGGGGACCAGGATGTCGACGTTCCTACGCTCGCCGCGGACTGATCCCGCTCCGCTGCGGTTCCTAGGTTGTGCTCCGGCGTTGTCACCGGGGTGGGCTTGGACCCAGGGTGGGCGGGTGCGTGGGACCACGGGGACACCGGGGGCTGAGGCCCGGGGAGGGGCGATGGCGGCGGCGGGGTGCTACCTGCTCTGGGGGCTGGTGCCCCTGTATTGGAAACAGTTGGCGGCGATCGATCCGCTGGAACTCATCGCCCACCGGCACCTGTGGTCGCTGTTGCTGCTGGGCGGGTTGCTGGTGGCCACCGGCGAGGGCTGGAGCTCGGCGCTCGGGGCGCTTTCCACGATCCGGGGAGCCGCCCGCCTGCTGGTGGCGGCGCTGCTCTTGACCACCAACTGGCTGGTGTACGTCTGGGGCGTCAATACCGGCCACATCCTCGAGACCAGCCTCGGCTATTTCCTGGTGCCGCTGATCAGCGTCCTGGCGGGCCGGTTCCTGTTGGGCGAGCAACTGCGGCGGGTGCAATGGATCGCGGTGGGCCTGGCGGCGCTCGGGGTGGGCTCGATGGTGGTGGTGGTTCAGGGGGGCCGGGTGCCTTGGATCGCCCTGGCGCTGGCGGGCAGTTGGAGCAGCTACAGCGTGATGAGGAAGCGGTCGGCGCTCGGAGCCATCCCGGGATTGGCGGTGGAGACGCTGCTGCTGGCGCCGGTGGCGTTGGGCTTCCTGGTGTGGAAACAGGCGCAGGGAACCGGGGCGCTGGGCCGGTTGGATGTCGGCACCCATGCGCTCCTGGTCAGTTCAGGGGTGATCACGGCGATCCCGCTGCTGCTCTTCGCCCACGCGGCCCGGCGCATCCGACTGTCGACGCTGGGAGTCACCCAGTATCTGGCGCCCACGCTGCAATGGGCGATCGGAGTCTGGGTCTATCACGAGCCCGTCCAGCGCGAGCGGCTCTTTGGCTTCGCGCTCATCTGGGTGGCCCTGGGAATCTACTCGGTGGACAACCTGCGGGCGGCAGCGGCGGGTGTTGCGGCACCGTCGCCAGTTGCGCCTTCACGCCACTCGGCACGTTGAGTCCGGAAGGTTGCCATTCCTGGAGCGGGACCTCCCAGTTGAACGCTTGGGACGTGATGGGAGCCACGAAGAGGTCCCCCGGGAAAGGAACCGAATCCCAAAATGACGGCGGGCCGGACCCTGACGCGGTTGAGATCCGTGAAGGGGGTCGGCAGCGGAACGATGTCATTTCTTGAGCGACATATGGAAGACATCGTCCGCCGGGTTGTCCCAAACCGGCATCGAGGAGCGCTCGGAGTGCAGGCGCCATTCTTGACGTCCCACGTCTTCAGCGACCTCAGACGTCAACGTCAACGGCACGCGGGAGTGCTCAGGTGGCGACAGTGGCTTCAATGGTTTGAGCCAACCCTGCTCGTACACGGCTTCCAAGGTCGTGGACATCACATCACGCTACCGGATCCCTTGCACTCGACGAGTTCAAGGTTTGCAGCGGCATGGAAATCCATGGAGACAGGTTCCAAGGATGGCTGCCCGGCCCATGGAGGGTTGGGCGATCTGGCGCAGTCCGCCGGGATCAGCGGCTGCGGGTCTTCAGGAAGGCCAGCACCTGGTCGGCCTGGTCGGCGGTCGAGCCCTTGGGGTCGACCCAGACGCAGACGCCATCCTTGAAGAGGAAGGCCGAGCGGCTGGCCATGCCGATGAGGTTCTTGACGCCGAAGGCCTCGGTCACGGCCTTGTCCTTGTCGGCAAGGAGGGCGAAGGGGAAGGACTGCTCGTCCTTGAACTGCTTCTGGCTGGATTCGTTGTCCGTGCTGACGCCATAGACCCTCACGCCCTGCTTCTGCAACTGGGCCCAGGCGTCGCGCAGCGAGCATCCCTGCTTGGTGCAGCCCGGGGTGCTGGCCTTGGGGTAGAAGTAGACCAGCAGGTAGCCCTCGGCACCGGCCTTGGCCAGCTCGACGGCCTTGCCGTCCTGGTCGTTGCAGGTGACGGCCGGCAGCTTGGCACCGACGGCCAGCTTGTCGGCGGCGCTGGCGAAGAAGGGGAAGAGGGTGGTGAGGAACATGGCGGTCACGAGCGGTTTCATCTTGCGCGAGAGTCTCGCCCAGGAATCCCCGGAGGCAAGCGGCCCGACCGGGAGGCCGGGAGGCGGGCGGTGGGGAGGCTGGGAGGTGGGCCGACTTCCGGGAGACCGTCCCGGGTCATCCTTTCCGCCATCTGCCGGATTGAAGCCCCGGGCGCGGCGGGGAAGGCTCCCGCCATGCCGTTCCCAATTGTCGTCCCGCCGGCCTGGCGCCGGATCGTCCTGCCCGTGGTGCTGGGGGTGTCATGCCTCTTGCCCGGGGTGTTTGGGGCCGCGCTGTGGGATCTTCCCGGGGCGAGGTCGCTGGACTTGTCCGAGGCGCCGGTGCAGGTGGCGGGGTTGGGTTGGTTCGCGGAGGAGCCCTCGGTGCTGCGACGATTGCCGGCGCGCCTGAAGGACCGGGTGAGCCCGGCGGTCTGGGGACTGGCCCAGCATCCCTCCGGGGCCCGGGTGAGGTTCCGCACCGATTCGACGCGCCTCGGCCTGGTGGCCCGCAACCCGGACGCCTCGACGATGCACCACATGACGAGCGTGGGTCAGAACGGCTTCGACCTCTATGTTGATGGCCAGTACCGCAACAGCGCCTGGCCCGATGCGAAGGGGCTCATCCAGCGGGAGTGGACGCTGGGCGAGGACCGGCGCCTGCGGGAGGTCACGCTCTACCTGCCGCTGTACAAGGCGGTGACGGTTGAGCGCCTGGTGCTCGAGCCCGGGGCGGTGGTGTCGGCACCGTCGTCCTTCGCCCGGCCGCGACCCGTGGTGTTCTACGGGTCGAGCATCACGCAGGGAGGTTGTGCCGAGAATCCCGGCCTGAGCTACACGGCCCTCCTGGGGCGTTCGTTGAACCTCGATTTCATCAACCTCGGGTTCAGCGGTGCGGGTCTCGGGGAACCGGCCGTGGCCGAGGCGGTGGCCGAGATCGACGCCGAGGCCTTCGTGCTCGACTTCTGGGCCAACCCATCGCCCGAGGCCTACCGCGACGCGCTGCGGGGTTTCGTGGACACGGTGCGACGGCGTCATCCGCGCACGCCGATCCTGGTGACGGGCCCGTTCTGGTTCCCGGCCGAGGCGGGCTCGTCGGCGTTGCACGCCCAGCAGGAAGCCAAGCGGAAGACGGCCCGGGACCTCGTGGCCGCCCGGCGGAAGGCTGGCGATCGCGCCATCACCTTCGTGGACGGCCTCGGCATGCTCTCTCCCTCGCAGGGATCGGGCCTGGTGGACGGCGTGCACCCCAACTCGCTGGGCTTCCAGCACTGCGCCGACGGCCTGGAACCCCACCTGCGGCGCTCCCTGCGCTTGCCCGTCAGGCGGCATTGATTCCGATTCCCGACTGCGGCCTCGAAACCTTCCCTCGTCTTGGCCCTCTCATTCTTCGCCTCCATGACCCTCCTCGAATTCCGAACCTTGCTCGCGCGGCAGCCCGAGGCGCTTCTCCGCTTTCGACGGCCCGACGGAACCTTCCTGCCGATCCATGCGCATGTCTCGGAGGTGGCACGGGTCGAGAAGCACTACATCGATTGCGGCGGGGTGCTCCGGGCCGATGCCTTCTGCCGGCTGCAGACGTGGGTGGCCGACGACGTCGACCATCGGCTGAGCGCCGCCAAGCTGCTGGGCATCCTCGGCAAGGCGGGGCCGATTGGCCTGCGCGACGACCTCGCGGTCGATGTCGAGATCGAGGTCGGGTTCGTCACGCAGATGCCGCTCGAGTCCGTGGCCGTCCAGGACGGGGAGCTGCACCTGCAGTTGGGCCTCCGCCACACCGACTGCCTCGCGCAGGACCGTTGCCTGCCGAAGGCCCCGGCCCCGCAGGCCATCGGGTTCAAAATCCCTCCCAAGGCCCGATCAATTCTCCCATGAATCAAGAACCCTCCCCCGAAGTCCCCCGGACGCCGCTCATCCTCGTGCTGTGCACGGGCAACTCCTGCCGAAGCCACATGGCCGAGGTCATCCTCCGTGCGGCCTCGGGCGGCGTGTTCCGTGTGGCCAGCGCCGGAAGCCGGCCGGCCGGGTTCGTGCACCCGCTGTCCATCCGGGCCCTGGCCGAGATCGGCATCGACCTGGCCGGGCACACCTCCAAGCACATGGACCTCTTCCTCGACCAGCCGGTGGAGACGGTCATCACCGTGTGCGGGAATGCGGACCAGGTCTGTCCGGTGTATCCGGGCCAGGTGAACCGCCACCATTGGCCCTTCGACGACCCGGCCCATGCCCCGGGCAACGAGGAGGAGCAGATGGTGGAGTTCCGCCGAGTGCGCGACGAGATCCGGAGGGTCTTCGAGGCCTATGCCCAGGGTCGCATCGACCAGGCGCGGTCGGACGGTGCCCGCTGCTGAGGAGGGTGGCTGTCCGAGTCCTCACACGACCGGGCGAGGGAGTCTTCGGGTCGCGGGCTTTGCGCCGTTCCCGCGGTGAGGCCTTGGGTTGAGTTCGCGGCCCCGTGTGGTTTGCTCGAGTCCGGCACGATGAATCCCGAACGATTGCTCCTCCAAGGCTCCCTGCAGGAGATCTCCGCCCGCCTGCACTCCGGTGAACTGACGCCCGGCCAGTTGACCGGTTCGGCGCTGGAGGCCGCGCGTCGCGGTGCGAGGTCGCGGGCGTTCCTGATGGTCGACGAGGCCGGTGCCCGGGCCCGTGCGGCGGCGCTGGAGGCTTCCGGGCCCGGGGGGCCGCTCTGGGGCCTGCCCGTGTCGGTGAAGGATCTCTTCGACGTGGCCGGATGGCCCACGACCTGCGGTTCGCCCTTCTACGCCGGCACCCGGCCCGTGCCCATGGCCGATGCCCCCTATGTGGCCGGTTGGCGGGCGCAGGGCACCGTGCTGGTGGGCAAGACCAACCTCAACGAGTTCGCCTACGGGATCACCGGGGAGAACCGCTGGTTCGGCGACGTCACCCAGCCGGACCGGCCCGGTCGATTGACCGGGGGATCGAGTTCCGGGGCCGCCGCCAGCGTGTTGATGGGCGCGGCCGCCATCGCCCTCGGTACCGACACCGGGGGATCGCTGCGCGCTCCGGCCGCCCTGTGCGGGTTGGTCTCGTACCGGGCCAGTCTGGGCAGCGAGGACGCCTCGGGCAGTTTCCCGCTGGCCCATGCCTTCGACACGCTGGGCTGGTTGCAGCGCCGCCTGGTCGACCTGCCCTGGGTGGCCCGGAGCTTCCGGCCGGCCGTGGCGTCCCCCCGGCTCGGGCGCGTGCCCCGGATCGCCGTGGTGCGCGGCGACTGGCTCGCCCCGACCGAGCCCGAGGTGCTGGCCGGCCTCGAGCGGTTCGTGGCGGCCCTGCGGGACGGCGGCGCCGGGATCGATGAGATCGAGGGCGTGGGCTGGGACCGTGCGGTGGACTGCTTCGTGCCCATCCAGGCCCACGAGGCCCACGCCACCCACGCCCGATACCTCGCCGACCATGCCGGGGCCTATGACCCGGCTATCCTCCCGCGGCTGGAGCTGGGGCGTGGCGTGTCGTCCGCGCGGTATGCGGAACTCCTGGCCGTGCGCGAGGCGTTCCGTCGCGGGCTCGGGTCCCTCTTCGCCCGCTTCGACGTGCTGGTGGCCCCCGCCAGCGCCCTGCGGATCCTCGAGGCGGGCGCGGACCACGCCGGCACCCGGCCGCGGATGATCCGTCTCACCGCCCCCGCCAGCCTCGGTGGGCTGCCGGTGGTCACCGTGCCCTGGATCGAGGCGGGCGAACCGGGCCTGGGGTTCCAGTGCCTGGGCGCGCCGGGCGCCGACGGCCTGCTGTGGTCGTTCGCCGAATGGGTGGCCGCCTTGGGGCGCCCGGAAATACCCTGAGTTTTCAGACAGGCTCTGAATCGTCCCGGCGGATCCCCGAGCCCAGCCACCAGTTTTGCGTTTTTCATTTCCGGTTTCCGGGCACTCTCGACCCGGCCCTATGAGCAACGCCTCCGCCCACAAGATCTCCAAGAAATTCGCCGCCTATCCCCGGCTCAACCCCTTCGCCATCGGCAAGAGCATCTCCGCTGCCGACCTCATCGATCAGTCGATGCTGGCCTACAATGGCGGCCGGTTGCGCGAGGCGGCCCAGTTGCTCGCGAGGAAGATGCTTCCCGACGACGGCTTCATCGGGATGTCGTTGACCGGCGCGCTCACCCCGGCCGGCCTGGGCAAGAGCTGCCTCATCCCGCTGATGAAGGGCGGCTACGTGGACTGGATCATCTCCACCGGGGCCAACCTGTACCACGACCTCCACTTCGGTCTGGACATGCACCTGCACAGCGGAACGCCCTTCCTCGACGACGTGGAATTGCATGAGGAGGGGGTCATCCGCATCTACGACGTGCTCTTCGACTACAACGTGCTCCTCGACACCGACGCCTTCGTGCGTGAGGTCATCCAGGGGCCGGAGTTCCAGCGGCCCATGGGCACCGACGAGTTCCACCACCTCCTGGGCAAGTACGTCCACGCCCGCCAGAAGACGCTGGGCATCTGCGACAGCTCGATCCTCTCCACGGCCTACGAGTGCGGCATCCCCATCTTCACCAGCAGCCCGGGCGACAGCTCCATCGGCATGAACGTCGCGGCCATGTCGCTGCGCGGATCGAAGCTGCTGCCCGACGTGAACCGCGACGTGAACCAGACCGCGGGCATCGTCTACCACGCCAAGAGCACGGGCCACACCAGCAGCGTGTTCATCCTGGGCGGCGGCAGTCCCAAGAACTTCATGCTGCAGACCGAGCCGCAGATCCAGGAGGTCATGGGCATCCAGGAGAAGGGCCACGACTACTTCCTGCAGTGCACCGATGCGCGCCCCGACACCGGCGGCCTCAGCGGAGCCACGCCGGCCGAGGCGGTCAGCTGGGGCAAGGTCGACCCCGACAAGCTCCCCGATTCGGTGGTCTGCTACACCGACAGCACCATCGCGCTGCCGCTGCTCACGGCTTACGTCACGGCTCGGGTCAAGCCCCGCAAGCTCAAGCGGCTCTACGACCACCGCGACGCGATCCTCGACCAGGTGCGCTCGAAGTACCTGAAGACCGGCACCGTTGACAAGGTGCTCACCAGCCGCAAGATGGCCAAGCGTTCCAGCTCCATCGGCTTCAAGAAGAAGCGGTCCTGATCGGGCCCGCGCCCGTCGGTGGCCCGGCATTCCGGGGCGACGGGTCGGCCGACGGATCGGACGGATGTCCGGTCCAGTCCGGTCCGGTCCAGTCCGGAAATTACGCCGATCCCAGGGGAAAAGGCCCATCACCGTAGCCACCACGCATGAACCCCGCCGCCGCCGCCGCCGATCCGCCCGCCCTGCCTGATCCGCGTCGCCATGACCTCGATGCGCTCCGAGCGGCGGCGATGCTGCTGGGCATCTTGTATCACGCGGCCTTGGCCTACGCCGCCGGTTTCGGCTGGATGATCGAGGACCCGAGCCGGAGCACCGGGCTCTACCTGTTCCAGGCGGCCGTCCACGGCTTCCGGATGCCGCTCTTCTTCGTGGTCAGCGGATTCTTCACGGCCCTGCTCTGGCGCAAACGCGGTCTCTCGGCCGTCTGGAAGAACCGCCTGCTGCGCATCTTCCTGCCCTGCCTGATCGGGCTCGTCACGCTGGTGCCTGCCATGGGCTGGGCTTCGGGCAGTGCCATGGCCGCCAGGTTCCGCCTGCGGAAGGCCGCCGAAACGGCCCGGACCGCGACCGCCGACGTCACGGTCTGGAGCGCTCTCGCCTCGGGCGACGTGGCCGCCCTCGACCGGGTGCTGGCCCGCAAGCCGCCCCTGGATGTCCAGCAGCCTGAATCTGGCATCGTCCCGCTGACGCTGGTGGCCCTGCAGGGTCGCGAAGACCTCGCCCGCCGGCTGCTCGACGCCGGGGCCTCGGTCCATGCGACCAACCGCGATGGCAACACCCCGCTGCACGCCGCCGTCTTTCTCGGACGCACGGGCCTGGTGGAGCTGCTCCTCGCCCGGGGCGCGAACGTCCATGCCCGCAGCGTCTCGGGCGAATCGACCGTGCAGCCCGCCCGGGCCGACTGGGCCGCCACTGAGTTCATCGCCGGCCTGTTCGGCGTGAAGCTCGACCGCGCCGAGGTCGAGGCCGGGCGGGCCGTGGCCGTCCGACGCCTGACGGCCCTGGGCGTGGAGGAGTCGGCGGCCGGGCAGGGGACAGGCGAGGCGGGCCGCCGGATCTCCGAGGTCTTCCGTGGGCTCATCGACACCCCGGTCTTCATCGTGGTGTGGTTCCTGTGGTTTCTCTGCTGGCTGCTTCCGGTGTTCTCCGCCTACGCTTGGCTGGCGCGCCGGTTCGGATGGGGGGCGCCCCCACGGTGGCTGGTGCTCGGCCCGGCCCGTTGGCTGGTCTGGGTCCCGCTCGTGCTGGTGCCGCAGGCCTTCATGACCTGGGAGGGCACCTACGGTCCGGACACCTCGATGGGCCTTGTGCCCATGCCGCATGTCCTTGCCTATTACCTGCTCTTCTTCGCCTTCGGCGTGCTGTACCATGAGGCTGACGATTCCCGGGGCGAGCTCGGCCGGGGCTGGCGGTGGCTCCTTCCCGTGAGCCTGCTGGTGCTGCTCCCCCTCGGGGTCGAGGCCGCCACGGGCCACCTCAGGTTCCGCGACCGCGTGCTGCCGCCGGGCCTATTCCATGTGGCCACCGTGCTGCTCCAAGGGCTCTACGCCTGGGCCATGACCTTCGGGTGTATCGGCGCCTTCCGGGAGTGGGTCCGAACGGCGAGCCCCCGGGTGCGCTACCTCTCGGACTCGGCCTACTGGCTCTACCTCGGCCACCTGCCCCTGGTCATCTGGGCCCAGGGCGCGATGGCCGACTGGCCGCTGCCCGGATGGCTCAAGTGCCTGCTGATCTCGGCCGCGGTCACGGGCCTTCTCCTGGCCGTCTACGAGTGGGGCGTGCGCTACACCTGGGTTGGCGCGATGCTCAACGGGCGGAAGCTTCGGAAGCCGTCGCCCCCGGCTCCCGGGAGCGCGGCGGTGGCGGGTTGATCGTCTGGGATCGTGGGATCGGGGGTTTGGGTTGTCGGCCGGGCCGTCGGGCTGGTTCCATCGGGGGAATGATTCCGCGGACTCTCCGTGTGCTCGCCGGACTCGTCGTGGCCCTGTGGGTCCTGCGTGGGCCGGTCGTGGTCGTCGTCGCGGCGGCGGATGGGGCCGGGTCGGCGGTCGCGGGTGCCGGGCGGCCCAATGTACTCTTCCTCTTCGCCGACGATCAGCGCGCCGACACGATCGGCGCCTGGGGCAACCTCCACCTCCGCACGCCCCATATCGACGGGCTGGCGGCCCGCGGGGTCAGCTTCCGGGGCAACTACTGCTTCGGGGGCAACAGCGGCGCGGTGTGCATCCCCAGCCGGGCGATGCTCATGAGCGGGCGGACCTGGTTCGGCCTTCCCCACAATCTCGACAGGACGTTGACCTGGCCCGAGCACCTGCGGCGGCAGGGCTACGAGACCTTCGCCACCGGCAAATGGCACAACGGCGAGGCGTCCTTCGTGCGCAGTTTCGAGCGCGGGCGCTCGGTCCACTTCGGCGGCATGGACGACCATACCCGCATCGCCATCCAAACCTTGGGGCCCGATGGGACGTGGTCGCCGCGCCGTCCCTCACCGAAGTTCTCGAGCGAACAGTTCGCCGACGAAGCGATCGACTTCCTCCGTCGCCCCGCCGGGCAGCGGCCCTTCCTCGCCTATGTGGCCTTCACGGCTCCCCACGATCCGCGCAATCCGCCGGAGGCCTGGCGGGTGACCGACCCCGCGAAGCGCCCGCCCCTGCCGCGCAACTACCTGCCCCAGCACCCCTTCGACAACGGCGAGCTGGTCCTGCGCGACGAGAACCTCCTGCCGTGGCCCCGGCCGCCGGAGTGGGTCCGCGACCAGCTCGGGGAATACTACGGACTCATCGAGCACCTGGACGCCCAGATCGGGCGGGTGCTCGACGCCCTGGCGCGCTCGGCCCATGCCACCAACACGATCATCGTCTACGCCGCCGACCATGGGCTGGCCTTGGGCAGCCACGGACTCCTGGGCAAGCAGAACGTCTACGAGCACAGCATGCGCTGCCCCCTGATCGTCGCCGGGCCGGGCCTACCGGCCGGGCGGAGCACGGAGGCGTTCACCTACCTCTTCGACCTGTTCCCGACCTTGTGCGGCTTGACCGGGGTGCCGGTGCCCGAGGGCCTGGCCGGCCAGGACCTGCGCCCGCTGTGGACCACGCCGGGCGCCCGGGTACGGGACTCGGTCTTCCTGCCCTACCAGGGGCTCATGCGGGCCGTGCGCGACGAGCGCTGGAAGCTCATCTGCTACCCGCCGGTCAACCACCGCCAGCTCTTCGACCTCGCGAACGATCCCGACGAGCGCGTGGACGTGTCCGGCGATCCCGGCAACGCCGCCATCGTGTCCGGCCTCCTGGCCCGTATGGCCGAGTGGCAGGCCAGGGTGGGCGACACCCAGCCGCTGACCGTGCCGAATCCCCGGCCCCTGATGCGCGATCTCACCGGCCACCCGCGCAAGCCCGACGCCTGGCAACCCCGCTGGATCGTCGAGAAGTACTTCTGAGCGTCTCCGCCGGCGCCATGCCGGGATCCCCCCGGGACGGGTCGGGCGTCCGTGGTGGTGGGAGGGGACCTCCCGGCGGACTTGCGGACCCGCCGGTCGCTGCGCACCGTTGAGACGTGACTCTCGAAGATTCCCTGGGCGACATCCTCCGGAAGGCCCGCACGTCCACCCACACCGAAGCCGCCGCCGCGGCGCAGGCGGCCGGGCTCCCACTGGCGGACTACGAGCGCATGGAGGAGACCGGCCGGCCGGCCCCAGGCTGCCGCCTCGAGGACCTCGCGACGCGTCTGTCGCTCGACGGGGCCAAGCTGATGCGGATCGCCGACGGTTGGCTGCCGCAACCCGTGGCCACCGCCGGGTGGTGCGAATTGCGGGTCATCACCACCGAGGGCGACGGCATGGCGGTGCACGCCTACCTGGTCTGGGACGAGGTGACGCGCGAGGCCGCCGTGTTCGACACGGGCTTCGATGCGGCCCCCATCCTGGCGCTGATCGACAAGCACGGACTCCACCTCAAACACGTCTTCATCACGCATTCCCATGGCGACCATGTCGCCGGTCTGGCGGGCCTGAGGGCGCGCTTCCCGAAGGTGCGCATCCACACCAATTCCAGGAACGCGCCGGTGGAGCAGCGCATCCGCCCCAACGACTTCATCATGCTCGGCAGCCTGCGCATCACCAACCGCGACACGCCGGGACATGCCGAGGACGGCGTCACCTACATCGTGGGCAACTGGCCCGAGGATGCGCCGCACGTGGCCGTCGTCGGCGACGCGCTCTTCGCCGGTTCCATGGGCGGGGCGCGCGACCAGTTGGAGCTGGCACGCACGAAGGTCCGCGAACAGATCTTCTCGCTGCCTCCCGGCACGCTGGTGTGCCCGGGTCACGGTCCGCTCACGACCGTGGAGCAGGAGAAGGCCAACAACCCCTGGTTCCCATGAACACCCTCCACGGTCCGTTGCCCGATCGTTCCGCGTCCCGTCCGCCGGCCCGGCGTGGGGCGACCCCGTGGAGGTGCCGGGTGGCCGTGGTGTCGATGGGGATCCTGTGGGTGGCCGAGGTTCAGGGCCAAGGCAAGGTGCCCGACTCGGCCCGGCCGACGGCGGGCAGCCCCGCGACCGCCACGGATGCGGCGTCGTCGCGTCCGGCCGCACCGGTCGATCCGGCGCTGCCTGCGGCGACGTCGCCGACGGCGGTCTCTCCCGTACCCAGTCCGGATCAACCGGGGTCGGCATCGGCGCGGCGGTTGTTGCTGGTGCGTGCCTCGCCGGTGCCCCTGGGCGAGAACTCGGTCCTGGCGGTGGGTGCCGAGCAAGCCAAGGACGAGCTGAAGGGGCTTGAGGGCGGGATGCTGCGCCGCAGTCTGTCCGAGCCGCGGGTGCTGTCCGTGCCGGAACAAGGCGGTTGGGTGCGGGGCTTCTTCAAGGAGCCCAAGGCCTCGCGGCTGTGGTCGTTCTTCAATCCGAGGGCCCCGGTGGACACCGAGACCGACCTGCAGCGTTCGGCCCGCATCTTCGGCATCCGGGGCGATGCGCCGCTGCCGACCTCCCAAGTGGATCCCGTCCACGTCGAGCCGGTGGGCATCCGGTTCTGGCAGATCTCCCGCTGAGGACCCGCCGGCCGGAATCGTGCGATCCATCGCGGGCAGGACCCCGACGGCGACCCCGGGGTCCGGTTGATTTCCCGGCCGCATTCCCGACATTCGCCCCCGATGACACCGACCTCCCCCGATCCCGGACCGGGCGCCCCGGCGTTCCTCACGGCCGGTTCCCGGAGGGAGGCGATGGACTGGGGGTTGGTGCTCATCAGCCAGGGCATCCCGGCGGTCATCGAGCGGGTCCAACCCGATGAGCCGCCGGATCCGCCGGTGTCCTGCGATCCGGTCGATCTTGCGGAGCCGGACCTGTCCGGTCCGGCCGGGGCGTCGGAGTCCTGCGAGGTCGCCCTGTCGGACGACGGGACGCCACCGCCGCCCTTCTCGCCGTCACCCTCGCCGTCGCCCGTCGGCCCGATGCGCCCATCCGGCCGACGGCCCTCCTGCCGCCCCCGTCACCGGGCCCGCGTGCCCCGCCGACGGCCGGAGTCCTCGCGCACCGTGATCTGGCACCTGCGCGTCGAACCCCATCTCATCGACCGCGCCCGGGCGGTGATCGAGGCCTACCGCCTGGAGGATCGGCGCTTCGACTGGGCGCGGGGGGCCGGGGCGGGGACCGCCATCGGGCCCGGGGCGTTCTCCTGGTCGTCCGGGGCGCTCGTCTGGGCGGCCGTGGTGTGCGCCCTGCATGGCCTGCTGCCGCCGGCCCTTCGTTCCCTCGGCTGGATCGAGGTGGCGGCCGTGCGCCAGCAGGGGCAGTGGTGGCGTCTGTGGACGGCCACCTGGCTGCATGCCGATGTGGCCCATCTGGTCTCCAATGTCGCCACCGGCGGCCTCACCCTCGGCCTGGCCATGGGGCGTCATGGGCCCGGCACGGCCCTGTGCCTGAGCCTGTTGGCCGGCACCCTGGCCAACCTGACCGGCCTGTTCCTGCGCGAGCCGGCCTCCCGGGCGCTGGGCGCCTCGGGCGTGGTGATGGCCACCTTGGGCCTGCTGGCGGGCCATGCCGTGGTCTGGTGGCGCCTCAGCCGTCACGCCTCCAGGCCGGTGGGCATCAGCCTCGGGGCCGCCGGCTTTCTCTTCCTGAGCCTGGGCGTGGACCCGTCCTCCGACGTCCTGGCCCATCTCGGCGGCTTTTTCGCCGGCATTGTCCTGGGCGCGGTGGCCGCCTGGTTCCGCTGGGGGCGCTTCGACAAGGTCTGGGCCTGGGCCTACATCGTGCTCGCGCTGGGCCCGTGGGTCTGGGCCATGGTGTCGGCGCCGCGCTGAGGTCGCGCCTGACCTGGAGGATCCGGGCCGGGTGGCAAGCTCGGCGGCTCTGGGCGGCGAGGTCGGGTGAGGCGGGCCAGAAGGGTTGGCCGGAGAGGGTGGCCGGAGGGTTCGGGCCGGGGATTCAGGCCCGACCGTTGGGCAGCGGCGTCAGGCGGCCCTCCCGGTCCACCCGGTAGTCGATGCCCCGCCAATGGACCCGGTTGCCGCCGAGGGCCGCCACCCACACGGCCGCCCCGAGCAGGTCCCTCACCGCGGCCATGCCGAACACGAAGGCGTCGTCCCGCCGGGCCTGTCGCCCCGGCAGGGCCGCCAGCCGCCAGGCCAGCGCCTGGGCCATGGCCGACCGGGCGATGACCAGGCCCATGAAGAGGCCCACCCACGCCCCCCGGACGCCGGGCGGCAGGGCCGGGTGCCCCCAGGCCGTCGCGGCGGCGAGCGCGTTCCACAGGGTGGCGTTGGCGAGGATGCTGGCCGCATAGGGCGCGGGCCGGCACACCCGGATCGTGCGGTTCCAGCGCACCTGATGCGTCCAGATCGCCCGCCATCCGGTCGGGGTGTCGAGGCATTCGACCACCACCGGGCACAGCTCGATGCGTCCGCCGGCCGCGGCGATCCGGTGGCCGATCTGGAAGTCGTCGGCCAGGTGGTCGGCCACCGCACGGAAGCCCCCGATGCCCTCAAGGGCGGTCCGGCGGATGAGCATCGAGGCGCCGAGGGCGAAGTCCATCGGGGCCAGCGTCCGCGACTGCAGCACCTGGCTCCAGAAGTCGGCGTTGACGGCCGTGGCCTCCCATTCCATGGCGGCATTGGCCGGGTTGGCCAACCGGTAGAAGCAATGCACGAGGGCCACCCCGGGATCCCCCAACGGCCGCACCATCTGCGAGACGAGGTCCGGCGGGGCCAGCACGTCGGCGTCGCTGACCAGCACCAGCCCGTGGGCGATTTCCTCCCCGACCTGGGCCAGCTTCGACACCTTGGCGTTGGCGCCCATCCGGTCGGGACAGACCCGCAGGCGCGCGTCCCGGTGCGGATGCTCGGCGATGAGCCGCCGGACCAGCGGGACGATCGGGTCCGCCTCGTCGGCCACCACGAAGAGGAACTGCAGCGGCCCGGCGTGGTCCTGGGCGAGCCAGCTCCGCAGGCACCGCTCCGAATGGTCGGGGTCGAGTCCCTTGAGCGGCTTGAGCAGGCAGACCCCGGGAGGCGGCGCGGAGGGGCGGCCGGTGTCGGCATCGGGCGTGCGCCGGTGCAGCGGGAAGCGGATCGCCGCCAGGAACTGCCAGGTCACGATGCCGAAGCCGAGCACGGCCAGCGTGCCCGGGAGGGCGAGCGCGATGGTCTGGGCGGTCGTCATGGCGGGGATCGTCCTCGGAGCGGGTGCCGTCAGCGAGCGGCGCTCCCCACGGCATCGCTCCAGCGGCCCCCGCCGAGACGCTCGGCCAGGCCCTCGACCAGTTCCCGCACCAGTCCCGGCCCCTCGTACACGAGGCCGGAGTAGACCTGGAGCAGCGTGGCCCCGGCCGTGACCTTCTCCCAGGCGTCGGCCGCCGTGAAGATCCCGCCCACGCCGAGGATCGGCACCGCACCCCGGGTCTGGCGATGCAGGTGGCGGATCACCTCGGTGCTGCGCGCGGCCAGCGGCCGACCGCTCAGGCCGCCCGCCTCCCGGTAGATCCGCTGCGCCAGGTGGTCCTGCCGGGATGGCCGCGCCAGCGTGGTGTTCGTGGCGACCAGCCCGGCCACCTGGCGGGGGCCCACGAGGCTCACGATCTCGTCGAGGGCGTCGAACGACAGGTCGGGCGCCACCTTGACCAGCACCGGCCGGGGTGCATGACCGACGGCCAGCCCGGCGTTGACCTCCTGGAGCGCGGCGAGGATCCCGTCGAGGGCCGCCTTGTCCTGCAGTTGGCGGAGGTTCGGGGTGTTGGGCGAACTGACGTTCACCACGAAGAAGTCGGCCAGGGGCCACAGCGTCCGGAACGACTGGGCGTACTCGCCGGCGGCCTCCTCGAGCGGGGTGGCCTTTGACTTGCCCAGGTTGATGCCCACCGGGTGGGCGGGCCACAGCCCCTCGGAGCGCCAGGCGGCCAGCCGTTGGGCCAGGGCCTCGGCCCCGCCGTTGTTGAAGCCCATCCGGTTGACCAGCGCGCCATCCGGCACGCTCCGGAACATGCGCGGCTTCGGGTTGCCGGGCTGGGCCCGGCCCGTCACCCCGCCCAGCTCGCTGAAGCCGAACCCGAGGGCCTCCCACATGGGCACGGCCGCGCCCTGCTTGTCCATGCCGGCAGCCAGCCCGACCGGGTTGGGGAACCTGAGGCCCAGGGCCTCCACCGGCAGCGGCGCCGTCTCGAAGAGCGCATGCGCCAGCTTCCGGCTCCCGGTGCAGCGGCTGGCGCGCGCCAGCAGGCCGAGGGTCCGGTCGTGGACCGCCTCCGAGTCCTGGGCGAAGAGGAACGGCCGGGCGAGGTTTCGGTAGAGCCAGCTCATGTGGCGGAGAGCCTGCACGCAACCCGGCGCCCCGGGCAAATGGGCTTTGTCCCAAGGGGGCATCGAAGGCCCCCTGGCATACCGGACCCCGGGGTCCGCCCAAAATGCCGCTTCCTTGACGACCCCGGGGTTGGCAGCGTCGGGCGACGCTTCCGATCCGGAGGCACCCCATGTCCATGCCAGCCACCGCCGCCGCCAACCCCACGCCCCGTCCGGTCCGAGGCGCCGGATGGATCCGGGCCCTGCCCCTGGGTCGCAAGCTCCACCCCGTCTTGGGCTGGATCAACGGCACCTCCGGGCTGGTGTCCGTCCCGTTCGGGGCCGGGCGGCTGTCACACCCGGCCTCCTGGACCAAGGCCATCGCCACGCTGCTCGTCGCCGGGGAGCACCTCCTGCCCGAGTTCGGCCTCATCGCCCCCATCCTGCGGGGGCTGCGTCGGGGCACCGTCGTCGATGTCGGGGCCAACCTCGGCTATTTTCCCCTGTTGATCCGCCGCGAGACGGACCTGCCCGTGCTGGGGTTCGAACCCCAGCCCTTCCTCCACGGCCTGGCCGCCGTCAGCGTCGCCGACAGCGGGTTGTCAAAGGTCGAGCTGCGACGGTTGGCCTGTGGCGACGCCCCGGGCGAGGTGCTCTTCCAGAGCGGTCCCAACGGCAACATCGTCTCGTCCGAGGAGGCTGCCGCGGCCGACAGGGTTTCGGCGGGAACCGCCCTGACCGACCTCGATGCCGCGGCCGAGACCACCCTCAGGCGTCGCCCCATCATCCCGGTGCCGGTGGTCACCCTCGACTCGGAACTGGCCGCCACCGAGGTCGCGCTCCTGAAGATCGATTGCGAGGGGTATGAACTGCGGATCCTCGAGGGCGCCCGGGAGGTGCTTCGCCGCGACCGCCCCGTCCTCCTGATCGAGGTCCATCCCCAGTTCCTGCCCCAATTCGGCGGCAGCGTCCGGCAGGTGGTCGACTTCCTTTCCCCGGCGTATGACCTCGAGGCCTGGGACTTCAGCCCGGATCGCGGATCGATCGGATTCCTCCGGAGCCTGACCCGATACGCGCCGGATCGAGGACGCCGTTTCCCCGACCTCGAGTCCATGATCACCGCCGCCGCCACGCCGCCGTTGCCCACCCAGTTATACCTTCTGGCCCATCCCAAGGCCTGAACTGAAATCAACCGGACCCGACCGAACCATGGGCACGTTTCTTCGCCAACTCTGGCCGTTTGTTGCCCCCCATAGCGGCCGGTTGGTGGCGGGAGCCTTGTCGGGCCTGATCTACGCGCTGGGAGGCTCCCTGTTGTTGCTGGCGGTGAAGCTGGTCCTCGAAGCCATCTTCCCCACCGAAGGGGCCCGAGATTTGGTTCAATCGCTCGGGAAGCTGCCGGCGCTGCTCCGGGATCCGCTGCTGGCGGCCATGGAATCCCTGCACAGCCGTGTCGATACAGGGTCGCTGCCCTGGATCATCGCCAGCGTTCCGATGGCCATGGTTCTCCGCGGCGGGGGGGCCTACTTGAGCCTTTACTGCATGACCTGGGTGGGCACGGCGACGATCCATGACCTGCGGGTTCGGATTTTTGATCATTTGGAGCGGCTATCGCTGGATTACTTCACGACGGCCCGGACGGGGGATCTCCAGTCCCGGCTGATGAACGATACCCAGGCGATCCAGCAGTGCATCGCCCAGGGGTTCTCCACCATCGCCCGTGAACCGGCGACCGTGGTCGGTATCCTGATTTTCCTCTTCTCCATGCAGACCCGACTCACCCTGGTGGCCCTGGTCGTGTTTCCATTGGTGGTGGTTCCGGTGGTGGTCTATGGCCGGAAGGTGCGGCGTTCATGGAAGGCGGCCCAGACCCACACGGCCGAATTGAGCGATCTCATGCAGGAGACCTTCACGGGGATCCGTGTGGTCAAGGCCTTCAACCTGGAGGCCACCATGACCGAGCGCTTCAGTGCCACCTCGCGGCGCATCACGGGTCAGTTCATGCGGTTTGTGCGTGGGAGCGAAATCCCGGGTCCGGTCATCGAGACGTTCGGGGCTGTTGGCGTCAGCCTCATGCTGCTCTACGTGCTGCGGTTGCCCAAAGGCGAGCGACCGAGCTCGGGCGACTTCACCTCCTTCGTTGGTTCGCTGTTCATGCTCTATCAGCCCATCAAGAATCTCAGCCGCCTTTGGAGCCAGCTGGAGCAAGGCCGGGCCGCGGGTGAGCGGTTGTTCCCGATTTTGGCGACGGCGAGTTCGGTTGTGGAACCCTCGCAGCCCCGAGCCTTGGGTGCCCAGGGCGCGACCGTCTCCTTCGAGAATGTCTCGTTCCGGTACACCGACCGACCGGTTCTCGACGGGTTCTCGTTGTCCATCCCGACCGGATCGCTGGTGGCCCTGGTCGGGGAGAGTGGTTCCGGCAAGACCACCGTGGCCAATCTTCTGCTGCGTTTCTACGATCCGCAGCTCGGTCACATCCGGCTCGGTGGCGTCGATTTGCGGGAGGTCCGTTCTTCAGACCTCCACGACCAGATGGCGCTGGTCAGTCAGGATACGGTGCTCTTCAACGACACGATCCGGGCCAACATCCGCATGGGTCGTCCCGGGGCCACCGACGTCGAGATCGAGGCCGCGGCCCGGGCAGCGCATGCCGATGGCTTCATTCGCGAAACGCCCCAAGGCTATGATACGGTGGTCGGAGAACGGGGTAATTTACTCTCCGGCGGACAACGTCAGCGCATCGCCATCGCCCGTGCGATCCTCCGCAACGCCCCCATCCTGGTGCTCGACGAGGCCACCAGCGCCCTCGATGCCGAATCGGAGCGGGCCGTGCAGGCGGCCCTCGAGACCCTCATGGTCGGACGCACCACCCTGTGCATCGCCCATCGACTGTCCACCATCCAGCGCGCCGACCTCATCGTGGCGATGGAGGCCGGACGGATCGCCGAGCAGGGCACCCACGCCGAGCTCCTCGCCCGCGGCGGGCCCTACGCGCGGCTTCATGCGCTGCAGTCGGGCGGTGCCTGAGAAGCGGCCCTGCGTCGGCGGGAGTCCTCCGGGAAAGGGAAGTCCCAACGGGAGCCCTGGCTCCGGTGCGGCCCCTGGGCTGTCCCGGTCGTGTCGGATCGACCGCGTTGGTCCGGTGGCGCTGCCCGCCGGTCCATTGCGGCCGTCAGCGGCGCCACCAGCTGCGGCCCGACGAGGCGGGCGGGGCGGCCTGCGTGGCGGTGCCCGGCGCGGGGGCGGTTTCGGCGTTGCGCCCGGTGAGCTGGCGGACCAGCACCTGGCTCCGGGCCGCCGTCAGCGCCATGATGAACTCGTCGTAGCTGGCGAACCTCTCGCCCGGGTTCTTGGCCATGGCCCTGGACAGCGCGTCGCTCGTGGGCCGGCTGATGGCCGGACTCACCTCGCGGGCCGGCCGCAGCGGGATGGCCAGGTGCGCCGCGACGACGTCCTCCACCGACGGGGCCTCGAAGGGCACGTGGCCGGTCAGCGCGTGGTACAGGGTGCCGGCGAGGCTGTAGATGTCGCACAGGAACGTGTCGCCCTCCTGGCGAACCCGCTCCGGGGCGATGTAGTAGGGCGTGCCGAAGATCGGTGCGTAGGCGTCGGTGTCGGCGTCGGCCTTCTTGGCGAGCCCGAAGTCGACGACCTTGGGCTCGCCGTCCGAGCTGAAGAGGATGTTCCCGGGCTTGATGTCGAGGTGCAGCAGCCCGCGTTTCAGGGCCGCCTGCAGGGCCCCGGCGACCTTGATGCCGATGTCGAGCACATCGAGCTCGGGCAGGGTCTTCTCCGCCTCGATCCGGCTGTCGAGACTGCCGGCGTCGGCGACCTCCATGGCCAGGAACCGGTAGCCCTCGTGGTAGTCGAAGGCGTAGATGTGGATGATGTTGGTGTGGTTGAGCTGGGCGCAGGCCCGGGCCTCCACGGCGAAGGCGGTCACGGCGGCGGGGTCGTCGGCCAGTTCGCGCTTCATGAGCTTCACGGCCACCTCGCGCCCCAGGGCGGTGTCCCAGGCGCGGTACACGGTGCCCATGCCGCCCGAGGCGATCTCCGAGCGCAGCTCATACTGCCGGAGCATCATGGGCATCATCACCGTGGCCTGGCACTTCGTGCAGGTCATCGTGTCCAGTGGCGCCAGGTCGCCCGGGATGAACTGCTTGGCCCCGCACGCCGGGCACGAGACCATCTTCAGGGCTTTTTTCTGGGGTGCGGTCTGCTCCATGTGTTCGATTGCCCTGAGTCTAGGCCCGGCCGCTCCGGGGACAAGGACGGGGAGGGGATTTCGCCGCCGGGCGCGGCGAGGGAGGGTCGGGAGTCGCTGGAGAAACCGGCCCGCGCCGGTTCTTCAGGTCACTTCTTGGGATCGAGGTTGGCGGCGAGGTCGGCCTCGCTGATCGAGGACTCCACCCCGCCGGCCGGCACGTCCATCTGGGCGAGCCAGAGCAGTGCGTTGAGGAAGATCTTCCGCTGGTTCGGGTCGCCCCAGTTCTTGTGCGTGTGCCCGCCGGTGAAGCCCATGCCCCGGCCGCCGTCGAGGCGCTCGTGCACCCACATCATGGCCTCGCGTCGGCCGGAGGCGGCGACGATGTGGGCGTAGGGTCCGGCGGGATGGACGTAGGGTCCCTTGCGCACCGCGTCGGAGGGCGCGTCGTCGAGCAGCCAGGTGACCGGGCGGCCATTCTCCGACCAGCGCATGTTCACATACCATTCGTCCCGGGTGGAGAAGGGCTTCACGCCGCGGCTCACCGGGTGGTCGGGAAAGGTCGTGAACTTCGGCGACCACATGGGGTTGATGCTGTAGAGGTGCTCGTAGTGCCCGCCGATCCAGCGGATCATCGCCTCGCCCGGGTCGCCGGCCGGCACCTCGACGCCGTAGTGGGCGAAGCCCAGGCCGACCCCGCGCGAGGCCAGACGGTCGAGGAAGGCCATGCGCTCGGGCCGGATCGCCGGATGGCCGCCGCCGCCATCGGCGTAGACCAGGAGCGCATCGACCCGTTCAAGGGCCGCGTTGTCGTCGACCGTCTTGACGCCCTCGACCCTCGTGGGCCAGCCGTTGGAATGCACCTGCACCTGCAGGTTCGGCACGCCGGCCAAGGCCTTTTGGAGGAGCAGGCATCCCGCTCGGAACTCGTGCATGCCGGCCGGGTGGCTGGGGCGCCCGGCGATGAGGGCGATGCGGCGGGTCTTCGGGGCGTCCTTGGCCTCGAGGATCGCCGGGGTCGCCAGCAGCAGGACCGTCGATGCGGCGAGGAGGGCGTGCAGGAGTCGTTTCATGGATCAACCCAATGTTTTCCCCGGGGACGCCTCCGGTCAAGGCGTTGTCCGGAGGTTGTCGGGGTTGCCGACCCCGGCTCCCGATCCGCCGGTTTCAATGGTGGCCGTGCCGCCGCAAGGCGTCGGCAAACTTCCGCAACCCACCGGCAGCGGGCGGCGACGGAGACCGTCTAGGATCGGTGGCGATGATTGGGAAGCGATCGACGGGAAGCGGGATGCGGTCGGGTGGTCCGGGCATGGGCCTCATGGGTCTCCTGCCGTGGGTGGCGGCGGCCTGTGCGCTGGTCCCGGCGGCTGCGGCTCAGGACGGAGTCGACGGGGCGCCGCAGGGGCCTTCCCCGGCGGTCTTCCCCGAGGTTGCCGGCATGCTGCCGCGCACGACCATCCTCGGTGAATCCGACGCCGACGACGTGGTGTCGCGTCCCTTCCCCGCCGAGATCGAGGGCACGAAGGTGTATGCGGGCAAGAAGGTCACCCTGCTCGACTTCGACACCCTGCCGCAGATGCAGAACGACAACTACCGGCAGGCCTTCTCGCAGATCCCGGGCCTGCTGGTCAGCGAGCTACCGAATGCCAGCCTGCTCAGCCTCGGCTACCGGGGCATCGGCGACCCGCATGAGTCCCAGAACCTGCTGGTGCTCAAGGACGGACTGCCCTTCGTGCTCGATCTCTACGGCTACCCCACCGTGTACTTCGCGCCGCCCTTCGAGTCGGTCGACCGGCTCGAGTTCGTCCGCGGCGGCGCTTCGCTGATGTATGGGCCGCAGCCTTCGGGTGCCCTCAATTACGTCACCCACCAGCCCCGTCGCGACCGGCCCGTTGCGCTGCGCACCCAGCACGTCGCGGGCAGCTACGGGCTGTACACGACGCACTCCCTGCTCGACGGCACCGTCGGCAAGCTTGGCTACCTGGTGTCCTTCGACCACCGGCAGGGCGACAGCTTCCGGCGCGCCAACGGCGACTTCCGCCTCGACAGCGGGTCGATCCGGCTCGTGTACGAGGCCGTCCCCGGGACCCATTGGTCCTTCGACATGGATGCCACGGCGGCCGACAGCGGGGAACCCGGAGGCCTGACGCTCCGGTCCGGGCCCGGCCTGCTGAACTACCAGGACGACCGCCGGGCCACCCAGAACCTGCATGACCGCATCCGCGTCGAGCGCTACCAGCCCTCGGTTGGCCTGGAACACGCCTGGGGCGAATCCACGCTGATGACCGCCCGGGCCTGGGGTGGCACTTATGAGCGCCAGTCGCTGCGCCAGCGCAATTCCGGTGGAAGCGCCTTCGGCAATGTCGGCAACCTGATCGACTCGAATACGATCAACACGCACCGCTACGCCACCTTCGGATCCGAGGCCCGGGTGCGCCACGAGTGGCAGGCCTGGAACGCCGATCACACGCTGGTCGGCGGCGTCTCCACCTACGCGTCGGAGGCTCCATTCGAGGTCGACCGCGGGGCCTCGGCCGACGCCGAGACCGGCACCCCGCGCCAGCGTTCGGAGCGCCGGACGGCTGCCGGCAGCGTCTTCGCCGAGAACGTCTTCCGCATCGGACGCCTCAGCCTCACGCCCGGGTTCCGTCTCGAGAACATCCACCAGTCCATCCGCGAGACGCTGAACCTCGACAAGACCACTTCGCCGCTGCTGCGGGACAGCGGGCTCAACACCGTGCCGCTGGGCGCGATCGGGTTGAGTTGGACCCTCGCCCCCGAGAACGAGCTCTACGCCAACCTCAGCGAGGGCTACAAGGCCAAGACCTACGCCGACGCCGTCCCGCTGGGCAACAACACGGCCGTGAGCGGCACCCTGGATCCCGGGCGCACCTGGACCGCCGAGGCGGGTGTCCGCGGTCGCCCCGGCGACGTCTGGCACTACGACCTGAGCGTGTTCCGCATCGACTACGACGACCGTTTCGGGTCGGTGACCTCCGGCGGTGTCACCCGTTTCGAGAACGTGGGCCGTTCGATCAACCAGGGCGTGGACGCCTCCACCGAACTGGATCTCATCGGTTTGTCCGACCGGTTGCGGGGCACCCGCCATGGGGAGGATTGGGGATCCCTGAGCGTCTACGGCAACCTGTCGTGGCTGGATGCCGAGTTCGTCTCCGGCCCGCTCGAGGGACTGACCCCGCAGTACGCCCCCGACTACATCCTGCGTACCGGCCTCATTTACCGCCTGGGTCGACGTGTGAAGGTGGCCTGGCTGGGAACCTTCGTGGACAACCATTTCGCCAACGACAACAACTCGGCCGACTTCCGCATCCCGGGCTACACCGTTTGGGACCTCACCGCCGAGTGGGAATTCTGGCCCGACCGGGCCCGCCTGTTCGGGGGGCTCAACAACGCCTTCGACCGCCACTACTGGTCGCGTGTCCGCCCCAACGGCATCGATCCCGCCGTGGGGCGCAACGTGTACGCCGGCCTGTCCCTGCAGTTCTGAGTCCCAGCCCCGGGGGGCGGGGTGTTACTTCGTGGGGCCTGGATCAACGGCCGAGGAATGCCTCGGGAGTCCGTGCCATGGGGGCTCCAGCGCCGAGGAGTCGCCGGTCGTGCGTGAGCAGCGGGACCTGCAGCCTCCTGGCCACCACGAGGTACTCCGCATCGTAGGCACTCACGCCGGAACGGGCGCATTCCTCCAGCACCTCGTCGGACGAAACAGGGTGTTCCTGTGAGCCGATGACGGTTTCGGCCTCGGTCATCTTGAGGAGAGCCTCGGCCAATGGAAGGTGGTTCACCCGCATTTGGGTGGCCAGGACGTTCCGGAATTGCGAGCGCCACAGCAGAGGTGCGGCCCACGAAGGTTCCTGCAGGAACACGGCTTCGGCCACTCGGGTCCGCGGACCTGCCAACAGCAGGTAGGCGATGAGGTTGCAATCGGCGACGATCATCGACGTCGGCTGTCCTTGGCCGTCGCGAGAAAGGAATCCGTCAGTGGTGCGATTCCCGCCTGAGCCAGACGTGTGCGTGACGCGCGGATTTGTTCGAGAAGCTCGGCGGCATTCCGCTCAGTGGGTGCGATGACCTGTTCCAGGCAGGCGATGACCTCGCCGTTCAATGACCTCCGATTGCGCAGGGCGCGTCGCTTGAGTCCCTCGTGCAAGGCCGTTGGGATGCCTTTCAACGTGAGTGTCGGCATGGGACAACCGTAATGGAATCAAAATGGTTTTCAAGGTGCCCACGCATCCCACGAACCCTCATCCGGGTCGTGGTTGGCTGGTGGTCATCGCCGCCAGTTGTCCACAGCCGGCGGCGATGTCGATGCCGCGCCGCTGACGGACGGTGCTGGGCAGTCCGTAGAGGAGCAGGATGTCCTGGAAGGCCCGTGCGGCGGTGCCGCCCGTGGGCTGGCCCGCGTATCCTTCGGTGGGATTGAGCGGGATGAGGTTCACCTGCGACGGGATGCCTTGCAGCAATCGGCCGAGGGCGTGGGCATGGTCAGGGCCGTCGTTGCGGCCTTCGATGAGCGTCCACTCGAAGAAGATCCGGCAGCCCAACGTCGCGGTGTGCTCGCGGCAGGCGTCCATGAGTTCGTCCAGCGGCCACTTGCGGGCCACGGGGATGAGTGCGGCCCGCTCGGCCTGGGTGGCCCCATGCAGCGACACCGCCAGACGCACCGGTTGGCGTTCGGCGGTCAATCGACGGATGCCCGGCACCACCCCCACGGTGGACACGGTGATCTTGTCGGCGCCCAGCGACAGCCCGGCCGAATCGCGCACGATGGCGATGGCCTGCATCACCGCATCGTAGTTGTGCAGCGGTTCGCCCATGCCCATGAAGACCACGTTGCGCAACCGCTCGTGCCGGTGGAACACCGAGGCGTGCCGTGGATTGGCCAGCGCCGGCGCGGGCGGTTCAGGAGCCTCGGTCGCGTCGGATCGGTCGCGTCGGGGCGCCGTCTCGCGCAACACCCGGTCCACGTGCAGCACCTGTCCGACGATCTCCCCGGCCGTGAGGTGGCGGGTGTAGCCGCGCTGCCCCGTGGCGCAGAACACGCAGCCCATGGCGCAGCCGACTTGCGAGCTCACGCAGGCGGTGGTCCGCCCGCTGTAGCGCATGAGCACCGTCTCGATGACTTCGCCGTCGGGCAGTCCCAGCAGGTACTTGCGAGTGAAGCCGTCGGAGGAGCGCGTCTCTCGCAGCACGGCCGGGAACCGGAGGTGATGTTCGCGCAAGACCTGCTCCACGAAGCGCGGCGGCAGCCGATCCGAGGTCTGGAACTCGCGCAGTCCGGCTTGATAGAGCTGGTACCAGAGCGTGCTGGCATGCACCTCGGCGAATCCCCAGGCCTTGGCCCTGGCCTTCCACTCCGCCCGCGTCAGCCCCAGCACTTCTGCCGGGCTGGCTGTCGGATGAATCTCAGCATCGGATTGCACCTCGGCCTCGGACATCGGCCGCGAACCTAGGGCAATGGAACCCGCGGCGGAAGGAAGGTTAGGCCACCACATCGGTGAATCCTTCATCGGGCGACAGGCTTCGGATCGGTCGGGCCAGGCAGCGTCGAATCGGAGCGAGGGTGCTCCTGCGATTCAGTGGAGTGTCTCTGGAATCGTTCCCGTGGTATTCCAAGCTGGGAGTCTTGCATGGTTTCCCACCGATACTTCAACCGTTCACCGAACTTTCATCATGGGACTCCTCAGCAACCTGCTCGGCAATGCGTCCGAGGTCGACATCGCCAAGATCCAGGCCGAACTCGAACCGGTGCTCGTGCCCGGCGAGACCATCGGCCGCGGTTTCAAGGTGTTCCGCGACTTGTTCATCTTCACCGATCACCGCCTCATCCTCATCGACCGTCAGGGGATCACCGGCACGAAGGTCAGCTACCACAGTGTGCTCTACCGGAACATCACCCAGTTCAGTGTGGAGACCGCGGGGTCGTTCGACGCCGATTCGGAGCTCAAGATCTGGGTGTCGGGGGGCGGTCTTCCAATCACCAAGGAATTCAAGCGGGGCACCGACGTGGTGGGCATCCAGAAATATCTGGCCTACTGCGTGTTCGGCGGATCCATCGAGCAGCGCTGAGCCCATGCTGCCGTTGGAGCCGGTTTGAAATCATCGGCGATGTCGGGCATGCTGGTCGAGGCATGCGAATTCCGGGCGACGATACGGATCGACCGTGGCGGAAATCCCGCCTCGCGGCGCGCATCCTGTTTCGCAAGGAGGCCGGTCGCATGACGGCCCGTGACCAGCGCATCGGTCGACGGCTCGCCCTGGATCCGGAGGTCACCAACCGCTTGATCCAACAGGGAATCTATTCCCTCCGATATCAGGGACGCCGCATTGGAGACCGCAAACATGAGTTCGACCAAAACCTGGGACTGGTGGCGCGGTGACGTGGATTGGAGCACGCCGGCCGGGCGGTTGCTCCGCGCCTTTTTCGACGGACTGCCGACTTCGGAGTCTCGAAGTTGAGGCCGCGTCGGGAACCTGTTGCGACGGAAGCAAGCGGGTTGACGGAATGCCAGCTCTAGGCTGCGCATCAATTTCCGCTCCAGCGGCTGCGTCGGGTGGGCGGCACGGCCGGGTCGATGATCTGCACTGCGGCTTGGGAGGAGAGAGTGGTCTCCGCATCGGCCCGAATGGCGCCTTCCAGCATGGCTTCATAGACGTTGATCTGGCTGGTGGCCAGGACACCGTTGACGTCATTGGTGGTCGAGTGGGAAAGCCTCTGTTTGGCTTCGGCCAATTCTTTGGCGATTCTCAGGGTCGAATCGCGCCTCGCTATAACGTTTGCATGCTGTTTCCTCCAGTCCCTGTCGTCCGCGAGTGAGGCCAGCGAGTCGGCCAGGGCGGCGGCCAGTTTCGGATCTTCGCTCGCCACTTGGATCTCCAGGATTCCGGTTCTGCGGAATTCCGAAACCCGGGTCCGGTCCGTGAGGCGATCGACGCAGGCAGCCGGATCCAACGACCATCGCTTCGGCAATTCGTGGATCTCCGATACGGAGGTCAGGCTTGCCGGAGATTGGATCTCTTGCATGGCCGTCATCAGGGAATCGGTATCTTGCGTTTCCATTTGCAGCCTCAGGCGGGCTGTCGCGACGTAAAGGCGGGGGCCGAGGACGATGGAAACCAGGGCGATTCCGAGGCCGACCACCATCAGGACGAGGGTCCTCCGAACCCAGCCTTTGCGGGAGGCGGTGGTCCCCGTGGATCCAGGCGGCCGGCCTTGTAGCAGGCGTCGGACACGGGAGGCCACGGAGCCGTCGGTGGCGGCCAGTGCGAGGGGCTCGGCGGAGTGCGCCCGTTCGGCCAACGTCACCAGGGCCTCGGCCAGGGAGTGGCCTTGGCCTTGGGCCTCGATGACCCGGTCGTCGCAGCGATGCTCGCGCTCGCGGCGGATTTGTTCCGAGACCCACCACACGGCCGGATGGTAGAAGAGCAGGGTCTCGACGGCGTGCTGCAGCAGGTGGATGAGCGGATCCCGCCCGTGCACGTGGGCCAACTCATGCAACAGCAGCTCCTCGATCTGCAGGCCTGGCAGACTTTGGAGCGTTCCAAGCGGCAGCACGAGCATCGGCCGGAACCACCCGACGATGAGCGGCCCGTGGACGCGGGGTGACTCCCGCAGGGGGACCTGGCTTCGGAGGCCCAGTCGCCGACCCAGGGAGTCGCAGCGCTCCTGCCACTCCGAGGGTGCGGCCGAAGTCTCACGGGTGGCCCATCGATGCACCTGGGCTTCCGCCTCGCCCTCAGAGCAGTCCCCCGGGCATGAGCGAGAGGAGTGGCGGAGCCAAGCGAGCCCCCGAGGGACGAAGGGGCGGCGAGGCGGAGGCACGGAACGAGCGGCGGCCCTGGAAGTAGCCGTGCCCGCCCGGCCACGGGATCGCAGTGGATCGAGCCGATCTCCTGAAATATCGGGATGAGCGCCTCTTGCCGCTGGTCTGAAGCCCGATCGGGACGGCCTCTTGGGGCACATTCCATGTCCGAATCTCCTCAGTGCAGCAAGGAAGCGGGGTCACTCGTTGGTGAAGAAACTTCGCAGAAACCTCGTGGCTGAGTTGAAGGCGCGAGGGATTCAAGAGCTGAAGGGGCTCCAGGATCTTGACGAAGTCATTTCGAGGACCCTGTACGACCGTGACGCGTTGCTGGAAGAGGTCAGCCACCTGCAGGCATCTTTGGCCACAGCCAAAGCTAAGGCATTCCATTTGCAGGGCTTACTGAATGCAGTGAAAGAAGATGCAGGTCGAGTCGCTCGTCGGCCGTTTCTTTCGCAAGGAAGGCACCCAAGACCAGGTGAGCCGCCTGTTCGTCTTGGTGACCCCGACGCTCATCGACGCCGCCGGCCGCCCTGTCCACGATCCGGCGCATCCGCCCTTCGATCCTGCGACGTTCCCGCAGAAGCCCTGAGAGCCTGTCTGAGTTTTCAGACAGGCTCTGAGGGGGGACCGCTTCCTCCACGCGGATGGCCAACCGGAGTTTTGCCGTTGGCCTGCCTTATTCGTAGTGGGTCCAAAGCCGAAGAACCTTCACCGTCTGGATTTCCGGAAACACCTCGTACACCAAGCGGTGCTGGATGTTGATTCGTCGGGAGTAGGCGCCCGACAAATCACCCACCAGCTTCTCAAAGGGTGGAGGGTTGCGAAAGGGATCTTCCGCGAGGATCTCCAGGAGTCGGATCGCCTTGGGCTTGAGGCCGCTGGCCGACAGCTTCTTGGCGTCTTTCTGGGCCTGTTTTGTGTAAACCAGTCTCCAGGCTACCATGCCAGTCGGGTGGAGCATTGGTCGACCGGGGTAACCATCCCGGCGCGGATGGATTCGCGCATGCCCGGAATCGAGAGCAGGAACAAGGTCTCTTGGATTGCGCTCCAATCCTCCTCGGAGACGAGGATCGCATTCGACCGCTTCCCGGTGATTTGGATGGGTTCATGCGACGCAGCCGCCTGATCCATGAGGGTGTACAGGGAAGCTCTTGCTTGGGTGGCCGGAAGACTCAGCATGTCGAAGGAAAGCGTACGGGAAACCGTCCGTGAATCAAGAGGTCCCTCCGAATCCCCTGGAATCCATTCACGCCCCCCGGCCTCACCTGATCTTGCGCTCCCGGGTGGCCAGATCCGGTGGGTCCTCCGCCAGAATGGTCTTTGGCACCGGGACGTCTTGAGGCTTATCGTTTCAGGAAGTCCACCATGAAGCCCTCTCTCCCTGTCGTCCCTACTGTGGCAACCCACCCGGGTTCGGGTCCGGTCTCCGCCTCGGCCCCGGCTTGGATCTTGGCGGCGCTCCTTTCCGGAGGCCTCTTCGGGGCCTCCGCCCAGGCGGCCGAGGCGGTGGGGTTCAATCGCGACATCCGGCCCATCCTGTCCGACGCCTGCTTCCACTGCCACGGCCCGGATCCCGGCACCCGCAAGGCCGGCCTGCGTCTCGACACCCAGGAGGGGTTTTTCGCCGCCACCGCCAAGCGCGGGCCGGCCGTCGTGCCCGGTGACCTCGGCAAGAGCCCCCTGTGGCAACGCCTCGTCACCACCGACGCCGATGAGGTCATGCCCCCGCCCGAGGCCCACAAGGACCTGACGGCCGCCCAGAAGGAGGTCGTGAAGCGGTGGATCCTCGAGGGCGCCCAGTGGCAGCCGCACTGGTCGTTCCTGAAGCCCGAGAAGGCCCCGCTGCCGCCGGTGAACAACGCCGGTTGGGTTCGGGGCGGCATCGATGCGTTCATCCTGGCCGGGCTCGAGGCCAAGGGGCTCAAGCCCAACCCGGAGGCCGACCGACGGACCCTCGCCCGGCGCTCCGCCCTCGACCTCACCGGACTGCCGCCCCGGCCCGAATGGGTCGAGGAGTTCGTCCGCGACACGCGCCCCGACGCCTACGAGCGCTGGGTCGACCGCCTGATGGACACCCCGCAGTGGGGCGAGCACCGTGCACGCTACTGGCTCGACGCGGCCCGCTACGCCGATACGCACGGCCTGCACTTCGACAACTACCGTGAGATGTGGCCCTACCGGGACTGGGTCATCGGGGCCTTCAACCGGAATCTGCCCTTCGATCGGTTCACGGTGGAGCAAATCGCCGGAGACCTGCTGCCCGGGGCGACCGAGGACCAGTTGGTCGCCACCGGATTCCACCGGTGCAACATGACCACCAATGAGGGTGGCACCATCGAGGAGGAGAACCTCGCGAACTACGCCAACGACCGGGTCACCACCACGTCGTGGGTCTGGTTGGGCCTCACCGCCAACTGCGCGGCCTGCCACGACCACAAGTTCGACCCGGTGAGCCAGAAGGACTTCTATTCCATGGCGGCCTTCTTCCGGAACACCGAGCAGGGTGGGTTCGACGGCAACGTCAAGGATTCCAACCCCAGCCTTCTGCTGGTCGCCGATGCCAAGGACCGCGCCCGCTGGGAGGCCCTTCCCGGGGCCATCGAGGCCGCCAAGAAGACCGTCGAGGAACGCAAGAAGGACGCCGAGGGGGCCTTTGACCGCTGGGCCGGTGGATTGAAGTTCGCGGAACTCGAGGCGGCCCTCGGGCGTGACCTGGAGTTCCGGGCCTCGCTGAACGAGGGTTCGGGGACCGCGGTGTCCGCGAATACTCCTTCCGGGTCCCAGACGGTCCAGGCCACCGGACAGCCCGAGTGGAAGGCCGGCGGACCGCTGGGCTCGTCGCTGCGCACCGACTCGGGCAAGACGATCGCCTTCGCCGGTGCCGGCGACGTCGAGTTGGGCAAGCCCTTCTCGATCGGTGGCTGGTTCTTCGTGCCCGAGAAGCCCGCGGCCACCGGGTCCTTGCTGGCCCGCATGGACAACACCCAGGCCTACCGGGGCTGGGACTTGTGGTACGAGAACGGATCCTTCGGCACCCACCTGGTGAACCGGTGGCCCGAGAACGCGCTCAAGGTCCGCACGCGCAAGGCCCTGGCCAAGAAGGGCCAGTGGCAGCATGTCCTGCTGACCAGCGACGGCACGGGTCGGGCCGATGGCGTGCGTCTGTATGTGGACGGCGTGGCGGCAGACCTGGAGCCGGGGCCGTCCACCGTCACCGGAACGATCCGCACCGCCGTGCCGCTCAAGCTCGGCCAACGCCACGAGTCGGATGTCCTCGCCGGAACCTCCGTGCAAGACCTCCGGATCCACTCCCGCGCCTTGAGCGCCCCCGAGGCCCGCGCCTGGGCGGCCCCCGAGGCCTTCCGCACCCTCCTGGCCAAGCCGGCGGCAGACTGGCCCAAGGAAGAGCGTGCCGGACTGCTGGTTGGTTTTCAGGCGGAGTTCCCGCCCCTGAAGCTGGCCCAATCGGCCATCGCCGCCCTCGAGAAGGAGCGGGCCGAGATCCGGAGCCGGTATCCGGTGACCCATGTCCAGCGCGAGAAGGCTGGCTCCCAGCCCATGGCCTACGTGCTCAACCGCGGTCAGTACGACCAGAAGCGCGACCGGGTCCAGGCGGCCGTCTTCAAGGCCCTCAACCCGCTGCCGTCCGGCGCGCCGGCCAACCGCTTGGGGTTGGCCCAGTGGTTGGTGTCGCCCGACAATCCGTTGCCCGCCCGGGTGACGGTCAACCGCTTCTGGGGAGAGGTCTTCGGCGCCGGTTTCGTCCGCACCTCCGAAGACCTGGGCATCATGGGCGACCTGCCTTCCAACCAGGCTCTCCTCGACTGGTTGGCCGTGGACTTCATGGAGCACGGATGGGACGTGAAGCGCCTCTTCCGCCAGATGGTGCTTTCGGCCGCCTACCGGCAGTCGGCCACCGCCACCCGGGAAGCCCTCGAGAAGGATCCGGCCAACCGGTTGCTCAGCCGGGGCCCGCGCTTCCGCATGGATGCCGAGATGGTCCGCGACCAGGCCCTCTCGGCCGGCGGCCTGCTGGTCCAGAAGGTCGGTGGGGCGAGTGTGAAGCCCTACCAGCCCGAGGGCGTTTGGGAGGCCGTGGCCATGCCCGAGAGCAACACCAAGAAGTACGTCCCGGACGCCGGCGAGAACCTCTACCGCCGGTCGCTCTACACCTTCTGGAAACGCGCCGCGCCCCCGGCCCTGATGGACCTCTTCAACGCCCCGAGCCGCGAGTCGTGCAGTGTCCGCCGCGAGCGCACCAACACCCCCCTGCAGGCGTTGGCCACGCTCAACGATCCGCAGCTCGTCGAGGCCGCCCGGGTGCTGGCCTCGGGGGCCCTCCGGGACTCTCGGCCCGACCAACCCGACCGGGTCATCGACGTCCTCGCGCGCCGGTTGCTGGCCCGCCCGCTCGACGCCTCCGAGGCTGTGGTGGTCCGCGAGGGCTACACCCAGGCCCTGACGTTCTACCGCCAGCATCCGGAGGACGCCGGCCGCCTGGTGCGCGTGGGCGATTCCAAGCCGGACCTCTCGGCCGGCGAGCCGATCCTGGCGGCCACGACCCTCGTGGCCAACCAGTTGATGAACCTCGACGCCGTCCTCAACAAATGACCCTCGCGACCTTCCTCCGATGAACCTCTTCCAGGAATTCCGACAGCTTGAGAACCGCCGACACTTCCTCGGCCGCGGCGGGAACCTCATGGGCCACGCGGCGCTGGCCTCGCTGCTGGGTGGCGGGACCGTCCGCGGCCTGGCCGAGGCCGTGGCCTCCGAACCGGCGCGCGCCGGACAGTTCCCGGCCAAGGCCAAGCACATCATCTACCTGCACATGGTCGGCGGGCCTTCCCAGATGGACCTCTGGGACCACAAGTCCAGGATGCGGGAGTGGTACGACAAGGACCTGCCCGAGTCGGTCCGCAACGGACAGCGCCTCACCACGATGACCTCGGGCCAGTCCCGGTTTCCCATCGCCCCGTCGAAGTTCCGTTTCAGCCAGGTGGGCTCCAACGGCCTCTGGATGAACACCGAACTGCTGCCCTGGACCAGCAAGGTGGTCGACGACCTGTGCCTCATCCGCTCGATGCACACCGAGGCCATCAACCATGAGCCAGCCATCTGCGCCATGCAGACGGGCAACCAGGTGCAGGGACGTCCGTGCATCGGCTCGTGGGTCAGCTACGGGCTGGGCAGCCTCAATGCGAACCTGCCGGCCTTCGTGGTGTTGGTGGCCGAGCCCACCAACAAGGAGCAGATCCAGGCCATCTCCGCCCGGTTGTGGTCCAGCGGCTACCTGCCGGGCGAGCATGCCGGCGTCTCCTTCCGCAGCGCGGGCGACCCGATCCTCTTCATCAACAACCCGCCGGGGGTGCCCGACACGCTCCGCCGCGCCCAGCTCGATGGCCTGCGCCGCCTCAACGAAATCACGCACCGCGAGGTGGGCGATCCCGAGACGCATACCCGCATCCAGCAGTTCGAAATGGCTTTCCGCATGCAGTCCAGCGTGCCGGAGTTGACGGCCGTGGCCCGTGAACCGGAGTCCACCTACCAGCTCTACGGCGAACAGGCCCGCAAGCCGGGTTCCTTCGCCTACACCGCGCTCCTGGCCCGCCGGCTCGTCGAGCGCGGCGTGCGCTTCGTGCAGGTGTACCTCAACAACTGGGACCACCACTCCAACACCGCCGGGCGAATGCCCTCGCAGTGCAAGGACATCGACCAGGCCTGCCATGGCCTGATCACCGACCTCAAGCAGCGGGGCCTTTTCGACGACACGCTCATCATCTGGGGTGGCGAGTTCGGTCGGACGATCTACAGCCAGGGAGGCCTCTCGAAGGAGAACTACGGCCGCGACCATCACCCGAGGTGCTTCTCGATGTGGATGGCCGGCGGCGGCTCCAAGGGCGGCACGGTGTACGGCACCACCGACGAATTCAGCTACAACATCGTCGAGAACCCGGTGCACATCCGCGATTTCCACGCCACGGTCCTCCACCTCCTGGGTCGCGACCACCGCCGGTTCACCTACCGGCACCAAGGCCTCAACCAGCGGTTGACCGGTGTCGAGGAGACCCGGGTCATCCGCGAGCTCATCGCCTGAGCGGCCGATCGGCCGATCGTTCCGTGGTGGCCCCCGGGCGACGGTCAGCGAGCGGACTCCCGGCGCAACGGTCGCCCCAGACCGCTCGCGCCGTCCCTTCTGGAGGCAACCGACATTCTGGGTGCCTGTCGGCGCACCCACGCGCCGGGTGAAGCAGTAAGCGATTGATCGTTTCCCACGAGCGGCGATCCTTCGGGATCGCCGCTTTTTTCATGGATACCCAGCGCCTCGTTGTGTTTATGTTTACAATTGTGAATGAAATGCTGAGCCGGGCCCTGCACCCCCCCAGGGTCTCCCGCGCGGCCCTGGCGCTGGCGCTGGGGCTCCAGGCCTCCGGGGCCGTCGATCCCATGGCCGGTGCGCCCGCCGCGATTGCGTACCCGGATCATTCGCGGCTGATGGAGGTTCGCGATGCGGCCGGTGGGGTTCGCCCGGTGGTCACGACCGCCGACTGGGCCGAGCGGGCCGCCCACATCCGGGCGGGCCTGCAGCAGGCGATGGGTCACCTTCCGGGCCCGGCGGCACGCATCCCCCTCGAGGTCGAGGAGCTGGGAGAAACCCCTTCGGCCAGGTATCTCCGGCGCAAGATCCGGTTCACCCCGGAGGCGGGCGACCGCGTTCCGGCTTGGTTGCTGATCCCGCTCGGACTGCGGCAGAAGGCCCCCGCGATGCTCTGCCTGCACCAGACCACCGCCATCGGCAAGGACGAGCCGGCGGGCCTCGGTGGCAAGCCGTCGCTCCACTACGCGCATGAGCTGGCCGAGCGGGGCTTCGTCTGCATCGTGCCAGACTATCCCTCCTTCGGCGAATACCCCTACGACTTCCGTCGCCAGGGCGCCCACCACGCCAGCGGGTCCATCAAGGCGGTCTGGAACAACCTGCGCGCCGTGGACGTGCTGGAGTCGCTCCCGCAGGTCGACACCGGGCGCATCGGCGTCATCGGGCATTCGCTCGGGGGGCACAACGCGCTCTTCACCGCGGTCTTCGACCCGCGCCTGAAGGCCGTGGTCACCAGCTGCGGTTTCACCGCGTTCCCGGACTACTACGGAGGCCGCGTCGCCGGCTGGACCAGCGACCGCTACATGCCCCGGATCCGTGATGTCTACGGCAACGAGGCCGCCCGCATCCCCTTCGACTTCCCCGAGGTGCTGGGGGCCATCGCCCCCCGGGGCGTGTTCTCCAACTCGCCGGTGCGGGACGACAACTTCGAGGTCGGCGGCGTGCGACGGGCCGTGGCCAGGGCGGCCGGGGTGTTCGCCCTGCACGGGGCCCACGACCGGCTGGTGCTCAGGACCCCCGAGGTCGGCCACGACTTCCCCGAGGCCGAGCGCCGTGCCGCCTATGACTGGCTCGAGGCGATCCTCCGCTGAGGTTCCGGGCAGGCCTGCCTTCCGGGGCCGGCCAACCCATCCGACGCCTCAGGGCTCCCGGCGGTATCGGGTGGGATCGGGCTTGACCCCGGGGGCCGGATCGCCGGGGATGGATCCATGGAGGAGCCCGAAGACATCCTGAGGTTCCGTGCGACGATTCCGGACTTGTCACGCGACCTTGGGACCGAGGGAGCGGGGCAGTTGCTCCAGTCCTTCCTCGCCGACTCCGCATCCAGGTTCGAGTCACTGGACGGCCTCCTCCGCGTCGGGGATCTCGCCGGCCTGGGGCGCTGTGCGCATTCCATCAAAGGCAGTTCGTCCATCTTCGGCCTCGACGACCTCGGTCGCCGTGCTCTGGAGGTGGAGTTGGCCGCCAGATCCCTGGAGATCGACCGGTTGCCAGGGCTGGTCGCCGATCTCCGCGCCTCGTACACCCCGTTGGAGCCATTCCTGCGCGCCGTGCAGGGGGAGCCCGCAGGGCGCGCCGGCGGGTGACCCCGCTTGGGTACCGTGGCGCCGGGTGCCCCGCGTCACGGATGGACCGACGGGATCAGTCCTCCACGAACTTCAGGGCCCGCTGCTTCTCCGAGCGCTTGCGCTGGTTCTCGTCGAGGATCTTCTTGCGCAGGCGCAGGTTCTTCGGTGTTGCCTCGACGTATTCGTCCACGTCGATGTACTCGAGGGCCCGCTCGAGGCTGAGCTTCAGCGGCGGGCTGAGCTGGATGCCCTTGCCGTCGCCCTGGGAGCGCATGTTGGTGAGCTTCTTCTCCTTCACCGGGTTGACCGGGATGTCGTTCTCGCGGGCGTTCTCGCCCACGATCATGCCCACGTAGACCTGGTCGCCCGGCTCGATCATCAGGCGGCCGCGCTCCTGCACCATGTTGAGCGCGTAGGAGGTGGCCTCCCCGCCGTCCATCGAGACCAGAGAGCCGTTCTTGCGGGCGGCGATCTCGCCGCGGTCCTCGCCGTACTCGTGGAAGAGGTGGCTCAGCACGCCCATGCCCTTGGTCATGTTGACCAGGTCGGTCTCGAAGCCGATCAGGCCGCGCATCGGCGCCAACGCCTCGACCGACACCAGGTTGCCGGTGTGGGTCATGTTGGTGATCTGCCCCTTGCGGAACGACAGGTTCTCCATCACCGCGCCGAGGTTCTCGCTCGGGATCTCGACGAAGACCTTCTCGATCGGCTCCAGCGGGTCGCCGTTCGGGCCCTTCTTCCACAGGACCTCGGGCCGGCTGACCAGCACCTCGTGGCCCTCGCGGCGCATCTGCTCGACGAGGATGGCGATTTGCATCTCGCCGCGTCCGGCCACCGAGAAGATCTTCGGGTCGCTGGTCTGGGCGATGCGCAGGGCCACGTTGGTGCGGATCTCCTTCACCAGGCGGTCCCAGATGTGGCGGGCGGTGACGAGCTTGCCGTCCTGCCCGGCCAGGGGGCCGTCGTTGACCGCGAACTCCATCTGGATGGTCGGCGGGTCGATGGGGATGTACGGCAGGGCGGGGCGGGCCTCGCTGTCGCACAGGGTCTCACCAATGAACACGTCCTCGAAGCCGGCCACGCCGACGATGTCGCCCGCGCCCGCCTCGCCGATCTCGATGCGCTTCATGCCCTCGAAGTGGTAGAGCATGGTGATCTTGCCCTTGGTGATCTTGCCGTTGCCGTGGCGGCAGATGGCCGGGTCGCCGACCTTGAGCTTGCCCTCGACGATCTTGCCGAAGGCAATACGGCCCATGTAGTCGCTGTAGTCGAGGTTGGCCACCAGGAGCTGGAAGCCTTCGCCCGCCTTGGCCCGGGGCGGCGGGATGTGCTTCCCGATGGCCTCGAAGAGCGGCTCCATCGTGTCGGAGGTGTCGGTCAGCTCGTTCTTGGCGAAGCCCACCTTCGCCGAGCAGTAGATGAAGGGGAAGTCGAGCTGCTCGTCGGTGGCGTTGAGGCTCATGAAGAGCTCGAACACCAGGTCGAGGACCTTCTTGGGGTTGGCGTTGTCGCGATCGATCTTGTTGATGACCACGATGGGCTTGGCACCGGCCTCGAGCGCCTTGCGCAGCACGAAGCGGGTCTGGGCCTGGGGCCCCTCGGACGAATCGACCACCAGCAGCACGCCGTCGATCATGTTCATGATGCGCTCGACCTCGCCGCCGAAGTCGGCGTGTCCCGGAGTGTCCACGATGTTGACGTGGAAGTCCTTGTACTTGAAGGCGGCGTTCTTGGCGCGGATCGTGATGCCCTTCTCCTTCTCCAGGTCCATGGAGTCCATCAGGCGCTCGACCTGGGTCTCGGCCTGGTTGGCGCGGAAGGTGCCGGATTGCTTGAGGAGACAGTCGACGAGAGTGGTCTTGCCGTGGTCGACGTGGGCGATGATCGCGATGTTTCGGATGTGCTGCATAGTGGCCGTTCCCCTCCAACAGGGCCGAGCAGGATGCCGGCCGCAGGACAAACGTCAAGGTGCGGGAAGGGCCAAGGCAAAGCCCGGCCCGTGACGATCGGGTGTCGGCCCCGGTGCGGCGTGCCGGTGCGGACGGGCCGGCCCGGGGCGGCCCGGGCCCGGGAGGATGGACCGCCGTGGTCGCCAGGGAAGGTCCGGAACTCCCCGGGGTCGTCAACGGTTGTCGCCGTCGAGCAATCCGCCGAGGCCGCCGAGGATCGAGCCCTCGTCGCGGGCCCGTCCACCGGCCGCGGGCGAGGCCGCGATGATGCGGTCGGCCAGCCGGCTCAGGGGCAGCGACTGGATCCACACCTTGCCCGGACCCCGCAGCGTCGCGAAGAAGAGCCCCTCGCCGCCGAAGAGCGCCGTCTTGACCTTGCCGACGAACTGGATGTCGAAGGCCACGGTGTTCTGGTAGGCCACGACGCACCCGGTGTCGACCCGCAGGGTCTCGCCCGGGGCCAGCACCTTCTCCATCAGGGTGCCGCCGGCGTGCACGAAGGCCCAGCCGTCGCCCTGTAGGCGTTGCATGATGAAGCCTTCGCCGCCGAAGAGCCCGACCCCGAGCTTGCGCTGGAAGGCGATCCCCACGCTCACGCCCTTGGCCGCGCAGAGGAAGGCATCCTTCTGGCAGATCAGCTCCCCGCCGAGCTGGGCGAGGTTCACGGCCACGATCTTGCCCGGGTAGGGGGCGCCGAACCCGGCGCGCGCCTTCCGCGGGGACCGGTTCTGGAAGACGGTCATGAAGAGCGACTCGCCCGTCAGCAGGCGTTTGCCCGCGCCCAGGAGCGCGCCCATGAAGCCGCTCTGCTGCTGGGAGCCGTCGCCGAAGATGGTCTCCATCTCGATGCCCTCCTCCAGGAACATCATGCCCCCGGCCTCGGCCACCACGGCCTCCATCGGGTCGAGCAGCACCTCGACATATTGCAGGTCGTCACCGCGGATCTCGTATTCGATTTCGTGCATCATGGCTTGGGATCGGGGACGGGTGCCCCGTTGCGAGACCACACAGAAACCCGGGGGCCCGCCCGGGTCAAGTGGAGGACCGGGGTCGGGATTCCAGCCGGTTCCCTTCGCTCCGGAGGGCCCGCGATCGGGGTTTGCCGGCAGGCCTCCGGGAACCCATCCTCGGCCGCCATGAAGTACCGTCGTTTCGGCCGGACCGGGATCCGGATGCCCGTCTTCTCCTGCGGTGGCATGCGTTACCAGCAATCCTGGTCCGACATCCCCTGGGACCAGGTGCCGGCCGCCGGCCAGGCCAACCTCGAGGCGACCATCGCCCGCTCCATGGAACTGGGCATCCATCACATCGAGACCGCGCGCGGCTACGGATCGTCCGAGATGCAGCTCGGACCCGTTCTGGCCAGGTACCCGCGCGAATCGATGATCCTCCAGACCAAGGTGATGCCCAAGCCCACGGCCCGGGAGTTCCTGGAGACCTTCGAGACCTCGATGGCCTACCTGAAGCAGGACCATGTCGACCTGCTGTCCATCCACGGCATCAACCACCGGCAGCACCTCGACGAGACCCTCCGCAAGGGAGGCTGCCTGGAGGTCTGCCGGAAGCTGCAGCGCGAGGGACGGGTGCGCCACGTGGGCTTCAGCACCCACGCCACGCCGGATGTCATTTCCGAGGCCATCCGCAGCGACGAGTTCGACTACGTCAACCTGCACTGGTACTTCGTGAACGACCTCAACCGCACCTGCGTGGCCGAGGCCGCCCAGCGCGACATGGGGCTCTTCATCATCAGCCCCAACGACAAGGGCGGCAAACTCTACCTCGAACTGCCCAAGATGCGGCCATTGTGCGCCCCGCTGACGCCCATGCAGTTCAACGACCTCTACTGCCTGGCCCGCCCCGAGGTGCACACGTTGTCCCTGGGCGCGGCCAAGCCCTCCGATTTCGACGAGCACATCGCCGGACTGGAGCACTACGAGCGCGCCGCCCAGGCGGTCGAGCCCATCGAGCGTCGCCTTCGGGCCGAGATGGAGCGGGTGCTCGGGACCGACTGGTGCCGACGCTGGTGGGCCGGTCTTCCGGAATTCGTGGAGGTGCCCGGCGAGGTGAACCTGGTGGAGATCCTGCGCCTCTGGACCTACGCCAAGCCGCTCGGGCTCACCGAGTGGGCGAAGTTCCGCTACAACATGCTGGGCAATGCCGACCACTGGTTCCCCGGCGAGCACGTCGAGAAGCTCGACTGGTCGCGACTCGAGGCGGTCGTCCGCCGCAGCCCGTTCGCCGACCGGTTGGCCGGCATCCTGCGCGAGGCCCACGAACTGTTCCATGACGCGCCGGTCAAGCGCCTGAGCCAGAGCTGAGGCGCGGGCCGACCACGGCATCGGTGCGTGGCCGGCTCACTCGTAGCGCAGCGAATCGATCGGGTCGAGGTGCGCGGCCTTCCAGGCGGGGTAGGTGCCGAAGACGATCCCCACGGCCGAGCAGATCGCCAGCCCGATGCCCACCCAGTCCCAGGGGATCACCGGCGGGGCCTTCACCACGAAGGACAGCAGGTTGCCGAAGAGGATCCCTCCGACCACCCCGAGCGCGCCGCCCACCTCGCTGAGCAGCACCGCCTCGGCGATGAACTGCAGCATCACGCTGCGCTTGCGTGCGCCGATGGCCCGCCGGATGCCGATCTCGCGGGTGCGCTCGGTGACGCTGACCAGCATGATGTTCATGATGCCGATGCCCGCGGCGATCAGGGCGATGCTGCTGATGGCCGCCACGCCCAGGCGGATGGCCGAGGTCAGGCTGCGGAACTGGGCCACCGCCGACTCGTTGGAGACGATCTCGAAGTCGTCCTCGTCGCCCGGGGCCACCCGGCGCATGGCCCGCATCACGCCCCGGGCCTGCTCGACCATGGCGTCGTAGTCGGCCCGGCCCGGGGCCTGCACCTGCAGCCGCACCGAGAGGTTCTCGCCGTACAGGCGCCGGGCCGTGCCCAGCGGCACGGCGATGAAGTTGTCGCGGCTCTGGCCGAAGAGCGCCCCGCGCTGCGCCACGACGCCCACCACCTTGTAGGCGATCCCCTGGAACTTGACGCTCTCGCCCAGCGGGGAGCCCCTCGGGAAGAGCTTCGCCGCCAGGTCGAAGCCCAGCACGCATACCAGCCGTCCGCTGTCGTCGTCGGCCGGCGTGAACCCGCGCCCGTCGCCCAGGGTGAGGTTCTGGGTCGAGAACACCTCCGGGGTCATCCCCACGCCGGGGATGTTCGGGTTGGTCCGGGCGTACTTCGAGGAGGCCTCGCCCGAGCCGAAATCGGCGCTGGCCGAGACCGCCTGGGCCAGCGTGACGCGCTCCCCGAGGCGCTCGAGGTCCTCGAACCGGAAGCGCTGGCGCCTCAGGTACTTCTGCCAGTCGGCGTCGTCGAAGCTGATGGCCGGGAACCGCTGGAACTGGAAGGTGTTGGCTCCCAGGCCGTTCATGGCGTCCTCGAGGTTGGCCTGGAGCACCCGGATACCGGTCATCACCGCGATGATGGAGAACACGCCGACGAACACGCCGAGGATGGTCAGCGACGACCGCAACACGTGGGTGCGCACGGCGGTGGCCGCCATCCGCACCATCTCGACCGCCTCGCGGCCGGGGTTCATGCCTCGGGCTTGCATGGCTATTCGGAGCGGAGTGCGTCCACCGGGTCCATGCGGCTGGCCCGCCACGCCGGGATGAACCCGGCCACCACGCCCGTGGCCGCCGAGACAAAGAGCGCCAGCGCGACGATCCACCAGGACATGCGGGCCTCGAAGACCGATCCGCTGGCCCGGGCGATCTCGCCGATCTTCCACGAGACGGGCCAGGCGATGCCGACGCCGATGAGTCCGGCCAGCAGCGTGATGCCGGCGGCCTCCATCAGGAACTGGGTCAGGATCGCCCGCCGCTTGGCCCCGAGCGCCTTGCGGATGCCGATCTCCTTGGTGCGCTCGGCCACCGAGACGAAGAGGATGTTCATGATGCCGATGCCGCCGACGAAGAGGGACAGGCCCGTGACGAAGAACCCGAAGGTGCCCAGCACCGCCTTGAACCCGTCGAAGAACTTGGTGATCGCCTCCTGCTGGTTGATGGCGAAGTCGTCGGGGCGCCCGGGCTCGATACGGCGGATGTTGCGGAAGAGCGCCCGGGCCTCCTCCAGCGTCTCCGGGACCGTCTCCGGGCTGCGGGCCTTGATGGTGATGATGTAGTCGGGGCGGCGTTGGATGTCCTCCTGGAAGCGGGTGATCGGGATGACGGCCTGGTTGTCCTGGTTCCAGCCGAGCGTGCTGCCCATCTTCTCGATCACCCCGACCACCTCGTAGGGCGTGTCGTTGATGCGCACCTTCCGGCCGACGGGATCGTCGTTCGGGAAGAACGACTCGGCGAGGTAGGCCCCCAGCACGCAGACCGCCCGCCCGGACCCCACGTCGGACGCGGTGATCCAGCGGCCCTTGGCGACGGTCAGGCCCCGGATCGCCAGCGACTCGGCGGTGTTGCCCAGCAGCCAGACGCCCTTGGCCCGGCGGCGCTCGTGGGTCACGGTCGCCTGGTAGGCCTCGCACTGCGGGGCCATCGTCCCGGCGGTTGTCATGCGCCCCTCGAGTTCCCGGTACTGGGCGAAGGTGATGTCCCGGCGGTTCCGATACACGCGGTAGTCGTCGAAGCTCATCCAGGGGAAGCGGCCGATGAAGAGCACGTCGGAGCCCATCGAGGAGACCGACCGGGCGAAGGCCTCGCCCATGCCGTTGAGCATGGTGCCGACCAGCGTGGCCGTGAGGATGCCGATGACGACCCCGAGCGTGGTGAGGCCCGAGCGCAGCTTGTTGGCCCGGATGGCCGCCACGGCGATCCGGGCCGACTCGTGCCATTCGCCCCCGATCGTCATGGGAACCTGGTCTCGCCGGGCGCGGCCATGGCGGAGGCCACCACGGCGCGGGGGTTCGGGTTGGTCTCGTCGGCCGCGATCAGGCCGTCTCGGATCCGGATGACCCGCCGGGCATGCTGGGCCACATCCTCCTCGTGGGTGACCACGATGATGGTGTTGCCCCGCCGGGACAGCTCCTCGAAGAGGCTCAGGATCTCCACGCCGGTGCGGGAATCGAGGTTCCCGGTCGGCTCGTCGGCCAGGATGATGGAGGGGGTGTTGACCAGCGCCCGGGCGATGGCCACGCGCTGGCGCTGCCCGCCGGAAAGCTCGTTGGGCCGGTGGTGCATGCGCTCGCCCAGCCCGACGTTGACCAGCGCCTGCCGGGCCCGTTCACGCCGCTCGCGCGGGGGGATGCCCGCGTAGATCAGCGGCAGCTCGACATTGTGCAGGGCGTCGGCCCGGGCCAGCAGGTTGAAGCTCTGGAACACGAAGCCGATCTCGCGGTTGCGGATGTCGGCCAGTTCGTTGTCGCTCATGCGGGCGACGTCCTTGCCGTTGAGCTCGTAGCTGCCGGCGCTGGGCGTGTCGAGGCAGCCCAGCAGGTTCATGAGCGTGGACTTGCCCGAGCCCGACGGGCCCATGATCGCCAGGTATTCGCCCCGATCGATGAGCAGCGACACCCCGCGAAGCGCGTGCACCGTCTCGGTGCCCATCACATAGCGCCGGGCGAGGTCCTGGATCCGGATGAGCGACATGGCCTTCGGGGGCTGGCGGAATCAGGGACTGGCGGACTCAGGGCTTTGAGGCCTGGGTCTTCTTCGGCTCCTCCATCTCGACGGTCGCCCCGTCGTCGAGGTCCTTCGACACGGCCTTGAAGTTGCCGGTGACGATCTCCTGGCCCTCGGCCACCCCCTCGAGGATCTCGTAGTGCGAGTCGTCGCTGATGCCCCGCTTCACCGGCAGCATCCGGGCCTTGTCGGCCTCCTTGACGAACACCACCTCGATCGGCTTGACGGTGTCGCGCGCCTTCTTGCCGCCGACGAACTCGATCTGGCCCTTCCCCTCGGCCTCGGCCGCCTCGGTCTTCGCATCCTTCTTCGCCGCCGGATCCCCCGCCTTTGATCCGGGCAGGCGCGTGGTCACGGCCTGGATGGGCACGGTGAGGACGTTGGTCCGGTAGCGCGTCTCGATGTCCGCCGTCACGCTCATGCCCGGCAGGAACAGGCCCTTGTCGGCCATGCGGATGCGCACCTCGAACTTGGTCGACTCCTGCTGGGTGCCGACGGCCGCGGTCTTGGCCGAGCGGGCCACCTGCGTGACACGCCCCTCGAACTTGCGGTCCTTGAACGAGTCGACATCGAGCCGGGCCGTGAACCCGGGCCGGATGAGCACCACGTCGATCTCGCCGACCTCGACGCGGGCCTCCATCTCACCCAGGTCGGCCACCGTCATGATCTCGGTGCCGGCCATCATGCCCGTGCCCGAGACCCGCTCGCCCAGCTCCGAGTTGAGCTTGGAGACGGTGCCGTCGATGGGGCTGAAGATCGTCGTGCGCGCGAGGTCCTCCTGCGAGCGCTTGAGACCGGCCCGGGCCATCTCGACCCGCTGGGCCGAGGCGATGGCACCCGCCCGGGCCACCTCGGCACCGGTGCGCACCTCGTCGAAGAGCGATCCGCTGATGAGCTGGCGTGAGAAAAGGTCCTCGTTGCGCTTGAGCTCGGCCTCGGCCTTTCGGGCGTTGGCCTCGGCGGTGAGCACATCGGCCTCGGCGGACTTGAGGCTGGCCTCCTGGCTGCGCAGGGTCGCGGCGTAAAGGTCGGGCTTCACGCGGACCAGCAGGTCGCCCTTGCGCACGGCCTGGCCCTCCTTGACCGGCAGCTCAATGATCTCGCCGGCCACCTCGGAGCTGATTTTTACCTGCACCACCGGCTGCAGCTTGCCGCTGCCCGTCACCGTCTCGGTCAGGTTGCGGCGCTGGACCTTCTCGGTGACGACCTTGACCGGTTTCTGTCGGTTGCAGCCCCCGGCCAGGAGGGCGGCGACCGCGATCAACGCGGTGGCGTGGCGTGGAAGCATCGGAGGCATGGGATCTGGTGGGCGGCAGGACGGCGGCGAGGCAGGTGGCTGGCGAAGGGGATTGGATCCAGTGGACCGGGCCAAGAGGACCGGGCCAAGGGGACCGGGCCAAGGGGAACCGATGGTCTGACGCCCGTCCGGGGAGCATCCGCCGGATCGACCCCGGAACGGACACCTGGGGCGACCTGGGGGGAGATTGCGGGACCGGGGCCCCGCGGCACCCGGCCGTTCAGTGCTGGTCGAGGCAGCCGAACTTGACGAAGAGCCCGGCGAACACGGCCGCCCCGCCGAGCAGCACGACCTGTCCGAAAGGCTTGCCATGGGCGGTCAGGACGATCCCGAGGCTCAGGAGGGCGGTGGTCGCGAGGAAGAACGCGAGCGGCGCGATGAATTTCATGTCCGGCGACGATAGCCGGGTCGGCGTCCGCCTCAAGTCACGAATGGATGAACGGTCGCCCGGGTCGGACGGACGGTCGGAATCGGGGGCCAAACGGTCATCGACGCCTCCACGGTCCCGGGTGTTCGCCGGTTGCGCCGGCGGGTCTCCTCATATCAGGATGCTCCGCGGAAACCCCCGCCTCCCCATGAACAGGATCCCTCCCGTCCGGTCCGCCCGTGCCGCCTTCACCCTGATCGAGCTGCTGGTGGTCATCGCGATCATCGCCATCCTGGCCGGCATGCTCCTCCCGGCCCTCTCGAAGGCCAAGAGCAAGGCCATCATCACCAAGTGCTCGAGCAACCTGCGCAACCTCGGCCTGGCCGTGCGCATGTACGCCTTCGACAACCGGGACCAGTTCCCGGACTGCACCGGGGCCGTCTGGCCCTGGGACCTGCCGGCCAAGGCGGCCAACGCCTTCGTGGTCAATGGCGGGCAGCGCAGCATCCTGTACTGCCCCGGCTTCGAGAAGCAGAACAACAACCAGCTCTGGTCGTTCACCACGGGCGTGACCAACGAGGTGGCCGGCGACAACGCCAACGGCTACCGGGTCATCGGCTATGCAGTGGCCTTCAAGGGCTCCGGGCGGATCCGGGCCACCAACATCACCGAGGGCTTCAACCCGAAGCCCTGGGTGGCCGGCGGCCAGGAGTTCGACCCCGGACCCTCGGCCCGGGTGATCGTCGCCGACGCCACCCTCTCGAACTCGCCGAACCGCACGGGCGGCGGGCGGAACTTCACCAAGGTCGACGGCGGATGGGCCGGCCACAGCTCCGCCCACCTCAACGGCCAGCTCCCGGCCGGGGGCAATCTCCTGATGCTCGACGGGCACGCGGAGTTCCGCGGTTTCGCCCAGCAGGTCGTGCGCACCGACGGGTCCGCGCCTCATTTCTGGTGGTGAACCGACCGGCCGACCGGCCGGGCGCCTTCCGTCCAAGGTCCGCGTTGCGTCGGGGAGCGGTCCCTGTAGGTTTCGGTCTACGACTTATGGCATTGGACGGCACCGACTTCGTGGACACGGACCTGCGCACCCCGGGCGGCTCGTCCCCCCGACTGGCCACGGCGGGTCCGGGGCCCCATGGCACGGCGGGGCGGGCCCCGACGCGGGAGGAGCTCGACAGCCAGTTGACGGCCACCCAGCAGGACCTGGCGAAGCTGCGCGAGGCCCAGGAGCAGCTCGAGCGCGCCAAGGCGGCCATCGAGGAGATGCGCCGCCGCCGGGCCGAGTTTCAGACCGGCCGTGAGGAGATGCTGCAGAACCTGCTGCGCGGCGTGTCGCTGCTCGAGCAGTCCGAGCTGAACCTCCGTCGCGACGCCTTCCAGATGGGGCGGACCCTCGAGGGGCTGCGCGGGGCGTTGGGCAACGTCCAGGGCCTCAGCGAGCAGGCCTGGACCGACACCACCTGGGAGACCGAGCTGGCCCGCGCCCTGGCGACCATCGAGAACGCGCGCATGGAATGGAACCAGGCCCGGCTGGCCTGGCCGGTGCTCGAGGGGGGCGGGGGTCCGGGCTCGGGCCAGGTTGCCGCGCCGGCCTCCCCGGCCTCGGCCCTGGATGCCTTGAGCCTCCCGCGCTTGGCCCGTCTGGGCCTGGCCCTACACTGGCCCATGGTCCTGCTCGGATTGGCCGTGCTGGTCCTGGCGCTGGTGCTCGCCCTGAAACGCTGACCCGGCCCGGCGCACGCGATCTCCGTCATGGGTTGGTTCAACAAAGCGAAGGATCCGATGGCGGCCCGGCAGGCGGAGTTGGACCGCGAGATCCAGGCGATCCAGCGACGCATCTCCAACCTGGCAGCGCGCCCGGCGCCCGCCCTGCGGCCCTCGGCTCCGCGTGGGCAGGATTCCCAGCCCGTTCCGCCGCCCCGGCCTGAGCCCGTTCCGGCACCCGTCCCCGGGAGCTTCCACGGCTCGCGCCCGGTCGGGCCGATGGCCGGCGCCCCCACCGACCGCTTCAACCTGGTCGAGGCCTGGCAGCGCGTCGTGCAACGCCTCGGGTTCCAGCCGCGACGGCCCACCGGACTCGTCCACCTCATGGCCGCCGGCTCGGTCCATGGCCTCCGGCCGCTGCGCTACGAGCGCAAGATCGCCCGACGCCGCTTCCTCCTCTCGCTGGGCCTGCTCCTGCTCCTCCTCTACGGCATCGCCCGCGAGGTCTTCTGAGGCCCCGCCTAGTGTGCGCGGCTCCGTGGGGCGGGGCGGCGCTGCCCCGGGGGGCGACGGGTTCACGGACGGTCCTTGTCCCGGTCCCTCGACCCGCGACGTGCCAGGTCCCGCTCGATGCGCAGGCAGGTGCCCCAGGCGGTCGTGTGATCGAGAGGCATCCCGCCGGAGGCGTCCCAGGCCTGCGCCAAGGCCATCGGCACCTCCACGACCAACCTCCCGTCGTCGGACCGCACCTGCCACCCGTCCCGGTGGACGAGATCCAGTTGGTACGACCATTGGTCGGCTTCCCGGGGACCCACGCGCACGCCGCCGGCGCACGATCCCTTCGCCAGCCAGTCGGCGATCTCGGCCGGGCTCAATCGGAACCGCACGGTGGCATCGGACAACCGCACCTTCATCGGACGGACGCTGGACGGAACCGGACCGGAGGGGAAGCGATCATCGGGCCGGGCCGCCGGGGCCGGACCGGAGGGTTTGACCCGGGGTCCGGCCTCGCGTTGGATGGTGTCCATGATCCCCCTGTGGTTCCGGTGTCGGTTGCCTGCGGCCCTGATGGCGCTTGGGTCGCTGGCCGTGGCTGGTTCCGTGGCCGCCGCCGATCCGGTCGGCCCGACGTCGACCGTCCCCACCGCGTCGTTCCAGGTGATCTCGCGCGGGACGGCCGCCGGCACCTACCAGGCCTTTCCCGACGCCTGCCGGTTGGCCAATGGGGACCTGGTCTGCGTGTTCTACGCCGGCTACGGCCACGTGTCGCTGCCGCGCCCTGACTGGCCCCGGGGCGGGCGTATCTGCGCGGTGCGCTCGGCCGACGAGGGGCGCACCTGGACCGAGCCCCGCGTGCTCTTCGACGGCCCCGACGACGACCGCGACCCCCACATCGCCCGCATGCGCGACGGCACGCTGGTGTGCAGCTTCTTCCCGTACCGCCAGGCCCCGGGGGCCAAGCCTGAGTACGAGACGGGAATCATCACCTCGCGCGACGGCGGCTGGACTTGGGATGCCGCGCCGCGCGTGCTGGCCCCGGGCTGGGCGGCGTCGGCGCCGGTGCGCGAGCTCTCCGACGGCACGCGCCTGCTCGGCGTGTACCACGAGGACGGTGACACGGCCTACGGCGGGGTGCTCCGCTCGACCGATCAGGGCAAGACCTGGAGCGCCCCCATCGCCATCGGGAAAGGCAGCGGCGTCCGCCTCGACGCCGAGACCGACGTGATCGAACTGAAGGATGGCCGGGTGCTGGCAGCCTTGCGCGGCGACAAGGTGCCGTTGCACTTCGCCCGGAGCGGCGACCGGGGGCTGAGCTGGTCGCCGGTCGAATCCAGCGGGTTCCCCGGGCATTGCCCGCACTTCACGCGGCTGGGCACGGGCGAGATCCTGCTGACCCACCGGCTGCCGCAGACGGCGCTGCATGTCAGCCGCGACGACGGCGCCACCTGGTACGGCCCGCATGCGGTCGACCCGGTCATCGGCGCCTACCCGGCCACGGTCGAGCTGCGCGACGGTTCGGTGCTGGTGGTGTACTACGAGGAGGGGACCGCCAGCGCCATCCGGGCCCGGAGGTTCCGCCTCGGCGGGTCCGGCCCGGTCTGGCTGCCGCTGGAGCCCGAGGTGCGGGATGTCGGCTCGCGCCGCGAGCTCTTCGTGGACCGCCTGCTCATCGACCGGATGGAGGGCGGCTCGCTGCGTCTGCACACGCCGCAACCCCGCGAGACGGTGCTGAAGTTCGATCGTCCGTGGGAAGGGGCCTTCTCCGGCTACCTCACGGTCCTTTACGATCCGGAGGATGCCCGGCGTCCCTTCCGCATGTACTACCGTGGGCTGCCCTTGGCTGGGAAGGACGGCTCCACCAACGAGGTCACCTGCTACGCCGAAAGCCGCGACGGCATCGCCTGGAAGAAGCCCGACCTCGGGCTCTTCAAGGTCGCCGGCACCCGCCGCAACAACGTGGTGTTGGCCGGGCAGGCGCCCTTCTCCCACAACTTCTCGCCGTTCCTCGACGCCCGTCCCGGCGTGCCGCGTGACGAACGCTTCAAGGCCGTCGCCGGCACCACCGAGAGCGGCTTGCACGCCTTCGCCTCCGCCGACGGCCTCCGTTGGCGACGCCTGGGAGCCGGCCCGGTCCTCACCCGGGGCGCCTTCGACTCGCAGAATGTCGCCTGCTGGTCGCCCGCCGAGGGGCGCTACCTGATGTTCCTGCGCACCTGGTCGGGCGGTGATTTCGCAGGCTACCGCACCATCAGCCGATCGACCTCGACGGACTTCCTGCACTGGACCGGCCCGGAGCCGATGACCTTCGGTGATGGGCCGCCCGAGCACCTCTACACCAGCCAGACGCAGCCGTATTTCCGCGCGCCGCACCTGCTGGTGGCGACGCCCATGCGGTTCGTCCCGGGTCGGCAGGTGCTCACCGACGCCCAGGCCCGTGAACTGGGCGTGAAGCCCGGCTACGCCGGCGACGTGGCCGAGGCGGTGTTCATGACCTCCCGCGGCGGCACCCGCTACGATCGCACCTTCCTGGAGGGGTTCCTCCGACCGGGCCTCGATCCCGGTAACTGGGCCTCCCGGGCCGGTCTCACCGCGCTGGGCATCGTGGGCACGGGCCGCGGCGAACTCTCGATCTACCGGCAGGCCCATTACGCGCAGCCCTCCGGCCATCTCATCCGGCACACGCTGCGGGTCGACGGGTTCGCCTCGGTGCAGGCGTCCTTCCGGGGAGGCGAGGTGGTCACCCACCCGCTGCGCTTCTCGGGCCGAAGGTTACTGCTCAATGTGAGCACCGGAGCCGCCGGAAGCCTGCGGGTCGAGTTGCAGGACGCCGCCGGCAAGCCGTTGCCGGGCTTCGGCCTGGCCGAGTGCCGCGAGGTGGTGGGCGACGATCTGGAACGGGTCGTGACCTGGTCGGGCGCTGGCGGTTCGGGCGAGTTGACCGCCCTGCGCGGGGCTCCCGTCCGTCTCCGTTTCGTGATGAAGGACGCCGACCTGTACGCCTTCCAATTCGTGGACTGAGGGCCGATCCTGCGCCCATGTCCTCGATGGATCCCGCCGCCTTCCAAGACCCGCAAACGTCGGCTTCCCGGACGTCGATCCTGTGCGTCGGTGTGCGGTGGCTGATCGCGGTGTGCCTCGGCCTCGCGGGGCTCGTTCCGGCGTGGGCCCACGCCGAGGTGCGCACCGGGGCCGACCAACTCCTGGCGGCCGATCCGTCGCCGCTCCGCGGAAAACGGGTGGGCCTGATCACCAATCCCACCGGCGTGACGGGCGACCTCCAATCGCTGGCCCTGCGCCTGCGACAGCGCCAGGACTTCAACCTGGTGGCCCTCTACGGTCCGGAGCACGGCGTCCGCGGCAACGCGCAGGCTGGCGACCAGGTGGGCTTCGGGTGGGATCCGGTGCTGGGGCTGCCGCTCTTCAGCCTGTACGGCAAGACCTTCAAGCCCACCGGGCCGATGCTGACCAACATCGCCGGGATGGTGCGCGGGAGCCCGGGCATCCCCACCAACGCCGCGCTGGCGGAGCGTGTCGATGTAATGGTCTTCGACATCCAGGACGTGGGGTCGCGGGCCTACACCTATGTGGGAACGCTGTCCAAGGCCATGGAGGCCTGCGCCGAGGCGGGCATTCCGATCCACGTGCTCGACCGGCCCAACCCGCTCGGGGGTCTCGTGATGGAGGGGCCCGTGCTGGAGGCGCCTGCCTGGGTGTCGCTGGTGGGCATCCAGCCCATTCCCATGCGCCACGGGATGACCGTGGGAGAGCTGGCCCGGCTCTTCAACGCCCGCTTCCTGGCCCGGCCGGCGGCCCTGACCGTGACCCCGGTCACCGGGTGGACCCGCTCGATGGACTTCGCCCGGTCCGGCCTGCCCTGGGTGATGCCCTCGCCCAACATGCCCACGCCGGAGACCGCCCGCGTCTATCCCGGTCAGGTGCTGCTCGAAGGCACCAACCTCTCGGAGGGGCGCGGCACCACCCGGCCGTTTGAACTCTTCGGCGCGCCCTGGATCCAGGCCCGCGAATGGACCGACGCCCTCAACGCGCTCCGCCTGCCGGGGGTGGTCTTCCGGGAGGCCTGGTTCACGCCGTCCTTCTCCAAGCACCGGGGGGAACTCTGCGGCGGCTCCCAGATCCATGTGACCGACCCGTCGCGGTTCCGTCCGGTGGTCACCACGTTGCGGATCCTGGAGACCGCGCGGCGGCTGTACCCGGGAAGGCTCACGTTCCAGGGTCTGACCTTCGACCGCCTCATGGGCACGTCCACGGTCCGGCCCCTGCTGGAATCGGGCGACGACCTCTCGCCGGTGCTGGCCCGGATCGAGTCCGACCTGAAGGCCTTCGAGACGCTCCGCCAGCCCCACCTGCTCTACCCTTGAGCGCACGCGGCGCCCAAGACATCTACCCCCATCGCCCTGTGCGTGCCGCGACGGTGCATTCCGCGACGCTGGGCTTCGCCGTCGGGCCGGTCTAGGCTCCCTTCCATGATCCGTTTCGGCTCGCTGGAGCTGAAGTCCAACCTCTTCCTGTCGCCGCTGGCCGGGTACACCAACCTGCCGTTCCGCCTGGTGGCCCGGGAGATCGGCGGGCTGGACCTGGCGACGACCGACCTGGTCAACGCCCGGTCGCTGATCGAGGGGAACCCCAAGGCATTCAAGCTCATCGAGACCAACGAGCGCGACCGGCCGCTGGCTGTGCAGTTGTTCGGCGCCGTGCCCGAGGAGATGCGGGACGCGGCCGTGATGCTCCAGGAGCGTGGCGTCAGCGCCATCGACATCAACATGGGCTGCCCCGTGCGCAAGGTGTGCCGGGTGGGCGGCGGCTCGGCGATGATGGTCGAGCATCGGCGCACGCAGCACCTCGTGCGGACCATGGTCGACGCCCTGAGGATCCCGGTCACCGCGAAGATGCGCCTGGGCTGGGACGACGAGAACCTCACGGCGCCCGACCTGGTGCGCGCCCTCGAGGACGCGGGGGTCGCCGGGGTGTTCATCCACGGCCGGACCCGCGAGCAGGGGTTCTCGGGCACGGTGAACCTCGCGGGCATCGCCCGGGTGGTGGAGGCGGCCCGGTCCATCCCCGTGATCGGCAACGGCGACGTGACCACGCCCGAGGCCGCCGTCCGCATGAAGTTGGAGACCGGATGCGCCGGGGTGAGCGTCGGCCGGGGGGCCTTCTACGACCCGTGGATCTTCGTCCGAACCCGCGCGCTGATGGAGACGGGCGTCCTGCCGCCGGAGCCCGGCATCGACGACCGCGTGCGCGTGATGTCGCGCCATCTCGACCTGATGGTGGAGGTCTTCGGCGAGCGGCATGGCTGCGTGATGTTCCGCAAGATCGGGCCCTGGTACGCCAAGCGCTTCGGCCCGGCCAACGAGTTCAGCAAGAGGATCGTCCGGCTCGAGTCCCGGGCCCAATACCTCGAGATCATTGCCGGGTACCTGGCCTGGCGCCGCCAGTTCTGCGACGACTCGGGCGAGCTCCTTCCGCGATATCGCCTGGCGCCCATGGTCGCCAGCTTCATGCGCGAGGACGGCGGGTCCGACGAGCCGGCCAGCGTCCGGCGGGAGGCCATTCCGGTGCCCAAGGGTCCGGTCGAGGTGTGGTGACCGGGATTGGACGGACGGGATGGACGGGATGGCGGGGGGACCGGAGTCCCGGGGACCGCCGGCCCCGACTCGTTGCCGATTCAGCCGAGCTTCTCCGCGACGACCCAGGCGTTGAAGAGCCCGTATTTCAGCGGGGAGACGTTGAGCAGGGCGTCGATCCAGCCGGGCACCGTGCGGTCGGTGCAGGCGACCTCCACCAGCCGGCACCCGTTGCGCTCGAGGAAGAACCCCAAGTCGAGGGCGTTGGTGCAGACGATGGCATCGTCGTCGGGCGTGAAGGGTTCCTTGATGATGGGGGTCATCCCCTCGAAGCGAACCTGGTCGGGTTCGTGGCGCATCCGGCTCCGGCGCTCCAGCAGCCCTTGCAGATTGCGCCACTTGTTGCCGAGCCCACGCATCCGCGGGTGGTAGTCGCGCCAGCCGAGGAACCGCAGGAAGTTGGGGCTGCTGAGGACGATGCGCCCGCCCGGGGCGCAGACGCGAACCGCCTCGGCGATGAAGGCCTCCGGATCCTGCACATGCTCGACCACGTTCAGTGCACCGACTCGCTGGAACTGCCCGTCGGGGTAGGGGAGACGGCTGCCGTCGTAGAGCAGGCAACGGTCGGTGAAGGCCCGCGTGCGCTCGATGTTCGGCGCGGAGACGTCCACGCCGTGCGCCTCGAAGCCCTCGCGCGTGAGTTGTGCCACGACCTGTCCCACGCCACAGCCGATGTCGAGCACCCGGGCCCCGGGAGTACCCGGGCGCATGGCCTGCGTGAACTTGGCGTAGAAGGCCGCATCCCAGTTGGCCAGGATGTCGGCGTAGGCCGCGTCGTTGCGGACGTGGTCGAGGTGGCTGGGGGTCGAGGCCATGCGTGGTTCAGTCGGTGGCGGGCTGCCTCGGGGATGAGTGCCTGACCGCCGTCGGTCCGGTCGGGGTGATACCTGCCGGGCCCGGGCCTTTCAACGAACATCCCTCCCCGAGCCCGGGAGGGCGGGGAGCCGTTCGGACACACGCCGCGGACCTGGGGGGACCCCCTGCATCCGTCTGAAGTTTAGTGGACGCGTGGAGGAAGTTGTCGTCTGATCTTCTGTCCCAAGGTTCCACGACCTTCCCGCCATGGGTCGCGCCCGACGCGACGACCAGCCGCGTGTCGGTCCGGGCATGCGTCCACGAGATGACCCCAATCCTTTCTCTGTTGAGTCGGCTCAGCCGCAATGATGTGGCGTTCCTGATGCACCGGCTGATCCTGCGGGGCGTCTACGGGAACCGCATCCAGCGTCTCTCCAACCGGGACATGTTCAACCGACCGGAGTGGTTCTGGGGTGAACAGGCGGTGCCAAACCTGCCGCTCACCGTCCCGGATTCCTCGGGCGGCCTCGACGACGGAGCCCGGGACCGGCTGGCGGCCGATCTGGTGGAGGCGTTCCACGCCGGTCAGGGGCTCGACCCGTCGAACGGCAACTACAGCCCCCTCTGGTCCACGATCATCGACCGCAGTGCGCCGCCCGTTCTTCGGGCCCTCCGGGACCGCGACCCGGTGGCGCTGCGCGCCTTCCTCGAGGGGATGTTTCCGTCCCCGACGCTCTGGGGGATCGGCTACGGCGACCTCGGTCTTGAACAGGGGCGGCGTTTCGCCTCCTTCCTGATCCTCGGCCAACTGGTCGGGTTGGCCGAATCGCTGGGGGTGGTGCGGACCGAGTGTCCTGAACAGGGTGAGATCGGGCATGCCCTGCGCGGCGGGGTCGAGGCGCTCCTCTCGGAGGTCGAACGCGCCATCGGGATCCGGGTGGATTTCCCGAGGATCGGCGGCGCCTACGGCATCGAGGTGGGAGGCCGCCTGCTGGACCTGCAGACCCCGGGGCACCTCTACGCCGCCCGTCGGTTCCGCGGACACCTGGCCGCCACCTCCGATCCGCACGCCTGCGAGATCCTTGAGATCGGCGCCGGATTCGGGGGAACCTGCCATTGGTTCCAGAAGCTGGCCGCGCCGCGCCGTTATGTGATCCTCGATCTGGCCCTGACCAATGTCTACCAGGGGTGGTTCCTCGCCAACGCCTTCGGCCGGGACCAGGTGGGGCTCTACCCCGACTTCGTCCGCGAGGGAGCCTTCGACCGCCGGCGTCTCTGGATCCTTCCGGTGAACTCCCAGGAGAAGTTTGCCGGCCAACGATTCGATGGCGTGCTGAACCAGGACAGTTTTCCGGAGATGCCCGCGGAGAGCGTGCGCGGCTACTTGCGGCTCGCCGCTGCCCGGCTGCGTCCGGGTGGGATCCTCTTCAGCATGAATCAGGAGGCGTTCAGTCCGATGTGCGGCCAGGAACCCCCATGGGTCGCGGCCCTTGCAACCGGGGAGCCAAGCCTCGTCCGACGCTCCCGGGAACTCAGCTGGGTACGCCGCGGCTATGTCGAGGAAGTCTACCAGGCCGTTTCCTGAGCCATCTTCGCCTCGGCGCATCCATGCCGTCGGTGCCGGCCGTGGTTGATTCGGTCCAAGCCGATGGCGCATCCTCCGCCCCCATGGGCGATCCAAAGCACCAACCTGCCCCCGGCGTCCGCCGGGGATCCGCCGGCCCCGGTCTGTTCCTGGTCCCGCTGCTCCTGCTCTGCCTGTTTCATGGGGTGCTGCTTCCAGGATACATCGTCTTCTCCAACGACGGACCGCTCGGTGTCATCAGCGCCGAATCCTCGCGGTTGCCGGAGGGGTTCCTGGGGGTCTGGCAGGATCTCAACTGGCTGGGAGCGTCGTCCCCCGCAGCCATGCCGAATTTCACCCAGATCTTCGGAACCCTCGCAGGCGATCCCGCCCTGTTCTCGAAGGTGTATGCCCCGGTTTCGCTGGCCCTGCTGGGTTTCGCGGCGGTCTTCCTGTGCCGCCGCCTCGGCTTCGCGCCGCAAGTCTCGTCCCTGGTCGGGATCGCCGCCGCCCTCAACTCCAACTTCTTCTCCTACGCCTGCTGGGGGCTGCCCGGACGGGCACTGGCTGCCGGCGCAATTCTCTGCGCCCTCGGATTTGCCTATCGGCCGGGGCCCAGGCCGTGGGTGTCGATGGCGCTGGCCGGATTCGCCGTCGGCCTCAACGTCTCCGAGGCGGCCGATTCCGGCGCGCTGCTCAGCCTGTACTTCGCCGCCGCGGTGCTTTGGGACCTCTGGGGCGGATTCCGCCGTGAGGATGCCCCTGCCGCGCCCCGGACGGGCGCCCTCGCAGGCGTGGCCCGGTTGGCACTCGCCGTTGGGATGGCCGGATGGATGGCCTTCGGTTCCATCGACACATTGGTCAACACCTCGGTGAAGGGGGTGGCCGCCACCAGCCAGGAACAGTCGGCCGAGCAGCGCTGGGATTTTCTCACCGGCTGGAGCTTCCCCAAGGCCGAGGTCCTGCGGATCGCCATTCCCGGCGTCCTCGGATACCGGATGGACACGGAGGATGGCGGTGCCTACTGGGGAGGGGTGGGACCGGATGGCGATGCCAGGCACCGGTTCTCGGGCAGCGGGGAGTATGCCGGGGTGCTGGTGCTGGTCGTCGCCGCATGGGCCGTGTGGCGTTCGTTCACGCGTGTCGGGAGTCCCTTCACCGACCGGGAGCGTCACCGGATCCTCTTCTGGGCGCTGGCGTCCCTGGTCTCCCTGCTGCTGGCCTTCGGTCGGCATGCCCCCTTCTATTCGTGGATCGTCCAGCTGCCCTTCTTCCGCGAGATGCGGATACCGATGAAGTTCCTGCACGGGTTCCATCTTTCGGTCCTGGTGCTCTTCGCACACGGGTTGGAGGCCATCGCCCGCGCGCACATGGGGCGGTTTGCCCCGGGCGGCGCGGATTGGTCTTCCAAGGTGCGGAGTTGGTGGCGCGCGGCGGCGACTCCCGCGCCGGAACGTCGGTTCCTCCTGGTCCTCGGGGTGCTGACGGGCGCGGCGATCCTCGGTTTCGCGGCCTACTTCTCCTGTCGTCCTTCGGTGGTGGCCCATCTCGGTCCGTTGGTTGGAGCCGACCAGGCGGTGGCGGTGGCCCGCCACAGTCTGGGTGAGGTTGGTCTCTTCGTCCTCCTCCTCGGAGGGTCGGCCCTGGTGGTGCTTCTGGTCTTCTCCGGGGTCCTGTCGGGTGCATCCGGCTCGCTGGCGTGGTGGATCCTCGGAGGCCTGCTCGCCGTGGATCTCTATCGTGCGAGCACCCCCTGGGTCGTCCATTACGATTACCGACGGCGGTATCGACAGAACGTGGTCGTGGAGTATCTCGCCCGCGATCCCGCCCTGTCCCGTGTTACCTGCCGTTTTCTGCCGACCAGCCGCCAGATGCTCGTCGCCGATGACGACGGCATGATGCCGGCGGTCCACAACCTCTGGCTTGAGCACCACTTCCAGAGGTACAACGTCCAGACCCTCGACATCATCCAGGCGCCCCGAATGCCTGCCCTCGATCAGGCGTTCCTGAAGACTTTGGAGCCGACCGATGCGGAGATGTCCCGGGGAGATTTCCGGGCCGTGGGCCGGCTCTGGCAACTGACAGCCACCCGCTACATCCTCGCCGCCCGGGCCTTCGAGGCCCGGCTCAACCAAGCCTTCACGGTGTCCGGGACCGGGTTTGCGCCCAGGCTGGGATTCGACCTTGGTCTCAAGCCCGATGCGGACCGCAACCGTCTCCGGCCCGACGACCTCGACGCAGCGCCCAACCCGGCCGGGCGATACGCGCTCTTCGAGGTGACCGGATCCCTGCCAAGGTTCGGGCTTTTCGCCCGTTGGGAGGTGTCGACCTCCGACACCGCCATGCTTTCGCGGTTGCGGGATCCGGCGTTCGATCCGGCCGGTTCGGTGATTCTCGCCTCCGCCCCTGGCCTGGCCGCCGTTCCCGGAGCCACCAACGGCACAGCCAGGCTGGTGAGTTACTCGCCCCGGCGCATCGTGCTCGAGACCCGCTCGTCGTCGCCCCAGATCCTGCTCGACAACGGACGGTGGCACGAGGACTGGAAAGTCCTGGTCGACGGCCGGCCGGCGGCCCTCCTCCGGGCCAACCACCTGATGCGGGCCGTCGAGCTTCCTCCCGGCGACCATGCCGTGGAGTTGCGCTTCCAGCCCGACACCCGTCCGTTGTGGGTGAGCGTGTCGGCCCTTGCGGTCGCGTTGGGACTGGCAGCCTTCACCGTGGTCTCGGAGCGACGCGGCGCCGGCGGAGCGAAGTGAGCCGCCGGGGCGGTCAGCGTCCGTCACCGCCCCGGGTGGCCGGGTGCGCCCCGAAGATCCGGTCCCGGCACGCCACGGCCGCCCGGCCGACCCACCAGTGCCAGGGACGCACCAGCCCGCGGGCCATCACCCCGATGGCCTCGGCATAGGCCGCGTCCGACGCGCGGGCCATCTGCTGCTTGACCACCGAGCGGGCCGTGAAGAGGCACCGGATGCGCTGGTCCCAGAACCATCGCCCGAGGGCACCGACCGGCGCCCAGCGGGCGATTTGCCGCATCGCCCGGAGTTCGTCGGCCACCCAGTTCTCGAGGCGTCGAGAATTGGCCGTGGTGGCGCTGCCGCCATGGTGGCGGATCTGGCAGAGGATCTCCGTCCATTCGCGGATCGCGTGGGAGTGGCGGGCCCAGTCGGCGTAGAAGACGCAGTCGCCCACCTGCGGATAGTCGAGCGGAAACCGGCAGGGCACCGGGCGCCGGCCCGTCTTGAGCAGGACCGAGCCGCAGAAGATCGTCTGCAACTGCCCCTGGGCTCTCACAAAATCGATCAACCGGAGTTCGCGCACTCCCGGCCTGGGCGGTTCCGGCCGTCCCGGGAGCCGTTGGCCGGTGGCGTCGATCTTCTCGGTCAGCGACCAGGCCATGGCGGGGGCGGCCGCATCGGCCAGCGCGGTAACCATCCGCTCCAGGAACGACGGCAGGACCAGGTCGTCGGCGAGGAGGATGTGCAGGAGGTCGGCCTCCTCCGACAGGTCTAGGCAGCGGTTGAGATTCCCGAAAAGGCCCTGGTTCCGCTCGTTGCACCGAAGCTCTCCCGGCAGGCGGGGATTCGCCGCGAAAAACGCACGGACCAGATCCGGGGTGCCGTCGGTGGAGACGTCGTCGATCACCACCACCCGATCCGGAGGATGGGTCTGCGCCGCCAGTGATTCCAGCGTGGCCGGCAGGAAGCGCGCGCCGTTGTAGACCGGGATGACGGTGAGGACCTTGGACACCCCGCGGAGGGGACCACAGCCCGTGGGGCCGGGGAAGTCCCCATCTCGAGCGTCGGTCGACCGGCAATGCCCCGGTCAGTCCGGTCCCGTCGGACCTTCCGGGAACCGCGCCCCATGCCAGGCCCTGAGTTCCCGCAACTGCTCGGCCAGGGGCGGGCAGGTGATGTCCGGCACCAGCGTCCGGAGCACGGGCGAGGGCGCCTGTTCCGGCACAATGATGACGGGTCGCCCCCACGCCTCCCCGATCAGGCGCAGGACTTCGGCCTTGGACAACGGGGGCAGGAATCCAGGCTGGCAGACCGCCGGCGGGCGGGCCGCCTCGAGCAGTCCGAGGCCCACCCGGGCCCACTGGAGCGTCGTGATCCCGTTCCACCCGTGGTTGACGAAGCCACGGACCGGGCCGCGCTGGGCGAGGAACCAGCCCAAGAGGCTTCGCGGCGGGCCGGTTTCAGGCCCCAGGATGGAGCACCGCATGACGCATCCGCCAGCCTCCCGGACGACGCGCTCGCACTCCCGTTTGCTCCGGCCGTAGGGGTCTTCGGCGTCGCCCTCCTCGCAGCTCCTGCGGTCCGGCCGGTCCGGCCGGAAGACCCCGTCGGTGCCGGCCTGGAGGAACCGGACCCCGGGACCGAGCCGCTGGATCGACTCCTGCACGAGCCGCACATGGGTTTCCGGGAGTTCGGCCTCGGTGCCCGACCGGAGGCCGATGCAGTTGACGACCGCCTCCGGGCGCGTGGCCTCCAGCGCGTCGAGGAACCTCCCGGCCGACGCGGGGGCGAATCGCTCACGGATCGACCGTACCGGATGTCCGGCCTCCTCGAGGAAGCGGGCGACGACATGGCCCAGCATACCTGAGGCCCCGAGGACGGTGATGCGCATCAGCCCTCCCCGAACGCGGTCAGCCATTCCCAGGAGTGGCCCGGGTACTTGCGCACGATGTCGTCCCGGTGGTTCCACGCGGTGACCAGGCAGGCCACCGGGGGGTGGTCGATCATGCCCGACGGAGGCACGATGGGGGTGGCCGTCCTGGGGATGAACTTGCCGCACCTCAGGGGCGACTCGTCGACGATGTAGGCGAAGCGCAGGTGGGGGAGTTGGTTGAGGTAGACGTTGGCCCGGCCTGCGGCCCCGTAGGCGGCGATGATCCCGTGCCCGCCATCGAGGATCCGTGCCAGCCGCCAGGCCGCCGGGGTGTCCGAGCGCCGGTCATAGGCCTGCTGGATCCCGCGTAGTCCCGGCTCGGGCTCCGGCGCCCGTCCGGGGATGGGAGTCGCGTGGGGGTCCCGCCGGAACCTCACGCGCAGCAGCCCCCCGTGCAGTGGCGTGCGCAACGTGGCCTCATGGGCGAAACCCAGCGCGCAGACGCAGCGGACCAGGGCCGATTCGCTCCACTCGACCTTGTGCTCGTGGTAGATGGTGTCCCACTGGCCGCCCGCCAGGGTGGCCGCAAGGTCGTGCACCTCGACCCAGAAATGCCCGCCGGGCCTGAGGGCCAGCGCGGCCCCGGCGAAGACCTCCTTCAGGTCGGTGATGTGCGCCAGGCAGTTGGATCCCGACAGGACGTCCACCGCACCCTCGAGCCCGTGCTCCCGGACGACCTCCGGGGTGAATGGCCGGTTGACCAGCCGCCAGGACGCGGCCACCCCGGCCCGACGCGACACGTCGCTCGGATCCACCCCGAGGCGCTTCCACCCGGGCGGGAGCTGGTTGAGCAGCACCCCGTCGTTGCAGCCGATCTCGAGGTATGTCAGGGCCGAGTCCCGGCCGTAGAACGAGGCGAGGGTGTCGGCGAACCCGATGAAATGCCGGACCAGCCCCGGCACGGTCGACGAGGCGTAGTTGTATTCCTCGTACAGCTGGGAGCCGGAAATGTCCTCGGCCACCTGCACCGCCCCGCACTCGGAGCAGCGCATCCAGGTCAGCGGGAACAGCGGCGCGGTGCCGGCGGATTCGGCCGAGCGGCAGAACATCCCCGCCAGCGGCATCGGGTCCATGCGGAGCACGGGAACGAGTGCGGATGCCGGGGCGTGGCAGCCCCGGCACTGGTGGATCGAGGGGTGCGACATGATTCGTCGGTGGAGGCTCAGGTGTACTCCTCGACCACCCCGGCGGCTTCGAGCAGCGGGTCGATCTGGTCGAACCCCGACAGGCGACGGGTGTTCTCGGAGCTGTATTCCGAGCCCAGCGGCTGCGGACTCGGTTGCCGGGGAAGCCGGTACTCGGGGTGAATCGTGAAGTAGGTTTCGGTCTCGCCCACGCGCTGCAGTTCGTACTCGTTGACGAGGATCTCGTGGATCTTCTCCCCCGGCCGGATGCCGACCTCCTGGATCGGGTGCTCCGCCCCCCGGGGGCTGTGCCTCCGGCGCATGGCCTCCGCCAGGTCGAGCACCGTGCAGGCGGGTGCCTTGCGTACGAAGATCTCGCCGCCCTGCGCCATGGTCATCGCGTGGAACACCAGGTCCACCGACTGGTCCAGGGTCATCAGGAACCGCGTCATGTGCGGCACGGTGATCGTCAGCGGGATCTCCTCCCGGATCTGGCGCAGGAAGAGCGGGATCACCGACCCCCGACTGCCCATGACGTTGCCGTAGCGCACGCAGCAATAGGTCGTCGGTCCGCCGAACTGGTTCTGGCTGCAGACGAGCTTCTCCATCATGGCCTTGCTCGTTCCCATGGCGTTGACAGGCTTGACGGCCTTGTCGGTGCTGAGGGCCACCACGGTCTTCACCCCGGCCGCCCGCGCCGTCGCGCAGATGTTCTGGGTCCCGAGGATGTTCGTCTTGATGGCCTCGAGGGGATAGCTCTCGCAGGAGGGCACCTGCTTGAGGGCCGCCGCATGGAACACGAAGTCCACCCCGTTCATCGCCTCCTCCAGGCGGCCGGCGTCGCGCACGTCGCCAATCACGTAGCGGAATCCGGGCCAGCGACGCTGCATCTCCCACTGTTTCTTCTCGTCCCGGCTGAAGATGCGGATCTGGGCCGGCCCGAGGTCCAGGAGATGCCGGGCGACCCGGTTCCCGAAGGAGCCGGTGCCCCCGGTGATCAGGATGGTCGCGCCGGAAAGGGATCGCATGCGCATCTTCTACCGGAGCGCCGAGGCCAAGGGCAGCGATTTGTTGTCCGCGCTTGGGGGAGGGCCCAATGGGCGGATTGCGCCCGGTCTCGACTCGGCGGGCCGGATGCCCGAAGATCTCCTGGATATGATGACCCAGTGGATCGCCGACTACCTGGAGGCCCAGAAGCGGGCCGTGGATTCCGTGAAACCCGCCGAGATCGCCGCGCTGGTCGAGACGCTGCGGGTGGCCTGGTCGCGCGACCAGCAGATCTTTGCCATCGGCAACGGCGGCAGCGCGGCCAACGCCAGCCACTTCGCCGTGGACCTCGGCAAGGGGGCCAGCGACAAGCTGCCGCGCCGGTTCCGCGTGCTCTCCCTCACCGACAACGTCGCCTGGATGACGGCGCTGGGGAACGACTACGCCTACGACGAGATCTTCACCCGCCAGTTGACCAACTACGCGCGGCCCGGCGACGTGCTCATCGCCGCCAGCGTGAGCGGCAACTCGCCCAACCTCGTGAAGGCCTACGAGTGGGCCCGGTCGAACGACCTGCGGACCATCGCGCTGGTGGGCGCCAAGCGGGGCCGCCTGGCCGAGTTGGCCGAGCAGGTCGTCGTCATTGGCGACACCCACTACGGCCGCGTCGAGGATGTCCAGATGCACATCCTGCACCTCCTCTGCTACGCCTTCATGGAACGGCCGGAACTGGCCCGTCCGTGAATCCCGCCCGCGCCGAAGGCTCCAGTCCGGATGCCCTGGGTCGCCCGCGCCGAAGGTCGCAGCCAATCCTCCACTGGGACTCCCGATGAATCCGCCGACTCGATCCCGCCTGGGTTTCCGCCTTTTGGGTCGCTTGGGCTCCCTCCTCGCGCCCATGAGGCTTCCGGGGCTCCTGGGTGTCCTCCTGGCCGGGATGGCGGTGTCCACCGCGCAGGCGGGGACCCTCGTCCGGTTCCGCACGCCCCTGGGCGACGTGGTGGTCGAGCTCTACGACACCGAGAAGCCGCTCACGACCTCCAACTTCCTCAGGTACGTCCGCAGCGGTCGCTACTCCGACATGTTCGCCCACCGCGTGGTGCCCGGTTTCGTGATCCAGGGCGGCGGGTTCCGCGTGGCCCACCGGGGCACGGCCAGCAACGCGGTCGAGGCGGTCGCGGAGTTTGCCAACGTCTCCAACGAGTTCGATGTCGGCCCCCGGTACCGGAACCTTTTCGGTACCCTGTCGATGGCCAAGAAGGGCGCCTCCACCAACCGGCTGGCCACCGTGCGCGAGACCAATGCGGCGGTCGCCTTCACCCGGTTCGCCGGCCTCCGGACCAACGCCATCACCTACACCAACGCCTTCCCCGATGTGTCCACCTATGACGTTTACACCGAGCGCATTGTGGCCACCAACGGCACCGGTCCCACCCAGGTCTGGGTGGTGGTCCGTGACGGCGTGACCTACTCGGGAGGTCCCCACTCGGCCTCCAGCCAGTGGTTCCTGAGCTTCGGGGACAACTCGGCGAACCTCGACGAGCAGAACGGCGGATTCACCGTGTTCGGCCGGGTGGTTGGCGACACCAACGTCTTCCGCCGGCTGGACACCTTCCAGCCCATCCGCAGGGCCACCAACGTGGTCTACCCGGCCGGCGGCGCCTTCAACGAATTGCCCCTGCTCAACTACTTCGAACCGATGAGCCCGGCCCAGCTCTTCGCCGGGTTGCTCCATGTCGAGATCACCGAGCTGCCCGCTCCGCAGGCCCCCTTACCCGACCCCGGGCTGCCCGGCGTTCGCCTCGGTGGGGCCCTTCCCCTCGCCCATTCCGTCGAGGGGGCCCCGGCCCTGCAGGGCCCCTGGTTGACGTTGACCAACTTCTCGGGACGCGCCGGCGACGTCCCGGTGTCCGACCCCGGCGGTGCCGGTCCTTTGCGTCTCTACCGTCTCAAGGTGCCCTACTCGCTGCCCCGGCCCGAGTAGCCCGTTCGGTCCGTGACCGCCGCCTTGGGACCTTGCCGCGTCAGCGCCCGGCCGTGCCCGGCAGGAAGGTGAACCCAACGGCCGCCACCAGGCATCCGAACGCGGCGAGGTGGTTCCACTGCGGCCGGGTGCCGAAGTACAGCAGGGCGAACCCGCTGAAGACCACCAGGGTGATCACCTCCTGGAGGATCTTGAGCTGGTAGGGCGAGTAGAACGCGCTGCCCCAGCGGTTGGCCGGCACCATGATTACGTACTCGAAGAAGGCGATGGCCCAGCTGGTGAGGATGACCCGGGGCAGGGGGGTGTCCTGATGCTTGAGGTGCCCGTACCAGGCCACCGTCATGAAGACATTGCTCACCAGCAGCATGGCCAGGGGCGCCCACCACGTCGCGATCACGCTCATGGGCCCGATGAGACCACCGGCCGGCCCCCGGGGCCAGACCGGGGCGTTGCGGCATGGAAATCCCCGCCCCGGATTCCATTGGTCAGGCCGGCATGGCCCGGTAGAGTGATTTGGTTGGTCCAATCCGCCACCGTTACCGACCTCCCTTCCATGATCGCCTCCTTTTCCGAGTTCTGGGGCGGACTCCCCACCGCCGCCCAGCTGTTCTTCGCCATCGGTCTCTTGTCGGGCGCCGTGTCCGTCGTGCTTGGCGTGATGTCCGCCGTGGGCCTCGAGCACCACGACGCCATCGACCTCCCCGACACGATCGGCTGGGATGCCGGCGGCGGCGGGATCTTCTCGGTCAAGCCGATGACCGGGTTCCTGCTCGGGTTCGGATGGGCCGGCGGCATCGCCTCGGCCTCCGGCTTGGGGACCTTGGTGTCGGTCGGGATCGCCCTGGCCGCAGGGGCCTCGGTCATGGGCCTCGTGGTGGGCCTCCTGCGCCTGCTGCTGGGCATGCGCAGCGATGGCACGGTCCGAATCGCCGATGCCGTGGACGCCCCGGGCACCGTGTACGTCGGCCTGCCGCCCTCCCGCCAGGCCGGCGGCCAGGTCACCGTCCACTTCCGGGGCCGTCAGGAGACCTACCAGGCGCTCAATGCCTCCGACCGGGCCATCCCCAGCGGGGAACGGGTCCGGGTCGTCGCGGTCCTCGATGGTCAGACCGTGCTCGTCGAGCCGTTCTGAAATCGCACCGCCCCCCATTCTCCCGACAGCCAACCCCAACCTCCGACACCCCATGGACATCCTCACCATCCTCGCCATCCTCCTGCTGGTCGTCTTCCTGCTGGTCGTGGTGGTCACCCTCATCTCGCGCTACCGCATGTGCCCGCCCGACCGGGTGCTGGTGGTGTACGGCAAGCTGGCCGACGGCCAGTCCTCGCGCTGCTACCATGGCGGATCGACCTTCGTGATCCCCTTCTTCCAAAGCTACTCCTACCTCGACCTCACGCCGATCAACATCGACATCGAGCTGAAGGGGGCGCTCTCGAGCCAGAACATCCGCATCGACGCGCCGGCCTCGTTCACCATCGGCGTCTCGACCGACCCGGAGGTCATGCAGAACGCGGCCACCCGCCTGCTCGGGCGCTCGCTCGACGAGGTGCAGCAGCTCGCCTCCGAGATCATCATGGGCCAGATGCGCGTGGTCTTCGCCTCGATGAGCATCGAGGAGATCAACAACGACCGCGAGAAGCTCATCGCCCTCATCACCAAGGGTGTCGAGGTCGAGCTTCACAAGGTCGGCTTGAGGATGATCAACGGCAACATCCGCGACATCCGCGACCACTCCGGCTACATCGACGCGCTGGGCAAGGAGGCCGCCGCCAAGGCCATCAACGACGCCCAGATCAAGGTGGCCCAGGAGAACCAGCGCGGCTCGATCGGCCGGGCGGAGGCCGAGCGCGAGCAGGCCATCCGCGTGGCCAACGCGCAGGCCGAGGCCAAGCGCGGCCAGAACACCGCCCAGGCGATGATCGCCAAGTCCGACGCCGACCTGGCGGCCGAGCAGGCCGAGGCCACCCGCCGCACCGAGGCCGCCCAGCGGGTCGCCGAGGCCCGGGCGCTCGAGGAGTCGTACCATGCCCAGCAGCAGGCTGAGCTGGCGCGCGCGGCACGTGAGAAGGCCGCCGCCCAGGCCGACCAGATCGTGAAGGCCGAGATCGAGCGCGAGCGGGTGCGCATCGACGCCGAGGCCCGTGCCGCCCAGACCGAGATCCTCCAGCGGGGCCAGGCCGCCGCCTACATCACGCAGAAACAGGCCGAGGCCGACGGCATCAAGCGCGTGGCCGAGGGCGAGGCCGACGGCATCCGGGCCCGGCTCACGGCCGAGGCGACGGGTGTGCAGGCCAAGCTGACGGCCGAGGCCGAGGGCACGCGGGCGCTGCTCGACGCCAAGGCCCAGGGCTTCGAGAAGATCCTGCGGGTGGCCGACGGCACGAGCGGGGCCACCCAGCTGCTGATCGCCGAGAACATCGTGCGCATCGCCGAGATCCAGGCCGGCGCCATCAAGGGCCTGCAGTTCGAGAAGGTCGTGGTGATGGGCGGCGGCGCCGGCGGCAGCGGCCCGGGCCAGTTCGTCCAGGACCTGTACAAGGGCGTGCTGCCGATCAACGAGCTAGCCAAGAGCGTCGGACTGGGCCTGCCGGCCTTCCTGGGCAGCACCGCGTCGGAGGTCCCGCCCGGCGCATCGGCTCCTATGGCCCCGGCGGTTCCCGAGCCGTCCGAGCCCAAGCCCCCGGTTATGAACCCCACGAAGCCCTCCGCCTGAGGCCCGCCTAAGGCCCGCCCGAACCAGCTCGACCGGTCGGGCCGACAGGCATTTGGACAACGAACGACCCGGACCGTGCATGGCGCGCGGTCCGGGTCGTGTCGTTTGTGGGTGGCGTTTGTGGGCGGCAAATCCGCGGTGCGTTCCCGCTTAGGCCAACGGGATCACGGCCTCGACGCAGCGGGCGCAGAGGGTCGGGTGGGTCGGGTTCGCGCCGACGTCCGATTCCCAGTGCCAGCAGCGCTCGCACTTGGTGCGGCCCGCCTCGCCTGCGACCTGCACGGTGATGCGTCGTTCGGCCCCGTCGGCCACCGTCACCGTGACGGCCGAGCAGTTGCAGAGCTCCCGGAGCTCGGCCTCATGCGGGGCCACCACGGCGTGTTCGGCCGCCGGCAGCACGAAGTGCAGCACCGCGTCGAGCCCCTTGCCGATGCGCTTGGCTTGGCGGGCCTTCTCGAGTTCCGGCAGCGCCTGCTCGCGCAGCGAGAACAGCACCGCCCAGGCCGGTTCGGTCGCCACCGCGGCGGTGGCCGGGTTCCAGAGGCTCAGGTGCACCGAGGTGGTGGACACGCCCGGGATCCGCTCCCAGGCTTCGTCGCCGGTGAAGGCCAGGATCGGGGCCAGCGCCTGCGTGAGCCGGGTGAGGAGGCGGTGCAGGGCGGTCTGCGTGCTGCGGCGGCGGGCCGAGCCGGCCGGATCGGTGTAGAGCCGGTCCTTCACCACATCGTGGTACAGGGCGCTGAGCTGGACCGCGCAGAACTGCGAGACCAGTTGGTACACGACATGGAACTCGTAGGCGTCGTAGGCCTGCGCCACGGCGGCCTCGAGCGTGGCAAACTCGCCCAGGATCCAGCGGTCGAGCCCGCTGAGTTGGCTGTCGGGCACCGCGTCGGTCGCGGGGTTGAAGTCGTACAGGTTGGAGAGCTGGTAGCGCAGGGTGTTGCGGATGAGCCGGTAGGTCTCGCCCACCTTCTTGAGCCGCTCCTCGCTGACCACGATGTCGTTGCGGTAGTCCTGCGAGGCGACCCAGAGGCGCACCACGTCGCAGCCGTAGTCCTTGATGTAGCGCTCGGCCGTCTGCGGCTTCTGGTAGCCGCCCTGGCCCTGCTTCGACTTGGAAATCTTCTCGCGGTCCTCGTCGACCATGAAGCCGTGGGTCAGCACGGTCTTGAAGGGGGCCGCCCCGTTGCCCGCCAGCGACAGCAGCAAGGACGACTGGAACCAGCCCCGATGCTGGTCGCTGCCCTCGAGGTACACGTCGGCCCGCCAGTCGCCGCCGGCGCCGCGGAGCTCCGGTCGGCGCATGAGCACCGCGCGGCTCGAGGAACCGGAGTCGATCCACACGTCGAGCGTGTCCTGGCCCTTGCGCACGGCCTCCGGGCCCGACCAGTCGGCCGGGCGGCACCCGGCCCAGAGGGCCTCGACCGGGGTCGCGAACCAAACGTTCGAGCCTTCGCGCTCGATCCAGTCGGCCGCCTTGCGCACGATCCGCGCCTCGAGGATCGGCTCGCCGGCCGCATCGTAGAAGGCCGGGATGGGCACGCCCCAGGTCCGTTGGCGCGAGATGCACCAGTCGGGCCGGGACTGCACCGCGCCCTGGATGCGGTTCTTGCCCCAGTCGGGGATCCAGTTCACCGAGTCGATGGCCGCCAGCGCCTGCTGCCGGAAGGGCAGGGCGCCCGTGCCACCCGCGGTGTGGTCCACGCGGATGAACCACTGGTCGACCGCCCGGAAGATGATGGGTGACTTGGAACGCCAGCAATGGGGGTAGCTGTGCGAATAATCCTCGCGACGCATCAGCGCCTCTTTCTCGGTCAGGAGCGCCAGCACGGCCTCGTTGGCCTCGGATTTGCCGGCCTTGGCCAGCGTGGATTTACCCACCAGCGACTCCGGGAGCTGCTGTTCGCGGGGCAGGTCCGCCGTGGGGGTCAGGCGACCCTCGTCGTCGACCGGGCAATAGATCGGCAGGCCCACGCCCCGGCCCAGCTGGTAGTCGTCCATGCCGTGGCCCGGGGCGATGTGCACGAAGCCGGTGCCGGTGGAGTCGTCCACGAACTCGGCCGGGAACAGCCGCCCGGTGCGTTCGGAGAAGGGGTGTTCATACTGCAGCGAGGCCAGCTCCTCGGCCTGGGCGGTGCGGATGATCTGGTAACCTTCCCAGCCGCACTTCTCGCTCAAACTGGCCAGGAGCGAATTGGCCACGAGGTAGGTGTTCCCTTGGGCGAACACGTACGAGTAGAAGAACTTCGGGTTGAAGGCCACGGCCAGGTTGGCAGGGAGGGTCCAGGGCGTGGTGGTCCAGACCACCACATAGGTGTTGGGTTCACCCGCCAGGCGGAACCGCACGAAGACGCTCTGGCTGACATGGTCGGCGTATTCCACTTCGGCCTCGGCCAGGGCCGTGCGGAACGGCACGCTCCAGTAGACCGGCTTCTTGCCCCGGTACACGAAGCCCTTCTCGACCAGGTCGGCGAACTGGCGCAACTCGTCGGCCTCGTACTGCGGGGCCAGGGTCAGGTAGGGGTTGGCCCAATCGCCCAGCACACCCAGGCGCTGGAACTGCTCGCGTTGGAGGTCGATGTACTTGCGGGCGTAGGCGTCGCAGGCGGTCCGGATGGTCGCCGCGTCGGCTTCGGTCTTCCCCTGGGCGCGCAGTTCCTGGGTCACCTTCGACTCGATGGGCAGCCCGTGGCAGTCCCAGCCGGGCAAGTACGGTGCCTGGAAGCCGCGCAGCGACTTGGACTTGAGGATCAGGTCCTTCAGAATCTTGTTGAGGGCGGTGCCGATGTGGACGTCGCCGTTGGCGAAGGGCGGGCCGTCGTGCAGCACGAAGCGGGGGGCATCGGCGCGTGCCGCCATCAGTCGCCCATACAGGTCCGAGGCCTGCCACTGGGCCAGGCGCTGGGGTTCCCGCTGGACCAGGTTCGCCTGCATCGGAAACTCCGTCCGGGGCAGATTGAGGGAATTCTTGTAGTCCATGGCCGTGCGGTTCAAAGACCGGAAAGCTACCGAGTCGGCGGACCCAGGGCCAAGGGGAATCCCGGCTGCCTCGGGCCTCCCTGGGCATCGCCCTAACGCAGACCATTCGCCTGCATGATGCCGTTGCCGGAGGCCCTTGACGGGCTTGCGTCGGGACCGGGCGGGGTGGTTCACTCCGTTTCGGCGCTGACCGCCGCTGCGGGGTAAACCGTTCCCGGGTGGCCGTTCGGGGGGCCGTGTATTGAACACGGATGCCCGGATGGCACGACATCCGGGGACGTTTGCTGTCGCGGTTTTGGGGTCTGCCCTCAGAATCCAATCCATGGGGTGGGTGGAGACGGACCGAACCGATCGGTCACGGCCACGAAACCCCAAGAAAGCGGCCCGATGTCGGACATTTTCCCGAAGTGGACCAACAAGATCCCGTTGATGGTCGGTGTGGCGGCGGCCGTCGTGCTGCCCACCGTCATCGCGGGCATCACCTACTACTTCACCCCGAAGTACACCCGCGTGGGCTATCAGCCCAAGCAGCCGGTGGCCTTCTCGCACGCGATCCATTCCGACCAGTTGGGGATCGACTGCCGCTATTGCCACAGCGCCGTGGACAAGTCGTGGTTCTCGAACATCCCGGCGTCCGAGACCTGCATGCGCTGCCATTCCATCGTGGCCAAGGATTCGCCCAAGCTGAGCCTCGTGCGCGAGTCGTACTCGACCGGCAAGCCGATCCCGTGGGTTCAGATCCACAAGACGCCCGACTACGTCTATTTCAACCACTCGGTGCACGTCAACCGGGGCATCTCCTGCGTGAAATGCCACGGCGAGATCCAGAAGATGGACGAGGTGCACCACGCCAAGCCGCTCTCCATGGGCTTCTGCCTCGAGTGCCACCGGGAGCCCGAGAAGCACATCCGGCCCAATGACCTTGTGACCAAGCTCGACTGGAACGGTGAGTTCGACGGCAAGAAGGCCGTCCACGACTGGAAGGTCCAACCCGGCCAGAGCTGTTCCACCTGCCACCGCTGATGAAGACGATCCCCCCGATCTGCAACGAACCGGAGACCGGTCCGAAGTACTGGCGCTCCCTGGAGCAGTTGGCCGACCAGCCCGACTTCCGCCAGTGGATGGAGCGCGAGTTCCCCGCCGGCGCGAGCATCGCCCCGGATGGTGAGACCCGTCGCGAATGGATGAAACTCATGTCCGCGAGCTTCCTGTTGGCCGGCTTGGGTGGCATGGCCACCGGGTGCCGTCGTCCCGAGGAGGAGCTCACCCCCTTCGCCAAGCAGCCCGAGGGCTACATCCATGGCAAGGCGCAGCATTTCGCGACGTCGATGCCGCTGCGCGGCAGCGCCGTTCCGCTCACCGTCAAGTCGAGCGACGGCCGCCCGACCAAGATCGAGGGCAACTCCCTCTTCCCGGGCGGCAATGGCGGCACCGATTCCTTCGCCCAGGCGGCGATCCTGAACCTGTACGACCCGGACCGCGCCCACCGGCACACCAAAGGCGGCAACGACGCCCGGATCGAAGCGGTGCGCGACGCGCTGGCCGCCGTGGCCAAGGCGGCCGCCGGCAACCAGGGCGAGGGATTGGCCTTCCTTGCCGAGCGTTCCTCGTCGCCGTCGAGGGCCCGGCTGCAGAAGCTCATCGCCGAGAAGTACCCGAAGTCCTCCTGGCACGCCTATGAGCCGGTGGATTTCTCCGGGGCCGACGCCGCCTATTCCCAGGCCTGCGGTTCGCCGGTCCACGCGGTGGTCCACCTCGAGAGGGCGCGCCGGATCCTCTCGCTCGACGCCGACTTCATCGGGTCCGAGCAGGACACCCACCGGAACATCCGGGGCTTCGCCCTCGGCCGGAAGTCGGCCGACGAAGGCATGAATCGGCTCTACGTGGTGGAGTCGATGATGTCCCTCACCGGTGGCAACGCCGACCACCGGCTCCGGGTCAAGCCCAGCGAGGTGGTGCAGGTCGCCGCCGCCGTGGCGGCTGAACTCGGGATCGCTGGTGTCGCATCGGCATCGGGTCCCCATTCGGAATGGGCCTCGACGGTGGCCAAGGACCTCAAGGAGGCCGGCAAGGCGGCCGCTGTGGTCGCCGGATATTCCCAGCCGCCGGCCGTGCACGCCTTGGCGGCGGCGATCAATGCCGCGCTCGGGGCCATCGGCACCACGGTGACCCTGATGCAGCCGACCGAACCGGCCTCTTCCGGCATCGGTGAGCTGGCCGCATCCCTGGGCGCCGGCAAGGTCTCCACGCTGGTCATTCTCGGTGGCAATCCGGCCTACAATGCGCCGGCCGACCTTGCGTTCGAGTCGGCCGCCAAGAAGGCCGCCACCATCATCCGCCTCGGCTACTACGAGGACGAGACTGCTGCGCTGGCCACCTGGCATCTGGCCGGCACCCATTTCCTCGAGTCCTGGGGCGACGCCCGCACGGCCGACGGGACCGTGGTGCCTGTCCAACCGCTGGTCGAGCCGCTCTTCGGCGGCCTGACCGAACTCGAGATCCTCGCCCGGATCCTCGGCGAGGCCAAGACCTCCCCGTACGACATCGTCCGCGAGACCCTCAAGGGCCTGGGCGTGGCCGACGACGCGGCCTGGAAGCGCTTCCTGCATGACGGGTTTCTGGACGGCAGCGCCGCAGGCGCGGTGTCCGCCACGTTCAATCCGTCGGTCGCCGCGACCGTCCTGGCGGCCCACAAGCCGGCCCAGGGCGAGTTCGAGGTGGTGCTCCACCGCGACGCCTCGGTCGACGATGGCCGTTTCGCCAACAACGGGTGGCTTCAGGAGATGCCGGACCCCATCACCAAGGTCACCTGGGACAATGTCGTGATGGTGTCCCAGAAGACCGCCAAGGCCCTGGGATTGCCCACCAAGCGGTCCGGCAAGGTGCCCGAAAACCTCAGCCCTGCCGAGGCGGCTGACGCCAAGGACGGCCAGTACGACCAACCGGTCGTCAAGATCACCGTGGGCGGCCGCAGCGTCGAGGGACCGGTCTGGGTCCAGCCCGGCCTGGCCGACGGCACGGTCGCCCTGGCCCTGGGCTACGGTCGCCGGGTCATGGGCCGCGTGGGTCGTGGCGTCGGCTTCAACGCCTACGCGCTGCTCCAGTCTGCCTCCGGCCTGATCTCCGCCGGCAAGGTCGAGAAGGTCTTCCGCAAGCACCGTCTGGCGGTGACCCAGGAGCACGGCCTCATGGAGGGCCGCCCGGTCATCCGCGAGGCGCATCTCGACCAGTTCAAGGCGCATCCGGAGTTCGCCCGGAACATGGATCTCGAGGCCCACCTGCCGCACTACGTGCCCTACAAGAAGGGCACCGACGGCCGCAACCCCGAGAAGCGTCCGCAGAACATCTACGAGCATCCCTACGACCAGAATCCCGAGACGGCCTCGAAGATCCACCAGTGGGGCATGGTCATCGACCTGCAGACCTGCGTCGGCTGCTCGGCCTGCGTGATCGCCTGCCAGAGCGAGAACAACATCCCCATCGTCGGCAAGGACCAGGTGGCCCGCGGCCGCGAGATGCTTTGGATGCGCATCGACCGGTACTACAGCCACAACCCGGACGCCGACGTGAACGCCGAATTGGCGGCCGAGGATCCGCAGATGGCCGTGCAGCCGATGTTCTGCCAGCACTGCGAGGCGGCCCCTTGCGAGAGCGTCTGCCCGGTCAACGCGACCGTGCACGACGAGGAGGGCATCAACGCGATGGCCTACAACCGCTGCATCGGCACGCGGTACTGCGCCAACAACTGCCCCTACAAGGTCCGCCGGTTCAACTGGTTCGACTTCAACAAGCGCGAGACCGACTACGGTGCCGCCCAGGACCAGCATCTGGTCAACACGGGCAACCTGTACAAGGGCCCGCTGGGCGTGAACCGCAACACCGAACCGGAGTGGGAGATCATCAAGCTGGTCAAGAACCCGGATGTCACGGTGCGCATGCGCGGCGTGATGGAGAAGTGCACCCTGTGCGTGCAGCGCATCCAGCAGGGCAAGATCGCCCAGAAGGTCAAGGCCGGGAACAGCGGTGACGTGGCCGTGCCCGACGGCGCGATCAAAATCGCCTGCCAGCAGGCCTGTCCGGCCGACGCCATCGTCTTCGGCAACATGCTCGATGCCCAGAGCGAGGTCGTGAAGGCCAAGGCCAGCCCCCGCAACTACTCGGTGCTGGGCTTCTTGGACACCCGGCCGCGCGTCACCTACCTGGCCCGCATCCGCAACCCGAATCCCGCCATCCTCGCGCTCGAGAAGCGCAAGACTCCGGACAGCCAGCGCGACTACGAGCGCTTCCGTCATGAGACCCCCTTCCAAGGACATTCCCATGGTCACGATGCCTCTCATCCGTCCGCCGCTGCGGCCGGGAAAGGAGCGATCTAATGGCTAATTCCGCCAAATCCGGCGCCGTGCACGCGCCCGAGCCGCCGGCCGCGCTGGTCCGCGAACCGCTGGTGCTCAACAACCGCCCGCTCGGCTGGATCACTGACGCCATCGCCGGCGTGTGCGAGAAGCCGACGCCCGTGTGGTGGTGGCCCGCCTTCATCATCTCCTTCGGCGGCATGGTAACGATGTTCTCGCTGATCGCCTACCTGGTCTCGACCGGTGTCGGTGTCTGGGGCCTGAACCAGCCGGCCGACTGGGCGTGGGACATCACCAACTTCGTGTTCTGGATCGGCATTGGCCACGCCGGAACGCTCATCTCGGCGGTGCTCTTCCTGCTCCGTCAGAAGTGGCGCACCTCGGTCAACCGAGCCGCCGAGGCCATGACGATCTTCGCCGTGGTCTGCGCCGGCATCTTTCCGGTGTTTCACACCGGCCGCGTCTGGTTCGCCCTCCTCCCCGGCTACCTGTTCCCGGCGCCGAACGCCAACGCCATTTGGCCGCAGTTCCGATCGCCGTTGCTGTGGGACGTCTTCGCGGTCTCAACCTACGGGACGGTCTCGTTGCTCTTCTGGTACGTGGGCCTGATACCCGACCTCGCCACCCTGCGCGACCGCGCCAAGGGGTGGTTGCGCCGGGCCCTCTACGGGATCTTCTCGTTGGGTTGGACCGGTTCGAACCGCCACTGGAGCAACTACGAGAAGGCCTATCTGCTCTTGGCCGGACTCAGCACACCGCTGGTGCTCTCGGTGCACTCGATCGTGTCGTTCGACTTCGCCGTTTCGGTGGTGCCCGGCTGGCACACGACCATCTTCCCGCCCTACTTCGTGGCCGGCGCCATCTTCTCCGGTTTTGGAATGGTGCTCACCCTGCTGATCCCGCTGCGGTCGCTCTTCAAGCTCCACGACGTCATCACGCTCCGGCACGTGGAACTGATGTGCAAGGTGCTCCTGGCGACCGGTTCCATCGTCGGGTACGCCTACGGCATGGAGTTCTTCATCGCCTGGTACGGCGGCAGCCCCTACGAGCTCTACGCCTTCAAGAACCGCGCCTTCGGTCCCTACTGGTGGAGCTACTGGGCCATGATCTCGTGCAACGTGATCAGCCCGCACTTCTTCTGGTTCAAGAAGCTGCGCACCAGCGTCGTCTTCGTGTGGATCGTGTCGATCTTCGTCAACATCGGCATGTGGTTCGAGCGCTTCGTCATCATCGTGACGTCGCTGCATCGCGACTACCTGCCGTCGAGCTGGGGCTACTTCACCCCGAGCTGGGTCGACGTGATGACCTTCGTCGGCAGCTTCGGCCTCTTCATGACGCTGTTCCTTCTGTTCATCCGCTTCCTGCCGGTCATCGCCATCAGCGAAGTCAAAGGCGTGACGCCTCAGGCCGATCCGCACCATCCGCTCGGAGGCGCCAAGGGACACCACTAACCGAAAAACCCTGTCCATGAGTTCCAATCTTTCCAAGCCGTACGGTCTCCTTGCCGAGTTCCACACGGCTGCCGACATCTTCGAAGCGGCCATGCGTTGCCGCGACGCCGGGTTCACCAAATGGGATGTATACACCCCGTTTCCGATTCACGGCATGGATGAGGCCATGGGGCTTCGCAAGTCGCCGGTCGGGTGGTTCACCTTCTGCGGCGGCTTCACCGGGTTCTTCACCGGCATGACCATGATCTGGTACATGAACCAGTTCGACTATCCGCTGGTGGTTGGCGGCAAGCCGCTCTTCACACCGCTCTTCGCGTTCCCGGTCAGCTATGAGATGACCATTCTCCTGAGCGCCTTTGGGACGCTCTTCGGGATGTTCTTCCTGAACCAGCTGCCCCGGTTCCACAACCCGCTCTTCAAGAACGACCGATTCAAGAAGTCGACCGACGACCGATTCTTCATCTGCATCGAGGCGGGCGACCCGAGGTTCGGGTTGGAGAAGACCCGCGCATTCCTGACAGAGGAATGCCATGCGTCGGTCGTTGAATCCGTGGAGGATTAAATGCGTGCCTTCCTGAAATATTTCATCACCGCCTACGTGCTGGCGGTGGCCCTCGTGGTCGGGATCGCCGGCTTCCGCGGATCCAGAAGCACCAAGCCCCCGATCGAGGTCTTCCCCGACATGGACCGCCAGCCCAAGCTGCGGCCCCAGACGACGACCAAGTTCGCGGCCTGGGCGGACGGCCAGACCTCCCGCGCCCACCCGGCGGGAACCGTCTCCCGCGAGTCCGCCTGGGAGGACAACGCCTTCAACACCGGCCGCCAAGGCGGCGCCCCCGTGGAGGCCATGCCCATCGAGGTGAACTCCATGGTGCTGAAGCGCGGTCAGGAGCGCTTCTCGATCTACTGTCAACCCTGCCACGGCGTGCTCGGGGACGGCAAGGGCATCACCAGCAAGTACGGCATGGGCAATACAGCCAATCTGCACCAGGACCGCCTGATCAAGACCCAGGATGGAGACCTCTTCAACACCATCAGCAACGGCAAGAGCACGATGATGGGCTACGCTTCGGTGATCCCGGTGGCCGATCGGTGGGCCGTCGTGGCCTATGTGCGGACGCTGCAATTGAGTCGCCTGGCCTCCGAGGCCGAGGTTCCGGCCGCCATCCTGCCCACCATCAAGTAAGCCTCCATGAACTCCCCCTCACGAACGATCCGATCCTGGATGGCCCTCGCCGCGGTGGCGTCCTCGGTGGGCGCCTTGTCGGTCCTCGGCGCGGACGCCGGTCATGCGGCCTCGGCCCCCGCCGCGGACCATGCCCACGAGCACGTCTCGGCCTTCTCCCTCAAGCAGGTCGCGCACAGCTACCTCACGGCCTACATGTTTTGCCTGAGCCTGTGCGTCGGGTCCCTGTTCTTCACGTTGGCCCACCACCTCTTCGACGCCGGTTGGTCGGCCTCGATCCGCCGGGTGACCGAGACCTTGGCCAGCCTCCTCCACCCGTGGATGCTGATCCTTTCGCTGCCGATCATCGGCTTCGCCTGGACGGGCAACCTGCACGCGTGGTTCAGGATCGACCCCGCCACCGACCATGCGCTCGACGTCAAGAAGGTGCTCTTCAATCCGAAGGCCTTCACCGTGATGGTCCCGTTGCTGATCTTCCTGCTTGGTTCGATGGCCCGGAGCATCCGGGCCTGGTCGGTGGCCCAGGACAAGGATGGCGCCGCCCTCTGGACCACCAAGTCGCGCAAGCTCGCCGCTGGTGGCATCTTCTTCTTTGCCATCGGGACCACGCTGCTGTGCTTCCTGTTGATGAAGTCGTTGCAGCACCAGTTCTTCAGCACGATGTACGGCGTCTACTACTTCGCCGGCAGCGTCTGGACGACCCTGATCACCCTTTACCTGCTCACGATGTGGCTGGCCCAGCCCGGCCGCCCGCTCGAGAAGGTGTACTTCAAGCGCCAGCAGCAGGACCTCGGCGTGCTGTTCTTCGCCTTCACGGTCTTCTACGCCTACATCCACTTCTCGCAGTACTTCCTGATCTGGAATGCCGCGATCCCCGAGGAGACCTTCTGGTACGTGCTCCGCGAGGTCGGTTCTTGGAAGTGGGTCGGCATGACCATCCTCTTCGGCCACTTCTTCGTGCCGTTCCTCATCCTGCTCAACCAGGACATCAAGCGCAACTTGGCGGTGATGGTCCCCGTCGGACTCTGGTCTTGGCTCATGCACTACATCGACGTGACCTACAACGTCATGCCGGTCATCCACCCGGAGGGCCTGCACCTCACGCTGTGGGATCCGCTTTTCTGGTTTGGCATGTCCGCGCTGCTCGGACGCCTGTTCTGGTCCGAGTACCGAAAGAATCCACCCTATCCGCTCAAGGACCCGCGCCTGCTGGAGGCGATCGTCCACCACGAGGTGTCTGCTCCCGCCGCCTCGGCGGCCAGCGCGGCCCACTGAACCCACCCGGAGAATCCACGAACCATGAGTTCCACGAATTGCTGTTCCGCGACGACGAAGACAACGCTTGTCTACCTGGTGGGCGGGATCGGCTCGTTCCTCATCATCGGGGCGTTGGCCTGGCTGGTGGTTCGCCAGCCGGTGAATGCCGTCGACGCCGAGCGGGTGGCCCAGCGGGTCAAGTTCCGGGCCGAGGTCGAGGCCGCCTCCGGTCCGAAGGCCGCAGGGTACTCCCTCGACCCCGATGCGCTGGCCAAGGGCAACAAGGTCTACCATGTGCCCATCGTCCGGGCCCTTGAGATTGCAGCGCAGGAGTTCAAGGATCCCACCGCCGGTCGGGCCAAGCTGATCCAGCGTCTGGAAGACAAGTCCAAGCAGCAGTCCTTCGAGTGAGCCCATGCCGGTGATCTCCTTCATCCTGTTGGGCAGCGTGGTGCTGCTGCCCGCCGCCGCCCTCTGGGCGCTGCGCTGGGCGGCCTCCACTGGTCAGTTCCGCTGCCCGGACAAGGTGGCCCTGCTGCCGTTCGACGAGTCCGAGCCCGTGGGTGTCGCGACCGACCAGATCCTCGGAAACCGCCGCTGAGCATGATCCATCCGTCCCAAACGTCGAAGAACCCAACGCTGCGGGCCCTGCTGCCGGGCGACGCCGGTGCTGGAAGCGGCGGCGACGGCTTCCGGAAGGCGGACTTGGCGGAGATCGACGCATCGTGCCGTGTGCCGGTCCTCTTCTTCTTCCTGAGCGGCCTGGCCTGGCTCATCGCCGGCTCGCTGCTGGCGCTCGTCGCCAGCATCAAGCTCCATTCCCCGGGGTTCCTTGCCGCCTGGGAGTGGTTGGTCTTCTCCAACGTCCGCACGGCCCACCTGAACACTGTCATCTACGGCTTCGCCTCCCAGGTCTCGGTCGGCGTGAGCGTTTGGCTGATGTGCCGTCTCTGCCGCATCCCGCTGCCGGCCCCGGGCCTCGTGACCGTGGCCAACCTCTTCTACAACCTGGGCGTCACCGTGGGGGTCGGCGGCATCCTGCTCGGCGACTCCACGGCCATCGAGTGGCTGGAGATGCCGCGCTACGCCACCCCGATCCTGTTCTCCAGCTACGCGCTGATCGCGGTCTGGACCATCGTCACCTTCCGCCTCCGGGCCGAGCGCCACCTCTACGTCTCGCAGTGGTACCTCCTGGCGGCCGTCTTGTGGTTCCCCTGGCTCTACGGCACCGCCCAGGTGATGCTTCTCCTGGAGCCTGTCCGCGGGGTGGTGCAGGCGGCCGTGAACTGGTGGTTCGCCCACAACGTGCTCGGCCTCTGGTTCACCCCGATCGGGCTGGCCTCGATCTACTACTTCATCCCGAAGGTCATCGGCCGCCCGATCCACAGCTACTACCTGAGCGTGCTGGGGTTCTGGTCGCTGGCCCTCTTCTACAACTGGAACGGCATGCACCACCTGGTCGGCGGACCGCTGCCCGCCTGGATGATCACCATCAGCATCGTCGCCTCGGTCATGATGCTCATCCCGGTCATCACGGTGGCCATCAACCACCACTTCACCATGCTGGGCCACTTCGGCAAGATGCGCCACAGCCCGACCCTGAGGTTCATCGTGTTCGGCGCCGTGTCCTACACGCTGGCCAGCCTCCAGGGCATTGCCAGCGCGCTGCGCAGCGTCAGCGAAGTCACCCATTTCACCCACCACACCATCGCCCACGCCCACCTGGGCATGTACGCGTTCTTCTCCATGGTGATGTTCGGGGCGATGTACTACATCCTGCCGCGCATCACCCAGCGCGAGTGGCCCTGCAATGGGCTGATTTCGTTGCACTTCTGGGGCGTGGCGCTGGGCATCGTGCTCTATGTGGTCCCGATGAGCCTCATGGGTTTCATCCAGGGCACCAAGCTCAACGACCCCACGATCCGGTTCCTCGACGTGGTGCAGTTCACCCTGCCTTGGCTCCAGTTGCGCACCCTCGCCGGGTTGCTGATGGTGGCCGGCCATGTGGCCTTCGTCGCGAACGTCGGCTGGTTGCTGGTCCGGATGTTCGAGCCCTACCGCAAGCCGGTCGTGCGGATCCTGACCGGGGAGGCTGAGACGCTGGCCGCCGGAAAATGACCATGAGCTACGGACCGCTACTCTTCTTGGGCATCCTCCTGACCCTGGCCTCCAGCTGGGTCGGGCTGGTCCTGATGCCGCATCGTCAGCTGGGATCCCTGGGCCAGCACACCGACCCCGATACGGCGGCGATCTTCCCCGCGGCCCGTGCGGGCGAGGCGCAGCAGGGCGCGGAGATCTACCGCTCGCTCGGCTGCGTGTACTGCCACACCCAGCAGGTGCGGCCCGAGGACTACGGATCGGATCTCGAGCGCGGCTGGGGACGCCGCCGGACCGTCAGCCGGGACTACATCCATGACCGCACCGTGATGCTCGGCACCATGCGCACCGGGCCCGACCTCACCAACATCGGCGAGCGGCAGTCCGATGCCGCCTGGCACTACCGCCACCTGTACAATCCGCAGACCACCAGCCCGGGCAGCATCATGCCCCCGCACGCCTTCCTCTTCGAGACCCGCGCCATCGGCCCGGCGGGCCGTTCCACCAACGCCCTCGTGCTCGAGGGCGCCTTCGCGCCGCCGGCCGGCCGGGAGGTCGTGCCGACCCGCAGGGCCGTCCAACTGGTGGCCTACCTGCGCAGCCTCAAGTCGTCCGGCGACCTGCCCGAGGCCCCGGTCAAGAAGGAGGAGGCGGCCCGATGAGCACCCCGAAGGAAACGCCCAACGCCTCCGCGCCGCTGGACCGGGGCGAGACGCACGACGTCACCGAGCTGCACGCCGCCGTGCTTCGCGAGAAGCCCGATCCGGTCGAGGGCTTCGAGCCGCTGAACCTCTGGGTGGTGGCCGGCATCGCCGGTCTGTTGTTCTGGGGTGGATCGTACCTCACCCAGTACAGCGGCCGGTTCGAGGCCAACGAGTTTTCCGAGTATCCGCACGGCAAGCC
>Ga0194134_10000217_pt1 | contig 87350 bp, 65 predicted proteins | sample TA2KigOff0mmetaG_FD_148602 | JGI IMG/M metagenome (GOLD analysis project Ga0194134, IMG submission 148602) | Freshwater microbial communities from Lake Tanganyika, Tanzania - TA2015056 Kigoma Offshore 0m | ecosystem: Environmental > Aquatic > Freshwater > Lake | place: Tanzania: Lake Tanganyika...
TTTGACCGAATGGCCGTTGCCCTCTACGACGCCGGCATCCCGTTGACCATCTTGGAAGACCGCGATGAACCGGCCTGTCCGGATGCGGTTTTTCTGAACAATTGGTTTTGCACCCTGCCTGCCAGCTCTACCGAGGTGCCTGAGGCAGGGGATGAACAAGAGCCTGCTTTGGGGCCTGGCGGAGGCGCTGGCCTTGTGCATTTTCCCATGGAATCTCCTGCAAGGCGACTGGAAATACGCCCCAACCTTGCCCACGAACTGATTGAATCAGGATTTCAGGTGGATTTTGAATCGGATTGGAGCGATTGGGCCGAAGGTGGGCAGTACCTGGAAGGCACCGGAAGTATGGTGCTCGACCACCAGCATCGCGTTGCCTATGCCGCCCTTTCGAGTCGAACCAGTATTTTGCTTTTTCGATCATGGTGTTCGGCCTTTGGCTACGACCCGATGTCCTTCGAAACCGCGGATCGGGATGGTCACCCCTTGTACCATACCAACGTGGTCATGAGCCTAGGGCGTCGCCTTGCCTTCTGGGGTAGCGAGACCGTGGACCCCTTGGCCAGGCATGAAATTCATCGCCGCTTGCAGGACAGCGGAAGGTTGGTCATCGATTTGAATCTGCGGCAAATCAGCGAATTTGGGGCGAATGTCTTGGAAGCCTATTCCGCTGACGGCACACCCCATTGGATAGCCTCGCAACGGGCCATTGCATCATGGACCGGCGACCAACGTCGAACCATAGAATCCTATTCTTCAATCTTGGCTGTTGATATTCCCACCATTGAGCGCATTGGTGGCGGTTCGGCCCGCTGCATGCTGGCCGAAAACTATCTCCCACCCCGCCTTAACGTGTCGGTAGAAAAAATTTAACGCCGCATTTACTTAAGGCACAAAAAACACATGACCCGGGCCAATCCCCGTTGCAAAAGAATCAAGGAGTGCCCATTGATTGTTGAATCGATAACACTTTCCAGCCTGTACGAAATTTCCTGCATCCGTAGCAACCAACGAGCGTTCTCCGTATGGATCAAAGGCAATATGATAGAAAACTCTAGAGATTAGTGGTACTCCTGGACTGACCGAAGTATTAGACCACGGTAAATCAAGGCGATGTAAGCCGGCATTTTGACTAGCTTCTAGCTGATAGATTACTGAATTCCCTGCCGGTGTCAATACCATGTCCTTAGGGTGTTGACTTGTAAGCGCAAAGCTATTGGAAGCCGTAACCTGAAGCGAATTCGTCGAAAAGAGATGCACAGAGCCCGCTGTCTCCGTCCCTGCCCAACTGGGACGTCCTGCGCATAACACCGCAACATTATTTTGCCAAGCAACCAAACTGTTGGGGCGATCCCCTACCACCAGATTAGCCACAAGGGTATCTGCATTGACATCCACCACCGAGACAAAATTTGAATCCCCGTTAGCTACCCACAATTGCGAACCGGTCAACAACAAAGCATCCGGGAAGGGGCCTACGGGAATCTCTTTCACTTTAAGTCGGCTCACTAAATCAATCACCGAGACTCGACCGTTACCCCCGAAACTCACCCATTCACTTACATAGGCCTTCCCGCGTATGGCATCCACAGCAACCGCCGATGGTAAGGCCAAGCCCTGCAAAGTGCCTTCCGAAACCATGGTTTGTAAATTGACAAATTCTATTTTACCTGCATTATTAACGACAATCACGCCTTGATTACCCTTGGCTTGCATGCTTTGAGCAATATTCCCCAAAGGCCTTTGATTTACCAATCCAAACACATCTTGTTCTACCCTATTTCCGTCTCGAGAAATCCAAGTTAACGTACCAGTTCCTGATCCAAATGGTCCTTCATTAACCACCCATAGACCATTGTTATATGCTGATTTTGGCGGTTTTACCTCCTCTTTGGCACAAGATATCAGTATTAAAGAAAGGCAGACTAACCTTAAAAGGTTTTGACCGAAAAAGAGCGCAGGGTTTGATTGTGAAGTTTTCATAATTTTTTTAGGGTTTAATTGAAGAAAAAATTGATAGAGGGATATCAAAAATTAAAATTTTGAATAAAAAGTAACATGAGCTTGACTCCCGGGCTGCGGGAACCAAGGAACTTCTTGGTAAGTGACGTCAGTGAGATTTCTAAGCCCAAGGGACAGCCTGTATCGGCGTTTCTCGTAACCAATACCCGCATGGCACAATACATACGCAGGCAATGACTCCGTACCATCAAGGGTGGTCGAGCGGGATGACACCGCAGTCACGATAATTTGCGCAAAAGAAGATCTTCGATGGTAAATCCCTTGTACCCAGGCCTTGTGGATTGGAACATAAGGTAATTGTGGGTTCAGACTGTTCAGGGGACCCGCCCAGCTTCGGTTCCCCTGGTATTCTGCACTAAGAGCCCAATGAGGCTGCCTCTCCAAAGAAGAAAATTGTAGACTTGCTTCCAAACCCATGGCTTGGCTTTGATCGAGATTCGATGGTGACCACCATGATTGGTTCGGTAGGGGCTGCCACCAAATCTTATCCCGCATGGTCCTTGCATAGATCAGGCCTTGACTCTTGAGCTTGAACCAACGCCCCTGATAATACCATGACCCACCAAACTCCGCTTGCTGCATTTTCTCTGGCCGCAAAGCAAGGTTTCCGCCAGGTACCCAAAAACGATCGTTGAAGCTAGGCGGGTTCAAGGCACGACGGTATTCCAACCACACCAAACGGCTTGGCCCACTTCGATTCCAACGGAATTGTACAGCAGGGGGCATAGACTGGCCTTGCAAGAATTCCTTTTGGAATTGAATCTTATAATCCGACCGGCCTCTATTCAAGGCCAATGGCACGACCAAAGCCCAACGATCCTGTAGAATTTCCCCAACATATTGCGAAGACTGCGCTCGTTGACGATCCCACTGAGCCCTCGCCTGTATATGCCAACCGAATTTCTTGTATTCGATGCCAGTCCGCGACTGAAGTAGTTCAAATCTATGCAAACCACTTATTCCCTGAAGGGTATCCAAGTATCGGTTGAGATCCTTTTGGTAGCCTTGGGCAATCCATACATGATACCCTTGACTTAGATCTTGGTGCCACGTCGTTTGGATTCGCAACATACTATCGTTTTGCCTAGCCGAATTGGGTCTTGAGGTCAAAGACGCAGGTATTCCCCGACGATGACCTTGAGCCCAAATTTCAATTTCCACATAGGATCGGGGTTGGTATTGGTAGCGAAGGTGTTGCAGAATGCCTTTTTGATCCCAGTCTGCGCCACTCATCACGGATCTTGGCGATCCCACAACGGCGGTATTCCGGTACATGTAGAGATTTGGGTTCACCGTTCCCAACATTCGGGTAGAACTGAACCAACGGCTTTTGCTGTACCTCATCGCCAAGCCCATGGAACGCTCCCCTGAAGTGCCGATCGTCAGCGAAATTTCTCTTACCCATGGAAATACAGGGCCTCCCAAAACCTGTCGGAGAAAGCTATTTTGCTCGGGGGACGGCCGAAGGTCAATCTGACCACCAAGGCCATATCCCCCAGATTGCACCGCGTCCGATCCGTTTAAGATATTCATTTCAGGAAAAAGCCAAGCGGGAATTAATTGCAAATCCATGGTACGGTTCATGGGATTATTCAGTGCGAAATCTCCCCAAGTCAGATCGTTTTGGTTACCGGAACAGCCGCGGTACAACAAAGTGGTTAACGCTCCAGGAACTGATTGTCGTAGAGCCATGGTGCTTTGGACTCCCCACAGATCAGCCGCAGAATGCAGGGGCATCCATCTCAATGACACAGTATCCAATTTCAATATCGAAGAGCGGAAGCGTAATTCGGAAACCTCCACAGGTGATAAATCCTTTTTCAAGAAAGGGATCCGTAAACCCCGCCCCTCAATTGTCGTGTCGAGAAATTCCCAATTTTCATTTTCGAAACTACTGGCCAATGTTTCCTTGACCATATACGTTCCAAGAGCCAAGAACACGACACTCCAAGCCATTCCCCGTAGGAGAGAATTACACTTCTGAATATCATCTGGCCGGACCTGTTGCATATTCTGTTGAGGGTCAAATTTTTCAAATCCCAAAACAGAGCAGACCGGACCAATAGCACCAAGATGCCATGGCTTGCCAAGCTACCCTGAGTTTTTGATCCAGAAAACTCGACGGTGATGGCTTCAAGGCAGGTCTTCTGACTTGGCCCATTCCGAGCGCCTTCCCATGATAGGCGTTACCCTATCGCAGTGGCCTAATGCCCGGAATTGAAGCGGACCTTACAGCAGCTGGTACTGTACCGGAATTACACCGGTTTCCCTTTTCGTCCCATTTTCATGGGAACCTCAAAGCGTCTCAAAGATACGCTGTTCTCGATGCCATTGATCAATTATCTCACACACCCTATCAAACCCATCGCCCAAGGACCCGGGACCCGGTTGCAAAATCATGGAGGAGGGAATTTCATAAAGTTGTCCATTTTGAACAGCTTTCATGGAGGCCCACATCGGTCGGGAACGCAGGCGTTCCGGCTTGAATTTCTTACCGCACCATGAAACAAGAATGAGATCCGGGTTCAAGTTCACAACCTGCATGGGATCGGCCACAATGCGATCACAGGCCAAGGCCCCATCACGATGATGCGCAAATACATCATCGCCTCCCGCCGCTTCCACCAATTCGCTCACCCATTGGATTCCCGTGATGAGGGGATCGTACCATTCTTCAAAATACACCCTGGGCCGGAGAATTTGCTTGCTGTTCACCTCGTGCCTGGCCTCAAGTCTTCGGCGATAATGAAGGGCTAATTCCATTGCCTCTGCGCTCTTGCCTACCAAAGCGCCGATTTGGACCATGGTTTTGAGAATTTCTTCCACCGAACGGTGGTTGTTGATCAACACGGTAACACCTCGTTTGATAAGAGCTTGCGCGATATCGGCCTGTATATCGGAAAAGCCGATGACCAAATCCGGTTTCAACGCCAGGATAGCAGGGATATCCGCCTCGGTGAATGCCGAGACTTTAGGCTTTGCTTTGCGTGCTTGCATTGGCCTTACCGTAAATCCCGATATTCCGACAATGCGATCAGACTCCCCCAGCATGTACAGGATTTCGGTAGGCTCTTCGGTCAAGCATACAATCCGTTGGGGGTAACAATCAAGATGCATAAGGTGTCTTGAAACCGTAAACACAATGCTTGCAGCCGCTTCGGCAACAATGACCCCTGATCATGTGGTAGGCCTCCGTAAAAACCAAATTCGATCCCTCCATCTCGTAATGAAACCCTTTTTGGAGGGGATCGTTCGCTTCGGGCGCACGATGACCCTTTACTTTTTCCAACAAGGCCTTTAGATGCGACTCACAATTAGCGCACAACACCGAATAAAATGTTTCGCTCCAATATTTTGGCGGGAATTCCGCGGCCAAATCCCTGGAAAATTCTTGCACCACCCCCTCACCGCATCGGCAACAGGTCCTCCCTTCGGGCATTATCGATGAGAAATCGTCGCCGGAACAGGTTTTAGAATAGCCCAGCGATTTTGCATCAAATGGTAAGCCCCAAACAAAAGCGCGCTATAAAAGATGTCTCCCAAAACAGTCCCTTGAAGAAAGGGGATCCCCGCAGCATAACATGTCATTAATCCCGCTATCGTTTGAGGATACGTCGTCGAGCCCACCCAACATCCCAGGTTACTCACCGCAAAAAAGATCAGCGACGCGACCCCTGCAGACCCAAAGACTCGACCAACAGATACCTTGCGTAAAAGCAACCATCCTGCCATGGAAATCAAGGCATAGGATCCGTAGGTCCAATAGAAACCTGGAGAAATCCACGTAAACTCCGGATAAAAGCGAGCATACACACCGTTGTTGAGGAGCAAATCACTCAGCCAAGTGGCCGCAATCGGCACCCCCAATGCCATCCACTGCCGCCCAAAATGGGCCGAACCAAACAAGGCGATGGCCCCCAAGGGAGAAAAATTATGCATATGGGGAATGACCCTGCTCAGTGCCGCCAACAGGATCATGGCAGACAACACGAAGTATTGGAGCGCTGTTTTGGATTGCATCTTACTCATTTTGATGCAAAAATAACCCACGACCCCATAAATGGTTCTTAATCGGACTATCTGATTCGCTTTCGACATCTTGGAATCAAGCTAAGGCTCTAACCACGCAAAACATACCATTCATCGCATTGGAGGGATTAATGCCTCAAAAGCATGGATGCGGTGGCCATCACGGCACCTTTGGAATCACGCAAAAGAAGCCAAAAATTACCGGGAACAAGAGTTTGAGGAAGAGCTATGGTGGGGTTTTCGAGGTCAAGGCGAGCACCGTAGACCATCGTACCAATTGGGTTCTTCAATTCAACCCAATATCCTTGCCCAGGCTGAAGCGGCTCCGTTTCATTGGTTTAATATTTAATGAGTTTGTAGCTGTAGAAACCTTTATCCGTTTGAGCTCTTATAAAATACGTTCCATTCGAGTAGTTGGAAAGGTCAAACTGGCTTTCGGAAGTTTCTTTTATTAACCTTCCTTGTAAGTCGTAAAGCCTTATATTCTCAAAGGTGTGATTTTGTATTTCTACACTAACAAGTCCATTTGTTGGATTGGGGTAAATCATGTTAAACCCCATGTGGATTGTATTAACCCCCACAGCCGATTGACAACTACTTATGTCAGCATGATTCTCAATAGCAGTAAATACTTCTTGCTCTATGGTGTAAAATTTTGAATTATTGTTCGTTTGATAATTTATACCAACTCCATTATTCATAAAAACAAACCCAACCTTTCTTATTGTGTCAAAATACGCATCACTTACTAACCCATATGCTTCTCCTGTATGGCCAAGCATTGAAATACTACCGAGTAGAGCAACGTCATTTCCTGGGGTAGAAGTAATTCTGTGAATACCTAATCCCCAGCTTCTAAAAAGTCCGTAATAATTATTTCCATTGCTGCCATTAAAAGCCCACTCACTAGCAAACATTGCATTACATGATGATTCCGAAAGAAGAGTGTCACCATTAAAATTACCTTTATTCATTAACACAAGAAATATTTTAGCTAAATCTTGTCCAGAGCATCTAAAACCTCCCTGCGGGCCGAATCGACCACCGTTTGTTCCGGGAATATAACCATTTAGATTACTAAAGACTGGTTGCGTACCCTGATAATTGTCAGCTTGTGGAGTCCAAACGCCATTAATCTTTCTATATAGAACTGCCAATTGGTTGATATCTGTTAAATCATTGACATTGAATGAAGCATCTATTCCTAAGGGAACTATTATATTTTGCTTACAATAGACGTCAAAACGAAGATTTGAAACCTTTTCAATAATTGTTCCGAGTATGACATAGTTGATGTTAGAATAGTTGAAGTAAGTCCCAGGAATGGTGTTATTGAATTGTCCCGCTGTATAAAATGATCCAGTCGGGGTTAATATCACACTTAAATTGGGAATCGGATTATTGTTAACCGTAGCGCTTAAGAAATTACTATACGTTGAACCGTCAATGATGGTAGAAGTGTGGGATAAAAGCATTCTTGTTGTAATAGGAATTGTTGGATGATTTGGGTTTTGAACACTATACCCCAAAATTGAGCTTATATCAGCATCTAAATCCAGAAAATTTTGTTCAACGAGTTGCATAATCGCAATTGCCGTTATTGTTTTGGAGATACTTGCAATACGATATTTTGTATTTACAGAAGAGTTAATGTTTCGTGAAAAGTCAGATTTTCCTATAGAAATATTTTCGATTATACCATTCTCGCAGAAAACAACCAATGCCCCACCCATCATGTTGTTATTAGTAGAGATATTGGTAAATTCACTGGACAAATTCTGAGCATTAACACTAGTTGTTAAACACAGAAGAAATATCAAGATGTCGTATATTTTTTTCATGTCATTTATTTTTGTTCTTAATTTAGAATGACCAACGGTTTGGGTATTGCCGAAGGCGGGGATTTTTAGTACAAAAGTTCAATCGAAGAACGAAGGTTGAACCTTGCACAAATGTCCAATCGAAGCAGTTCAGCCCCGCTTTTGGCAATACCTTGTTAGCGGTTCGTTGTTTTATCCTCATCGCTTTTATATTCTAAAATATCAGCGGGTTGGCAGTCCAACGCTTTGCAAATCGATTCCAATGTGCTAAAACGAATTGCCTTCGCCTTCCCTGTCTTTAAGATAGAAAGGTTAGATAATGTCAAATCAACTCTTTCTGAAAGTTCATTCAGAGACATTTTACGCTTTGCCATCATCACATCTAAGTTTACAATGATTGGCATAACTTAAACAGTTAAATCGTTTTCGTTTTGTAATTCAATTCCTTTTTTGAATACCTGTGATATTATAAAAAGGATAGCGGCCATCATTATAAATGCAGCTGTATCATTCCAGTACTTTTCTATATGGCTCACTTCATATCCGTTTTGGATAAGCCGTTTGGTAAACTGATGAGCGATTAAGCTGACTACAGCTATAACCATTGCTTCATAACTTATTTTTTCAATCAGTTTTGAGATTTCAACATCAAAAGGTTTTACCAGATTTAGTTTCTGGAAGATCTTCACCACAAGGTAAAACAGGTAAGCCTTGAGAATAGCCAGTATCAACACAAAACTCATCACTCCAAGAAATTGAGGAAAATGGTTTGCATACAATTTTGAGAGGTCTAACCCCTTATAGATATTATGGCTAGCAATAGGTTTGAACAAAGCGTACACGAAATTGAAAATCAAGGCTCCAGCTTCAATGCATAGCCCAATAAAGGCGACCCAAGACACAACATGTAACACTTTTAAGATAGCATCATTTTTCTTTGTCATAGAATTTAAGATTAAATAATTGATGCAAAGATAATAAACATTTATTGATTAACAATAAAATAAAAACGAAAAACAAAAAAATAACTACCAACTTGAATTATAAGTCCGCAGTAACTACTTGATACAATGATGTTCAAATTGAGAATGAAAGTCCGAAAAAAATCGCTTCGGGAAGGTCGTGATATTTAGGAACTGTCTTTCACAATGACCGCTAACGGTTTCGGGCTTTGCGTTCGGGCGGGTTTCGGAGCACAAAACTGTCAACCTGCACTGAACCGCCACTTTTGCCAAACCCGTGTTATGCCTTCGTTGTTTCTTGTCCGCTGTTGTCCCAGTGCGTTGGCTTGGTGGCTCTTTTGCTTTTTTTGTTTGGCCTTGTGCATTTGCAAAAAGCAAATGTGCTACCCAAAGCGGTGACACAATTTAGCGTTATATCTCTTTTGGGAATGGGTCTACAAATCCTTGTTTATTCTCAAACTGATTTTGGTCACTGTCTTGAAGTAAACATTTTTCAATGTCGTCTATGATTTTTTCTTTGTCAATGTCTTGACCGATAAAAACAAGTTCATTCATACGGTCGCCCCATTGTTTGTCCCATTTGCTTTCAATATATTCTCGGTTGTCAACGAATGATTGGTATTTTATTCGTTCATTAAAAGGCATACTAATCCACCAAACACCTGCTTTTTCAAGACGAGATGAACCACCTGCTTGACTGAAATTTATGACGTCATTTGGTCTTGATGCCAACCAAAATAGTCCTTTGGCTCTAATTACTCCGCTTGGATAATCTTCATTTAGATATTTCCAAAATCGTTCGGGATGAAATGGTTTTTTATTGCGAAACACAAAGGATGAAATACCATATTCTTCAGTTTCGGGTGTGTGAACTCCGCCTTCCAATTCTTTTTGCCAACCTGCTGAAGATTGTGCTTCTTCAAAGTCAAAAAGTTTTGTGTTCAAAATTTCTTTGGGTTCTACTTTGCTAAAATCAGAAGTCAAGATTTTAGCACTTGGATTTAATTTTTGAATGGATGCTTTTAAAAGTCCAACTGTTTTTCCATCAACTAAGTCCGTTTTGTTTAGAATGATCACATTGGCAAATTCTATTTGGTCTGTTAGCAAGTTTACAATGGTTCTGTAATCGCCTTCCATATTGGTTAGTTTTCGGTCAACCAACAATTCGTTTGTTCCAAAGTCATTGAAGAAATTGAAACAGTCTACCACCGTTACCATTGTGTCAATGTAACTGAATTTCGAAAGGTCAATTCCTTTTTCTTCGTCCACAAAGCTGAATGTTTGAGCAACGGGAACAGGCTCACTAATACCAGTGCTTTCAATCAGCAAATAGTCAAACCGACCTTCATTGGCAAGTTTTTCAACTTCTATCATTAAGTCTTCTCGAAGTGTGCAACAAATACAACCGTTGCTCATTTCTACTAATTTTTCCTCTGTTCGTGAAAGTACATTTTGCTCGTTCACAAGTCTTGCATCTACGTTTACTTCACTCATATCGTTTACAATTACGGCAACTTTTAAGCCGACTTTGTTGTGCAAAATATGGTTGAGCAATGTTGTTTTCCCTGCTCCAAGAAATCCGCTTAACACGGTTACTGGTAATTTTTTTGTTAAAGTCATATTTGTTGTAACCATTGTATAATGTTTAAAAGATGTTGTTGACCGTAAAGCGAAATGAACTTTTGAGTTTCAACATTTTTATTGTCTTGATAAACTGCCAAGCGCTGTGTTGCAAATTCTCTGGTAAGGTTAATTTTGCATTCGTTTACAATGCAGTTTTTCCAGTCGTTGAATGTTTGTGGTATTATATAATTTATATTCATTCTAATGCAACAATGTTGCAAAAGTAATCATTATCTTTGTAAACGCAACAATGTTGCATTAAAATATTTGAACCGATGAAGACAGCAAGAAATACCGCAGCAAAAACAGAAATTCAAGATTTGATTGTAACATCCAATGTTGCGTTGTCGCATTCTGAAATTCAGAAGTCATTAGACGGTCTGTGCGATAGAGTTACAATATACCGTGTCTTGGAAAGATTGTTGGAAGAAGGCACAATTCACAAAATTGTCAATGTAGATGGCGTTGTAAAATATGCAGGTTGCCATTCGTGTTCTAAAAAGCACAGTCATAACCACATTCATTTTAGCTGCCAAAAATGCAAAGCAGTTACTTGTCTTGAAGATGTTGAGCCATCCTATAAGTTGCCAAAAAATTACAAGGTCAGCGAAATGAATTTTACTTTATCAGGTCTTTGTCCGCAATGCTTGTAAGTTAGTCGTGCGGTTGGGTAAAATTAAATGTGCTGTTTTTGGGTCGGCTTGTTTGATGGCAAAACAGCTCTTTTAATTTTGCGAAGGGTTGGCTTTTTGTCGTTCAATGTCAGGACGAATGTTGATGGTTGAACGGTCGCCCTACAATGAGGCATAACGTTTTGCAGCTACCCGAAGGTGGCGATTTCGAAGCACTGGTCCTCCCCCTGTTTCATTGACAGTGAATGCGATCAGTTGATTGTGAAAATAGTAGTTTTTCGAATTCTACCGGTGTGAGATGTCCAATGCCTGAATGTAGGCGCTTTCGATTGTAGAACAGGTGGACCCAATGATAGACAACCCGACTTGCGTGACGCAGATCATCGAACATCATTTCTGACCTGAGTTCAGTTTTCATACGAGCCCAGAACGACTCCATCGGTGCATTGTCATAGCAGTTGCCGACTCCGCTCATACTCTGTTCGATGTTGAGAATGGCAAGCTGACGCCTGAACGTCTCGGCATTGTACTGACTGCCACGATCTGAGTGAAAGATCAACGGCTGTTCAGGTAAAGCACCACCACGAACCTTGCAAACCTGCTCCAGGGCCGCCAGCAGTGTCCGAGTCTGCATCGAGTGCGGATACCACGCAGCCAAGTATCCTACGTGAGCATAGGCCCATAATAGCCACAGCATAGGCCTTTCCATTGCGGCATGGAAGCTCTGTGAAGTCACTTAGCCCTACTCGATCTGTTGTTGTCACAGTGAATGATCGCTGAAGACGGTTTGGTGCAGGAGCAAGCGTCTTGGATGAATCCGTAGTTGGACGATAGCGCCTCTTGGCGGTGGCCCGCAGGCCCTCGCGTTGCATAATTCCGGCAAGAGTCCTCTCGGTGACCACATCGCCAGCCTTGCGCAGCACAAGCGTCACGCGTGGCGAGCCATAGCTTCCGTTGCTCTCGGCATAGACATGCTTGATCTGGCGTGTGCGCTCAAGCATGCGTAGCGGTTGACTATTCAACGCTTACACCTGTGCTAACAAAGGCGATCCAAGAGCAGCAAGTTGTGATCGAACAGCAGCAGGCAGCTATCAAGGAGCAGCAAGAGCGCCTCGAGAAACTCTAAGCACTGGTGAGGGAGCTGTTAGAGAAGAAGTAGGAAGTTTGGGATTGTCCCATTCATCCCTATCTTTGCGGCCCTGCAAAATGTAGGATCCAGTCGAGCCCCGTGGGAGTACCCCCAGCTTGACGATGTTTCACAAATGTTGCCCCAAGAAATTGGGAGCGAGGTACACATGAAGTACAATGGCCCTAAGGTCAAGATCTCGCGCAAGTTGGGCTTTGCGGTAACGCCAAAGTCGCGCAAGTATCTTGACAAGAAGCCGGCCCCTCCAGGCCAGCACGGCGCTTCGAAGAAGCGTGCAAAACTTTCTGACTACGCAAAGCAGCTTCTCGAGAAGCAGCGTTTGCGCATGCAGTACAACCTGCATGAGCGTCAGATGACGAACTACATTGCCAAGGCGGCGCGTATCCAAGGCAACAAGGTAGACATCCTTGTGCAGCTCCTTGAGCAGCGTCTTGACTCTCTCGTGTTCCGCTCGGGACTTGCCCGCTCGATGTATGCAGCGCGCCAGTATGTGCGTCACGGACACGTTACGATCAACGGCAAGAAGGTAGACATGCCAGCATATGCTGTGCAGCCAAACGACGTGATTGCTATTCGTGAGAAGAGCCGCAAGGTTGAAGCGATCCAAGAGGCGATCCGTTCTGCTGCTCCGCCGCCATACCTCGATATGAGCAAGGCCGAGTACTCAGTAAAGTTCCTCTACCTTCCTCCACGCGAAGAAATCCCCGTTGTTTGCGAAGTACCCCTCGTTATCGAGTACTACTCTCGTTAATCAACCCAACGTTTGCCATTTCAGCGCCTCGGTTTGCTAATGCAGATCGAGGCGTTTTGGTACAAGGTACAAGGTACTAGGTACTAGGGACTAGGTACTAGGGACGCAATGTCACGTTTCACATGTTGTAAAGCACAATCAGATGTATGCAAGAAACCGACATCATCTTTGCAGAGCGATCGAACTCTGCGCTACAGCAGAAGACCGTAGTGTTCGCGCGAGAAGTGCGATCCCATGCAATGGAATTACTGAAATGCTCATGGGCTGATAGGAAGTCGATCGACCAATTCTATCGTTCTGGAGTTTCAGTAGGGGCAAACGTTCGAGAAGCGATATACGCCGAATCCCCAAAGGACTTCGTTCATAAGTTGAAGATCGCAGAAAAGGAACTTGGCGAGTTTTTCTACTGGCTTGGATTACTGTCATCAGAACCTTCGATCATCGGCGCACAGGTCGGTGATAATCTCTGTGCACAGTCACAGGAGATTGGAAAACTGCTCGCCTCTTCAATAATTACCATGAAGCGCAAGCATTCGCTGTAGTACCCGTCCCTAGTCCCTAGTCCCTAGTCCCTTCTCCCTTCTTATCTTACACGATGGACACTTTCGGCGGCATAGACATCGGCGGTACGGGCATCAAGTATGGTGTGGTTGATGCGCAAGGGGCTACCGTGTGGGAAGAGAACACACCTACGTTGGCGCACGAGGGCTTGCGTGCGGTGTTAGACCGTATCAAGGGCGTTGTGCAGGATATTTTGCGCAGGAGTCCGGAGATCAAGGCGCTTGGTGTGGGCGTGCCGGGAATTGTAGACCCCACGACAAAGCGCGTGCAGGCGCCCCCTAATCTACCCGGGTGGGACGATGTTGATCTGTTGGGCGAACTACGCACTGTGTGCACGCTGCCAATCGACATTGAAAACGACGCAAATGCTGCGGCGCTTGCAGAGGCGCTCATGGGCGCAGGTGTGAATGAGCCAAACTTTCTGTACGCAACACTTGGTACGGGCATAGGTGGCGGCGTAATCCTCAATGGGCGCCTCGTCAGGGGTCCACACGGGGATGCGGGCGAGATTGGACACATCATCATGGACGCATGGGCACGTGAAGGTGCGCGCGACCCCAGGATATTCCGCACTGGCGTTCTTGAGGATTACGTTGGCATCCAGGGCGTTCTTAGTATGGCGCGCGATCAGGGCGAGGTGGTGCGATCTGTGCGCGATATCACGAATGATCATGTGCTGCGCGAGGCCGGACGTATCATCGGTATCGGTATGTGTTCTGCACTAGCAGTTCTGGGATTGCGCGTGCTTGTAGTAGGGGGCGGAGTATCGCAAGCCCCTTTTATTCTCGATACAATTCGCACAACAATGGCGCTGAGAGCAATACCCACGATAGCGCATAACCTGAAGGTGATTCCAGCGCAGTTTGGGTCGCACGCCGGACTTGTTGGCGCTGGTGCTGTTGGCAGGGCGTGTGTCGTGTCCTGATGTTGTAGATTTGTAGTTTCTTAGTCACTCACATTGGTACATCGTGCCCATGCAGAATTCTAACCGTACGATCCATTACGCATTTGCGAGCATTGCAACGATCATTGCACTTGCGACCTATCTTATGACTGTGCAGCCAACCGTTCCGTTTTGGGACTGCGGTGAATTCACGGCTGCTTCGGTACAGCAACAGGTGCCTCACCCGCCAGGAGCCCCGTTGTTCCTGATGCTCGGCAAGGTGTTCCACTTGCTGCCATTCGGCGATCCAGGTTGGAGAGTAAACCTACTTTCGGTACTTGCCAGCGCTGCAACGGTATTGCTGCTATATCTCATCACGGTGCGTGTTATCCGCAATTTCTTTCGTGAGGACCTCAACGATGTTGGCAATGCACTCATGGTATATGGAGGGGGCTTTGTAGCCGCCTTAACCTATGCATTTACAGACACGTTTTGGTTTAATGCCGTTGAATCCGAAGTGTACGCTGCATCATCACTTTTTGTTGCCATCATCGTGCACTTGATGATGATTTGGAATGAAAAGGCAGATGAACCGGGACATGAGCGCTACCTCTTGCTGATTGTATACTTGATTGGGCTATCAATTGGTGTGCACCTGCTGTCGATCTTGACGGTGTTCTCTATTGTCTTACTTGTCTACCTACGCAAGTATCGGTACTCAACAAAGACGCTTCTGTTAACGATGGGCATTGGGCTTGGACTGTTCTTCCTGATCTACAACGTTATTATCATGAAGCTACCTGCATTGTTTGCTGGTAATCTTCCAATCAAGAATGAAGCACGAGAATTTCTTGTCGAAGGAAGCTCAGCCTTCGTTGCAGTAGGTTTGGGTTTGATCATAGCCGCTGCTGTTGGCCTCTATATCGGCACCAAAGAACGTAAGGGTATCCTTTCGTTAACTGCCTCGGCGTTTCTACTGCTCATCCTTGGTTACTCAACATATGCCCACATCCTTGTCCGTGCGAATTCCAATCCGCCGATGAACGAAAACAAGCCTGAGAACTTCTCAAAGCTTGTTAGCTACCTCGGTCGTGAACAGTACGGCGAAGCACCAATGTGGCCGCGTCGATACCAGAGCGAACAGCGTTTCGTAAACAACTATATCAAGTACGGAAAGTGGACAGAGCCACCTGTTAAGCGCGTAGAACGAAAAGATGGCGCAGTGTTCGGTAAGCCCGACTTTGCAAAGTGGAACACTGATGGTAAGTCAAGGTTCAATGGTGCAGAGATTGCATACATGTGGGATTATCAAATTGACCACATGTACATCCGGTATTTCCTTTGGAACTTCCTCGGACGTACCAGCGATGTGCAAGACGCTCCGGCAGCTAGTCCGTTTACGTCGCAATTAGACATTGATGTAGAGAACTACAAGAATGGGTATGCAAAGCATTTCCCAATCAACTACTATGCACTGCCGCTATTGATTGGTTTGGTTGGATTGGTCATGCACTTTGCCAGAGACCGTCAAATGGCTTGGGTATTCCTCGTGCTGTTCTTAATGACGGGTGTGCTTGCGGCTATTCAACAGAACCAGCAGAATCCACAGCCTCGTGAGCGTGATTACTTCTACGTTTCATCCTTTATGGTTTTTGCCATGTGGGTTGGTATGGGAGCCTTCTTTATCATAGAGAGCTTCAAGAAGAATGCGCCTGTTATCGCTGCATCATTGCTGGGTATCATTGCCCTGGTTCCGGTGAACATGGCAGCGCAAAACTGGTTTACGCATTCGCGTGCCGGTAATTATCTCGCCTTCGACTATGCATACAATATTCTGCAGTCCGTAGAGAAGGATGCAATCCTCTTTACCAATGGCGATAACGACACATTCCCTGTCTGGTATCTGCAAGATGTTGCTGGTATTCGTCGTGATGTGCGTGTTGTAAACCTTTCGCTAGGGCAGACAACATGGTATATCGAACAACTCAAGAACCGTGAGCCATGGGGTGCGAAGAAGCTGCCTCTCAGCTTTGATGATAGCCAGCTTCTTGTTAACGAAGAAGATGCCGGAGCATTGACGTATGACTTTGGTCCAGCGCAGACTATCACGGTACCGGTTTCACGTGCTGTCTTAAGCAAGTGGACAAATGATCCAGCGATACTTGATCGTGGTTCATTCACATGGACGTTTACAGGATCTCCGCGAGGCCCAGGCGAAGACAAGCAGCCGAGTTATTTCTTTGGTGTGCAGCACAAGCTCGTAGCCGACATTATTAAGCAGACGAAGTTCGAGCGTCCGGTGTACTTCTCAACCTCGATGGGTATCGAGCCGGGCTATGCCGATGAGCACTGTGGTCTTCAGGACTACATGCGCCTCGAGGGTCTGGCCTTCCGTGTTTGCCCTGTGCCACAGACATCTGCCATCGGATATGGTGTTGCAGACAATTTGATGCAGAAGCACTTTATGCAGGACATGGGTGATGATGAAGTGTATACCGCGCCCCATGTTGGACTCAAGTTCCGCAACCTGAACAATCCTAACGTGTATTACGATGATGTCCACCGTGGCTACATCTCCAGCTACCGCTATACGTTCTTCAGCTATGCACGCTACAAGCTCTACGAACAGCGTGATAGTCTTGGTGCAGGCAAGGTGCTGAACCGAATGAATCAGTTGATATCAACGGAGCAGTTCCCAATCTCTATGATGTTCGAGATGGAGATTGGCCGGTTCTACAACAGCGTTGGCATGTACAACGAATCAGAGAAGGTTGGCTTAAGCGCTCTGAAGAGTTGCGAGATGATCATCAGCAACCCGCGCATGTACACACTTGAGCAGGGCTTCCAAGTACCGCAGGGCTTGCCAGACCAAGAAGCGCTGAGTCAGGCAAGCGCACTTGCACGATTGTATGCAGCGGAGGCGGCCAAGATCGCAGGTAAGTGGGATGTGTCGAAACGTTACCTGAACGAGTTTGCCTCAATGTCTGGTCGTTCAGCAGAAATTGCCATGAAGTTTGATGAAATCGGTGTGCTTCGGAAGTTGCGCGCGAAAGATTTCAATGGTGCTCTTGACGCAGCACTGGCGATGCGAACGAAGTATGGCAACATAGGCGGCGAGATGCAGCAATTGATCTTTGAGTTGCAACGCAGGCTTGGCAAAGAGACTCAGATGTCGATGTTGGCACCCCAGTGAACGACATCGCATTAGCACCGCTTACTCTCACGATCGTAATCGCCACCTGCGCGGTCACGATCGTTTCTTTTAAGAGCTTTTCTCTCTACAACAGGCTGCTGCTGAACATTGATGCAGTGCTTGGTGGAAGGGGCGAGTGGTGGCGCATGCTCACGTGTGGGTTAGTCCATGCGGACTACATGCACCTGGCCTTTAACATGTTCTCGCTCTTCATGTTCGGTGGTTGGTTTGAGCACGTCATCATGTCCTGGCGCTTTGGCATGGTCTATGCCCTTGGCGTCTTGGCAGGCTCGTTCGCCTCAATCATCGTGCACCGTGCAGCCCCCTCCTACATGGCTGTTGGCGCATCAGCGGGCGTAAGTGCCATTGTTGGTGCGGCAACAGTAATCTACCCGGATCTACCGATGATGCTGATCATGATTCCGTTTCCCATGCCGGCATGGGTGTTTGGATGTCTGTATATCGTGTACTCGGTGATGTTCGCCTCGCGCGGAGCAGACAACGTGGGTCATGAAGCGCATCTAGGGGGCATGCTTGCCGGGATGACGCTTATCGCGGCGTTCTATCCCGACGTGGCGCTCGGGAACATTCTGCCCATCCTGGCGATGTTTGCGGCAGGGGGCTTGGCATATGCCTGGCGCTCTCGAGGCACCATGTAACGATTCACGGCACTACGGTATCTTTGCACACACACTTTTGGGGCGTTCTACCATGATCATGCGCATCGCACTTCTGGCACTCTTGATTCCATGTATTGCACTGGCCGATCCAAACGGAAAGACTGGGCGCACATCTACCATTACGCAAGGTTGTGCGGATTGCCACGGCAGTAATGCGGGTAATGCTACGAGCATCTCCCTGAAGGGTCCACAAACGGTTGGTGCTGGCCAGATGGCAACGTTCACGATCGTTATTGGTCACGCATCTAATCCTTCAGCAGGCGTCTCCGTTGCAATTCGTCAGTCACCCACGGGCACATCAGATGGTATCGGTGTCTTATCGACCATCACCGGCGCCGGACTTCGCGTCCGCGGTATGGGTGGCACGCAGGAGCTTACGCAGAGTGCTCCAAAGCTGATGTCGAACAAGCAGGCTGAGTTTGCCTTTACATGGACTGCGCCAACAACGCCAGGTAAGTATTACGTGCAAGCTGTAGCAAATGCTGTTAACGGTAACGGACGCAACGACGCCGGAGACGACTGGACATTCCTCGAACCAGTAGAGATTGTGGTTGAGTCCAACACCAGCGTTCTCGAAGACGTGGCTGGATTGTCATCCATCTTCCCGAACCCATGCGCAACGGGCGAGATCCTCAACATCGGTACAGAAATTAACGGCGTTTCGCACGTGCAGCTTGTGAATGCAAGCGGTCAGATCGTGCTTGATGAAATGATGGACATTACGAACGGAGCGCTCCCTAAGCCCCTTGCCGGACTGCCACGCGGCGTGTACTTCATTGTTGTGCGCAACGAAGGCACAACTCGTAGAGGATCTATCCAGCTCTGGTAAATCGCTCCCATTGTATATTGTCGCATGCGATTTCTCTTCCTGTTCCTGATCGCGTGCTCGCTGCACGCACAAACAGACATTCCGTTCATGCAGCGCGAGGGCGAGAGCCACAAACGCGAGGCGGAAGCATACTTCGAACAACTCCACGTGGTGCCCGAGGGCTTTAACTGGCGCGCTGTGAACGAGGCCGTGCGCGATGCACGTTTTATGCGCACGCATGCGCGTGATGTGCAGCGTATGCCAACGGGCGTTGCAGGCACGTGGCGCGAGATTGGGTCGGCCAATCAGGCAGGACGCGTCGTGAACGTCGAGTACGACCACAAGACCGGACGTGTCTGGCTTGCTGGTGCGGGCGGCACGATCTGGAGTGGCGACACCTCAGGCAAGACGTGGAAATGTCATACCGATGCACGTCGCATCGAAGATCCGCAGCTGCTAAAACTCATCCGTATGGCAGACGGCAGAGAACGCCTGGTTATTATCTCGAGTTCTCCACGCGTGTGGCTCTTAGATATCGCCTCAGATACGTGGTCACAAGCCAAGGGGCTCGAGGAGATGCAGCGTTGGGGCGGGTTTAGCAATGCCGTAACGATCAGGCGTGGCGGACGTCTCGAGATTCTTGCCGTTGGAAACGAGTGGGACTACGGAGCAGCATGGAAGGGACGTAACGTATTGTACCGAAGTATAGATTCGGGCGCTTCGTTCCAGCGTCTGCGCTGGTACGATGGGATGCGTCAGATCTGGAGTGATGGCGAGCAGCAAGCATGGCTGCTGCATGGTGATACGCTCTCGAGTATCGAATCAGACGGATCGATCAAGTTCATCAAGCTCAACCCGCATGGACCATCAGCCGGTGTGGGAGACGTTGTGTTTGCAGGGGGCGACCCCGGATCTGTGCTCATGGCAGTTGTCAAATCAGATAGTACACGATTTTACTTGTGTAACGATCAGGGCAAGACGTGGACCAAGATGGGCGCGCTTGACTTCGGTCCGTTCGACGTACAGTCGTTTCACTTTGCCTTCGAAAACGGCTTCTATCTCTACGGAGGCGTAGACACCTATCGCACAGACGACGACGGCGTTACCTGGACAAGGGTCAACGGTTGGGGCGAGTATTACGGCAACCCCGAATTCAAGCTCCACGCCGATATCCCAATGGTGAAGAGCTTTCCAGAAGGTGTTACGTTTATCTGCACCGATGGTGGCGCGTATATCTCGCGCAATGGTGGCAAGAGCGTGCGTAACATCACGCTCAAGAACATGAACATCAGTCAGTACTACGGATCCTACACAAGTCGCAACAACAGCTCGGTTGTCAGCGCTGGCGCACAAGACCAGGGCTTTCAGCGGAGTCAGATTGATTCAGGGGGCGTGCGTTCCTTCAATCAAACCATCTCTGGAGATTACGCGCATCTTGTCTCGGGCGACAACGGCAAGTCATTGTTCTGCGTGTATCCGGGTTTTGTGATGTACATCCCTGAGCACGAAACAGGATGGTCTCCCAAAATGCGCGACTTCGAGATGAAGAGTCAGCTCTGGCTTCCACCACTCTCGGTGCGTCCATCAAAGCCCGGTACAGCCTATCTGGCGGGCGGCACAAAGAAAGGCGTTGGAGCGTATGTGTACACGTACACATTCATGAGCACGGACCTGGTTGTAGACTCATTAAAATTCGACTTCAGCGAAGGGGCAGGCGATGTGCGTCTTACAGAGCTGGAGTTTGCACGAAGCAACGACAACTACGGCTATGCGATAACATCAAACGGATTTGTGTACTACACCACCGATGCCGGCGCGTCGTGGACCAAGAAGTCACGTCCACAAAAGCTTGGCGGACACTACTTCCACGGCAACGCACTAGCCATTGATGCCACAAACCCATCGCGCATTGTGATAGGCGGTACCGGTTATGACACGCCCGCAGCGTACATCAGCCTCGACGCTGGCACAACCTTTACGCCCCTTGTAGGCCTTCCTCCATGCCTTGTGCTTACCCTTGCTATGTCTGACGACGGACGCTACATCGCAGCCGCCACGGACGTGGGTGCATTTGTCTACGACATGCAGCAGAGCTCATGGACCGACGTGACCGAGCTAGGCGCACCGGATCAAACCTACTGGCATGTAGACCGCGTAGAGCCCCTTGGCCTCTTCCGCTTTAGCACCTACGGGCGCGGCATCTGGGACTTTACCGTTACCGGCACAACAGACATCCAAGAGCGCATCGTGGAGCGTCCACGCCTTACACTCACAGGCAAACTCGTCAACGGCGTATCATCGATTGCCATCACCAGCGACCGCGACACAGACGCCACGATTGTGTGGTATGACATGTCGGGCAAGCGATACGGCGAGGAGTCGATTAGGGTACACATGGGTACGGGCGTACGCAGGGTACCCGAAGACGCGCGACGTCAGGGGGCTCGCACATGCGTGATTACAACTAGCGACGGCACCGTATCGGCAGCCCTAGCCCCATAACCTGCAGAGTTACTAACTTTGCAGCCTTCAGCGTATAGCGCAGCCCGGTAGCGCGCCACTTTGGGGTAGTGGAGGTCGTGGGTTCGAATCCCGCTACGCTGACAAGAAGAGCAGAGAACAGAGAACAGCGAGCAGCGAACAGCGAACAGCGAACAGCGAGTAGCGAACAGCGAACAGCGAGTAGCGAACGTCTTTCCCGCGCACGCGGGAAACCAGGGAGCTTTCTCGATTTGGTGGTACGCTCGCGCTTCCCCAGGTATAACGTCCCAGCTCGTAACTGGTCATTCGTAACCAGTAATCAGCACCCTCTTCCACTTTGCCTTGTAAATCCGGAATGGATTCCGAATTTTCAAGGTGTACCATGTAACCTCTATGCAGGACATAGACTTACACGACTGATTTTGCGGATGTTGTCCATGGTTCCCCGCCTCTGATTTCGCGGCGATGGCGCGTCCGTCCCTCCTGGAGAGCATGGACACCATCAAAGCTGATCGAGCCACTATCGTTATCCCCGCAGGTAAGCCATTCGCTCTTGCTTCGAACGTTGATGCCGTTTCCCTAGCCGATGTCCTGCAGAGAGATTGGTCGTAGGGATAGTTGCTGCCGGCTTGGCAAATGCATGCATTCCTAGTCACTCGATTTCGCGGGGAAGACGTTTCTTCAAGTCATTGGTAATTGGTAATCGGTAATTGGTAATCGGTAATTGGTAATTGGTAATTGGTAATTGTCGTTAGTACCTTTGCACATCTGTACCCCCATTGTTTCTCCTCATATGCTCCACGTCATCGTTCTTTTGATGCTGGCCTGTTCTATGCCGGCCTTAGCAACAACCTACTACGTAAGCCCCGCTGGCAATGATGCCAATAGCGGTAAGAGTCCAGGCTTGGCGTGGAAGACTGTTGGTAATGTAAACTCGCTTGATCTGCGTCCGGGTGATACGGTGCTGTTTCAAGGGGGCGAGACATTCAATGGAAATCTGTATTTCGATGCAGGTGATGGTAATGCACAAGACAACCCACTGGTGATATCGAGTTATGGTGGTGGACGTGCCATTCTGAATGCTGGGACGGGCTTTGGTATCTCGGTCTACAATACTCAGGGCATTCACATCAGCGATCTGGTGGTGATGGGCTCGGGAATGAATACCAACCTTAAAAATGGTATTGAATTCTATATTGATGTTGCCGGAGACAAACGCTTTGCCGATATCGTTGTAGAGCGGGTCGAGGTCAAGGAGTTCGGTGGTGTGGGTGTACGCATTGGAGCCTGGAATGGCTTAACTGGGTATGATGGACTCAGATTGGAAGATCTTAAGGTTCATCATAATCTGCATGATGGTATACTTGTTTACGGATATCCGTCTCCGTTTGGATATCCCAACAAGGACGTCGTCATCCGCGGGTGCGCATCGTATCAGAATCCTGGTATTGCAGACCCCAAATCGATCAAGGGTAATGGCATCGTCATCAGCAATACAGACCGCGCCGTGATTGAGTACTGCGTAGCCTATGAGAATGGAGAGGCAAATGTGCATTGTGGCGGACCCGGTGGTATTTGGGCGTATGATGCCAATGCAATCGTGATTCAGTACTGCGAGAGCTACCGAAACAAGACTGCGAGTACATGCGATGGACTTGGATTCGATCTCGATGGCGGCACGATGAATTCAATTATCCAGTATTGCTACAGTCACGACAACGCCGGAGGTGGCTATCTGCTTGGTCAGTATGCGAACGCGAAGCCGTGGCGCAATAATGTTTGCCGATACAACATCAGCGTCAATGACGGGCGTACCAATGCAAGCGGCATCACGCTCTTTAAGGGTAGCCCGGAATCGATCATGGACAGCGCGCTGATATACAATAACACCATCTACACAACGCCATCGCCAAGTAATCCTACACACGGTGCGTTCCAGATCACAGAGTGGAACACGGGGATGCAAAACATCTTTGTGCACAACAACATCTTTGTTGCAACAGGCGGCACTCCTCTTGTATCGGTGCCGGCGAAGTACAGCGCGTTCTTTGCGGGCAACTTGTATTGGACGTCAGGTGGACCCTTCGTGATCAGCTATCAGGGCAAGACATACAATTCACTCGAGGCATGGCGTGGCGCAACGGATAATGAGCTCCTCAAGGGGCTGGCCACTGGCACCACAGCAGACCCTCGGCTGTCCAACCTCGGAACAGCCCCGATAGCCTGGCCCCGCACAGTATCTTCGATCGATGCATATCGTGCCCGCAAGGGTTCGCCAACAATCGACAATGGTATCAACCTAAAGTCAACCGTTGGTATCGATCAGGGTAATCGCGACTTCTTTGGTATCGATGTTCCGTCTGAGAATGGCTACGATATCGGAGCGCATGAGTATTCGTCTACCGATACAGCGAGGAACAAGCCCCCTGTCATCTTGCAATTGCGCGATACAAGCATGGCAATGTCGACTATTCTCGATGTGCCATTTCGTATCAAGGATGAATCTCCATATCGTGTGCGTTGCGAGATAGAGCATACACCGTCGACGCTCTTCCCAGCGGGGTCGATCGGGTTGTTTGGAAGCGGCCCCATGCAAACACTTCGGCTGCAGCCGGCTACAGGTGAAACCGGAGTGGCAGAGATATCCGTCAAGGCTACAGATGAATGGGACTCATCATCTGTGCAGCGACTGCGTGTAACTGTGGGTAAGACTACGTCGGTGGAAGAAGGGGTGCTTGGTGCGTGTTTACTGCGAGTTGTTACAGACGGACAAACTGCTACGCTAGATGTGAATGACGGACCAGCAGGTCCTGTGCAGTGCGAGGTGTATTCAGTATCTCTGGCATCTCTGGTGTTGCGCCAAAGATTCGATGCAGCGCCACCTATTCGGACAATGACGATTCCCGTGGCGGATCTTGCATCAGGCGTCTACGTTGTACGCGTGCAACGTAACGGCTGCGTTGCTACATCGCCACTCGTCATTTGGCGCTAGAAAGCGGCACAAGAACACGAACTTCGACGGTCCTGTTGTAGAGCCGGCCCTCCGGCGTGGTATTCTCGAATGGTGTTCTGAGAACATCGCCACCCTCGCCTACTGCAAGCGTCGTTAGTGACTGTACAGCAGGGAACGCTGCTTGCGTCTCGTTCACACGTTCTTGCGCAAGCCTACGATTAAGCTCTGCCGGCCCCTTGCGGTCGGTATATCCATAGATGTTAACCCTTGCATTAACAGGCAACATTGGTGCGATGTAACGCTGAATGATCGATGATTGCGCAGAGAGCATACGCTGGTTATTGTACTCGAACTGAGTAAGCCGGTAGCGATAGACGACCGTGTCAGCATCAGTTCTTTTCAGGTATGCATCTCGCGTCTGCATAACAACAGGGATAGTTGCCTCGGCCGTACGACGACGGCCATAATGAGCGATTGCTGTCAGCGAAGCTGTGATAACTGGCTGCATTGCATCTCCCGTTACACTGCACGATGTTGTATCGAGCACATACTGCGGCAGGGGGCTAGCAGTTCCGCGGAGAATTGTAGAGGGACTGTTGGATCTGCATGTTGTTTCGAGTATCCAAGAGTGATCTGCTGAGTCACTGATGATGTATGGCATTGCAACAATGCGCGGACGGTCGGTAGCAAGAACGGTATCAGAGATCACAACGGGGTCGAGCACTTCGGCAACAGTTGATTCGAGCTCAACACGCCTATTCTCCTCGTGTCCGTCCTGACGATCCTGCTGATCCGTCATAGTTGTGCTAGCAGCCGTTGGCGAGAGTAGGCCTGCACTAACGATCAGTCTTGATGTGTCAATTAGCCATACATCACGCAGGTAATCACGAACTGCGGTCGCACGCTGCATTGAAAGCCGAATGTTGTTACGTTCTCTGTCTTGATTGTCACAGTAGCCCTTGATGGTAAGCTTAGCGTTTGGATGGTCAACACGCATCCTGCGTCCAACGATGTTCAGCAAGTTGTAATAGAGTTCAAGTGTGGCTCGTGTGTCGGCCGCAGAAGAAGTATCTGATAGCACAACCTGTGTCGTTGGGCGATAGCTGTTGGTCTCATCACCACGCAATTGCACATAACGATTGTCGATACGTGCTGATCCGCGGTCAAAGAAGATGAAGGGCAGCAACGAATACACGCGGTTGGCAATGGAGCGAGTTGTGCGAACAAGAGCAGTATCGCTGAGCACACCCGATGATGATTGTGCCTTGAGTACAAGTTCTGCAATGAGGAGTCTCTGGCGCGCATTTGGCGTATCCAGTTTCACGGGCTCAGGTTTGCTCTTGAACTGTACTGAAACATCAAGTCGTAGCAAGCCATAGGAAAGGCCCTTACCAGCCTCATGAACAATTTGGGTGAGTGGAAGCTCGGCAGACAGGCGTGTGCGGACGTGGTAGCGTTCTGCCTCCAGCGGGGTAATCCCAACGCCAGCACTGAAGGTAATCCATGGTCTGAGACGGGCGGTGACTGATTCAGAATACACCAAGCGTGAATTGGTACGTGTGTCTTCGAATACGGCACTTGCAGGCGATAAGAGCTCCTCGCGCTGTTCAAGGTTGCCACTGAGGAAGTAGTTCGCGCTGAGGCCTCCGAAGAGATGTGGTCTCGATGACATGTAGTTGCTGAGTAACCAAGATCCCAGTATCCTTCCTTCAAGACTGATTGATGAAAGTGTAACCCGTGTTTCACTCTCTGCTCGAACCACCTTGGCGTTGTCATCTGTGCCGTCGAGCGCATACCCAACAAAACTCGATGAGGCAAGGGAGGATGAAGCTGAGGTGAGTCCTATTGCGCCTTCAAGGGCACCGTTGTTGCCGATCCACCGTGTGTATTCGCCCATGATGCTTCCAGCCCATCCTTGTGTTGGCGATAACAGATCGCAACAGGTTGGTATGCCGGGAAATGCAGCAAGTGTGGATGTTGGATTAAGGAAGCGTCCGGATGTACTAACGCTGAATGGTAGCGTTCTAACCATTACCACGTCAGCAGACAAGCGTATCGATGTGTCTTTCTGACAATGTACGACGTCATGTGCCCCGATCAGCATTAGCAGCAACGTAAAGCGTAGAGCTGTTCTCATTGCGTGATCATCACTGCATGAACAGAAATACTCGCTCCGTCACGCACTGAAAGCATATACGCACCTGGAGCAACGTCTGCGTCAACACGCAATTCTATCAATTGCGACGGAAGTGAGCCTGCCGGCGCAATCAGCTTCGACCACACCCGCGTGCCCTGCATGGAGACAAGTTCCACGGTGAATGGCTGACTGTTGCGAAGTTGAAGACTGGCAGTAAATGCACCGTTGTTTGGATTTGGACGCACACCAGCGATCGTAACAGAATTGAAGACCAGCACGCGACGCGTATTCGTGGGGTTGAGACAGAGAGAGTCAAGTGTCAGTGTGCCATCAACTCCATTGCCATTGATTGTGTCGCACGGCCAGATAACACTGATGCTATCCAGTGCGAGTGTTGTTTGTGCTGGCGAGCCAACAAGTGCTTTGCCATGAATGCGCGTTAGGACATTGCTTGTCCCGAGGGGGCTTGTTGGGAGAATTCTGAATCGAACCCGACGATAACGATCAGTGCCATTAACTACAACCCTTGATGATAAGCGTGACCCATTCTCTGCAATAGGGAACGGATCGTAGAGTGATTCATGATACTGCAATGTGAACTCAACGGCATCCGGCGTGCACCCTGCGCCGGCCTGTGCTGACGTAGCCTCGATGTCGATTGGAACATCTTCAAGACGAGGATCAGCTGTGATTGATGCAGCCTGCAGTTCTACCGAGCCCCCTGACTGAGGAGGAGCAAGTGTTAATGCCATGCTCGACGTGCAACCGTTGGCATCGACAACACGGATGGCATAGGTGGTTGTATACCGAGGACGAACCCGCGCTGTGAGTGAGCTGGTATCAATAATCGAAACCTCTCCTGCAGGCGCATCTGCTGAGTTCTCGGACCACGAGAATCTATACGTGCCGTCTGGGAAAGGTGTGCCACCGGAAATGAGCGCGGTAACCGAGCGCTCGTCACACTGGCATGTGCTATCTGTTGCTTCAAGCGCTACAACTGGACGTGGTACGATATCGATAAACATTGAGTCACGCCGCATGCATCCATTTGCATCAACTGTGATGCATCGCAGCCATCCAGATTGCGTGAATGACGACAGGGCAGAGTTGGGTATGTTGGATACAGAATCAGAGCGCGAGTCGATCGTAGCTCCGTTTGGAAGCTGCCATCTGTGATTGTACGGCGGAGCTCCATTCCAAACTGTGAGCCTCGTACCGGTGGGCTGCTCGCCTTTACAGACGCGTAAGATCTGATCATCGAATCGAAGCTTGATCGAATCACGCACTGTCACAACGATGGTGTCGCTGACAGTTGTACCCTTGCCGTTGTCGTCGGTTGCGGTAAGAATGAACGTGGTTGTTGATCGAGGACGCAGCATGGCATTCCATGGCTTTGATGCATCAGGGATGATGCAGGCCGCACGGGGCTCCCACGAATACACAATCGGGTCGCGTCCACACCATGCAGGCTCTCCGCGGCGCAGGTCGATGAGCATCGCATCGGAAGCACAGATTACCGTATCGAATCCTGCAGAAACACTTCCTCTATCGCGAACACAGAACCGCACGGTGTCGGTCGCGATACAACCAATCGAGTCTGTGGCCACAACGATGATCTGTGTTGTGCGTGGAAGCTGCAAAGCAAGATTCTGCTGCGTTGACGTCCAGTTAGTCCCGATGTCAGGCGTTGACGTCCACCGATATGTAAATGGCTGCCTGCCCCCTTGCACAAGAGCTTGCATCCGCACCGTATCAGATGGGCAAACTGTGTCTGTCTCGCAAGTGCTCGTAGAAAGGATCCCGACCGAGAACCCTGGCGAGGCTATGAGTCTTGTTGAAGCAATAGATTCGCATCCATAGCGAGACGTCGTAATCAGCTGCAAGAAAGAGCCAGTGTTAGAATCAAGTGAGACGACGTATGGACTGCGAATTGTAGAATCGTTTACGATCCAGCCTGGTGTCCACCGGTATGTCATCCCCGCTGTATCGCCCAGGATCTTTGGATCGAGTTTGATCTGCCCTGCCGATGAGCACGTTGTGTGCGCTGAGGGTAGAGCAATAGATGGGCATCTCTCGACCTGAATGATCACGGTGTCCTTTGAAACACGCTGTGCCGCATCTGTTACCGTGAGAATGTACTCCGTTGTAACGTCTGGCTTTGCAACGGTGCGGGCCGAGGTTGAGGAGATGGGATTGCTCAGACCCTGCTTTGGTGACCACGAATACTGAAATGGAGGCGTCCCACATTGTGCATTTGCTCCGATCGATGTACCGAGGGTGTCGCGACAGATACACAGAACCTTGTCAGGACCAGCATTGGCATCGGGAACGGATCGCAGCTGAATCGTAAACTCAAACTCAGATGAGCAGCCAGTTGGTGTTCGTGAGTCTGTTACGACCAGCACATACGTTGTCGTTACGCTTGGCCGCACTTGTGTGATACGAGCATCGATAGGACCTACGATGGAGTTCATGTCGCCGCTCTTAACGCGCCACACATAACGATACGGTGCAACGCCGCCTGAGATCGTGAGCTTATCTCCAATCTGTACAGGAGGGTCATTAGCACCCAGGCAACTGATTCGTGATGTTGTGTCTACACCTGTGATCTTCGGTAGCTCGTAGGCAACCACAACAACGTTCTTCTGACTCTTACAGCCGTACTTGTTCGTTGCCTCGATTGTATAGGTGTACGACCCTGCTGAATCGATGAGAACCCGGATGTTGGGGAGCGAGGGGTTGGTCTGAATTGTTGTTCTTGCTGGACCAACGCCAGCCCAAAGTGTGGTAAACGCAGCTGTATCTGACGACGTACTTGTGATGATCGTTGTAGAGCCCGCACAAAGTCTCAACGTATCCGGTACAGTGATCCTTGGGGCTGCGATAACATAAACCGTTACAATCTTCTCTACCGGACATCCATTCGTGTCGGTTGCTACCACACGATATCGGTAGCGTCCTGCAGTGTTGTGTATCGCCGTAGCGATACGCTGACTTGTATCGCGCAGATCTGATGTGAACGCTGAATCGCGCATCCACTTGTACGTGATGATGCCAGCCCCTTGAGGCTCTGATGCGATTAACCGAACAGGCTGTCCAACGCAGACGGGATTCGGTTCTACAACAGCACTGAGCGTAAAGGCAGCTTTGATCTCAACAGTTGTGTAAGCTGTGTCTGTTGCACAACCATTGCGCGTTGTAATCAGGCGGACGCGATACGTTCCGGCTCGTGGGAAGAGTCTCTGGGTGGTCTGACCGCTTGCTTGCGAGCTATCATGCTCGAAGAACCAATTCCATGCTGTAATCTCTGCCGAGTCTTTACTACTGCCGATAAAGGTAAGGGGCTTCCCTGGGCAAAACGGTGGAGTCCTAACGGCGATAGAGGTACGCAGATTGTTGAATTGAGAGCCTGCTAAGAAACCGTAAGAATCGAACGACGTCATGCCATACATAACACCGATCACACCCTTGCCTTGCGAGGCATCTATACGATGGATACCCTCAGGTACACGAATCGTAACACACTGGATTTGTGGCGTAACATCAATGGTGCTGAACACAACAGGTGGCGTTGCGCGTCCCTGCACTGTTGTTAGGGTTATGCCGTTGATGGTAACATTTGACAGCTCTGACTTATCGCCGATGAGGGCTACATAGAGATTGTTACGCCAGCCATCTTGCACAAATGTAGTTGTGGATGTCGGCGGCACGAATGCGTTGAAAACAAAGCGATCAATCCTTTGCTCAAGGGGCGGAACGATGATCATAAAGGGGTCGCCCACACCCCGCACCAGATCCCAACCATCGTTGGCCGTCATAGCGTATTGCGCTACAAGAACAGGTTTATCTGCATCAACGGCATAGGCTTTATTGCCTGCAACGGTGTATTCAACAAAGCCTCCTGCAGTTGGTATGGTCGTGGATACTCCATCGAACGTGACGGACGTTGAAGCCTCTGAGCTGATAATCCGAACTATGTACTTGGTCGCATATGCAATGGGTGGAACTACAAACGTATTGCCCCAAGTACGCGTTGGAGGAATCTGCTCGATAAGGTGATCGCGACTAAACTGTGATGAGTTCGGAACCGCCGTTCTCTGATGTCCACTAAAAACACTGATGCCACTGCAGTTAGTACCCGAGTTCACCACACGAACAAGTGACCCTGTGAGATCGTCGTTGACAACGTCGGTCTGTATCTGGTAGACGTCCCCACGATTCAGCGTGACGGTATATGCGAGCCCTGCAGGACGAACCCCTCCCCCCGCCTTCACCACTGGGGCTTTCGGTGTAATCTCGACAACTGTGCCATCAACATGCGAGACAATGGCCAGCTGACTCGACCAATCCAGAGCACCGCCAGTTGACCCGGTGCCAACATAATGTCGGTAACTGGGCACGTAGTGCTTATCTCCAAGTGCTGCAACGGGCAGGATCATGGCAGCATCAGTACTCATCAACTCCGTATTGAAGGCAGACAGAGCAATAGGCTTATCTGACGTTACATGGATCGCCTTCTTGAGATTGACCACATCACTATTGCTCACCGTTGCACCAGGTGCAATAACTTGATACGGCACGTTGCCATTGGCTGGAATGACAAGGGTCGTGAGCAGTGTCGCACCTTGAGAAACATTGACCGTTGCACCTGAGTCTGCACTGAAGAAGAGGTAGGTATTGGGCACTCCTGAGTTCTGCATGAACGTTAACCAGAAATCCGTACCCTTCGTCGAAATGCGCTGCGCAGACGCACCTGCCAATACAGTGCATGCAACTGCTACCAGAAGAAAACACCTTTGTGCTATGTGTCTTGTTGGATGCAAACAAACTCTGTCAGATATTGAATCTAAAAATAGGGGAAATCCATGTTCTACCTCGTCATCTATCTCTGCATTATCGGTGCTTCACAGGCATTTGCGCAGATACCCGGAGGCGCTCTCCCAGCAAATCCTAACGTTGTGTATTACGCCGGTGGTCAGACCACATTTTACGATGCTGCAGGTGCAAGGCTTCTCGATGTCGATGCAGCCGAGGCAGTATGGTCTTGCTCACCCGCCAAAGCTGCATGGGTTGTCGTAACACCAAAGAGTGGTGGCTATTATGAGTTCCCGAACTACACAAACACATCACCTCGGGTTTCTCACGCCGAAATGATGCGTCCATTTTGGACGGGTGATACGATCTTCAAGGAAGCCGTTGTCCTCAAAGGACCTAGCTCGAGCTCACCACTGCTGTATACGCCAAAGCAGATACTATCTGTTGCCAACTACAATGGAAGCGTTCTCTATAAAGAGGGCCTCGACTATCAACTAGACGGACGCACTATCAAGCAGGTCTCATCAGCCCCTTCCCAGACATACGTGGCAAAGCAGGGTCAGCGCGGTAACGGCACGCCTAATGGGCTGATTAACGTTGCAGCAACTTCGTGGACGTATGTAACCTATATCCCCGATCGTAGCCAATGGGATGGCCCAAGAACAACTTGGAAATCAAAGTCGAATCTGCTTCCACGTACAACAGAGCTGCTGCGTCAAGGTAAGCCCCTTGTAGTGCAGGCATTAGGGATGAGCCTTACGGCCGGACTCAATGTGAGTGGTTTTGCAGGTGATTCAAAGAACTTCCCTCCAACGGATCCGTATATGCGCAGTTATGTTGATCTGTTTTGCGAAGAGATAAGACTTGTCTACCGCAGCAACGTAACGTTGTTTAACAGCTCATGCGGCGGGAAAACGATTTCATGGGCGGAAAAGTACTGTACAGCGCTGGTGAACCCGAATAAGCCCGACCTCGTGATAATCGATATGGGGATGAACGACATATGGGGTCTAACAACTGAGAATAGCTTTCGCTCGAGTTTGGAGTCGACTATTGCGAAGATCAGATCAGGCTGTCCCAACGCCGAGTTCATCCTTATTGCAAATATGCTCCCGGACGTCACGGGAGCAGGTGCTCCGGCCGATGGCGAAACATGGATGTATCGCTTTCTCAACGCAATCAATGCTCAGGAAATGTCAGGCTGTGCGGTTTTTGATATGACAACGATGAGCGACAAGCTCTTTGATCGTAAGTCACCAGCGTGCTATACATCTAACTCATTGCATCCCAACGATTACATGGCAAGGTGGTATGCCCAAGGCTTAGTGCAACTTATCTCGCCTGTTACGACATCTATCGACGAAGAAGAGAAAGCAGAAGTGGGTGCTCCAACTATTACGATCACTCCTGTGCCCTCTAAGGTTGATAATGGAAACATTCAGATCGCTGATAATTCTGGACTGCCGGTGCATGTCTTCATTGCTGATGCGCTTGGAAGAATTGTGTACGAGCATGCATCAAATCGGAGAGACCTCTCAGTCCAAATCGCCGATCTCCATCTCTTAGAGGGATGGTACGTTGTAACGGCAGCAACAACCCAGGGCTCAACCAGCAGTTGCCTGCTCATTCGATAAGCCTCTTTCGTGATTGGTAATTCGTCATTCGTCATTTGTAATCCGTCATTATGATTCGGCCATCGCTGCTCGGCACTCGGCACTCGCTGCTCGGCACTCTCCTTCTTGTTTCATGCGCCGCCCCTTACCCGGCGCAGAAAGCCTTTACGGACGCTGTGCCGAAAGGGGCTAAGCGGGTTACTGTGATTGGTGATCAGCAACGGACGTCGTGGGTTGAGTTTTGGAAGGAATCCAATACCGAGCATGCACGGGTTGTTAAGAATGCCATTACCAAGAAACCAGATGCGCTGCTGCTTCTTGGAGATCATGTGTTTTGGTCGTCGTCGAAAGGGGATTGGGAGTTCTTTGATGAGATCATGCAGCCTGTGCATCAGGCAGGAATTCCGGTGTTCCCGCTGTTTGGGAATCATGAGTATCTCGGTAATACCGAAGTGGGGATGCAGAATGTTCAGTCGCGCTTTACGGCTGCTCGCACAACGTGGTATAGGTGGGATGCAGACTCGGTTGCGTATCTGATGTTGAATTCTAACTGGCATGATATTGGCCAAGACTCGACAGCGTTGCAGCACGCTTGGTTTGCAGAGCAACTACAGAAGTGCGACGATGATGTAACGATTCGTGTTATTGTGGTTTCTTCACATCACCCACCGTTTACGAACTCTTCGGTGGTACATGATGATCAACGGACACGAGATGAATTCGTACCGTTATTTATGAAAACAGCAAAGGGGAGACTCTGGCTCAGCGGACATTGTCATGCGCTGGAGTTCTTCGAGCGAAATGGAAAGAAGTTTGTGGTTTCAGGTGGCGGTGGTGGACCAAGGCAAAAGCTCTTTACAGGGACTGCTGCACGGTATGAAGATCAACTATCAGGTCCTGCAATACGTCCGCTCCATAGTCTGCTGTTGCAGCGCAACGGTGATTCAATGATAGTCACTGTGGACTCGCTGACAAACTCTTCCCAACCCTGAAGCACGATCACTACACGCATGAATCACTACAACGCATAGCTTGCGTCGTTACTCCTCACTGTTACCCTTTGTGTGACATTTGAAGTTTGCATTTCATTTGTCATTGGTATTTAGTAATTAACAATCACCGCTTCACCATCATCGTCACAACTCGCTGAGCTCCGCGCTGTGCGTTCACGACATACGTGCCGGGTGCAAGTGCAGACACATCAAACGTTGCTGCAGCGTGCAGCGAAGCAATGCGCGAACCGAGCATGTTGGAGATGGTGATTGTTTCAAACGGAACGGACGAGTTGAATGTAACCACATCGGTAGCCGGGTTAGGATAGACCAAGAGATCAGATGCTGCATTGATGTCATGATCAACGCTGGTCGTTGAGAGCAATACGACGGTTGAGGCAATAGGCGTGCGTTCTGTTGTATGGTTCTTCGCCATCACGCGAACAGTTTTACCGGGCGCCATGTTCTCTGCACCGAGTGTGTTGCGGCTTTCGTCCATCATTTGTGTTGCCGGTGTGATAGCAAACATCATCTCGCCAGCAGATGTAGACACGACAAGCTGATTATTCTCCACAGTCTTGAGTTGTCCGATAACCATTGTTGAGTTATTCGTTAGCTTCGAGTGGTCGTTACAAGCAGCGTCTACAAGTCCGCGAAGAATCATCTGCGTTGATTCGTCCACAACCAAGCAAACAAGTCTACCCACGACAAGCTCAGACCAGTCGAGCAGCATCCCGGCATCGTTCGTGATGATCGAGAATGGGGCTCTCAGCACGTCGCGTGAGCCGTCGGTGGTTGCTACTGTTACAAGTGAATCGTTAACGAAGGTTATCGACCCTGAGACGAGACCAGACTGGAGGCAATCGACATAGATCGTTGCGTTAATGATGGTGCCACCATCCTTTGCGTGAGTCGTTAGACCTTCGATTCGCTGACCTACAACGGCCGGACTGAGCGATATGATTTCGCCACGGCAATTCACAAGCGTAGATGCGCTGTCAACGAGGTAACTGCGCAGCTCGCCCTTGTCGATCAGCACAGCGATCTTGTCTCCATAGAGCGCTGCAATTGTCCCGCCGATGTAGTTCGACGTGCATGGATCTTGGATGAAGACCATGTCGGCAATGAGAGCCCCTTTGCTGACGCGATAGTAGACTACGAGCGTGTTACCGAGTTGGATTGCATCTTGGTTGATAGGCAGTCCTGAACAATCAACATACTGTGTTGCCTGGTCGAGGCTGAGATCAAGAGGACCGGTGATGCCCGTGATTGGATCGAGAGCTTCAATCGTGAGCGATGTGCTGGCCGTACTGAGTACCGTGCCACTCGTAGAAAACGCAAACGGACAATCATCAAGCACGGTCAAGTGACTTGCCTCAAATGTCCCAGCGTTTTCTATTGCATATCCATCGACGGATTGTCCAACGGCAAGGTCTGCAAACGTGATCTCAAGACGTTGACAATCGTAGAGTTCCGTGCTGGCGAGCACGGCAACGTCGTAGGTCTGACCATGCGAGGCCACGGTGAGCACGTTACTGTTTATCGCCGTAATTGTCCCACGCACCGCAATAGGGCAATTCTCTTTCACAAAAGCATACTGCAGGAAGAGCCCCTTGCGTGGCGAGATCAGATAGGAAACAGACATCGGCATGCCAGCGCGCAGGTCATCGAGTGTAAGCACGCTGCCGTCACAGCTGTACAACGGCAGTGCGCTGTTACCTGTGATGCCCGTGCCGCGCATAAAGTCGGCGCTCAACGTGAGAACAAGCGTGTCGATTGTGCTGTCTACCTGCAAATACATCAACGAATCCACAACCTTGATGAACGTACATTCTGCTGACGTTCCTTGCGAGCAGTCGTTGAGTGTTTGAATTGCGACAGCGCGCGGAGCGTCGAGCGGACCATTCGACCGCACATACACGGGATCGCCTATCTGAAGATCGATCTTTGCGAGCAGGGCCCCGTCGCATGAGATAATCTGCGACTCGGCGAACACTTGGAAAGAAATGGCGGTGCCGGTCTGTCCAAACTCGGACGGTGCTGTTGTTTCAACATCTACTCGCGAATTGCTGATCCCCGTGATGGTTGCCATAACATCGATATGAGGCACACATCCATCAAACTTCACGATCTCTGCCTGCGGGGGATAGATCATGAGTGGCGAAAGCACGACAAGTGTTGTTACACCTACCTGTACGCTATCAAGAGAGCACCCATCTATGAGTGTCTGTTGCACAATGGAGATGTCGCGTGTGCTCACGGCACTGTCGTTGTCGTACTCTTCAACGGTGATACGCATTGGCGATACCGCCAGTAACTTGCCGTAGACGGTAATGCCGGGTGCTGTGGTGTCGCGCTGCGCATGTAGCGTTACAGCTGAGAGCACAACGAACGCGAATGAAATTACAAAACGCAGCATCTTGGCGTCTTTCTGCAGTGGTGTCGTGTATTATTAAACACTTTGACAGAACAACGGGCCAATAAGATCCCCAGCCAATATATTGCGAAGGTTCTATATATTCAAACTATTTGTCTGTCTATTTTCTTCATCTGAGAGATCCCTTGATGCAGGTATTGTACGTATTGTGTCTAGTGAGCGCCATTACGCTGTCGGCTCGAACTGATACCTGCGGTTCATGCGTTTTCCCATGCAAGCGGACTCAGGACGAGCTATTTACAATTCGGCTCACTGGGAGCAGACCTGACCCAGTCAAAACGTATCTACGTATTGAACGGGACACCCTTTGGCGCGGTGGAGAAATAGTTCAGGCATTGCGATTCAGCGGGACTGCAGGTCGTGAGTGCCATGATACTGTTATTGTTACAAGCCATGTAAGTAATGTGGTCCTTGGAAAGACACTCGGGAAGGTCCCGCCGCTATATATGCCTATAGCACCCGTTGCAGAGTATCAGCTTCTCATCGAGCCCCCTGTTAGAAATTCGTTTTTTGAGGTTGGTCCATGGGTAGGATATGTAGGGCCGGATTCATCAAAATCTCCACGAATTGGAATACCCGATGTGGCCTATGGCGTTGAGGCACTCTACGCACCCTTTGGAAGTCTGCTCGGTGAAAAGCTAGCGCTTGCCTTTGGAGGAGGCTTCTTCTTCGAAGATGGTCGCATGCGATTGCCTGTCATGGGACACCTTCGGTACTCTTTTGTTACGCCGACGCGCAAGGAGTCTATGCAGTACATTCCTAATGCATGCACCTTTGATTGCGGGGCTATTGCCGGACTCGACACAATAGCGGCTCCAGAGGGAGCTGTGCGGCGTGAGGGCCCAGACAGTGTGGACCGTTCAGCGATCTTGCTTCGTCAGACAGTGATTGAGTATCCTAAGCATGCGCCATATGTGTTCGTCGAAGGTGGCCCGATATTCAACGGACCGTTTGAAGGTTCGGACGCTCGGCCATCTGTTAACCCAGAGGAATACAGTCAATACCAAGTTGGAGCAGGTGGGGGCATCCCCATCACGACATGGCTGCATGCTCAGCTGGCATATCGATTTATGCGACTGAACCTACGCACCCCATGCGAGAGTTGTAACGATGTGTATCAAGTCAATACCAATAGTGTGCATTCAGTGTTGTTACGAATCATGATAACGTGGGGGTGGTAATGAAGAATCGTCTGCATCTCGTTCTCATCGCAGTCATCCTGTTCATTGCCGGATCATGTCAGGTACCATTCTCGCCTGAGGATCTCACTGTTGGACGCACGGTAACCGTTGAAGTAATCAAAGAACCAACTACCCCTGTGAAAGGGGCTTCTGTTGCATGGCAAAAGCTAACTGGCGCAAGTGCGCCATTAGGAGGTGTTGTGCGCACGGGTAACGATGGTAGCGCCGAATTCACGGTCCCCAATGTTTCCCTCACGCGTGATACGGTAGGGATGGTTGTCACGATGCCGCCCGATCCGGATCTCTCAGGCATTGATCCAATCAGACTCCAGTATGCAGTCTGCAACGACACTACAATCACCTTGCGCGTGCAACCTGTGATTGCATGTGGTACGCTGAACTACGTTGATTCCTTTGCCATGCAAGCATGTCCTGCGGAAGGGGCTGATGAGCAGAAGATCTGCAAGATCTATCCAACGAATTGTCCAGCGGGTGTGACGTTTACAGCAAGTGCATCCACGAGTGGACCCTTCACAATCACGACCACTGCGACTGGCACAACACAATCAATACTTGAGTTATGTGTCACCTACCGTCCACCAGCAGGTGCAGCGGCAGGCAGTGTTGACGCAACCTCATTTACGGTGCGTGGTACCAATCTCAGTGGAACGACAGTCTTCCTGCTTACGGCAACAGCAAAGGGTACCGTTAACTGCAGCACATGTGAATGTCCTGTTGTGCCAGACACAAGCGATCCTCTCGGAACCTACTGCGTCAACACCACAATAGACACCGTCATCTCACTCTCTAAACTCTTGCCTGCCTTCAACCTGGATGCAGGCTGCGAGGCGGAGTTTGAACTTGTTGCTGGTTCTACCTCTGTGTTTGATCCAGAGGCCAGGTTCGTCTTGCGCGGCGGACAGAAGTTTCCTGATCTGGCTGTGCGTATCACGCCAACTCAGACGGGCCAGTTTAGCACGACGCTTCGGTACAGCGTGACGGTTCGCAACCTTGCAACTGACAAAACGCAGCAGTGTCCGGACGAGCTCGTGATAGGAACTCAGATCAACGTGATCACCGGATCGTGTCAGATCGTGCGGCGTCAGGTTGGCCCCCTTCGTAAATGTGTGTACAATGACTCGTCAACAGTAGACAGCATCGAGATACGCAACACGGGGCGGTGTCTAATCACGATCAATGCTACAAGCAAGAGCGCGCTCTTTACGGTATCGCCTGGTTCGCTGCAGCTTGCAGCAGGACAAACCAGATACGTCTACGTGCGCTTTGCCGCTCAGCGCAGGGATTGGGATGCCAACCCGATGCAGCCGCGTGGAGCCCTCGGAGAGAAGGACTTCCGAGGTCAGATCGAAATAGCCGGATGCGACCTGCCATCGTCAATTGATGTGGATGGTATTGCCACTGTGCAGTGCAACACGTTCAAGTATCAGTGTTTACGACAGTTCCGACCACTCGGATATGAAAGTGTCTATGCCGAGAGTGTGGAGCTTCTAGATCAGAAAGCACAGATACTGTACCAGAATGACAACCAGCGATTTCAAGTATTTGACATCTATGCGCAGAGTATCTCTCAAGTTGGAGGCGCCTATGCCGTTACCTTGGCAAGTGGCAGCAACCTCTTTGGTCAGGCATATGGAGTGTTCTATCGCGTAGCAACGGGATTTTCTGTTTTGCCGGGGCAAAATATCTGTGATACGTATCCAGTGTTGGCACAGACCATATGTGGAAATGCGAAATCTGGAGTCTCCTCTGGAACGCAAACGCTTAGTGGTCTGCAGCAGGGTGATGTTATTCTCTATGTTAAGCAAGGGTCGAACGGCAAGCAATGTGCCCTTATTTGGATACAGTCGATTGGTCCTGATAGACCCGGGTCGGTTGCACTGCCACAGGTTTGTTTAGAAATATGCCATCGAGTGTTCAACTTATGAGAGCCGTACTGCTATTTTTCTTGGCTTATGTGTCGCTGCGCGCAGACAGTTCAATTGTATATCCAGACCAAAGCCTTAATGGAGCTTTAGATGTGTATGCGCTCTCGTATCGGATATTAGGTGATGCCCATGAAGTATGGTTGACCCTTGCAACATCGGCAAGTGAGAACGGCAAGCGTGTACTTGCACGTGTTAGTTGTAAAGAAAATGGATTTTCAACTCCAGAGATCATTCAGAATGAAATGCTCAATCATTCGGATGCAGTATATAATGGTGTCCCAGCCTTTCATCCTTGTGATGCAACCAGAGTAGTCTTTGTCTCTGATAGACCCCGACCGGGGTCTACGAGAAGATCCAACGATTTATATATAGCAATCGAACAGACAGATAATATCTGGAAAACAGAACCATTGCCCTTCAATACCGACTCATGGGAGGACACACCAGCATTTGGTACACTGAATACAACGCTGTACTTCGCTTCTGACAGACGTAAACCAGGGTCAGGGGCAGCAGATATTTACATGTCACATTACAATGGGCAATCTTGGTCAGAGCCGGTACTGCTTGAATCAATCTGCAGTGTAAACGATCATGAGTCATCTCCATACGTTGTTGGTAATACAATGTACTTCTGTTCAAACAGAAATGGTGACGAAGACATTTACACTGTATCGCTTGATCCATTAAGTGGACTTCCAATCGGTAACGCTCGGCTACTGGAGCTTTCAGGTGTTAATACTCGTGGAAGCAATGAGCTCCATCCAGTCGTTACTCCGGGGGGAGAGTTCATCATGTTTTCAAGTGATCGAGCTATAGATGGTGTAAAGCATTACCGAATGTATTATCGCCGTATTGATAATGCGGCGACGCCCGTGTTAAATCTGCATGTAACTGCCCGCACTTTGGTGCGTGACCCAGATAAGATCAAATACTTTGGGAAGTTAGATTCAATTTTTTCGCAGAGTTCTACCTTAAGAATTCGCGATCTCAATCGTGATACTACATACTTCTGCATGACTGATGAGGAGGGTACATTGCGCCGTAAAGTCGGCAGGATAGTGGTTGCAGAGCATCCCAGTGCTGATACGCGAACGAGGCGGTATGAGATTCAGGCTGTGAACGCCCCTTGGGGATTTGCTAGCACAATTGACACTCTTATGATTGTGATGAGCGGCTGCGATAGAGAGCTAGATCATACGATCTATCTCATTGATACAACAGAACGCAAGCTAACGTGCAACTTCAGTTTTCGAACGTTCAACGTGCCTTTCTTTGTAACAACGTACTGGTGTCCAACTACTAGGAAGTATCGACAGTATACTCCATGTACCTCATTGTTTACCGATGATCTGCCGTGTGAAAGGCTCCCTCAGCCAGATTATTGCCTAACTAATGAGGCGTTTACATATCGGTTCGAACCGGCGCGACTCATCCGAACACTGCGATCTGTAGAAAACTGCGTCGACTATAATGAGTTTGCAGATAGCGGCTCTGTATGGTCAGACCTTGTTGACAGAAACATCGATCATATGCGTGATGAAGTCAGTAGCGCTCTATCTGATCAGTGTGTACAAAATGCCATTCAGGCGGGCTTGCAGGTGGAGCTTACCTATGTTGGCACTACCGACGATAGATCGATACGAACCAACTGCATGTACACTGGGCGTGACTTCGATTATGTACATTCGTTTGCACCTCATATTCAAGTTGATTCCTCTATCAGGCCCTATATACAGACGGGGCAACATTTTAATGCTGGTGGATATGGTGGTAGATCTGGAGGTAATCAGTTATTGAGCGACCTACGATCTTTATACTTCGCAATCTTGTTTGATAATCTCTGTCGCAAGACAATACCATTGTACAAAGAGTATCAGCGACAGGGCAATTTGACTATCCGTTCTCGGGGCGAAGCCATCGACACACGAAACTTGCCGTACTCGCTAAAGCGTGCTGCAGGAATAGAGATCCGCGTACCAATGTACACTCAGCATTTTGCCGGTATGAAACCTGTCCCTGGTAAGTCTGTATACCTCTGTACGGACGAGCTTTGCCGCTAACGCAATACTCAACCGAGACATATATCAGTTTGCCCTCATCATCATCGGCGTTGATTTAAATCAGTAGTTTTGATGCTATGATTTCATAGTTCTTTACGGTACTCATATGCCTCGGACTCTGGGTAGGTAGCGTTGATGCTACGTCGCAGGTATATGAGGTGTCACTTACCTACACCTATGCAAGTGCACCAGACTATCCTGGCGTTGCAATTACTCGCATGTTCGCTGTTGTGCCAGACGACCAGGACAAAGATCTGGTAACGTTGTACGGGTTTTTGGCACGCGGACCTATAGCTATCAGGTCTATCAAGCTGGCACCCCAAAATGGGAGGTTGGTGTAGAGTATTTTATCGATGGTAGGTGTCAGCACTACGTTTCTAACGGACAGTTGGTGCTGCCGCAGCAGTTACATCAGGGAATTGAGTTCGAAGAGACGTACAACGAGCACATCACGACGTGTCCGGTAACGATGTTCTTTTACGGTCAAACGGGAGCGTATGAATAGCCGGTGCGTATCCAGAAACCGGATGTTTTCGCAATGCCTCTCCAATACTCTGGCAAGTTCATCATCGATCAGTACCAATCCTGTAAGTCTGCGGTAAAGCAGTTGGCATGGGGCTCGGGATTTTTGGAGCGTACGAAGCAGCTCGGCAAAGCCATAATCAAGACGGCTCAGTTCCAAGACGTGGAGATAGATACTTGGGCTCGAGTTAGAGATGCTATGGCGTCACTTGATTCCATTTCGCCGAGAAGTGAAGCAGGTTTTGGACAGTACTATGATTCACTGAAGGTCATTCAGCATGACCTAACGGGCGTACTCGGTTCATCCTATGGTGCCCGTGATATATGCGTTATGGGAGACGATGACATAGACATCCTAAATGGACCAAACATTAGTGATGCAGTATTGCTAAATCACTTTTTCAGCAATAGTCAATCAAATGCTTTCTATACGAGTACAGTTGATGCGAAGCAGTTCAACAAACTAGCAGGGGATGCACTTAGATATAACTTGGTTGTAAGCCGAATCAAAACCTTGACATCAAGCATTGAGCGTGATCTTAGTGCAACGCGTCTAGCCATTGCTAGTATTAATGACATCTTCGGTAGAATCAGAACACTCAGGAATTCATGGGACTCACTTGTTTCAAACGTGGTCACGAAAAAGAGTTTGTTTCCCATGGCCAATGGCGAGTCGAACAAAGCCGAGTGTTCTGTTCGCAGCCCATTGCTTGCAGAGCATGAACGCATAGCGCAATCTGGTAAGACAAGTGGCACAGTGCGTGGTTCAGTGCAAGTATCGTCTCAGTACGCTCTTGCTGGATTGCCAGTATCAAGCACCTGCACCCCTGCAATATATGCATCATACGATACTACTGTATCTGAAGCAGAGCTTCAACGCTATATAGCATCAACGAAGCAGGCACTTACATCCCTCTGGGATTCATGGTCTGCCTTGACTGATCCCGGAATCAACCCTGTAGCAGCAGACGTGTTTCGTAAAGTACTGCAATCGTATTCTCGCATTGCACCAGGTACATTGGCAGAGGCCCCAGGTCTTGATGTGAGCATCATTGATGTATCCTCTTTTGGCGTCTTTGGTAAATCCGATCAGCAGCTGCAGCCGTATCACAAGCAGTTAACCGGACTGATTACGAAGATTGTTGATGGGTATCGCACACAGAAATATGAGGCAGCCGAAGAGTATGTCAAGGTTATGCGTGCCAAGGAGCCCCTTAATGCCGAGGAGCTGATTGGAGACGATGACGACGTTGCTGAGCGTGCTATTGGTTCGCTTTTTATGCTCTACGTAGGTGCTCTCGAGGGTCAGAAAAATACCATCGATGATATCTTATTCGACGCAAATGCAGACGAGCTTGTTGCTGATTTGTTCGACATTTCTGAAGGGGGCATCGATGATGTTTTCGATGATGTTGTTGAATCAAAGAAGATCGCGCAAATTGGTATCGCTCATCGCCTTATGAGACGCTCTGCTACCATGTCAGGAAAGAGTGGGGAACTCGTTGATGATTTGCTTGCGGAGTGCGAACAGACAGCAAAGAAAACAATCGCTACGTATGAGAATGCAATAGCGTATCTAATGACGCTTAAGGAAGTATGCAAAGTATTGGCCGTTGATGGTGCTAAGCTGGCCGCAATTCTCAACTCAGTTCAGAGCGAGACTACTATTAATACGCACACTAATGTGCCAATGGTGGCATCAGACGATCTATGCAGTGTACTGCAGGAGTATAATCTAAGCCGTGGAACGTCGAGCAAGTGGGGTAAACAATCGAATCAACTAGTACATGCCGTTGTGCAATATCTCGATGAAAACGAAGGCCTATTCCAGTCGGTTTCTAATAGTGAATACGCACCCGAGTTTCATGGATACAACCCTGTCACTCAATGCTGGCAGTTTTCGTGGCTGCTACCAGAGGCTACGTTCTCAGACTGTGAACACGTAACGCAGAGCGTTATTGTGGGGTATGGCGCTTCTGCCAAGGGCTGCACACGTAAGTCAATCTTCATTACTGCTACCTATGATCGCAGCGTAGACAATACGGAAGAAGAGGGCGGCGCAGAGGATGGAGACTATGAGGGGGATTAAATGAAACAATCTACCCGCGATTAGTTTGGCATAAACCGAATGCATAGGCCTACAAATGATGTAGAGCGCGGATAGACGAGGGCAACCTCATCGAACATGCGCTCTGCGGCTATCCCGATTTCCATTCGAGAGGCACGTCCATGAGCAGACAGAAACAACTCAGCGCGAGCGTCAACTGGTGTTGGCTCTTGCGAGCCCCCTCGAGATGTATACCATGGTACCGCTGCATAGGCTAAAGTTAGAATATCAATTGATGAGCTAATCGGGTATGTGTGCTGTGCACGCATCCATATCGCCCCGCGCATGGTATGCCACGAGGTAAATGCAATGTTTGGCCTGCGATTATCAGAGGAATTCAGAAAGTACTCTACTCCACCAGCAGCACTGAAGGTGCCTGCCGCACCTGTTACGGGAGCTAAAGAAGCACCTACTGTTGGTCCAGTAAGAATGATTGTTCGTTGCTCGGCCAGCAAGGGGCTCGTAGGATTATCCTCATCTGCGCCCCCGAGATTGTCGATATCGTGTTTGCAACGATGCACAAAACCGGCACGCAGGGACACGTCTGGCAGCCCAACATGAAACCAGAAGAACTCTTCCCAACGCATGGCACGCGGGTTAAATGAAATGTCGTTGAAGGGGTTGGCTGTTAGCTCCTGATGTGCCTCGATAGTAGTCGTGAGCTGTGTGCCGCTGGAACTGTCTGTAAATCGATATGGCTCAACCTGTACATGGGTCCGAAACTGCCATGCTTGTTCGCCCCCTGTTGATCCCTGTGAGCGCTGAATTTCTCCGCCGCCAAGCAACGTAGGCATTACTCCATGCATCGAGCTCGTGCGCGCAACGTCGGTATGCCATGTGCGGGAGGGCCGTACCTGAGCCCATGTAATCATGCTTGATGCAATAAGGGTTAGGATCAGAAGTATATACATAACACGATAATAACTCTGTTCTCGCAATCATCCTGCTTAGCTGTTCTTTACCTAAGCCCCTTGCTGCGGATGCGACACAGGCAAACAAGTTTATCATTCAGCACTTAGTGGCTGCAGAGTCTCTGTCTCATGTCTGCAATTTGATACCCTAGCCCAGGTTTATAACTGTGCGATGTGATGAGGCTAGTGGTTCTCCAACCATTGAGTTCGTGAGTTCAATAGATAGTAAGGGGCGATAGTGATTCAGTTAGTGTATCCTTCAGCACGAACCGTGAGGTAATTGAGTGGAAGCCGCGTTCTAAAGCTCCACTATCGTCTTCTTTGGCTTCATACCGCCCTAAGGACACAATCTTGCCATCTACAAATGCATAGAATGATTGATTCTGAAGAAACAATCCTTGACCAGTTGTAACAGTAGAAACTATCCAGCCCCATGTATTGAGTCCAAAGCGTATAATACTGTCTGCGTCACAGGTTGCAATGCCCCTGTCATGAGTAACGACATCCTTCTGGCTATCGAGAAGTTTTAGCTGCCCGTTACGAAGTAGAAGAACATGCAGGTCAATCATCCCAGCAGAAGCATGCGCCTTGATGTCCAGGTTGTCCTGAACAACAGAAGCCAGTATCAGAGAATCTTGATTGCGAGGGATAGACCTGAGTTTGTTGATAATGTATAATTGAGTAAATCCAACGTCCTTACCAGAAGTACATCGAACAGCGTATGTCGTATCAGGGTAGTTTGCACGAACCTCTGCTATCGCCTCTGACGACAATTGTTCGATACCACCTGCCGCAGGGTACAACAGAGACATAACACGTGAATCAAATGGCAGGCCTTCGTAAAGGTGCTGATTACTATGCTCTGGTGGCTTGGGCAAATTGCCAACTCCTTCGTCTACATGGGATCGGCTGCAAGCAGCTATGAAAACAGCCATGAAAACAGTGGTGGCGAGAGCAACGCATCTCATCATGGTATGCTGCGATAACTCACTGTATCTGAATCTCATCGCAGAAGATAAATGCGTCATGTCCAGCCCCTGGATGCCATAGCGGCAGCTTACCGAAAGACTCCGCGCGTACTCGTACGAAACGTGCAAATCGTGACGGAATCTCTATGGTAAGTGTAGCTAGCTGAGGCTCCATGTCCGTTACAGGTATCGCATGGGTTGTAGTTCCAGCGTCAACCCAGACAATACCATCAAGAGATGTCTGAATAGAAACTGATTTAGGAAAGACAATCCATGGACGCACATCTTGTAGAAATCCAACGCTCACATTCTTCACGGTGCGTGTTGTGTCCAAACGAATCTCGACGTCCATATCCTCACCCTGTATGCCATGCCAGTCTCCTTTGCGCCATGTGGTAGAGCCGCGGATGCCGTCGATCATTGATACAGCACCCTCTGCTACGTATTGAGGATTAGGTGTGCTATGCAGAGTAACATGCCAGTTCGTTGGAATTCGATAAAAGGTTGCACTCGTTACCCCGCTGCTGTGTCCATTGCGATGTGATCGAGCGTGTATTCGAGTTGTTTTGTTGATCAGAAAGGGCTTGGTGTATAGATTCCCTAACTGTGATGAGTCGCTGTCTAGAGTATAGGTAACGCTATCTCCTGATATTGAGACTTCTGCGCTATCAGTAAAGAGCTTATTTGCTGAGATAATGAAAGGGGCCGACACAAAATCAACCGACATCATAGCACCACGGTATTCAATATCTGTCCCACGCTGATCATTTGGTGTATCGCTTAGGATGAAACGAATCTCATTAGCAAGCTTCAGTTGAGTGTGTGTTACAAGGTTCGTATTCAGAGGTATGCCATCTATTATGAGCTTGTTAACATAGATTGACGCAGAGGTTTCTCGCTGCGCAATGATTTTCACATCGTGCATTCCGATAGATATACGAGCTGTGTCGAACAATGGGGTACCAACAGCATAATATGGGCTTCCCGGTGTAACGGGATAGAAACCGAGAGCACTAAATACATACCACGCCGACATCTGACCACAGTCTTCATTCCCAGGTAGGCCATCGGGTGTTGGCTTGTACAGACTGTCCATGATCTGGCGAACAAGGCGTTGCGTTTTCCATGGCTTGCCGATGTAATTATACAGGTAGGCCATGTGATGGCTTGGCTCATTGCCGTGAGCATATTGTCCAATGAGCCCCGTAATATCGGCCTGAGTGCGCCCCGTTGTTTCTATTGGTGCAGAGAACAATGCATCTAGTTGCTGTTCTGCACGTACAGGCCCGCCCATAAGAGAGATGAATCCGGGGATATCCTGTGGGACAAAAAATGTGTACTGCCAACTGTTTGCTTCTGTATAATGATTGTTCACTTCACGAGGATCAAATCGTCGAAGAAAGTCGCCATTGCGGCGTGGCCGCATAAACCCAGACTCTCGATCAAAGATGTTACGATAGGATAGTGCTCTCTTGTTGTACACAGCCGCCTCGTCCATCTTGCCAAGTGTTCGTGCAACTTCGGCAATGCACCAATCATCATAGGCATACTCGAGAGTTTTTGAAACCGACTCGTGTTCATCCTCGATACTTAGATAGCCCCTTGCCTTATATGCAGGAATACCCAGGTGATCCCAGTTGCTGCTGACTTTCATCGCCTCGAATGCAAGACTTGTATCAAATGCAGCGACACCTTTTACAAGAGCATCAGTGATAACAGGTATGCTATGGTACCCAATCATGCAGTCTGTCTCATTAGCACTGAGTTCCCAAACCGGAAGGCGTCCGCCTTGCTTGTACTGCAGTAAAAATGTTTTGATGTAGTCAATTGTTCTTACGCTATCAATCAACGTGTAAAGTGGATGAGCTGCACGAAATGTGTCCCAAAGACTGAATACGCTATACTGGGTATGAGATGTTGCATGGTGAACCTGGTTGTCGCGTCCACGATAGCGGCCATCTACGTCCGACATCACATTGGGCACAACCATTGTGTGATATAGAGCCGTGTAGAAGTTTCTCAACTGCTGGTCGCTCTTTCCCGCAACACGAATGCGACCAAGCTCTGAATTCCATGCCGTCGTTGCTTCCCGACGGGTCTTCTCAAAGTCCCAATCTGGTAGTTCTTGGGCGAGGTTCTTGCCCGCCCCTTCATAATCAACTGATGAGATAGCAACCTTAACGAGTATGTCATCCGCGCCCTTATTGAAATGCAGTGCAACCGCAACGCTATCAGATTCGATCTCCATGCCCGGTGTCAGTGATCGTTGGGTCTGATTGCTGGTGCAGGATATGATTTGCTGTGAGAACTCTATAACAAAGTATACATACTGATCTTTCGCCCAGGCCTCGCTATGACGATATCCCTCGATGCGTGTTGGACTAACAATCTTGAGTTTTGAGCCAAGTGTCTTGTCACGATGCCGTAGGTCGATGAGGATGCCGCGTATCGATGCTGCATTCTGGGAGTAATGATACCGGTGCATCCCAACGCGCGTTGTTGCTGTAAACTCTGCGCGAATGTCGTTGTTGGTGAGCGTAACAGCATAGTACCCGGGCTTGGCAACTTCATCGTTGTGCCGATATCTCGAGGCATACGCAGTCGGTTCAAACGTTACCGCGCCTGTGAAAGGCATCATGAGGATGTCGCCATAATCCGAGCACCCCGTGCCGCTAAGATGCGTATGCGAAAATCCATAGATCAGGGAGTCGGGGTAGTAATAACCGCTGCATCCTTCCCAGCTGCCGTCGCGCCGAGTGTCTGGACTTAGCTGTACCATGCCATGAGGCATGGTTACGCCAGGGTACGTGTGTCCAGTACCGCCCGTGCCCACCATGGGATCTACGTATGGTGTAAGATCCTGAGCAAGAGTAGAAAATGTAATTGAGATAGCAGCCAGCAGACGCAGAAGCATTAGTTTGTCGAGACTATACCAAAAAATTCTCACATGCGTGATGTTGCAAAGATATGATGTGGGAGAGACGTTCGATCTGAGACTGACGATGCGATACTTCAACAGATTAAATACATTAAAAACTTGTTGTTATGCTACAGATTATAGTCAGCGCTTTGTTCATCTTAACCTTACAAAGGTTAGATTCATTCACTGGTGCATATCAGGGTACACTAAGGAACGTTTCTGGCGTAGGTCAGATGGGTTCAGCTGATGCAGTCACAACAACATTTAGTCTTCAGTTAAGAGGCGATAGTTTATTGCTCGAAGGCGTTTCGCGTTCAGGTTCCCTCGTCACTCTTGGTGCGTGGCCGAAGAATCGTATTCGGGTTGATGGTTATGTTCTAACCGCCAAGGGTATTGCAAGAGGTAGTCTACGGCATCGTCGAACGATGACGTGGAAGGCATCGGATGGAATCAGAGCCCAGGTGGAGATTCTTACGTTGGGGGCGTCTGCCTCGGAGGACGATTATTTTGGCGGAAAAAAGATGATGTTAACGCTATTGAAGGTGAGGTAACAGTGAATATGGAAGGTTGGCTAGTCGTACTGATTCTCCTAGCTCTGGCGCTTAATGTTTGGCTAACTATGAGAACAACGTCGCAACAAGGTACCCCCGATTCAGACAATAAGCTCCAGAAGCTTGATCATGACGTTTCTCGAATTGATCCGCTTATCCGCGATGAGTTTGCACGCAACCGTGAAGAATACATGCGCGAGCTTCGCGAAGCACGAGCTGAGCAAGCACTTTCACTGAAGGAGTTCGGGAAATCCCTCTCAGACACAATGGGTGATTTTCAGCGCGAGCAACGACAGAAGCACGAAGATTTGGTAGCACGCCAAGACGCAGTTCGTAAGCAAACGGATGATAAACTTGGAGAGATTCGCTCTACTGTCGAAATCAAGCTGGCGAGTCTGCAGGAGGACAACAACAAAAAGCTTGAGGAAATGCGCAAGACAGTTGATGAGAAGTTGCAGGAAGGTCTCGAGACGCGCTTCAATCAGTCCTTTAAACGTATCTCAGAAAGCCTTGAGAACGTCTATCGTGGTCTCGGCGAAATGCAGACACTCGCAACGGGTGTTGGAGATCTCAAGCGCGTGCTCTCGAATGTGAAGTCGCGAGGTATCGTTGGTGAAATACAACTGCAAAAACTTCTCAGCGATTTTCTAGCAAAAGATCAGTACGAGGAAAATGTTCTTGTTGATCCAATGAAAGCAGAACGTGTTGAGTTTGCAATCCGATTACCTGGCAGTAGTGATAAGGGGCATGTATACCTTCCTATTGACTCGAAATTCCCTATGGAAGCATATCTGCAACTTCTTGAAGCATATGATAAAGTTGCAGAGATAGGGCAGCCAGGCGTAGATACAGCTCGAAAGGTGTTTCAAGATAATGTTGTTAAGTGCGCAAAGACAATATCCGAGAAGTACATTAAGCCCCCTCATTCAACAGATTTCGCCATACTCTTTGTACCCACCGAGGGTCTCTATGCAGAGGTGCTGCAGATACGCGGACTCTTCGAAGATTTGCAGAACCGGTTTCGAATCACAGTGGCAGGACCTAGCACCATCGCCGCAATCTTGAACAGCCTTCAGATGGGTTTCAGAACTCTCGCAATCGAGCAACGTTCAAGTGAAGTATGGCAGGTACTCGGAGCAGTGAAGACTGAATTCGGAAAGTTTAGTCAGGTACTTGAGAAAACGAAAAAGCGACTCGAAGCTGCAACGCGTGATATCGATGGTGCGGGTGTGCGCACTCGTGCCATTGAGCGCCAGCTTCGCTCTGTTGAAAGCCTAACGCCAGAGGAAGCAAGTAATCTGCTGGATCAGCCGGAGATGAAGTATCTGGATGAAGCAATTGACGACGAGAATGAGTAAAGGAGTACACAATGAAATGGATATTGGGTGGTGTCGGCATGGTTGCAGTGGTCGTCGTGGTATTTCTGAGTGGTCCGGCAACTCCAGTTCCGACCTTTGATGTACGCATGCCCGATGTGCCGGCTGACCTCCGTGAGTTGCAGCAATACATCGGCAGCAACGAGGTATTGTACCCAACCAAACCTGATGTAGCTGCACAAATTCTTTGGGCAGACAGTACGCCAACAGTAACGGATATCGCAATCGTCTATCTGCATGGATTTTCGGGCACATGGCGCGATGGTTCACCAGCTATCGAGAGAGTTGCGAACGACCTGCATGCCAATGTCTACCTTGCAAGACTGCATGGACATGGGCTGCGCGTTGCCGAGCCCCTTCTTGATTACTCGCCGGATTCAGTCTATGCAAGCGCCCTACGTGCATTAGCAATCGGCAAGCAGCTTGGAAAAAAGGTTGTTGTTATTGGTACATCCACTGGCGCAACTCTTGGACTTATGCTTGCAGCCAGGCGGCCAGATGATATTGCAGCCGTTGTTAACTGGTCTCCGAACATTCGCCTCGAGCATCCACTCAGCTTTCTGAGCAATGGGCCATGGGGCTTAGCATTAACCCGATGGATCATTGGCGGCGCATACCGTGAAGTTGTAATGAAAGATCCCGGCAGAGCCAAGTACTGGTACATGAAGTACCGCGCAGAGGCGATCCCGCAGCTTCAAGCTTTGCTCGAGGCAGCAATGACGTCCGAAACTTTCTCATTGATTTCCCAGCCTGTTCTCAGCATGTGCTGGTACCAGAATGAGAATGTTCACGATTCGATCGTTAGTGTACCAGCCATGCGAACTATGCATGCACAGTTGTCTTCAAAACGTAAGCAGTTTATTGAGCTCAGCGCAGACGCTCATGAAATAGGCTACCTACCAGATTCGAAGAGCCTTGATGAAGTGGTAGTAAAAACGGTTGCATTCATTGAACAGTAAAACAAAGGGGCAGGCACGAATGCCCACCCCTTGCTTGTTTTCCGTGATCAATCGTACCCTGTACCTCGTACCTAGTACCTCAGCCTTCCCTCCTACCTCACAATCCGTAACGGACTACTGAGGATACCAGTTGGAGTGCGCACCGAGACTACGTAGGAACCAGCTGGTAGATGAGAAACATCTGCATGGATTACGTGGTTGCCAGCATCGAGCATCGATGAAAGCAGAGTTGCCACAGTATTGCCCTGCAGGTCTGTGATGACGAGTTCCGCCTGACGCACCAGCGATGCTATGCCAAGTGATATCGTTATAGATTCTGTGGCAGGGTTAGGCATCACATTCTGTACGATGCCTTCAGCAGGTGTGTCATCATTGCCACGTACAGAAGAGATTGGATCGCTAAGGGTGAATGAGCCCCTTGATAGCACTTCGCCTGCTGCATCGTAGGTTTCAAAATCAAACGGCACTTCTTTAGCCTCAACATTGGCGAGAGTCAGGAACATTGGCTTCACATTGCCTCCAGCTGCGATGCCAAGTTCGCCTGTAGCTTGAGCACTTAGCACATATGTTGTGCCACCATTAATAATGGCATACGTTGCAGTCTTTGCGGTATGCCCGCTAGGCCCGGCAGCGAGTATTATTGCTGCTCCCGTCGATGTAACAGTAAATCCTGCTACTGTTTGGTTGTATCCGTTTGCATTGGCGAACGTAAGCGCATATGTCTTAACATTTGCAGGTTTTGTTGATGCATCACCAGCAATAACATCTGGCTTGTTGTTTGGTACTCTTGCCAGATAGCGAACAGGCTCGCTAAAGGTTGGCGCAGTAGTAAGAGCATCGGTATATAAGTACCGCACGTCTACTGGGAATTGCATTGCCTTTGACGTGTTGGCAAATGTGAATGCAACTTCGGCATTGCGTCCAGGTGGACAGTCGAGTGGAATGAACGCGACTTGTCCATTTAACGTGCCATTAATAGATCCAGACTTCAAAGCAGTAAGCCTAACCGATGGTGAGAGTACTTCGATTCCAACGATCTTTATATCGCTGCTTGTTGGGTTTACAATCGAGAGCTTGCCGTTATCATAGTCAGACATAGTAAATGCTGTTACTGCACTGTCAGCCTGAACTACCTCACCCTCCGACTTCGTTCCATTTCGCGGAGCAGTAAATGACTTCGCTGCCTGATCCCATGGGGTGAACTTGTACTTGCGGACGAGCGTGTCGTATACCAAAACATTACACGTAACGCATTTGCAATCAGTGAATGTATACCGAATAGCAAAGACTAACGTGTCGCGACAAAGTGGGCCAGTTGGTACTGCGGGGAAGATCATGTTGAGTTGCATGCCAGCCCCTTGCATGAAGCTAAGGCATTCGCCAGGACCCCAGCTTGCTTCGCGGCTGAAGATCTGCAGAGTTACCGGTCCTGGTGCCAGCGAAGGAGTTAGTGTACCAGAGTTGATATCGCCGAACGAACGTTCCCAGGCACCTATGCTTGTTCCGCATACGCGTCTGCGCTGAACGCTTACGAGTGTAGCCGTAACCTGCTTAATTGGTGCAGGACCAGCCATCAGGTTTGTTGTAAGGCTAACGTTGCCAGCATTGTTGTATACGATATTCTTCTTCGTAACCCGACGAATGAACTCGTTGCAACAATCATCACTTGAGCTGCCACCACAAGGAGGTAGGTCGCGAATGATACTATCCTTACAGATCTCTGCTCCGTTTGGCCCAATCACAGAATAATAGATCGTAATCACGGACGAGACCGGCGGAAGGTCTGTAAATGTCGTTGTGATTGTAAATGTACCTGATGTGATAGGGAAGGATGCTGGTGCAAATGAACCTTGTGGAGAGCTCAGCGTAAGCACTGCAGTTGGTGTGGTTGTGTAGTTGCCATTGATGCTTATCGTGTATTGCTGGTTGCCATCCGGGTCTTTACCCGCGCAGTCTACCTTAATACCCAGATTGCCAAGGCATCCCTGATCCTTGATTGTAACACATGCTAGATTGGATTCCAGCATGCCCACCGGAATATCCTGTGTGATGGTGCTTGACAGGAGGTGGCGAACTGCACCGCTTGCAACAAATGAGTTACATGCTATCTGATTTATTTGTGCAGCTGCAGCCGTTGATGCAGTGAAATCGATGACGGCTGGTGTTGACGATCCAATAGCGTTTGAAGAGAAACCAAAAGCAAGATTTTGGGATCCGATTGGCATCCCCAAGCCCCAGGTACCATTGGAGCCGCACGATGCAGCAAACATGCCTGCAGGTGCTCCTACAGGAGTGAGGTTGGTAAGTGTAGCAAAACCAGCTGCACTATTCGTGTACGGTGAATACGGATGGCTTGCTGATATAAATGATGCGTAGTTGACATCGAACAAGCTACCACGGCTCGTACATGGTCCGATGGCGAGTTTATCTGGTAAGGTTACATCATCAATTGGCAGCAAGTCGGCAAAGGTGACATATCGCAGCGCAACATTCCCAGAAGGAATGACTAAGCGCAGCCTATAGTCTACGTTGCCTCCAGCTCCAGTAGTCGCAGCTGTTGAGAACGAACCCGAGCCGGAGCTTCGTACACCTTTCGTTAACGTAAAGCCCGATACGCCAACCACTGTCACAAGATCTGTATTCGATGTAACACTTGCCGGCAACGTGCCACCATTGAGCGTATACAGATTCGGAACATTACCTAACGCTGACGTGTCAACAACCTTTACATCGAACTCCACAAAGTAGAATGGTATGCCAGAGGTGCCATACATGCCACAATTAGGATAGAAGATTGTCTGACACGACGCTGGTATTGTAGGGAGCGTAGCTGTTACAGTGTTGTTGGCAATATTATACGTAAGATTTACACCCGACCAGTTCGATGTTGTCTGGCAAGGGGCGGCCCAGTTCGTAGAAGTGTAATACGAGGGGTTACCGACGTATTCAAGGTTTGCATTCAGCTGATCCGTGATGGTACTGCCAGTGAGCGGCTGTCCACCGATGTTTTGAACACGCAAACGATATCGGAAGATTGAGCCTGGTGTGTAGTTCACCTGCTTGTTACAGACTTCCTTCCAGACACAGGCTTTGGGCGATGGCGCATCAACAACGAATGGAGCACACGAGGTTACCGGAGGAATGCCTGGTATTGTAAGCATTGCGCAATTAGTAATCGTAGATCCAACCGCAGCCGTCAACGGTATCGTGAAGTTGATCTCGAAATACACGCACTGGCCGGGATTCAATGTGCCAGTGGTTGTTGCTGTAACATTGTTACCAACAAGTGTCACATTCAGGATTGGTGATGAAGCGCCAAGTGTTACGCCAGTGAGTGTTGCTGGCACATTGTCGGTAACAGTATAGTTTGTAAGAGGTGTGTTGCCGTTATTGCAAACCCAGATAACATACTTGCCTTGACATCCTGGCTGGCGGTTTGTGTAGGCAAATTTGGATATCGTACCCTTAACGATGTTCTTGATCTCAACACATGTTTGCTGTGTTGTGTCGGCTGTAGGACCACATGGTATCTGAGAGCTACCTAGAGTTCCGGCAAGAGTTGCCTGATTTGTAATCTGGGATCCAGTCGGGAAGATCGCCCGAGGATACAGAACAGTAAACGTACAACATGTTGTGTTATACTGGGGCAGAGCCGACATGTTGCCAACATTCCATGTTACAGTTTGGCCAACCTGTGTAGCCCCGCACGTGGATGACTGCAGAACTGCACCAATTGGCAATACGTCTGTAACAACGGCATTAACGAGATTAAGTTGGCCTGTGTTGCCAACATCCTTGTATACGCAGAGTTGGTATTTGATAACAGAGTCTGCGGTTGCATACGGACAGGAGCCCCCTTGCCATGCAGCATTCGTGACGTATTTATTGATGTGCCATGGATCAACGGCCTTTGCGCGCGTAGATAGGTACGGTGTGCAAAGATCGACGGTCTTGCCATTTATAGTACCTACAAGACAGGCCCGATTACGCGCTGTAGTGCCTGGACATGTTATACCGTTTGGAAACCGCACGGTAATCGAAATTGAACCAGCACATCCTGCCGGAACAGTTGTCCAGGCCAGCGAGTATGTGCCCCCTAGTGTACCAACAGTGGGAGACGTTACTACAGGCGTTGTTCCTGGAGCCGAATACGTTGCAGCGAGAAACTCGAGACTTGGCGGGAGAATGTCGCTAATCGTAACATTCGTTGCACCAGCCGGTATAGTAAAGTATATCGAGTAGGAGAACGTCTGTCCCGTATTGATAGCAGTATCGCTCACCACCTTTGTGATCGTGAAGCCATCGGATGTAGCAGAACCCGAAAAAGGAGGCGCTGATTGGGCAAGTAGCGCACTTGAACATGCAACAAGAATTGCAATCGTAGTAAGGAAACGACGCATAGGTAACCCCTTGAAAAATACTTTTACCAAAGTTACAAGAATACCCGGACAATCAATGGGGGGTGTTTAGCGATGACGGCGTCTAACGGATGTCCCTCGGCCGCGCGTGCATGTTACTCTGCCAGTTCTCGGCGGTGAGTTGCGCTCTTTAATAATCTCAAATGTGTCGAGATCAAACATATACCCATGGTCGTACGTATCTCGGTAGATAGCTCTGATTGCCTTGCCAAATGGTCCTCGAAGTACGCTGTTTTTCTTGTTGCGCAAGACGAAGTCTTTGAGAAATGATGTTACCTCTACAAGCCAGTATGTAGGCGGCATAGTACTGGTTATGTCATCGGGCAATTCCAGTACACGAAATCGCTCCTCTCCAAACAAACCCACAACAAAGATTGGTGATGGGTATCGTCGCTCGTGTTCAAACCAAAGATGTGGTCTAAATGCCAGGCGCTTGCGTAGCTCATTCTGATGCGCAATCTCTCAGGCGTCTACAAATGCCTGATGTGCTGTATGGGCGAGGGCCAGATCTACATCTTTACTATCGAAAAGCTCGCATGATCTGAGTCGCCGGCGAAACTCCTCATGTGGAATGCTTCCAGCAAGTACTCCATCAAATCGCCGTGCCATCGCTGTACCTCAAAAATAAAAGGCATCCGCAACACGCAGATGCCCTCAAAAATACGGTCATAGCTAGGCAAAGCCTATCGCTTCTTAGCTTTTGCAATCCACTTCTTACTACCCACCGTTACATTGATGAGTGGTAAATTTAGACCAGGGCTCACGAATAATTCGTCGTCGCCACAGGTGTGGACGTAGGTAGACCATCAGCTATGGAGTTGGCGCCCGATTTTAGACGCTTGTCTAGCTTATTGAACTCCTTGGTAGTGGCGTCGTCGCTACCGCCATCAAAGTAATCTATGTAGGCAACATACTTATCGTTCATAAATACGTACATCCGAGGGTGACCGTCGGTTCTGCCACGTAGGTACAGCATCACGCCATCGCCATCTTTAGATACGTCTATATCGTACTCACTACCCTCGAAATACTTAGCAACCGAGGCCTTGAACGTGGCTAGGCTGCTACCGAATGATAGCTTTGCATCCTTGCAGGGGTTGAAGTCCTGTGTCTGCTGTGTGTAGGCTGTCTGGAATGCCAGCAGCAGTGATAATAGAATCGTCCTCATCCCTTCTCTCCCTTTGATAATGTTGGAATGCAATACTCGCACTTCTTCTTCTTGGAATCCCACGGAATCTCGATGAACCGTGCGATATATTTATTACCTATTGGCTGCTCTAGGTAACGCCTGCACTCAGCCTTCTTCGGGCAGTTCTTACCCGAACAGAATGTCATGTCATAGTTCACGGTAGCTACACCTGTCTTTCGCGTGGAGCCTTGCTTGCATTAAGTTCTTTGTCTGCTCGATTGCACTCCTCAGCTATGCGCTTGGCATGGTGCTCACCTGCTACATCCCACGCCCTGATAAAGCCATCGCTGTTACGCCTGACTGCATGGAGCCCGTCGATACCGTAGGGTATAGCCGTGTATGCCTCCTCCTGAACGTACGCTAGTGGCCTGGTTTACAGTATTCATCACTGGCAAACTTGACAGCAAAGTCTGTGTAGACCTTTTCCAACTCTTCTCCGGTTGTAATCTGGTATACTTTACCCGTTGGTGCAGCGGCTACAAACTTTTTCATGTTTTCAATGCCAGCAGCCTCTGTTACGTTGTTGGTAAATCCACGAGCAATAAGGTACAGGGGTATGTTGGCTTGCCTGATTGCACTCAACACTGGTGCAGAAACAGTAGGATACTCATTGTTTATTCCATCAGTCAGCGCCACGATTGCTTTCTTGGCTCGGGCATGCATAGAAAGCTTCTGAAGTCCCACAATCAATGCCCTGTGAAAGGCCGTTGCGCCATCCGCTATGAGTCCGTCAGCTGCCCGGCCTATAATGGCAGTATCCGCAGTCCAATCGTCAGAAATCTCAACAATGCTATTAAACTAAATCAGGCACAGACTGTAGACTGGATTGAGCTTGCGCATAAATGAATGGATGGACGGATGATTTGAGAGCGTCGATGCGCTGAACGAGTTTCTTGCCGCAGTTGATAGGTTGATTCATACTGCCTGAGACATCTACAATCAGACAGACAGAGACATTCTCGGAGCGAGCGGAGTCACAAACCAGAGAATCCGCACAGATAAACTTGCCATCAGCAACTATCCCCAATTGCTCCTTGGAGACCAATTCATTTACACTGCCACCGATTGCTGTCGTATCTAAGCGCACAATAGATGCATCTACACGTATCTCAACGATTTCATTACCAACTTTGATTGGCTCTGCCCCGCAAATGTTAACATCCTTCTCAATGATCTCCTCGATAACCACAGTGAGTTCGCCGCAGTTGTCTTCATAGCGCGGAAGGACAGTACCTTGGGAAATGTTGTAGGTTAATTCAAAATCTCCATACGCAGGGGCTCTCCCGTACCTGCCATAACAACTTGGTAGCGGTGGAACGTCTTGTCGATTGTCATTGCAGGCAACGGTTCGCCGTTCAACCGAAATCCGAGGTACTTGCGAAAGCTTAACTCAAGTATTGGATTTACTCCGAATCCTACCGGTGGGAACGAGTAGACCGTTGAATCGCCAACCCAGTTTGGGATCTCTACGAATGGGGCTCCCAGGATTGTTTTTGGTGGCCACCGGTACGCATCGATTTCTTGTTGTGGTACGTCATAGACCCAGACGGCATCAACTCCATGGCAATCAGGAAATTGTGGCCACTGCGAGTATGTGCCGCTTACGGTTAATCGGTAGCGAGCATCGGACCTTGTTATCGGTGAATTGACAACTCCTGCATTGCGAGCTGAAAGCTTGAGCGTTGCAGGAAACTGTGCCATTGCTTGTTGATAGAGAGCAAGCAAGCAAGCAGTACTTGTGTTATGGCGAATACAAGTGGTCTTAGTCACATGGTAACATCGGTGTAAGAGCTAAAAAATATGTTCTACATCACTGTCTACGTTAGTAGAACTCTTGCAAAGCGCATGCCACATTTGAAGGTGGGGGCTCTCTCGGATTCATCTTGATGCGTAAGTTTGACCTCCTGAGTTAATCACGCGAGCATCCGCAGTATCAATCAAACAGTTGGATTAACCACTTGCGCGTTTTCGATAGAGTACATGCTGCGATAGCACGAGCTACATCGTCTGGAGCGGTTATTCCAGAGATAGATGGACTGCGATTCATCGCAATTGCAGCCGTGGTGGTTTTCCACATAGGTGGACGCTACTTTGAGCAGCCTCCTGTTCCATTTTGGCAACCAGACGGTGGCGGAATCACGGAATGGTACGTCTATGCTGGTTTCTTCGGTGTGCAGCTTTTCTTTGTGATCAGTGGATTTGTGCTCGCCCTGCCATTTGCACAGGCAGAACTTGCCGCAGGCAGGCCAGTCAAGCTCAGAACATATTTCCTGCGACGCGTAACGCGACTACACCCACCGTATCTGATCTGCCTAGGTGTTTGCCTACTGTCGTGGCTGTTTATCGATCGCCGAGGCAGTGTGGCCGAATTCAGCAAGTACGTTGAACACTTAGTTGCTCATGCATTTTATGTGCACGGATTTATCTACGGGCATTTCGGTATGCCTGGGTTCTTCTCGCTAAACAACGTGATGTGGTCTTTAGAGGTAGAAGTTCAGTTTTATCTCATAGCACCGATACTTGCCACAATCTTTCGAATACGACAGCACGAGCTTCGTCGAACGATAATGATCCTTACAATTATCGGAGTGCATACTGTTATTGCACTCATTCCTCGAGAGCCCATAGCGTTTACCGTTATCCCATCCCTGTACTACTTTTTGTTAGGGTTTCTTTTCGTTGATGTCTACCTCGTAGACTGGAAAAGCAAGCCCCCTTCCAAGAGTTATTCGTGGGACGTGATTGGTTTCGCGAGTTGGTTACTCATTCCACTTATGTTAGCACAGAGCCATTTCCGTGATCTCTACTCGATGGCGCTGATCTTTCTTGCATATGTGGCAGCGTTTCGAGGTGTGCTCCTGGGACGGTTCTTTGCAAACCGCTGGATTGTTGGATTAGGGGGCATGTGTTACACGATCTATCTCTACCACACGCTCCTGCTTGGAGCATTGCACGAGTTTTGGAATACTATCCTGTTTGGGTACGACATTCCAACGGACGTCTCGAGCATACTCGTGCAAATCGCTGTTGTAGGTATTTCGGTTGTGCCGCCATCAGCGCTGCTGTTTATTGCCTTCGAGAAGCCGTTTATGAAGAGCAGACGTAAGCAGGCTGAGCAAACGAAGACTATTGCTTCGTAAACGCCTTGAGGTCGTAGCTAAACGTTACCATGGCAAAACGACGTAATGCGTTTGTACGTGTATCGTCAATCGAGACATCATTAACCGAGCGATTGATCGCATCGTTCTGGTTAAGAATGTCATTAACTGTCAGCCGAAGTTCAGCAGCGCGATTTTCGAGAAACCTGTAGCCAATTCCAGCATTCCACACTGTAAAGCTGCGGTTAAACTCTGTACCCAGTCCTGAGTATAGGGTCTGATTCACATCCGTACTGCATGCAATAGCGCCAACATTCCAGATAACACGCGCTGTTGCGATATGTGAGAAGTAGTTGTCGTCAGCAGTAATCTGCGTCGTGTTCTTTACCCAGGTATACATCCCATTGTAGGAAATTGACACGTCGAGATCTTCTGATGCTGCACTGCTGAGAAAGAAACCGAGGTTACCTGTAGTAGAATTCGCAAAGTTCTCTTGCTGGTTGATACGGCCTGGTGTTCGTGTGTAGAAGAGGCCTGAGTTAAGATTAAGGTTCCAACCCATAACGGGGAACCCGTATGTAAAGAAGCTTCGCAGGTTCCAGTTGCCCTCAAGGTTAACCGGACGCGACACTTGAGTGCCAGGACCAACGACGATGCCAGCAAACTGCTGCTGCCGAGTAGTATCGCCACGTTGAATAATGTCTACCGCGTTGCCGATGTAGTTCTGTGTGTAGCTCACATTCACGAAGCCGAACATAGTCTTACCCTGCATCCATTGAGCATCGACAAAGCGCGCATTAACAGAGTGGGTGTACTCCTGTGCAAGGTTTGGATTGCCAATTCGCAACTGAAGTGGATTAGAGTTGTCCACCACATCCTGCAGCTGTGAAATCGAAGGTGCATTTGTGCTCGTGCGGTAGAACAGACGAATGTTACTTGCTGCAGAGAACTTTTGCTGCCACATGAATGATGGCAGAAAGTCTTGGAATGTGCGCTCAACTCGCAACGATAGCGGAAACGTCTGCTCGCCGGAAAGAAGTGCGTACTGATAACTACCACCAAACGTGATAATTGTGTTATCGCCACGCATACGATAGAGCGCTCCAGCTCGTTGTGTGCTGTATCCGTTAACGAAGTTGTTGCTCAGTAGACTGTCTACAAGTGCATAGGTGTTTGTTACCGTGTCGAGGCTGCGCGTTGTTTTACGCGAATCATTCTCGCTGAAGGAGGGCTCGTAAGAGAATTGGATCATATCTCTTTGCCCAACTGGCTCGGTATAGGCTACCTGTCCGCCGATTGTTCTGCTTGTTGAACCACCATCAGAATTCTGGTTGAACAGAAAAGTTGAATCAAGTGGCAGAGAGAATTGATTGGTAGATGCAAGCGAACCATCATTCCATCGGTTGGATCCATCAACGTTGAGAGTTACGGCAATTGTACGCCCGTTCGTTGAAAGCAGTCTCCGATATGTGGTAGATACCGAAGCATTATAGCCACCATTATTACCATCCGTGCGCGTGTTTGTAGTATTCAGCGGTCGCGTATTCAGCGCTGTTGAACCGTCTACATCGCTTGTACTGCGGGCCCCCTGAAACGTTACACGCGGCGAAACAACCAGCAGATTAACGCTATCGAGAACAGATTCAACACGCATGTTAAACCGATGGTTATTCGAGTTTGTGTTGGCTGTATCTCGCTGCAGATACACCTGCCCAGCATTCTGAGCCGCCATGTACTGCCGATTGAGATCCGTAGTACGGTCATTATTCGCGTTGTTGAAGAGATAGCTCGACGATACATTTGTTCGGTCGCCCCATTGGTCGCTGTAGTTGGCTCCTATTGCACTGGTGGCAGCAATTCCGCCTTGCTGACCTACAAAGAAATTTGAGAAGCCACCCATCGGTCCGCCGCCACCACCCATGCGCATCATCATTTGAGAGCCACCGCCGCTCATATAGCGAGACATCATACGCCCCATTCCTCCAGACATTCCTCCACCACCCATGGTGCCGAGAATATCTTGGAAGGAAAAGTTCTGCTGATTGATGTTGTTGGCCATGCCAATCAGTGAAACTCTCTGCGGACCTGAAAAATTGTTGATCGTGCCACCACCTTGGTAACGCTCTTGATCACCGTAGCCGGCGTATATGCGCCCGAATGAACCATTGCGTTTGTCTTTGCGTGTAACAACATTCATCTGCTTCGACGTGTTGCCATCATCAAAGCCAGAGAACATCGACAGGTCGCTGCCACGATCGAATACCTGCACTCGATCAACCATATCGGCTGGTAGATTCCGTAGTGTGGCCTGGGCATCATCAGCGAAAAACTCGCGTCCATCAACCGTTACTCTACGAACCTCTTCACCCTGAGCGCGTACTGTACCGTTTTCAACCGTGATGCCGGGCATTTTCTTTACGAGGTCTTCTGCAGTAGCATTTGGGTTCGTCTTAAAGGCTTGTGCGTTATAGTCCATGGTGTCACCCTTGACTTCCATGCGTATAGCAGTAGCTTCAACGTTTAGCTCAGCCCCGCGTACAGTGTCCTGCTGCAGTCGAAACACACCAAGGTCCCCCTTGCCATCTCGCACGAATACAGTCGACTCTAGCTTCCTGAAGCCCACAGCAGAAATATTTAGCTTATACGCACCAAGTGGCATGTCCTTGATGGAAAACCCACCATCGCGTTCGGTATATGATCTACGTATAAAAGTGGTGTCTTTTACAGATACGAAGCGAACGGTCGCGCCCGGTAGGGGGCTCGCATCGCCTGACTGCAGAGCCCTACCCTTGACGTTGACGGTCTGGGCAATAGCACAAGTAGTAAAAAATGGTAGGAGTAGGGTAATAACAAAAATTCTCATTGATCGTCTAACGAACTAAATGCGTAAATAGTTCGTTGGTGCAGTGGGTAAGAAATGCAAAGATACTGCAGTGATTTTGCATAACGCGTATCGTAACTATGTAGAGTATCGAATCAATTCCATAGGTTTGTATCCATGTCAAAAAAATCCATAACAATTGCGCCGCTCGTGAGCGGAACAGGTATACACATGTACCTAGCAGCAGCACGTTGGCGTGCTGCGGTCGATGACGCATATCGTCAGGCCGATGTTTCACCTCTTCAGTTCAACGTCTTGATTGCCATACAGGCTCTGCAGAAGCATGACGGCTCTGCCAAGCAAGTGCACATTGCTCGCTATGCAGGCGTTGACGTGATGACGCTTTCGAAGAATGTCCGGGCTCTTGAAGATGCTGGTCTTGTTCGCAGGCTTGAAGATCCACATGATTCACGCGCTCGCATCGTGGAACTCACACGCGAGGGTACGAATCGTGTCAAGCAGCTTGAAAAGGCGCTTGGCAAGCTGGATAAGCAGATCTTTGCGGTCTCAAAGGGCATCGCATCATTCGAAAAGGTCCTTTCGGGCGTTTTTGATCAGACAAACTAGACAACATGAATTCTGCGTTGATCGCTTCCCTCGGCTATGTGCGCATCGCTTCTTGCGCACCTCGTGTTGCCGTAGCAGACGTATCTGCTAATGTGGAGGAGATCAAACGAGTAGCCACGGAGGTTCACAAGCAGGGGGCAGACATTGCGTTGTTCCCGGAGCTATGTCTTTGCGGCTACACTTGTGGCGATGTTCTTCGCCAGCCCACGCTGTTGAACGCAGTCCATAGTGGACTCGAGCTGCTGCGCGCGCACAGCGTTAATCAACACCTACTCATTGTTGTGAGCGCCCCACTCGAATGGGGCGGAAAACTCTATAACGTTGCTATTGCCATCAACGACGGTCAGTTCTTGGCTGCCGTGCCGAAGACGTTTCTTCCGAATTCACGAGAATACTACGATCAGCGATGGTTTTCAAGTGGCGCTGGTATCCGCAATCAATGTTTGAAGATTGCAGGTCAGGAAGTTCCGTTCGGTATAGATCTGCTTGTTTGCGACACAGCTCGTGCAAGTGTGGTTCTCGGAATGGAGGTCTGTGAAGATCTCTGGTCTGTGGAGCCCCCTTCAGGTTTGATGGCTAAGAGCGGTGCTACGGTGGTGCTGAACTGCTCTGCAAGTAATGAGATAGTCGGGAAATCTGAGTATCGGCGAGCACTGGTTTCCATGCAATCTGCTCGAACGTATACTGTCTATGCATATTCCTCTGCCGGACCAACAGAAAGCACCACGGATGTGGTATTCGGTGGACACTGCATGCTGGCAGAGTGTGGAGAGATTATCGCGCAATCGGACCGGTTTGCGCTAGATGGTTCATACGTCATAGCCGACGTTGATATTGATCGCTGCACGCGAGAGAGACTGCAATCAACGTCGTTTGCCCAAGAGCAACAGGACCTCTCGTTTCGTCGCATCTACACGCATGTGCCATCGTCTGTTAAGGCTACGATTCAGCGTAGAATAGACACAATGCCGTTTGTTCCGCAGTACGATGCAGACCGTGCGTTGCGCTGTCAAGAAATCCTTACGATACAAGCTACGGGGCTTGCAGTACGCTTTAAGAGATCCGGTGCGAGTCGTTTGGTGTTGGGATTATCTGGTGGACTCGACTCGACACTTGCTGCTCTGGTTTGCATGAAGGCATGCGACATTCTCGGACTACCACACGAGACCGTGTTGGCTGTCTCGATGCCGGGAATGGGTACTACGGAACGTACGCGAAGTAATGCCGATGCACTTGCGACGGCATTAGGCATGGCATTCAAGACAGTTCCGATCGAAACTTCTGTACTTCAGCATTTTGCAGACATCGGACATGACCCACATGACACGAGTGTTGTGTACGAGAACGCACAAGCTCGAGAGCGTACACAGATCCTCATGGACCTTGCCAATATGCACCGAGGTATCGTTGTTGGAACTGGAGACTTGTCCGAGATTGCGCTAGGGTGGAGTACCTACAATGCAGATCACATGTCCATGTATAACCCGAATGCAGGGGTTCCTAAGACCTTGGTACAGCATCTCATTGCATGGTATGCGGAATCCTCATCTGAACAGGTTGCCGTTGTTTTACGCGACATCTTAGATACACCCATATCGCCGGAATTGTTGCCAAAGTCGGCTGATGGTGCAATTGAACACAAGACCGAAGACATCCTAGGGCCATACGAGGTACACGACTTCTTTTTGTACCGATTTGTACGATTACAGGAATCTGTCCGCACTATCGCCATCGTTGCTTCTGTAGCCTTTGCGCCCCGATATTCGCCGGCGCAGATCACTGCATGGCTACGAGTTTTTCTGACAAGGTTTATTGTCAACCAGTTTAAGCGTTCATCCATGCCTGACGGGGTCAAGGTTGGCTCTGTGGCATTGTCGCCCCGTGCCGACTGGAGGATGCCTAGCGATATGAGTACATCTCTATGGCTGGCGGAACTTGACTCGATAGCAGCAGAGATAGTTGAGATTTAAACTATATTTCTATCTGTTGGTAACTTTTTGTACCACCTGGTGGTTGTTACGAGAATGCGATCCCCGATAACCGTTCTTATAGCTGATGATCACGAAGTCTCGCGCATTGGGATTCGGTACATGCTATCGAAGGACCCAGACATTGAGATCGTTGGCGAGGCTACTGATGGTGGGCAGGCCATTTTGCTAACGCAAGAGTGTCAGCCTCAGGTTGTACTTATGGACGTACGCATGCCGCTCATGAGTGGTATAGATGCCTTGAAGCGGATAAAGCGCGAAAACCAATCCACATCCGTTATTATGCTCTCGGCAGCATCTGATACGCCGATCATACGTAGCTCGCTCGAACATGGTGCCGACGGTTATCTCACGAAAGATGTCTCATCGGAAGAGTTAACTCATGCTGTGCGCTCGGTGGCCACCGGAGAGCGAATTTTAAGTGCAACTGTTCGCAGAACACTTGATCAGCAGCAGCCAGAAGAGGCACCCTCTATTTCCAGCAAACTGCACTCGACGTTAACACGGCGCGAGCACGAGATTGTTTCGCACGTTGCTGCCGGGCTTACCAGCCAGGAAATTGCCGAGCAGCTTGGGATTAGCCGTCGCACTGTTGAGACGCACCGTGCTCGAATCATGACAAAGCTTGGTGTAAACAATGCAGCCGGTTTGGTTCGTCTTGCATTGCAGCATTCAACACAGTTGAATGCAGAACATCCCACGAGCTAACTTTGTAGATGCAGCTTACACCAGAAGTTGTTGCCCAACTAGGCAGCATGGAAATACGAGCACGCCTTGTAGTTGAGGGTTTTATTACCGGACTCCACAAGAGCCCCTTTCATGGCTTTTCTGCTGAGTTTTCTGAGCATCGTCAATACCGCCGCGGAGACGAACTCAAGCACATCGACTGGAAGATCTACGGTAGATCTAATCGTTTCTACATCAAGCAGTACGAAGATGAAACGAATCTTCGAGCTATGATCTGTGTTGATATGAGTGCATCGATGGCGTATGCTTCGGAGGGGCACATTTCGAAGTATGCATATGCAACGTATCTGGCCTCTGCGTTAACGTATTTGGTCTTGCAGCAGCACGACGCGGCAGGTCTTGCCCTGTATAACACGGACGTTCAGACGTATCTACCGTCGCGATCCAAGATGTCCTATGTACAAGAACTTATGAAAGCTCTCGAGGCAGCGACACCATCATCTACAACGGGCACTGCAGTTGCTCTGCACCACATTGCCGATCAGCTCTCTCGTAGGGGGCTTGTTGTTATCCTGAGTGATTTCTTTGACGATCCAACCGAAGTGCTCGGGGCACTGCGTCATTTTCGGCACGATCAGCATGATGTGCTCGTGATGCAGATTCTCGACCCAAGGGAAGTAGATTTCGATTTCGGAAGTTCAGCTGTGTTTCGCGATATCGAGACCGGGGAAGAATTGCCGACACAGCCACTACAGATACGGGGCTCGTATCGCGCAGCTGTGGAGGAGTTCACGCAGAACCTGAGGCGCAATTGTCATGATTTGAACATCGATTACATGCGAGTGACTACAGATACGCCTTTTGATGTTGCTTTGCGTGAGTATCTTGTTAAACGTCAATCTATTCGTGGATAATGAAACCATCTGGACTATACACCGCGCTTGTTACCCCTATGTCGCCGTCAGGGGATTTGGATCTCAAGGCATTTACAGGGCTCATTGAGGCGCAAATTTCTGCTGGAGTAGATGGGTTAGTTGTATGTGGCTCCACTGGTGAAGGCGCTACACTCTCATCGGAGGAAAAACAAACGCTTTGGTCTGTTGCAGTGCAGCATGTCGCTGGCCGAGTTCCGGTTATCGCCGGAACAGGATTGAACGATACCCATGCAACGGTGCTACTTTCACGGTTGGCGAAAAATTGCGGGGTCGATGCTTTGCTGCTCGTGTCTCCTTACTACAACAAACCCCCACAAGTCGGAATCATCGCTCATCACCGTGAGATTAGTCAGTCTGTAGATATACCTCAGATTTTATACAACGTTCCGGGCCGAACCTCAAGCAACATGTTGCCGGAGACGCAGCTTGCGATAGCAGAAATGTGTCCCAATGTTGTTGCTACAAAAGAAGCTTCGGCTAACCTTGAGCAAATGTCCGAGATCATCCGACATGCCCCTCGGCACTTTTCCGTGCTTGCCGGAGATGACTCGCTTACCCTTCCCATTATAGCCTGCGGAGGTAGGGGAGTTATCGCTGTTATTTCGCACTACCTTCCGAAGGTGTTTGGCGCACTTGTGCATTCGGCTTTGCGTGGTGATTTTGAGACTGCTTGCAGGCTTCACATGGCTTGTATGCCATATTACGCCGCAAATTTTTGGGAGTCGAATCCATTGCCAATCAAGTACATCATGCATAAGCTTGGATATATGGACTTAGCTTACCGGCTGCCACTCGTATCACCAAGTAGCAGTACTCAGTCCCGACTAGATGCAGTGATTGCAACGATAAACGATCAAGTTTCATGACGAGGACGTTCCCACGGATCATGGGTATCGTTAATGTTACACCTGATTCGTTCTCCGATGGTGGGCAATTCGCATCGTCTCAACAGGCTGTCGAGCATGCATTGAAGCTTGTCGCATCTGGAGCAGACATTCTCGATGTTGGTGGCGAAAGCACTAGGCCGGGTTCGGACGGCGTGTCTGCTCAAGAGGAGCGCAATCGAGTTATTCCTGTTATCACAGGCATTCGAGAAGTTAACCCTCTGATTCCTATTTCGATCGATACAACAAAATCAGACGTAGCGCTTGCTGCAATTGATGCAGGTGCAACGATGGTAAATGATGTTAGTGGCGGTAGAGCAGATGATAACATGCTGAGCATCGTCGCAAAGTCGAGAGTAGACTATGTGCTCATGCACATGAAGGGTACGCCGCAGTCTATGCAGGATGACCCTGCCTACATCAACGTGGTCGATGAGGTGGCGCAATTCTTGCGCATGCAAGTTAACAGGGCTCGTGACCGCGGAGTTGAGAACATTACGGTAGATCCGGGTATTGGTTTTGGCAAGACGGCTGACCACAACATCGAGTTATTGCGGAACCTCGAAGCATTTACCGGTATCGGAGATGGACTGCTCGTTGGAGTTTCACGAAAGCGATTTCTTGGAAGCGTTACGGGCGTTACAGATCCAGCCGAAAGAGATGTTGCTACAGTATTAACTCATGCCTTGTTGCTGCACCAGAGCGTGGGCATTATACGCGTACACAACGTTTCATTTCACGCGCAACTACGCTCATTAGCTTCAGCATTAGGCTAAGCGATACGTAGAGATATCGATGCCGTACTTCTTGATTCTCGTGTGAAGAGTTTCTCTGCTAATGCCGAGTACCGCAGCTGCCTTGGACACATTGCCAGCAGTTTTTTCTAGGGCTTTTTCAATTTTTTGCTGGTCAGATTCTACTTCGGATTCTGTTGCGTGCAGAGCATCCGTTGTCGGTGCAATCGGCGCGGTCTGTTGTTGTGGCTGCATTGGCTGTCGAGCAGGAGACGCCGTTGTTGCCCTTCCAAGTATTCTGTGCAAATCTGCTACTTCCAGCTCGTCGGTAGACATAGTTTGGAATGCAACGCGTAGAGTGCTTGCTAGCTCGCGTACATTCCCAGGCCAGGTATACTGCTGCAGATAGTCGATGGCTCCAGGTGCAACAGACTTGTTGTCGCCTAACTCTTTGTTATGCTTTGCAACGTAATACTCAACAATCTCTGGCATGTCGCTTATACGTTCTCTCAGGGCAGGGATGTAGATGTCGCACTCACGTAAGCGATGATACAACTGATCGCGGAATCGTCCTTCAGACATGGCTTCGATCAGATTGCGGTCTGTGGCACTTACAAATCGGATGTCTACCGGTTCAACTTCTACTGATCCTAACCTGCGCACGCCACGCTGCTCCATGGGCAATAGCAGATTAGCCTGCAGTTCTTGTGGCATGTCGCCAATCTCGTCCATAAAGAGCGTGCCTTTATGTGCTTGATGGAACAGACCACGCTTATTTTCCATCGCTCCAGAGAACGAGCCACGCATGTGGCCAAAAAGTTCGCTTTGAAACAGCTCGCGTGGGATATTCGGAATATCTACAGTAACAAAGGGATGTTTTGCTCTGCGACTCACTGCATGAAGCGCCTGAGCAACGAGCTTCTTACCGGTACCAGTTTCACCCAGCAGCAAAACATTGAGGTCTGTGCGACCATAGCGCAAAATCAGGTCAGCTACATCCATCATCGCTTGGCTCGAGCCGATGATGCCGTGGGCTTCCATCACACGCCGTTTGTCTTCATCAGACGTTCCGCTTCTGATGCGATCCATGGCAGCAGTGAGCACGCCAATGAGCCGCTCATTATTAAGAGTGGATTTGTCAATGAAATTGATAGCTCCAAGCTTCGTTGCCTGAACAGCCATCTCGATCGTGCCTTTGCCCGAAATCATAATAACAGGCACGTTAGGATGTACACGGATGGATTTGCCGAGAACATCTATACCGGTCATGGAAGACTCGCTGCCAAATTCGATATCAAGCAGCATAAGAGAGATCTCTTGTGCACTTTTCGCAAGAAGAGCGAGCGCCTGCTCGGGACTATTGCAAACGAGAGGTTCCCATCCCTGCGCTCGAACAACGTCGGCAATAGTTGCAGAAAAGTCTCTGTTGTCGTCTACAATAAGGATCTTCATAAATATCTATACTTTTTGATGTATTCCATGAGTTGCTCAAACTCAAAACGCATATCACGGCTTTGAAACGTAGACAGGTCAGGATTCCACATTGCTCGTAAAAATACATCGGTATGAGGATTGATGTATTCGATGTATCGAGCACGTCTTCCGCGGACACTGAGCGCCTGGGTCTTGAGGAACGAACTATTGACAGATGACGCCATTTCGCAGTATTCTGACAGTTCTACGTGAACGAGATATGTCTCTGGAATTGTATCAACAATAGGGCCAGAATAATGGAATATCTCGCCTTTGGTGTTCAACGAATATCGCGTCATTGTCTGCAGAGAATCATCTTCGTCGCCCCAGCGCAGTACTATCTGCTGTTGGGTTTCACGCACACATGGTGCAACGCTTGTGGGGCGCTGACGAACAGAGGCAAGGCAACCTGTTAACGAGAAAGCACTTACGAGCGCTATCCAGCTATAAATGATTCGATACGTTGTACACATCGGTCGATTCCGATAAGCTTGATGGTGCTGAACAAGTCTGCGCCCACCTCGCGATGAGTAAGTACGAGGCGCAATGGCTTCATCAGGGCACCCTGCTTAACACATGCCGCGTCTGCCGCTGCTTGTGCAAGCCCCTTGAACGACTCTGGTGAGTCAAGGCTGGTCCCCAATCCATGTTTGAACGTTTCAAGTGCAGTATTTAGTGTAGGCAGCTTAGCCAGTACTTCTTGGGCTTCCGGAGTAAGCGAGGACAGATTGTCGCTGAAAAGATAATCGGCGAAATCGGCAACGTCAGCCAAAAAGGCCACGCGTTCTCGAACAAGTTCGATCACGTTGGCAACAAATTCTTCGTCGATGTATTGGTAGCCCTTTCCAGCAAGAACTGGATGCAGTTCTCTAGCCAAATCATGCACATTGCGCTTCTTGAGATACTCGCCATTCATCCAGTTCAATTTTTGGTAGTCAAAGACAGCTCCTGCCTTATTTACGCGCTCAAGCGAGAACGAGTCAATAAGGTCTTGCATTGAGAAAAACTCTTGATCGGTACCGGGATTCCAGCCACATAGAGCAACAAAGTTGACCAGTGCTTCGGGAAAGAAGCCCTTGGTGGCGAAGTCCTTAACCATCACATCACCATGCCGTTTGCTCATTTTTGAACGGTCTGGATTGAGCAACAATGGAACATGGGCAAACTTTGGCGGCTCCCAACCAAACGCTTGGTAGAGGATGATATGTTTTGGAGTTGATGGCAGCCATTCTTCGGCGCGGATCACATGGGTGATTTCCATCAGATGGTCGTCAACAACATTCGCCAAGTGATAGGTCGGAAATCCGTCACTCTTCAACAGAATCTGATCATCAATTTCGCGTCCGTTTACAACTACTTCGCCACGTATGAGGTCATTGAAACGAATATCTTGTTGTAACGGAACCTTGAGACGAATAACATGTGAGGCATTTTCTGCAAGCAACCGGGCAGTCTCAAGTTCACCGAGTGTAAACTGATTCCGCATAGCAGAGCGATCGTACTTCGGAGCAATTCCTGCATTTTGCTGACGTGTACGCATGGCATCAAGTTCATCGGCCGTGTCGAAGGCATAGTAAGCTGTTCCGTTCTGAACAAGCTGCATTCCATATTCACGATAGAGATCAAAGCGCTCACTCTGGGTGTACGGGCCATGGTTACCGCCGGTGTGCGGACCTTCGTCAAAGGTTACCCCTGCCCATGCCAGTGAGCTTACCTGTTCTTCTATCGCACCCTCGACAAAACGTGTTCTGTCCGTGTCTTCGATGCGCAGTATGCAACTGCCGCCATGATGCTTTGCGAAGAGGTAGTTGTACAAGGCCGTTCTCAAGCTTCCGATGTGTAGGAAGCCAGTTGGAGAGGGGGCAAACCGAACACGAACACTCATATACTTTGCTCCACTTCTGCATACGTTTTCTCAGTTTCAAAAACGCGAATCTTAACCGTATCGAGACGATGTCCGTGAGGCAATTTCGACACAACGTGTTCACACAACATGTGTGCTATGTTCTCAGCAGTCGTGGGGAAGTTCACGATCACATGTTTCAAACTGTGCTCTTTGAGGAAGTCCAACACAACGGCATCTGATGCATCGCACAAAAACGCATGATCTAGTTCGTCTACTTTGGACTGAATCAACATCTTCATATCGAAGTAGTCCATAACCATACCTTGTTCGTCCAGCTCGCCACTGAGTATGACGTGGGCCTCATAGGAATGCCCATGGATGTTTCTGCAGAGTCCTTTATGAAGAGGCAAACGGTGCCCCATTTCCCATCGGAACTGCTTAGAGATCGTTGTTCGCATTGTTACGCCTTAGTATGCTCTGCTACGATGGTGCTATGTATACCGCCGCGGGCTTTCCAATCGGCAGTTACACGCATCCAGATTGGATCGCATGCCGAAACGAGATCGTCGAGAATCTGATTCGTCACAGCCTCGTAGAAGATGCCACGCTGACGAAAATCAAAGTAGTAATACTTGAGCGCCTTGAGCTCAATGCACGTCTCGTTGGGAATGTACTCAACGGTGATTGTGCCGAAATCGGGCAAGCCAGTTTTGGGGCAAACCGATGTAAACTCGGGATTGACGTGTGTGATGGTAAATCGACGTCCGGGCCGGGGATTGGGGAAAGTTTCGAGATTCATGCTGCAAAGATACGGGTAAGACAAGTACGGCGTCTGCCCTTTTCAGGACAGACGCCGTTGTGCAGGAGCATGATTATTGCGTTGTATGTAGGATGTGTGGTGAACACCCTTCGCATGATAATCAGTCCATAGGGAACATCGCTGGAAGAGCCATAACTACTCGGTCCTTTGCTGCTATGTCGGCTAACTGCAAGGAATACTCAGCCTGCTGACGCAGTCCAATTGGCAGACGTGAGTAGGCCGAGCGTGCAAGCGGGTCTTGGCTGTCAAGCTTTGCCGTAACAAGTCTCCAGAACAGCCCGAGAGATGAAGAAGTTTCATCTTCGCTACCGTCTATGTTGAACATGGCTAGCAATGCCTGCAGTCCGTCTTCGGACTTTGGATAGAACTGGATATCAACGCTGCCATCTTTGGCTACACCGATGCGTTGCTTTGCAATGGCTATAGCCGTTTTGAGTCCGCCGGTAACATCGGCTAGACCAGCAGCAAGCGCGGCCTCGCCAGTCCAGACGCGGCCACGAGCGAGCAAACGCGCTGCTTCAAACTCTTTGTTTCGTGATGTCGCAACTTTCTCAACAAATCTCTTGTAAATCCCAGACCCGAGTGTTCGTAGTTGCGCTTTGTCGGCATCTGTTAATGGCATCAGCGGATTCATGAAATTGGATGACGATCCCAACGACACTGTGTCAACGGTTACACCAATCTTCGCAGCGCTACCGGCAAAGTTTGGAATGGCCATAATCACGCCTATCGAGCCAGTGATCGTAGCTGGGTGTGTAACGATCGTGTCGCAAGCCATTGCGATGTAGTATCCGCCTGATGCGGCCACATCACTCATTGATGCAATAACGGGCTTGGTTTTACGAATTTCACGGATGACGGACCAAATCTCATCAGAAGCATATGCAGAGCCCCCTGGAGAATCGATACGCAGCACAATAGCATTGATATCTTCATCGTCGGCAGCAGCACGTAGATTCTTAATCAACGTGCGAGAGTATATGCCGCTTGGATCAAGTGGGTTTTTGTTTACGCCCTCACTGATGGCGCCACTTGCATAGACAATAGCGATGCCCTTTTCGGCAGTTACATCATTATCCTGAACAGACTGCAGATATCTGTTAATCGACACAGAGCGCAGAATAGGATGTTGTTCTGTGTTCGTTGGGTCAATCCGACGCTGAATGCGTTCCTTTAACTCCGCTTCTCGGGCAAAACCATCGATGAGCTTGTATTTCACAAGTGAATCGGGCACATAAAGACCCTTATCCATAAGGTCCATCACGGTTGTTGTTGGTATGCTACGCGAGGAGGAAACTGCACGAGCGAACATCGACCTGCGCTGCTCTATCAGGGCGCGCACTTCCTCCTTAGCAGGTGCCGACCAGTTGGCTCTGGACATAGTCTCTGCGGCTGATTTGTATTCTTCAAACTGCTCAACGTGCCACGTTACTCCAAGCTTATCAAACAAGCCCTTCATGAAGGGGGCTGATGCACCAAACGCATTGAACTCGAGCAGTCCCTCCTGCGGCATCAGAATGCTGTCTGCAACGGTTGCCAAGTAATACTGAGACTTTGTTCCATTGTCTATGAAGGCATATATGAACTTCTTCGATTTTTTGAATTCTAGTAGTGCATCTTTCACTTCCGTGAGCTTTGCCATGCCCATTCCGGAACCACCATTTCGGATGTAGATACCCTTGATGTTATCATCCTTTTGAGCACGCTCAATGGCATCAAGTGTCTCGTACAACGATGGCCCTTTCGGAGCACCACCAAGAGAAAATGGTACATCTATCGCATACTCAGGTAACCCGCCGGAGAGATCAACAACAAGCACTGTAGCTTCTGTGATGGACTTTGCATGGTCGCCATCTTCGATCCCCGATAGTATCCCACCGATAAATGCACCGATCATCACAATGAAGATGATCGGAATGAGGAAGAGTGCGCCAACAATGGCCACTGGAATCAACCAACGTGATCTACCGGAAGATGACTTCAATGTTGGCGGAGGCGGTATGGGGAGTTGAGTATTTTGCGTGTCCATAAGCTTCTGAATCTAACCAAGTGTGTGTTGCTGTTCCTGTTAAGACCACGTCTGTGATCCAAGGTTCCAAGAATAGTTGGTGTTTGTACGACAAAACTAGAGGTAATCAAGCAGAGTATGTCAATCGCTGTTATTGAAATGAGCAAGTTTTTGTACGAGCTGCCGCCTGATCGGATTGCTGCATACCCTCTTGACGAGCGTGACGCAAGTAAGTTGTTGCGCTATGTTTCGAGCAATAATGAGATCACACATCATTCGTTTGTTGACCTGCCAGGACTACTTCCTGCAAACTCAATGCTGCTGGCAAATTCCACGCGCGTGATGGCCGCCAGAGTATTTGCCGTAAAGCCCACAGGTGGTCGTGTCGAGGTCCTACTTATCGATCCGGTAGCCCCTTTTACAGATCCTGCAGTGGTTATGTCGTCTGAGCTTGGTAGTACCTGGAACTGTATGATGGGTGGACGTAACATCCATCCTGGTATGGTACTTACGCATGACGTTGCAGACTTAACAATCCGTGTTATTGACCGTACTGGAACAGCAGCAGTTGTTGAGCTACATTGGCAGGCGGGATTGACGCTTGCACAGTTATTGGGCCACATTGGAACGCTGCCCTTGCCGCCCTACTTGCACCGAGAGGTGGAAGAGGTAGACGCCGATCGCTACCAGACGGTGTATGCACGCGAGCAGGGGTCGGTAGCTGCGCCTACGGCTGGACTGCATTTTACTGATCGAGTTTTGGAGAACATTCGCCAGCGCGGCATTGTGTCCGAGATGCTCACCTTACACGTGGGCATAGGTACCTTTCAGCCTGTGACGGCCGATGATGCTCGCGATCATGCGATGCATGCCGAACGTTTTGGTGTATCGCGAACCACTATCGAAAGCCTTGCACGTCACTTCCAGTCCGCACAGCCATGGCTAACCGTTGTAGGAACTACATCCTTGCGAACGATTGAATCTTTGTTCGCCCTTGGCGCTCGAATTGCGCAGGGGGCAACTATCGAGGTTGGTACAGTACATATCGATCAGTGGTCAGCTTTTGATATATCTCTCCAAACCATCAATAGGGAAGTGGCTTTTGAGGCTTTGGTAGAGTGGATGCGAAGCCATGATGTGTCGACACTCTGGGGAACAACAAGTATCATGCTTGCACCAGGCTGTAGGATCGCTGTTGCAGACGCACTGATTACCAATTTTCATCAACCGGGTAACACATTGATGTTGCTCGTTGCTGCATTTGTTGGTCATCCGCAATGGAAATCGATCTATGCGTCGGCACTGAGTAACAACTACAGATTTTTGTCGTACGGAGACTCCTCGCTTCTTGTCCGCTCGCAGCCAGCGTAACTACAGTGGTGTTACTGAGCAACGCGCACAATCTGAAGCATTCGCGGCATAACGCCTACAACACGCGCATTTTTTGCTAGCCGTACCTTAGGAATCGCGAACCCTGATGTAGGAATAGCATCGATCTCTGCAGTTATGTCATCCCTGGAGATCTGTGCAATGTTGTCAACACCCCCGCGCACCGTCACACGAATGAATGCTGGTCTTGCTGATAGACCTACCCCTGAGGCACCTCCAACGAGCTTTACTGGAACATCGATAATCTCCTGGTCGGCAAGTCGCTGCACATCGATGGCCACTCGAACAGTCTTGGGCATTACTTCGAGTACTGTGCCGAGTGAATCCATAACAGGGGTTTCAAGTACAACTGATTCATGGGCATCGTCTAGAAAAATCTTTGCCGTTGACCAGCTCTTGATGCTGTCGACAACTGATTGCATACCCCGAACGGTAACGGATTGTGTTTCGGCTGTAGGGGGCGAGGCAAGCACAAATCCCGGTCTCACGGAAATTCGATGTACAACCTTGAGAGGCACTTGAGCAGTAGAAGGCATTCCTGTTGTGATAGAAAGCTCTGAAGGATTAGTCGCTAACATTCGCGAGGGAACAACATCCGAGAGCTTACTAAGGAGCTCGGCATTTGTTAGTGAGTATTGTTCGGCACCAGTCGAGGTCATCTGTGCAACAAAGAGCGTACAAACTTGGGGCTTGTTGTAGTAAGTCATGTTCAACAGCTGAAGTCCTGTTGTTCTTACATGAACAGTTACGTATTTGGGTACGTTAGACAGTATCGTTTGCTCTGGTGGCGGTACTGCTACGATTGGTACCATGATGTCGCCTTCGTACGTACGTGTAAGTGATACGTACAGCCAAAGAGCGAATGCCAGCGCAATAGAGCCTGCGACGGTTAGGATTGTTGATCGCCCCGTTGCCACGAAAAATCCTTAGCGTCTGTTTCAAGAATTCGCCGCATAGTCTCACGACGTTGAATTTGCTGTGTGATATCGTACACAAATTGCTTACGCTCGTCCACATCTGGAGTTGAGTCTATGGCACGAGTAAGACGGTCGATTTCCTGATGGGTTTTGTGTATCTCTATCTTGACAAGTGCGTCTCGAACGATTCGAATCAAGTCGACATCTGGAACGTCTACATCGAAGGTCTTCCAAACATTGCTCGGCGTTGCATGTGCAAATAGAACATCTGCCAATTCACGACGTTCATCCGTTGTAAGCGAAGGGTCGTGAATCACATGGTCGGCTGCGCTTCCATGTTCTTCTTCAGCTACAACGATGCTGCGAAATATCTTACGTCCGCTCTCACTCCAAAAGCTTCTTTCAGTTACGCCCGCCTCATTAAGTATGAGTGCCAACCCATGCTCTGTTGCTAAAGCAATTCGTATGAGCTCGCGCTCAGGCGGAAGCATAACGGCAGTTGTACGGGGTTCGAGAATCTCGCGAGGTGGCTGGGGTACACCCGGTTCTGGAGTAGCCGTGCGATCAACAACCTGTGAGGCGTAACGCGGTGCGTGCGTCTGGCTTGCCGAGCCCAGGCGCTGAAGTTCGGCAGCGAGAAACTGCTCGTTAAGTCTGAAAGCTTCGCTGAGCTCCCGCAGTAAAAATGGATGGCGAAGTCCGTCGGGTACTTGGCTGATCCATTCGAGCATTACGCGCACGGCTTTTGCCTGTTGAGCTGCATCGTCTAGTAATCCGAGTGATCGGAAACGCTCTGTTTGAAATTGAAGCCACGACGGCGCGGCAACTATCAGGTCTTGCAATGCACGAGCCCCTTGATCACGAACAAGAGAGTCTGGGTCTTGACCCTTTGGTAGGGCCACACACTTTACATCATAACCTGCGGCAAGCCCAAGTTCGATACCACGTGTAATAGCTTTTTGTCCAGCTTCGTCACTATCAAACACGAGAATGATAACATCCGCGTGCTTTCTTAGTATGCGCAGCTGATCTGGCGTTAGTGCAGTGCCCGAACTTGCTACTGCAGTTGTTATGCCTGCTTGATGCAGGGTTATCACATCAGCCTGTCCCTCGACGAGAACAGCCGTACGCTGCTGTGAAATTGGTCGTTTGGCACGATTGAGTCCGTAAAGAAGGCGACTCTTTTCAAACACGATAGTTTGAGGTGAATTGACATATTTCGGTTGACCAGGCTCGTCAGTGAGAGTTCTCGCGCTAAATCCCACAACCCGGCCCGCATCGTCTGCAATCGTAAACATCGCGCGACCCCGAAATCGATCATATGTCTTGCCATCTTCGCGAGTGATAACAAGACCCGCATCAATAAGGTGTTCGATTGCGAAGCCCCGTTCGAGCAGATGGTTCATTGTTGCATCCCACGATGCTGGAGCGGCACCTAGTCGAAAATCTGCGATGGTTTGTTCCGAAAACCCACGCCTAGTGTAGAATGATCGAGCTGGCGCACCATCGGATGAGGCAAGATGATTCTGAAAATACTCAGCAGCTTCACGGAGCGCTCGTAATGCATTATCTCTGCGTGCATACTCACCCGTGGGATCTTCTCTACGCTCTTCAGGAATCTCGATGCCTGCACGTTGAGCGAGGAATTTCACAGCATCAACAAAGCCCATATGGAGATGCTCTTCGACAAACGTTATCACATTGCCCGCTTTCCCGCAGCCGAAACACTTGAAGATGCCTCGCTCGGGATTCACGTTGAACGACGGAGTCTTCTCCTTATGAAATGGGCACAAGCCAAGGTAGTTGCGGCTAGTGTGACGCAGCTTCACATACTCGCCAACAACGTCGACTATATCCGACTTTAGTCGGACCTCGTCGATTATATGTGGGGGGATGCGCATGAAGAATGACCTGTTGCCAATTACCAATTACGGATTACGAATTACGAATTACCAATTACTGAATGCCAGCGGCGGCAGTGAAGATGTCCAGCTCGTTCGTCTCGAGTCTTTTTGGTTGCGAGACAACGTCTGTACATTCTGCTAGTAACTGGGTTAGTGTCTTGTGAGAGCGCGGACAAAGCATGTTAGGTGCAATGTCGCATGCCGGGACCAGCACGAACATTCGCTCATGCATCCGTGGGTGCGGAATGTGAACGTGAGAATCGTCATGTACCTCTGTGCCCACCAGAATCACATCGATATCAATCTCGCGCTCATGCCATTGCTCACGATGCTGTCTGCCAAGGTCTTTCTCAATCACCTTGCACGCATGATGGATCTCAACAGCAGATGCCGAGGTGAATCCAGTCATTGCGGCATTGACAAATGGCGGCTGATCTTGAAAACCAACGGGAGCTGTTTCATAGAACGGCGACACACGCACATCAGTTAGTACGTCAGAAGAAATTCTCTCGATTGCGCGATTGAGTGTTGTCAAGGGGCTGCCGAGATTAGCACCGAGTGATAGCAGAACCTGGTGCATAAAGATTAGCCTTCACGTGTGATTGTAATCTCGGTCTCGACAAAATCGAAAACGGCCTGTATTGGAACTGTAAGTTTTCGCACTCGAATGGTTGTTTGGTGAACATGAGAGAATCGATCCATAACTCCAGAACCAATATCATATGCAAGAGTCTCTATCAGCTCACAGGGCTCGCCAGTCATGACCTCGTTGGCGATGAAAAGTAGCTCCTCGTAGTTTACGGAGTCGCTGATGTCGTCACTTACTACGGCTTTAACGGTATCGCACCATACGTCCATGTCTACCTGATAACGCCCTCCGATGCTGCGCTCTTCGTCGCGCACGCCGTGATAAGCGTAGAATTCGGCGTTGCTAACAGAAATACGTGTAAGTGCAGTTTGGCGTTTCATTATGGAGATGGCCTTAAATACGTGGGAAGATTTTCGCTCCGAAACTAGCCCCGAAATCGGTAATTTGGGTCATGGCTATGACAACAAATCTTGTTCAAGCGTTTCACACGCAAATTCAGGCAGAATTCCAAAGCGCTTATGTGTATCTAAGCATGGCGGCATGGTTTACGGAGAACAATCTTCCGGGATTTGCCACGTGGATGCGGGTGCAGTGGGAAGAAGAGACCCAGCATGCGATGAAACTTGTGGACTTTCTCCACAACCGTGGTGAAGCAGTTGCTCTGCACGCGATTGCCTCTCCCACGGCAACGTATAGTTCGCCCCTTGATGTGTTTGAGCGTGTTCGCGAACACGAGCAAAAGATCACTGCTAGCATCAATGCTTTGTACGAGACCTCATTGCAAGAAAAAGATCTTCCCTCACAGATTGTTCTTCAATGGTTCATTAATGAACAAGTTGAAGAAGAAGCTACAGTCGTAGACATCATCGAACGTCTGCGTATGGTTGGGTCGGATGGCCCGTCTATCTACCTATTCGATCGTGAGATGGGTGCAAGGACGCTAACGAATGCATGACGTGCGACGTGACCGGACCCAACGTCATCTTGCGTCGTTAAAGGGCGCAGAGATTGCTGTTATTGGCGACGTCATGCTTGACAGGTTCTATTGGGGAAGTGTACATCGTATCTCACCAGAAGCTCCCGTGCCGGTGATCGACGTTGTAAAGGAAACGGCGCACCTTGGTGGTGCTGCAAACGTTGCGACGAATCTCCATGGTCTTGGAGCAATACCCATTCTCTGTGGAGTTGTTGGTGCTGATGCCTCGGGTGAACAGGTTCGAGTGCTTTGCCACGAAGCCGGACTGCGCTCCGATGCGCTCACAACCGTTGCTGGGCGTCCAACTACAACAAAAACAAGGCTCATTGGTAACAATCAGCATGTAGCCAGACTGGACTACGAGACACGTGACCATGTTGCGCAGAATGCGGCAAAAGCCATTGTAGAGCGTTTGCATGAGCACAGTAATATCAAGGGGATTATTCTTGAAGACTACGATAAGGGGCTTCTATCTCCGTGGCTTATTGGCGAAGTGATAGCTATTGGAAGGGCTCGCCAGATACCCGTATTTGTAGATCCTAAGCACCGGCACTTTTTTGACTTCGTTGGCTGCACGGTGTTTAAGCCGAATAAAAAGGAAGCTGCCGATGCGTTGGGTATGCCCTTGTCAACATTCGATGAAATAGAGAAGGCTGGAAGAACTCTGCGCAACACGCTCAAGTGCGAGAATGTCCTGATCACACTTGGTGCAGCAGGTATGATGCTCATCGAGAGCGACGGTACCATGAGCACTGTACCAACAAGGGCAATGAGCGTATCGGATGTTTCGGGTGCTGGCGACACAGTGATAGCAACATTGAGTGCAATGATGAGCGTTGGTGTGCACGTTCGGGAAGCGGCTGCACTGGCAAATATTGCTGCTGGTAGAGTTGTGTCGGAACCGGGCATCGTTGCAATTACGGCGTCCGAGTTACTTGCAGAGGTTATCGACTAGGATCCCCCGGCATGATTTGCACTACACCATATGAGCTGGAGATTCTGCGACAAGAGCTAGAGCTTGCCGGGAGAAGAGTAGTTTTTACCAACGGGGTTTTTGATATTCTACATGCAGGGCATGTGACGTACCTCGAAGCTGCTCGTGCTATGGGCGATGTGCTCGTTGTGGGCTTAAACACCGATGATTCGGTCACACGACTCAAGGGGCCCACACGCCCCGTAAATGCTGAAGCGGATCGTGCATGTGTTCTGGCAGCATTACGCTGTGTTGATCATGTGGTGTTGTTTGCTCAGGACACACCGATTGATGTTATCACAACACTGCAACCGAACGTACTAGTAAAGGGTGGCGACTACACACGCGAGACGATCATTGGTGCAGATCTTGTCGAAGGACGTGGGGGTATGGTGGCGGTTATACCACTCGTGCCAGGCCGCTCGACTACAGCGATTATTGGGCGTGCACGCTCTTAGCATATTGTGCCGCCTGCATATCTAATCGCGGGAGAATGGTCTGAACCAGATTTCACCAATGCTTACAGTTACCGAAAAACGCCCTATGTACTCATAGAGTTTGCTCGATGGCGTCCGAATGCCGGCTTGCATTGCAGCATCCACTGTTGCGCTCTGGCCAAGCGGGAAGTCTACGCCAACGGCACCAAATATCTCCTCAATTGGTTGCCCCTTAAAAGAGTAGTACTGCTTCACATAACCTATACCGCCGCGATAGCCCCATTTATCAAAAAACGTAGGAGCGTATCCCGCTGCTTGCTGCGAGAGACCTATGCTGGCTCGAAACATCGAGCCCATTGTTGCATCGCTGCGCCTGTTTATCGAAACTGTTGAGTAATCGCCCTGTTCGATATCGATACCAATCTGCGTTCGTCCATTGCGGTAGGAAAGTCCGAAACCAACCGTAGACGGTAGGGGGCTTTCACCGCTGGTCTGCTGTTTGAAGAACGTGTATTCGTCTCTGCCACGGAGGCCAAGTGTGTCTGATATCTCCGTGATGTAAGCTGTTTGCGTTTCTGTCCGATCAAACGACAGTTTCGAACCGAATGTATAGTACCCAGCAAGATTGAGTGCTGGGAGAACCTCAGTGCTGAAACCTAGCCGGTATGACGCGCCGGTCATGAGATACTTCGACTGTTGCGTAAACGTTGTTCTCGTTGCAAGAGATGAGGTTACGTTGTCGTCTGTGTAGATCATTTGTCCGAACAACGGTTGGGCACTAGCGCCAAGATGAACACCGCCAATGCGATACGAGGCTCCGAGATAGATCGAAGACATGCCACCAGAACCGGATTGTGAGCTGGACCCAGTTTGAGTGCCTTGCGATCCGTCTATGGTGAATGTTCGGTTTGTGGCATAGGCAATGTTTGAATACGGCAGTATACCGAAGGCAACGCCAAGTCCCATTGACGTGTCGACTGAGAACAAGGCTAACAGTCCGTCAACCTCGCCGCTTGTCTGTGCGGCCGAGCCTTGGCTGGCATTAACGATGTGTTGCTCAAAACGATAGCCTGTTTGGATTCGCGTAAATGGAGATAGTCCTAACAATGATGGATTGATAACATTGATGCCTTGTTGACTTGGCATGGCAATCATGGTTCCTGCCATACCCTCATAACGTGCACCAACAGACCGGACAACATCACCCAACCCAACAGAAGAGTAATTGGAGCCCCCTTGCGAAAGTCCTGTTACTGTGGCGAGCACAACCGTCATGACAACCGTCGTTAGCTTCGTCATGGCGCACCACGCGTTGAACAGTAAATCCGAATACACGGGCGTTGCCCGGCAGGATTCGACGACTTCATGAGATAGATGCGATCCAAGCGCGTATTCGTTTGTGAACCCACATAGATGGGCTGAGCTTTACCTGGCTTGTGTACGTATTCTTCCAGGAAGCGACCCATTCCTAGGGTTCCGGCAGGTAAGGACTGTTGATCGACTCTTCGGAATCGTTGTCCAAAGTTCGAGACAATGATCTTTGACTTATCCGCGGATATACGAGCTGCAAACACCACAGTATCAGTGTTCTCTAGGGGGCTATAGACCACCACTCCCTGGTCTTGGATGTTTGATCCAAACACAGATCGATCTTTATCAATTGGAAGGGACAACTCTGCATCATAGATCACAGCGGAGCTGTCGATTGCGTCGAGATTGAGCATTACCCGCGCAGAGTGCTTACGTCCACCTTGAATGATAGCCTCGTCTGCAGCAGCAACAGGTGATTGAACCATGTTGAATGTTGTAAGTGAGAATCGACGGATAATCGGCAGTGTAGATGAGCCTAGCCGTCGGAAGTTGATCTGCAGAACTACATTGCCATCGAAGCGAGTGATTGATTTCATACCCATCGGATGTAGAGCAATGCCATACATCTTCTCACGTCCGGCCGAGTCTGTTGCCAGCGCAAACATGCGCTTGATGTAGCTTTTATCGATAGCTATTCGTGCAAGAGGGGTGCCAGACTCATTATACGTGTAAATGCCGGGCGTATACGCAGACCTGGGGTCTGATATTGACTCGTCGAGTGATGGCATTACCGACGTGTTGACGTACTGAGCCAAAGGCACAGTCAGAGGCGTGTAGAGATCAGAATTACCACTTGCATCATACACGCTGTCCCATGTTGCCAGTGCACTGAAGTTCTTGTAAAGTTCGAACACACTGAACGATATCCCTGCGTCCAACGTGTCTCCGTACCTATACGGATTTGCATCGCCGTTGATTTGTAGCTGCACGAGAGAAAAGAACAGAGAATCCTGCAGAATTGCGTCGCGTAGTGATTTTCGAACAACAACAACCCTGTCTATAAGGGTGTCCTTACCGTTCAGATTTGTGTCAACCTTTACCACATACGAGTCCCAATCGATTGTGTCCTTTGCAAGCAGTGCAAATTCATCTGTTGGGAAACTCAGCAGCACGCGCGCTTCTGTGTTGGCAGTAGAACCAAGCAAAATGGGGCCCGCCAGGCTGCTTCGCAGCGGCAGAAGGATTCGCTCGGTCAATGTCGAATCACCGGAGAACATCGGCAATGAGTCTGATGTTACCCGTGTAAGTGAGGCGGCAAGCAACGAGTCGGTTGGTTCGATGACCTCCGAACCGATTATCGACGGGGCATCATTGCATGCTGTAACGATCAGCAAGCACATGATGCTCAAGCACGCGGCAAGCCGGTGCAAGCACAGGCAATGGGGCACGGTTACTTCGTTTCCTTCACAAGAGTACGATAAAACTCATCGTAAGCTCGAGCAGACGCAGCCCATCCAACGGGCGAGGTCATGGCATTGCCAACGATTGTATCCCAAGATTCTTGTGAGGCATGGGCCTCTGCTGCACGTTTTAGCGTCTTTGTTATATCAGCAGTATCAGCCTTCTTCATGAGAAACGCGTTACCCTTGGCTGTATCGGCTGCATCTATCAGGCCTTCTGCAATGCCCCCTACAGCTTTTACAACAGGAATTGTGCCGTAGGCCATTGCAATGCGCTGGAACTGACCACACGACTCACTGCGCGACGGCTTCACGAGCACAGCCGAACCGGCCATGAGGTGGTGCAGATACTCCTCATCCATGATGCGGAAATGCACATCTTTTGGAAACTTCTTAGCCAAGGCCTCGGCCTGTTTTTTGAGCGGTGTAACCAGTTCGCCTGCGATAACGACCTGCGCACCCAACTTTACGATGTCTGGCACTGCCGCAATGAAAGCGTCGGCACCCCGATCTTCTCGAAGGGGGCCGGCATAGCTAACCACCATTTTTTTGCCATCGACACGTAAACCGCTGAGTTTCTGCAGAGCCTCGCGAGCGGATTCCTTGTTTGATGGGTCCTTGGCATCAAACTTTGGCTTGACAAACACATCAGTCTTTGGATTCCAATGCAGAAGATCAATTCCGTGGTTAATGCCTACAAGGGGCTTTTTATGTAACAACGGCACCCAATTGTCTTTGAACTCCTTCATTGCCATCAGTTCGACTGCGTATCCGGGCGAAGTAGTCGTAACACGGTCTGCATATGCCATGCCGATTCGCAAAAAGTTCATCTTGTTCTTATAGCGTCCAAACTCAAGTGCTTCTTCGGGTAAGCCTGTCTTTTTGAGTGACTTGACAGGGAAAACACCTTGTTGCTCAAAGTCTGTGATCGTCATCACAATCTTTGTTTTCTTGAATTCGTTTGGATAGCGTGTACGCAAATATGCTGGTATCAGAGCAGCCTGCCAGCCGATGCAATGGATGATTTCTGGGAACCAGCCAAGCAGTAGGCATGTCTCAAGTACTGTTCGGCTGTAGAAAATGAAACGTTCGTCGTTATTGGCAAACTCATTACCGGTAGTTATGTCGTGCTCAATACCCTTGTTCACATCGAGGTAGTCGGTATTTGTCGTGATATACGACTGAACTTTTACGCGTGGATTATTGATCGAGCTTGACTTAACTGTGGCCAAATGGGGCTCATCGCCAACGGGGATAGGAATATCACGCAAGCGGTTGATCTCGTGGATCCTATTCTTCCGCTCAGATATGTACCCATACTTCGGCATCATCGCGCGAATGTCGTGTCCAACTTCGCGAACACCCAGCGAATGTGCGTAGCACACATCGGCGTGTTCTGAGGTCTTAACGAACGGGTAAATCTCGCTCGTGATGAACAAGATGCTTAGAGGTTTAGCCATAATACTTAGACGTTCCCTGTGTACAAATCGTTATACGTATCCGCAGTTACCAAAAATACGGCTTTTACGGGCATGTTCTGCGTTATCCACATGAACTCGGTCAACTTTTTTCGCCAATCACACAACTTTTTCTCATCACCCGCTTGTTAGATCCAATTTAACCCTTATGTTTGTGGCCCCTCCGCGCGGGTCGACTGCGCTGCCAGGGGCTGAAAGCCGGACTTCGGTTTGGACTTACAGGTGTTCTTTGACAACAGGAAGCAAGAAGAAACATGCAAACGAGAGGGTAGGTTTTTTAAGAGATCTACTCCGTCAATCGAAAAGTAAACGACGCAATCGGTAATGAAACAGCATCAAAAGCTTCTA
>Ga0194134_10000221_pt1:0-17500 | contig 86973 bp, 80 predicted proteins | sample TA2KigOff0mmetaG_FD_148602 | JGI IMG/M metagenome (GOLD analysis project Ga0194134, IMG submission 148602) | Freshwater microbial communities from Lake Tanganyika, Tanzania - TA2015056 Kigoma Offshore 0m | ecosystem: Environmental > Aquatic > Freshwater > Lake | place: Tanzania: Lake...
ACCGACCGGCCTGCCATCCCGTGACGGGTTGGTCGACGCCGATGACAGCAGCCACCTCTTCCGCAGGGTTCGTCTGCACGAGACGACGTCGGTCAGTATCGATGACCAGGGCATCACCCTTCCCCGTACGATCCAGCGTGACGTGTCCGAAGACCGTGAGCCGCAGGCCACCGAGCGGACGGCTGCCCGCATGGATCAGGCGGACACGACGCACCACGCCGGGCATTCGGCGATGGGCCACGTCCGAGATTTCGAGCGCGAGCGGCAACTCAGGGTGCTGCAGTCGCGTCTCGACGATGCCGGTGTCGGACAAAACGCGCTGATCAACCAGCTTCCAAGTTTCAGCCCAGCGATGCCGCGTCCCGTCGTGCAAGCCCACAGTCAGCAGGCGCAGGCGATTCTCCGCAAGGTTGGGCGCGTGCCAGGCGATGAGCCCGCCAAGCGACGACAGCCTGCCGAAATCCCGGGAAACGACGGCCATGACATCCCCGTTGGCGACTTGGGAAAAGTTGGGACAATCGCCGAACATGGCCGACGACGGCCCGGACAGGTCGAGACCTGCACCGCGTATGGCATCCTGCCCTGCTTCACCCGGCGCTAGGGCTGGCAAGCGACCACACGCCACCAAGGACATTAGGACCAGAAGGCGGGCAGCAAAAGAGAACATGACGCTACTTTAACAGAAACAAAATAACTTGTCATCACCCACCCCACTCAGGAGCGGGGCAGATGATGACAACGCTCAGGCCATCGCCTAGTTCAGGACGCGCGACTGATAGAGCCCGTGATAGTTAAAGAAGTAGGCATACTCACCCTTCACATAGAAGCGGTCGGCGTGGTTGTAGGCGTTCGGTGCCGTACTGCCGGACATGTTCTCCCAGCCGCCCAGATCGCCCTGGCCACTGACCGTCGCCCGGCACCACACGCCGTTGTGGTTGGTACCGATGACGTAGACATAGTTCCCGACGAGGGCCGCCGATGCACCGTTGTAGTTGCCGTTCGGCATGCCCCGGTAGTAGGCGAAGTTGCCGACGGTGCCGTCATTGCCGATGGGTGCGCGGGAACATCCCGACGGGTCTCCCTCTCCGCCGAAGCGATACAGGTAGCTGCCCACGCGGATGATGTCGGCATAGCGGTAGTTGCCCCAGTTGTCCCTCTGGTTGACCCAGCCGCTCAGCGATCCGTCATTCTCGACCGTCGCATACCGCTTGGCGGTCCAAGCTGACGACATGTCGTAGACATAGACCCGGCCATCGACCTGAACCGCCAGATTGTAACCTGACGTGGGCATGCGTTGGTAGTAGCTGAACTGGCCCAGATTGTCGTTGGAGCGGTCATAGGCCGCACGGTAGACGGTGGCATAGTCGGTGCCATCATTGAACCAATACATCCAATTACCGAGCAGGATGCCGCCCTTGAAGTAGTGGGCATACGGCATGTTGTTCAGGCTGGGCCACGAATCGACGCCCGCCACCTCGCCACTGTCGCTGAAACGGACCCGGTAGTGGTTGTAGCCGGAACTGTAGCCGCGCAGGAACAAGGCGTTCTCACCCATGAAGCCCGTGTAGTAGGCATTGTAATTCTGGTAGGTCCCGTTGACCAAGCTCCAACCGCTAAGGTTACCGGCCTTGGGGGCAAATTCGGGACCGTTCAGCGTGACGCCGTCGAATTTGACGGTGATGGCGCCACGCGTCACCCCGAAAGGAACGACAACGCGAATTTCCGTATCGCTCCATGAGACCAGCCGACCGTTCGTGCCGTTGAAAGCCACTGCAGACGAGTTGTTGCGCACAGGCGGGAAGACTCCCTTGACCATGACGGTCTGCCCCGCCATGCCGGTCTCGGGAGCCGAGTTGATGCGGTAGGGAATCTCGAACCAGAAGGGATTGCTCGTGACGCCATTGACGCGCACGGCCACATTGCAAGACAGCTGCCCACTGGGAACCTTGACAACCAAGCTGTTGGCACTGGCTTGCAGCGGCGTCACTTTGATGAGTCCGAAGTAGACCTCGTTCGCCGATGCCGTCGTGGCAAAGCCGCGTCCGGTCAGCGTCAGCGTATGACCCGGCAGGCCGACGGGCGGCTGGATACTGTTGAGTTGGATCGGCGCCGGGCCATCTACAAAAACGGGCAAGGCAGCCGAGAGTCCCAGCGCCGAACGAACCTGCAGTTGGAACGTTCCTCGGATGTCGCTGGGGACGATGGCATGCAGAAGGCCGGGCACGACGGTAGCCACGCTGGCCGTGGCGGAACCAAACAGCACGATGTTGGTCGCGGGCGTAGGACCGAAGCCACGGCCGCGGATAGCAACCAGATCACCGGGCGTCAGCCGCGTCGCGCTGAGACTGAGCAGCATGATGCGCGAGGCATCCACGATGGCGATGGGGTCCTTGTCTGCCGCAAGGGCTTGGCGAACAAGCTGGGCCGTAAGCAAGATTTCGGAGTCAGGGTGGTTGGCGAGAGCGGGATTGGCATTCAGGACCGTGCCACCCGAGGTCTGCATCACCTTGGAGAGCGCATCGGCACGCGCGAGATCAGCGGGATACAGAAGGACGATCTGGGTGACGGCGGTCGTCAGGCCGTCGAGGATCAAGTTCGCCCCCGAGACGGAGGCCCAGCCGGAACCCGAGTAGCGGACCAACGTCCGAAGACGCGAGATTTCGCCACCTGGCTGACCCTGGCGGTAGCCCTTGACGCCCTCAAGGATGTAGACCGTGCTGGTCGAAAGCCCGACGGGCACGGGCAGCGTAAAGGTACCGTCAGCCTTCAGGCCGGTCGCGGAAAGCGTGTAGTTCGAATCGGGGTCAACCAAGGCGATGGTGGCTCCGCGCAGGGCATCCGAGGTGTTCTGACCCTGGCGGTCGGGCCAGACCATCCGACCCTCGAGCGCCGGCAGGACTGCTTCGGCATTCGCCGATGTCTCTGCACGACCCAGGGAAACCGGCGGCGCCGTACCGTCCTGACGACACCCACCCAAGGCCGACGCCATCGCGACCAACAGCGCCAACGGCCTGAAGAACTTCACGTTCACGCTCCTGTCAGTCGATGATCTGGTTCTGAGCCAGACCGTAGCGGCTGAGGTAGTAGACATAGTCGCCCTTCACCCAAGACCTGTCGGAGTGGTATTCGGTGTTGGGCATCCCACCGGCTTGCCGGACCCAGCCACCGAGATTGCCATTCCCGTCGATTTCAGACCGGTACCAACTGTTCGCCTGGGACGCCATGGCGTACAGATACTTGCCCACGACGACCGCGGAGGCCCCGTAGAAGTTGTCGGGAAGGGAGCCATAGCTCGAGAAACCGCCCACGGCGCCCCCATTGCCGACCGGTGCCCGCGCGACGCTGCTCGAGTAGTTCTGCCCGCCAATGCGATACATCCAGTTGCCCACCCGCACCAAGGTTCCGTGACGGTAGTCTCCGGCACCCAGATTGACGCCAGACCACCCCCCGTACGTGCCGTCATTGTTGATGGTGGCCCACAGGTCGTTGCCGTAGATTGAGTCGAAGAGATAGATCCGACCATCGACGGCCTCAGCCTGGGTCCAATAGTAGGTAGGCGGTGTCTGGAACTGGCTGAAATTGCCGATGACGCCATTGGATACGGGCGCTCTGTATGCGTAATTGGGATAACTAGATTGACTTGAGTTGAAGAAGTAAGCCCAACTGCCGATGACCACCCCCCCCTTCATATAGTGGTTGCCCGGTAGACCGAGACTGCCTACGTCCGTGACGCCGGCCACTCCTCCGTTCGCATCATAAGCGACGCGTTGAACATTTCCGCTCCAAGTCGGCTTGAGGTACGCAGCCTCATCCAACTGCCAGCTGGTGTGATACGAGCTGAGGTCACGAGAAGTTCCGGGCACCATGGTCCAAGCGCCAAGATTGCCCTGTTTCAACTTGAAGGAGGGTCCGTCGATGACCACGGCGCCCGAAGTAATCTTGATAGGGCCCTCGGTGAAACCATTAGGCACAGACACTGTGATCAGTCCTTTGGCCCACGAAATGAGGGAACCGTTGGTTCCATTGAAGGAAACAGTGCCCCGTGCTGACGGAAATGCACCCCGGATGGATATGACGGTTTTCGGCATGCCCGAGGTTGGGCAGGCATCGATCCTGTAGGGCACCTGAAAATAAAGAGGATTGCTGGTTCCCAGCGGGGACTTGACCAACAGCTGCCCCGTGGCAGCACCATCCGGCACCTTGACAATCAAGAGATTCGGACTGGCCGTGATGGGGACGACCTTGATCAATCCGAAGTAAACCTCATTGAGCGCCTTGTTCTCGTCGAATCCGGACCCAACGATATTAATGATGGTGTCCGGAAGACCGGCAGCCGGGAGTGCGGCGGAAACCACAACGAGGGGATCGTTGTCGACCGTGAACTGGATGGAGTTGGACAGGCCCAGGCGTGTCCTGACAGTCAGGGATACGATGCCCGTAGCTGCAGGAACATCAACCACGATGCGACTGCTGCGCGCAGAGCGCACGGTGGCTCCGACGCTGCCGAAGGCAACGGTCAGATCACTGGGGAAAGGGCTGAACCCTTCACCCTCGATGATCAGTTGTTCCGCCGGCCTGCCCTTGGGGCGCGAGACGCCGGAAATGACGGGCCGCAAGGACCGGATGTTGGCCACGGGATCCAGATCGGCCCCGAGCAGGTTGCGAATCGTCAGGACCAGATTGAGCAGGTCTGCATCGGACACGCCCTCGTAGACGATGCTGCCTTCGAACATGCTGCCTTCGCTGGTGACCAGCACCTTGCCCATGGTGCGGACCCACGGCACGGCATCGGGGTTTTGCTGGCTGGCCAGCGCCACGGCCGTGGTGAAGGGATCGATCCGGATGCCCGAACCCGAGATCGAGGTCCAACGTCCCGAAACGATGCGCAACATCGTCCGCACGCGAAGGTTGGTCTGAACCCCCCCGATGGCACCCACGGCCTTTGACGCCTCGAGGACATAGACGTTGCCCGCAACCAGGCCCACCGGAGGCACCAGATCGAAAGACCCGTCGGCACGTGTCACCGTCGCCGAAAGCGTTCGGTTCGTCTCCGGGTCAATCATGACCAAGGTGGCGGCCCGGATGATTTCACTGGGCAAGGCTGCAACCGCACGCGCAGACGGACCCGCCGACAACGCCTCAAGGTCCACGGACCCGGTGATGCTCGGCAGGGCTTCGCCGACGGCTGCAAGGACCGTCGCCGGGCCCGGGGCACCTGCGCTGCCCGCCACCGGCCCGCCACCCGCACAACCCACGAGCAGGCTGAGCAGCGCGGCCACGACCGGACGACCGAAAGACTTCGCGCGCAAGGGATGACCTCCCGGGGGACACAACACGACGGCCACGGACGAAGCCGACCAAGGCCTTCGTACCCGCCAAAGGGCACAGTCATGCGGCCACCACGGAAAATCGCGGAGACGTTCGTTCCGGCCACCACCAATTTCAGCGGCCGCCTGCAGGAACCCAATCCAAGCGGGTATACAAGCGCCATGACGAGCCCGCCTTCCAACAGAAGCAAGAACCTTGCTCGAACAGCCCTGTTGGTCGCTGCGCTGACGCCGTGGGGCTGCGCAACACCCGAGACCGCCCCCGCCCGGGGCGGATTCATTCGTGGCCGGGTGATCTTCGACGACGGCCCTCCCGCTCGTCACACGCAGGCGACGATGACCGAGGTCGCGGTCGCCGCCACCGTATCCCTCATCGATACGGACACGAACGAAACCAAGGCGACGACCCTCACCACCTCCGGTGGCGCCTTTCTGTTGGCGTGGGACAAGAGCTTTGTCCCGGGCAGCACCCCCTACTATCTCGAAGCGGTCAAGGGCCTAAACAACAATGCGGTGGGCCACGATGCCATCCGGGTCCGAACCATGGTGGTGCTGAGTGGCAACACCTTGGCCGACTCGCTGACGGGCCCCACGGGGGCGGACGTCAGCAGGCTGACGACGACGATTGCCATCCTGGCGGACCTGCTGCAACTGAGTGGCAATGCGAGATTGGGCCTGATGAGCCAGGTCGTGACGCTGCCGAACGGGTCCCTTGGCGCGCCTGGCATCAGCGCTGGCGTCATGTCCCAGTCCGACATCAATACGGCCCTCGGGCTCGTGACGACCATCATCGAAAACAATATCGATCCTATCGCGTCCCTCGATTACGACAATGGACCGGTCCTCCGGGCCTCGGCCGGCTTGAAGCCGCCATCCGTGGCAAGTCTCGACCCCAGTCCTGCCACGGCGGGCAGTCGCATCGTCATCAATGGCGCGGATTTCGGCAGCAGTTCCGGCCGGGTCACCGTCGCCCTGAACGGTGTGACCCTGCCCATCCAAAGCTTTGCCAGCAACCGCATCGAGGTCGTGCTGCCCTCGAATGCCGCCTCAGGCCTGCTCAGCGTCACAAACTTACTCGGCAAGGCCGTGGTCAATTGCGACGTCGTCCCCAAGGTTTCGGGCTCGCTGCCCGGCACGTCCTTCTGAATCCCCGTCACCCAGCGAGGTCAATCCGGATGCCCTGGACCACTCCACTCAGGCGGACACGCCTGAGCGCCGTGCTTGCTGCCACCCTTGGAGGCCTTGTCGCTTGCGCCGGCACCGCCACTGTTGCTCCCCTCACCACGGGGACCACGACGCGCAAGGTCGCACCCACGCCAGCCCGTGCGACGACCACGCCGACCAACGCCCCCAACCAGGCCGCGGGCAAGGTCGAAACGGAAGTCACGCCCACGCCCGCGCCCACCAATCCAGGAGGCGGCACCAACACGGGCGGCGGGACCAACACGGGGGGTGGCACCAACACCGGCGGCACCGGAGGCGGCACGGTACCCGAACCGACCGTCACCGAAGCTCCCACACCGACACCCGAACCCTTGCCCACGGCACCGCCGCTGAAGTATGTGGCGCTCACGGTTCGCAACGTGACGCCCATCAAGTTGACGGTGCCCCCCACGTCCGGGACGCCCGCCCCCGGCATCAAGTCTTTCGAAGCCCTTGATTTCGAATGGCTGACGAACCGCGGTTCGATGGTGGTCAACGCCAAGTTCTCGGTGGAACCGGCCAACATCGCCGTGGTCAGTACCTCTGGCACCGTCACGGCCAAGTCCGAGGGAACGGGCAACGTCAAGATTATTGCACCGGACGAGTCGACCTTCTCCTTGGTCCCCATCGCCATCGAAGCTGTCGGATCGCTGAACATGGAGGTGGAGTGATGTCCCGCACCCACTGGCATTCTTTCCTGCTGGGCGGAGTCCTCGCCGTGTCGGCGTGCGCCGTGGTGCAACCGCCCGTCGCGGACAGGCCCGCTGCCGACAGGGTACCCGCCGTTGGCGATGGCCTCGACCTGGCCGTAACCCCTGCCGTCGCCACAACTGCGCAACCCGCCGGCACGGCTGCACTGATGTTTCGAATCAAGTGGCCAGCACGGCAAGTTGCCGCCATCCCCGCCACGACCGCAGCCATCCGTTTCCGCGTGCAGGCCCGTGATGGCTTCGACAAGGAAGTGGAAGCACAGTTCGGCACGAGCGCGCAGATGGACCGGATACCTGCCGGCACCGTGACGGTCACGGCGACCGCCCTGCGCAACGATGGCCTCGTTCTCGCCACGGTGGCCAAGAATGTCTCGCTCGAGTCCGGAACCGTCGGTTCCGTAAGCTTGGTCTTTCCGGTTGCGGCCTCGCCGACCCCCAAGCCCCTCGACCCACCATCAGTCGCCAGTGTCAGCTATTTGGCAGCGGCCCAAGGCCAGCAAATCGAGGTCAAGGGTACCGGTTTCCCGACCGACGACACCGTCACGTTCACGGTCTTCGTGGGCGGCATCGAGATTGCGTCGAGCAAGATTCTCAAGTTCACCAACAACGGCTTCTTCTTCGAGATGCCCAATGAGGCGACGCGCGACAAGATCATCGTTCGCGTGGGCGAACGCCAGGCCCAGTCCTTGACAGACCTGGCCAAGCTGACCCGAATCGAGATCGCGACTGGGCCCATCGAAGTCAAGCAAGGGACATCGGACATCGTCATCCCGCTCCTCGGATACGACGCGGAGAATCGGTCCTACACGAGCTTCCCGTCCCTCTGGGAGACGGCATCCGGTGCTGGCGGATCGGGCACCGACCACAACAATCACGGCATCAGCCACGGCCCACCGCCGCTCAATGTCGTAAACGGCAATATCCAGAGCGCCTCGACACCGGGCGACTTCCACGTCATGGCCAGGGCAGGAACTTTGTTTGCCACGCAAAGCGTCAAGGTCGTGCCCTGACTTGGGTATGGAACCCAACAGCAGCAAGCAGGAATCGGAGGGCGTCATGGACCGTTCGGGACTCAAGATCGGAGCTTGGTTGAGTGCGACCCTGATTGGGGTTGTGGCCGGCTGTTCGACAAAGGCACCGCAGGCGCTTCAGACTCAGGCCGGTGCCGCATCGACGGTTCGCCTGGCGCCGGGTGACGTCGGCGACCCCGCCGCACACCACGACTTCGTCGTCAAAACCAACGGCGTCGACAACGTCTTCACGTGGATTCCCCGGTTCGAAGCCTACCAGTTGATTCGGCCGAGCCAGGCCGGCTACAAGGAGCGCCCCGTGGGGACGTGGGTGGGCACGCAGCCCCAGGGCATCGCGGGTGTCGACTGGGCACGCCAGGACTTCGGAGGCTTCTATGTCGCCAAGTATGAGGCGAGCCGGACGGGCGAGGCCCAACCGGCTGCGGCTGTCGCCCGGGGTGCACAACCGTGGGCCACGACGTGGCTCGAGGCCAATGCCGTCTCCAAAGCCATGGTGCCAGGTGTCAGCCACTTGATGCGCGGCGACGAGTGGACGGCGCTGGCCGTCTGGTCCGAGTTGCACGGCGTGGACGTCCGTGGCAACACGCTCGCGGGTATCGATGCAGACAAGCCGTCCATCGCTTGGGAGCAGAACGTGGCAGGAGAAGCCGCCCTGACGGGCACGGCGAAGGACACGTCCTGGGTCAACGGTGTCAACCTGACGAGTCACACCGGACGTGCCGATGGAGTCCTCGATCTTGTCGGCAACCTGCAAGAGTGGGACGGGGCTTTGTCGATGGTGGGTTACGAGTTGAGCATCGACAACCAACCCCTGGATGTCGGCGCGACCGTGCCAGGCTACGTGGCTTCGCTGCACACCGATCCCCTGCTGCGCCAGTTTGGCGTCGCAGGCCGCACACAGCAGACTGCGGTGTCGTTCTTTCGTTCCGACTACTTCCACGGTGGCGGTCTCGCGCAGGGTCACGACAGCACGGGCACCCACGCCACCACGCCGGCGGACGGACCTGTCCTGACCTATCGCGGAGGCCGCGGAGGCAGCTTCGATCGCGGTCACCACGACGAACCGGCACAAGCCGGCATGTGGCTGCTGTGCGTCAACCGGACCGAGGACTTCAAGTCCAACTGGATGGGCTTCCGTCCCGCCCTGCGTTACTGATCATCAGGCCCCATCCTTGACCGAAGCAGAGGGAGAGAGCCCCATGAGTCATCGTGCCCGTATCTTGACTGTCGTCGGCGTTCTGGGCGCCGTCGCGGGTTGTGCCGGCCAAGGAGCCTTGACGGGTCCGGTCCAAGCCCCCGGCCTGAAGGTGGACCTCGGTACGCCCCGCCTCGCGCCTGACGACAAGGGGAACCCGAGTGTCACCCATGACTACACGCTCACGACTCCCCGGGGGGATCAAGCGTTTGTGTGGATTCCTCGATTCGCGGCCTACCAGCTGCTGCGCGCCGGTGACGGCAAGCCGCGGGGCGCCTGGGTCAAGGAACCACCGGCGGGATTCTCCGCCGCCGAGGTCTCGGCCGCGGTCTTCGGAGGCTTCTATGCCGCCAAGTACGAAGCCTCCAAGGGAGACGACGGCAAGTCGCTGACAGTCGCCAAGGGAACCTTGCCTTGGACGGACGTCTCGTTCGCCGAGGCCAAGCAGGTCTCCGAGGCACTCGCGCCCGGGAGCAGCTTCCTCATCGGGGCGGACGAATGGACGGCACTTGCTGTCTGGACCGAGGTCAACGGCGTCGACCTGCGGGGCAACACCTTGTTCGGCGTCGACGGCGAACGCGCGAGCGTGACCTTCACGGCCCCGGATGGCAAGGCCAACCTGTCCGGGTCCGGCACCTCGCCGGATTGGCAAGGCGACATCAACCTGACGAGCCACACCGGACGTACCGACGGCGTCTTCGACCTGGTGGGCGGTGTCCGCGAATGGAATTCGAACCTCTACCTGGCCGGAAACCAATACATCGTCCAGGGAGAGGCAAGCGGCATGGGGGGCACGGCACCCGGATACGTGGCATCTCTGTCGACGGACCCGGTCCTGCGGTTGTACGGCGTCGTCGGCGCGACCACGAACCTGCCCAGCGAGAGCTGGTTCCGTGGCGACGCCTACCACGCCCTGGGCCAGAGCGCCCCGGGCAAGTCGGACTACACCCACGAGGGGGCGGGCAACGTCGCGGAATCCGCGAATTTCTACACCAACCGTGGCGGGTCCTACGATCGCGGCCACTTCAATGAAGTACCGCAGGCCGGCATGTGGCTGCTCTGCATCAACCGCAACGACAGCTACAAGGCGGCCGACCAGGGCTTCCGTCCATCCTTGCGCTTCTAGCGTCGGAACAGCGACGAGGCGCCCCCGGGAAGGGGGGCGCCTCGTCGCCTTCTCCCCCGCTTGTAGCGTTTTTGTAAGCCGGGCCGGATAGTCTGCCTGCTGGTGGTACATGACGGCCATGGGGGAAGATGCGATGCGCAAGCCCTTGGCGAAACTGGGCCAAGCGTGGCTTCTGGGCCTCGTCGTGGCCTGTGCCCGCATCGGGGCGGCACCGGTCGCTCCCGCTCCTGTGCCGGTTACGGCGGGCGTCCAGAGCCTGAGCGGCCGCGTCGACCTCGACGCCTTTCGGGCCGGTCGGACGACACAAGCTTCCATTGGTTCAGAGATCGCCATCCGGGCCACGGTCTCCTTGATCGAGGCCACGACCGGCTTCACGGTAGCCACGACCCTGACGGAGACCAACGGCGCCTTTGTCCTGCAGTTTGCCGGCGGATTCACGCCCAAGGCCGACACCATCTACTACCTGGACGCCATCAAGGGCCTAAAGACCGGAACGGACTTGCCCAACCGGGTCGGGGCGGACATCGTCCGGGTCCGCACACTGGCGCGCTACGTGGGCCCCTACTGGCAATCCATCAGCCAGAACGATGCCTTGATCCTGAATCGCACGACGACGGCACTCACCCTGCTGCTGAGCCTGCGCAGCCAGATGGCGGAATCGGCGAGTCGTCGCCTCGATCCCGAGCTGATGATCAACGCGTTGTCGCCGGAACCCGGTCCCGCAGGCAGTCCCGACCCGTTCTACAACCGCTACGGGGAGGCCCTTCTGCCAGATGCCCTGGTGGCCGACACCTTCGCCCGGGTCTCGGCCACGCTGGCGCAAGACCGGGATCCTTTCATGTTCATCCAGCTGGACCCCGCCGACCCGCTCGGCAATACCCTCTACACGCCATCGGTGGCGTTCACGGTAGGCGCCCTGCAACCCGACACCCAGTTCGTGGATCGGGAGATCGCCATCGTCGGGTCGGGATTTGCAGAGAATCCCGGGGACAACCTCGTGACCTTCCGCGGACTGTCCGGCGTTTCGGTACCTGCGACCGTGACGTCCGTCTCGAGCGATCGCTCCCGGCTGACGGTGGTGGTCCCCGGCGCCGCCGTCAGTGGCGAGGTCACCGTCACACAGGGCAACCGGACCTTGGTGACACCGCCGTTCTACCTCGCGCTGTCCTCGGGTCACGAGGCCGTCGACAATCTGGGCAACCTGTTCGTGGCCAACGAGACCTTCGGAACGGTCGTGGTGGTCGATCCCCAGGGCCGGATCAAGCCCTTCGCCAAGGGCCTCGATGCGCCGCGTGCCCTGTGCCTGCGCAACGGCCGGCTCTATGTCACATGCGCCGGTGCACGGAAGGGTGTGGTGAGCCTCGATGCCTATAACCCGGGCGCGGGCATCAGCAACTTCGGCACGGCAGGCAGCGTGCCCGACCCGCGCGGCATTGCCTTCGATCCCGATGGCCGGGCCTGGGTGACGGATGGGGCCTCCGGCAAGCTTTTCCGGATCGACACTGCGCTAGCCCAACCTCTGGCCATCCCGCTCTCGGGTTCGGCTCTGAGCCAGCCGAGGGGTGCGACGTTCGGCGCGGATCGTGCCCTCTACGTCGCCAACATGGGCGGCAACAACGTGGTCCGATTCGAGATCCTGAATGGGGGTGCCGCTGCCACAGGCACGCCGTTCATGGAGGGCATGACTGCCCCCTGGGGCATTGCCTTCGACACCCTGGGCAACCTTTACGTGGCCAACAACAAGGGCAACTCCGTCTACCGCAGGGACGGCAACGGCAAGGTCTCGCCCTTTGCGGACATGCCCAGTCCGGGTGGCCTCGTGACGGACCGCGCGGGCTATGTCTACGCCATCGACAACACGTCCAACAACGTCTATCGGATCACGCCGCTGGGAGACTCCTCCATCTACGCGAGCGGCTTCAGTTCGCCAACAGGGATCCACAAGGTCGGCAACGACCTCTTCGTGCTCAGCGAGACCAACAATGCCCTCGTCAAGGTCGACGTGACGACAGGCGAGTTGTCTACCGTAGCCCGGGGCTTCAACAAGCCCTTCGGCCTGACCTATGACGGGCAAGGGGGACGCGATCGGTTCTACGTCACCAACATGGGCAACGGGACGCTGAGCAAGGTCGAGCGCAGTTCAGGGGCGGCCACGGCGGTGCTCAAGGGCATCGGCGGCATGTCGGGCATCAGCTATGCGCAGGGCCGTCTTTATGGTCGCTCGAGTCGCTGGATCATCAGCTATGACGTCAACAACTGGGCTGCCCCCATCGAGCAGCAGGAATCCGTCTTCATCCGCAACATGGGCATCGCGCGGGACAAGGGCCTCAACTCCGACAACAAGGATGCCTTCATCATCGTCACGAACGACCGCCGCATCCTGAAGCTTTCGGGAGACCAGGCGACGGTGGGCAACTCGACTGCCGCAAACAAGGTGGTCGTGCTGTGCGACAGCAATCGCGATCCCAACCTCACGGGCCCTCGTGACGTTGCCGTGGATAGCAGCGGCATCATCTGGGTCTGCAACCCGGCGGCCGGAACCGTGACCTCCTACAACCCGAATGGCAGTCCGCGTCCGACCGTCGTCACGGGCCTTGCCAACCCGTTGGGCATCGTTTACGACCCGACCACCAACCGGGTCTGGGTGACAGAAAACGGCGCGGCCCGCGTCACGTCGATCAACCCGTCCACAGCCGTCAAGGACAGCAGCGTGGCGACGGGTGGCGACGCGCCCCGAAACCTCGACATCAAGGACGGGACGATGTTCCTGGCCATGGATCAGGGCATCGGGCGCATTCCGGCCTTCGCGTCAGGGGGTTCCTACAGCCGAATCTACAACGGCCTTGGCGGCTACAACGACATCGCCGTCGACACGGACGGTGGCCTTCTGGTTCTCAACGGTGCCGGCCGCAAGCTGGACCCGACCTACACCTTCGATGTCGCCTGGTACAGCAACTATCACGGTCCGAGCTTCATGTGGCGCGGCGACGGCACCGTCTGGATCACGGACCCGATCCGCCTGGCGCGTGGCAGCGACGGCAACTGGGTCTACCGCTTCATCGGCGTCACGGACTGGCAGTCGGGGCCCCAACTGGCCGGCGTCGACAGCAACGGCAACCTCTACGGCAACGCGACCAGCCTGTGCGCCAATGACGTCACCGGCCGCTGGAGCGGTTCGGGGATTGCCCGTCAAGAATGGCACTATTCCGCGGCAGCAGGCAACTGCTGGAGTCCCGGCGTGGGTGCCTTTGCCGCCGATGCGCAGGGTCGGTTCTACATCCTGAGCCACTACGGCATGCGACTGGTCCGGGTAGGCGCGGATGGCGCAGGCGAGAACTTCCCCGGAGTCGACAACAGCTACCGTACGTGGGGCATGTGGTCCGAGCCCGACGGGTCCGCGCTGTACCAATCGGTCTACAGCCACCATCGCGTCGAACGCTACGTCCCTGCGACCCGAACGCGGGAAATCATGCCCTTCGGCCTCAGCGCGGCGGAGATGTAGCCCATGCGCTTCAGAATCCTGATGACGTCACTCCTGGTCCTCGCGATGAGCGGTTGTTCGTTGGCACCCGTTCGGCAATCGGAGGGGGCCGGGACATCGGGCGGCGCGGCATCCGCCCCCTTTGGCGGACGACCCTCGGAGGTCGGCACCACCGCTGCCGTCTCCGGGACGCTCGCTCCATCCCGCAGCTATCACGTGCAGCTCAGCAACCTGCTGGACGACTTCGCGAGGGGGGCCACCGTCTCGCTCATCGAGACGGCCACGGGCCAGACGGTCGGCACGTCCCTCGCGGATGCGAGCGGCTCTTTCGTCATCTCGTTCGGCAGTGCCTTCACCCCCAAGCCGGAGGGCGACGGCCTTTACTCCGTGCCCTACATCATGGAAGCCATCAAGGGCATCAAGGGCCCGAATGCCCAGACCAACCAGGCAGGGGGAGACCTTCTCCGGTTGCGCACCATCGTCTGGTACGACTTCACGGCCAAGGGCTGGACGAGTCTGACATCGGCCACGCCCGGGCCCATCACCATCAGCCTGTCGACGACGACCATCGCCTTCTTCATCAGCCAGAAGACACTGGATGGCGAACCCATAAGCGCCCGCATCTACATGGGTGCGGTCGACCCGCAACTGGCCGGGCAGGCCCCGGCCGACTACCGCGAAGTCCTGTCCCTGCCGACGAGCATCTACCAATCGCTCTACACCCAGGTCGTCAACGCGGTCATCGCAGACCAGGATCCGATTCATTCCCTGGTCCTGGGCAACAATGGCCTCGTCGCCAACACGCAGACCAATTTCGAGGTCAACCGGGTCATCAGTCCCGTCTCCGGGACCATCGGCACGCGCGTCACCCTGACGGGTCGCAACCTCGAACCCGCTGCGGTCGAGGTGACCTTCGCCGGCGGCGTGACGGCCCCGGTCGCGCCGGGCAGCACACCTGCCAGTCTGCTTGTCGACGTACCGCCGGGTGCCCGTTCCGGCCTCATCCAGGTGCGGATTCGCGGCATCACGGCCTACACCAACACTTTTGCCGTCACGACGCGGGATGGCCGCAGCTCGGTTTTCACGGGCGGCAACGGCACATCCGTCGTGTGGACGGCGTCAGCCGATCAAGGCACGCTGATGAGCGTCGACGGCGACGGCGTGGTCCGAATCGTGAACCGCAGCCTGACGAGCCCCCGTGCCCTGCTGGTCAATCCGGAAGGACGGACGGCAAGTCCCTACTTCATCTACGTCGCGGACGCCGGGACGGGACGCATCGTCCAGATCCGGGACGATGGCACGCTGGTCAACGCCTCGTGGCTCTCGATGACGGATCCCCAGGCGCTCGCACTGGGACCGGATGGCGACTTGTATGTCGCCGAAGGCTCGGGTAACCGGGTAACGAGGAGCAAGGTCACGTGGGCCACTTCGTCGGGAACCAGCACGGTCAGCCAGGCCGGGATCGCCACATACGGCGGCCTGTCCGGCCCCCGTGCCCTGGCCTTCGACTTCGACGGCAATCTTTATGTCGTGGAACCTCCGGCGGACCGCGTGCGGCGCTTCAAGCCGGGCAGCGCCGACAGTGGAGCCTTGTCCCCGGCCATGACCGACTGGGCCTACACGGCCGGCCCTTCGGGCCTCGCCATCGATACGGAGGGTGCGTGCTACATCACGAGCCCCGGCCAGAACGTCATCCTCAAGGTCGATCGCTACCGCCGCTCGTCGCCTTTCCTGACCACGCAGGCGCCCGCTTCGATCTCCCGCGACGCGGCGGGGAATCTTTACGTCATCGATCAGGTCCGCGCGCTGGTGCAGCGCATCTCGCTGGCAGGAGATCGCAAGATCCTCGCCTATGGCCTGGCCCAGTTGCGAGGCATTGCTGCCGACGCCAGCGGCAACCTTTTCGTGGCCCTGCGGGACTCCGGCGCGATTCTCAAGCTGGAAGCCGATGGCAACACGACAAGAACACAGATTGCGGGCATCGCCGCCCCCTATGGATTGAATCTCAGACAGGGTCGACTCCAAGTCACCCATTCGGACAACGGGAATGCTTCCGAGGTGAACCCTGCACTGGGCACGGCGCGGGCCACCGTGGTCAGCGGCCTGAACCTGCCGGGTGCCCTCGATACCAGTGACGACGGTGCGACTCAGTATGTGGGTGCCCTGAACTGTGAAGGCATCTATCAGGACAGCTGGTGGAGGACGCCCATCGGCGAACCATACACCTATGCGGGCCTGCAGGTGGTGAACCAGGGCAGCATCCAGCTCTGGCGCCATGCCATCCACGGGACCTACGACTGGAACGGATTCGGCCAGACGCTCTGGCGCATGAGCGCGGGTGGCAACACCCACCTGCTTCTCGACCGGGACGACCGCAAGTTGCTCATGATCACGAGCACGGGTTCGGGCCACGAGATCGTCGACCGGACTCCTGCATTGGGTTCCTCGTCAAGCGCCGCATTCCCGGACCAGGTCTACGATCTGGTCTATGACGGGAGTCGCTATGCTTGGGTATCTTGCAAGGACGGCAAGGTCTGGCGGCTGGACCTGCAGTCGGGAACGGTTCCGACGGCTACGGCCATCAGCGGCTTCACGGGCACTCCATATGGCATGAGTTTGCTGGGCGGAGTCCTGTACGTCGTGGATCAGGGCACGACCATCCTGCGCAAGGTCAGTAACCCGACGGGCAGCGTCCAGGCCGATGCCGGCGGCATCAATGTGTCGGGGGCCAGCACCTCGATGATGGGCCTGACGACGTCCGGCGGCAACCTGTACGCGGCCGACTACGGCACGAAAACGCTCTGGCGGATCAGCTCGGATGGGTCTTCCACGGCCCACGTCACCTTCAACGGGGGGCCTTCCAGGGTCAGGACGCTCAGCAACGGTGACATCCTCGCACGTGTCAGCGACGGTGTTTTCTATCTGACCTCGACCACTGGCGCTCCGGCACCGCGGCAGTACCTCTCCACGATTGGCTGCACCGGTTGCAGCGTCATCGAGTACTTCGTAGACGCAGGCGACAATGTCTCTTGGTCCCAGCCTCGCCAACATGACACCGTCGGAGCCCGAGGGGCCATGAACGTCCGGGAAATCCAGCGTCTGGGCGACTGGGTCTATGGCGCCGCCACGAACGCCGTCGTGGGCTGGAGCGTATCGGCCTATGGCAGCGGCCGGACCAACGGCCGCAGCATCGTCGGCGTAGGCAACCCGACGGGTATCGCCGTCCGGGCCGGCAGCGACGAATTCTACGTCCTGAACAGCGGCGGCGGCCTCTACTCTGTCACCACGGCCGGAAACACGTTTGGCGTTACGGGCCGCACGACCCTGCCGGGTTCCTCCGGATGGGGCCTCGAGTGGGTCCCCACCGACAACCGACTCGTCGCGACCCAGCCGGGTACGGGCAACATCTACGATATCTCGACCTCGA
>Ga0194134_10000221_pt1:22500-86973 | contig 86973 bp, 80 predicted proteins | sample TA2KigOff0mmetaG_FD_148602 | JGI IMG/M metagenome (GOLD analysis project Ga0194134, IMG submission 148602) | Freshwater microbial communities from Lake Tanganyika, Tanzania - TA2015056 Kigoma Offshore 0m | ecosystem: Environmental > Aquatic > Freshwater > Lake | place: Tanzania...
CGGACCGATGGCCAGGCGCGCGAGACGACGCACTGGATGCCCGACGGCCTCCAGCATGCGCCGGACTTGGCGATTGCGCCCCTCGTGCAACCAGAGATCGACCGTGGCACCCGCCGCAGCATGTTCGGACAGCGCAACCCGGCACGGGGCGGTCAGACCGTCCTCGAGCAGGATACCCGTCGACAGCCTGCGCAGGGTCTGAGCATCGGGCACGCCGTCGACCACCGCACGGTAGTGCTTGGTCACACCGCGGGAAGGGTGGGTCAGCGCGTGGGTCAGCGCCCCGTCATTGGTCAGGATCAGCAAGCCGGACGTCATCATGTCGAGGCGCCCGACCGGATGCAGGCCCGGCACGGCGGGCACCAGGTCCATGACCGTCGGTCGCCCCTCCTCGTCCTCGCGGGTCGTCACGCGCCCGACGGGTTTGTGCAGAAGGAAGATCCGCCTCTCCGGACGCAACGCGACCGGCCGCCCATCCACCGTGACACGATCCTGAGCCGGGTCCACACGCGTGCCCAGCACGTCGACCACGCTGCCGTTGACGGCGACCCGCCCGGCCAGGATCAGGTCCTCGGCCTTGCGACGGCTGGCAACTCCCGCTTCAGCGAGTGCCCGCTGAAGCCGCAACGGGGCGTCCCTCATCATCGAAAGCAGGCAAGCGCATGCGGGAACGCACCTCGGCGAGGGTACGCCGGGCCTCGGCCCGCGCGCGCCTATTTCCCTCTGCCAGGATGGCATCCAACCTTGACGGGTCATCCGCCCAGGCCTCACGTCGGGCCCGCATCGGCGCCAGCAAGGACGCGACCTGCTCGGCCATGGCCCGCTTGTCCGCAACACAGCCCAACGTGCCGGCACGGCAACCGGACTCGACCTCGGCACACCGTTCCGGTGCAAGCGCCCGCCAGTAGGCGTGAACCGTACAGACCTCCGGATAGCCCGGATCATCCCGTCGCTGCCGACCCGGGTCCGTCACCATGACCATGACGCGCTGCGCCACCTCTTCCGCCGGGGCAGCCATGCGCAGGTCGTTGCCATAGCTCTTGCTCATCTTGCGCCCATCGGTACCGACAATGAGCGGCGTCTCCGACAGCAGGCCTTCGGGCTCGGGGAAGGTTTCGCCATACATGTTGTTGAAGCGCCTGGCTATGTCGCGCGACAATTCGAGGTGGGGCAACTGGTCCTTGCCCACGGGGACGCGCGCGCCCCTGAAGGCCAGGATGTCGGCGGCCTGCAGGATGGGATAGCCCATCAGGCCGTAGCCGACCCGCTCTTCGTCCAGCCCCAGATCCTGAATCTGCTCCTTGATGGTCGGGTTCCGCTGCAGCCACGTCAGGGGCGTAATCATCCCGAACAGCAGCGCGAGTTCGGCGATCTCGGGGACGGCAGACTGCACGTAAATGGTGCATCGTTCCGGGTCCACACCCGCCGCCAACCAGTCGAGCAGGACCTCGCGCACGTTGTCGCGCAAGCCGGAGGTGTCACTGGCTCCGGTCGTCAGGGCGTGCCAGTCGACGATGGAAAAGTAGCAGTCGTAATCCTGCTGCAAGGCCACCCAATTATGAAGTACGCCAACCAGATGACCGAGGTGCAGGGTGCCCGTCGGCCGCATGCCGCTCATCACGCGGATCTTCGCCACGCTCCCCTCCCGTCGTCGCAGGGTTCATGCTAGCACGCCCGACTGCCACCACCCCGGACGATGAGAGGCAGACGACCGCACGGGTACACAGGGAACGACATGGAAACCCGTCGTGCCCTCATGCCCCTCGTGGCCGCAGCAGCGCTCGCGGGGAGCGGCTGCGAGCCCATCTTGGGCATCCTGGGCCCGACGCCCACGGAACGTGGGATTCTGCAGGATCTGCGGCTGATCCAGCGTGCCGTCAGTCCGACCGCCAGCGGAGAGATGGCGTTGGCGACCCGGGCGGTCCGCAGCGTCCTCGAGATGGGCCTGCCCAGTTATTACGGCGTGGATCTCGAGCCCTTCCTTCGCACCGTACCCTGGATTCCGGTCGCGCCCCTGCAGGGCCTCGTCGCCATTCCGGACGGCACGACCGACGAAATCAGCCAACTGCGCAGCTTGGACAACGGCAGGATCCTGACCTACCTGTTCAACAACCGTGCGACCACGATCAGCAATCCGCAGGTCCCCTTCGCGCTGGCACTGGAACGGCATCCCGAGGGCTTCTCGGGCAGGATGGACGTCGAAACCCGGGCGGGTTCGGTCGGGGTCTGGCGCGCCCTGCCCCAGATCCAGCCCGTGCCCGGACAACCGGTGGCCTTCTCGGCTTCCGGTCGCGCGCTGGTTCTGGGACGGCACTTCCAGTGCCTCGCCCCGACCTCGGTGACGGTCTCGGGCCGCCTTGACCGCCAAGGCCAGTCACTGATTTCGGGCACCGGCACCTTTGCGCCGCTGCCGGGCGTGCCGGGTGGGGCCCTCCAGACCCTCGACCTTCAGGTCACGTTGCCGCGCGTACAAGCCACCCTCAAGGGGCGCCTCGAGGGCAGCGGCCTGCAGATGACCGGGGAAATCGTCTTTACGCCGGACGGTGGCACCCGGGTGCCCCTGTCCGTGACCCGACTCTTCTGCACCGGACAATCGGTGAACCTCTCCGGCATGGCGACCTCGAGGAACTTCAAGGTCGACATCACCCTGCAGGACGGCAAGCTACAGGGGGAAGTCCGGACCCTCGGCACCGGGCGGGAGGCCGTCCTGCTGACGTTGACGCCCGCCGCCAACGTCGCCGAGCTCCGCTGGGCGGACACCGGCAGCCCCGAGCCCTGGCGCTGAGGCCACGCGCGGACGCGGCAACCATGACGCGACACGCGGTGCCCATGGCGCCCACGGACGTCGCCCCTGCCAGGCCCGGACGGCTTCGAAGGCCACCAAGCCGAACACCACGACCAACCAGAGCGTGAGCAGCAAGCCGACGAGCATGAGCCACTCGAGCGGCCCTCCCCGACCACTGCCGAGAACCACCATCGGCCCGAGCAGCATCAGGCCCAGCGCGAGCGCATTGGCCGCATGCTCACGCACCAGGCGCACCTGGGCCATCTCGGGATGCAACAGCGCCACCACGGCGACCGGCAACAGGTAGCTGGCCGCCGCCCACAGCCGGACAGGCGGTGAGAGCGGGCGCCTCAAGGGTTTCCGCTGACCGCGAGGTCGACCTCGAGCGGTCCCGAGCCCGTGACCTCAATCGTGCGCGACGCCACGAGGCGCCCTGTCGGATCAGACGCCACGAGATCGTAGGTGCCCTTCTCGACCGGCGCGAGCAGGAAGACACCCTTGGCCGACGTGGTCCGGGCCATCGGACGCGACGCCCCGTCCAGACGAACGGCGACACCCGAACGCGGCACGCCCGACCCGTCGCGTACCCGACCCCAGACGGCCACGGCGGGAGGCGACGGCGGCACGACAGAGTCGGAAGCCACGACAAGCTGCGCCGCCTCGAGGTCATTCAGGCCCGCGTGTACGAGGCCGGCCAAAGGCGCGGGGTCCAGTCTGGCCAACGTACCCTGCAGGTTTCGCGAGGCCTCGGTCGCCGGCGCGAAGGGCGCGCGCCACGTCACACCCAGCGCCAGCGCGCGGGCACCGAAGTCGACGAGGCGCCCCGGATGCCCGAAGGTCGTGAGCTTCAGGGCCAACTCCCTGGAAACCTGCCAGCCCACGCCCACATTGAGCGAGCTGTCGTCGTCGGTCTGGCTGCTGCCCAGATACTCGGCAAAGACCTGCCCGCCACGCGCCACGGGCACGGTCAGAGCCGCCACGAATCGGGACCGGATGAACTGGGCCTGGGCCTGCATGCGGCCGGTGAAGCCCATCGACCAGGAACCGGCCACGACCTCCTTGCCCTCGATGGGCAGCGCCAGATCACGGCCGACAAGCAGATGCAACTGGTTGGCCGCCACAAAGGAAGGCGACTCGGCCGCCTCGCCGACGGCAAGCCGCAGGTCCTGGCCCATCAGGTTCGTGACGCCGCATACAACGCGGGTTGCGTCCTCGGGCCGGGAGAGGCGGGCATTGACGTGGGCCACGACCCCCGAGTAACCGGGCTGGCCGACTGGAGCGGTCAGGGCGACCTCGAGGCCGGGAAGCACCCCGGCCGCCAGGCCCAGCGGCGCCATCATCGACGCACCGCCCGGCAACACGAGCCCCGAGGCGGAGAGACCGATCTCGCCGGCCTCGAGCGTACGGGTCCCCGGCAGCACGCCCTCGCCGCTGTAGCCCCAGAGCGAGGCGGCTGCAGCGGTTTCATGCACGCAGGCCCCGGCAAGCAGCCAGGCGGCGAGCCTCTGGCGTCGCGACATCATCGGCTCGTTCCTCCCGTTGTCTGGCCGGCGTGGCGCGTGGCGCCCTGCCACGCGTCCCAGCAGGCCCATCCCTTGGCTCCCAGCATGCCAACCGTCACGAGGGTCCGCGCCGTGCCGGACCCCGTGCCTGCATCGAGGGCCCACGCCGCCGGATAAAGTCCCCACGCCCCCAAGAGCCACCAGGCCTTGTCCCAGTCCCCGTTGTAGGCCTGCCCCAGTCCGTTGACCGCAAACGAGAGTCCTGCAGCCACCCACGGATCGTCCGGCGGCAACCCGGGAAGCGTCAGCGTCTCACGTGCAGGCGACACCACGACGGCCGCCGGCGGAACGACCGGAGGCGTGGCGGGGGCAGCGGCAAGCCACACGGTTGGCATCGTAGCACGCCCTTGACACCATGAAGCCGAGCGGCGATGATGACAACCCCTTGCCGAGGTGGCGGAACTGGCAGACGCGCACGTTTGAGGGGCGTGTACCGAAAGGTGTACGAGTTCGAGTCTCGTCCTCGGCACTCCACGACGCCGTCCGATCTTCCGGGCGGCGTTGTTCCTTGGGCCCTAGAGCCTGAACCGCACGGTCTTGCCGTGCCGGGTCCCGCGCGGCTCGCCCTTGGCCCAACGTTTGCGCCATCCCTGGATCCACAGGTTGGTCACATCCGCCTCGGTCGAGCAGAACTGCTCGCCGAACTTGCGAAGGTGACGCGCTTGGTGCTCGAGGATGGCACGGTCCTGACCCAGCACCAGGCGACCGACCAGCGCGACGAACGGCGCGAGGACGGGCGTCAACGGCGACAGGCGCCACGCGACATCGACATGGACGGCCGTTTGCCAAGGGCCCATCGGGGTGCAGGTCTGCCGCCCCACCACTTCCCAGCGCGTCCCGAAGCGATAGCCTACCTCGACGGTAGCCGGAGGCAGGAAGCGATCGACGTGCTCGACCCGCACCCCGCTGCGCACCAGCAGGCGCCCAAGCAGGCTGCGCGGTCGTGCCTCCTCCTCGATGTCGACCGTCACCCCCGACGGGTCCTGCCGGACGTGATGAACCGCCTCGTGATCCGCAGGCGTCCGGAACAGCCCTCCATGTACATAGCCCGTATGCGGACAGTCGATGAAGTTCTCGATCACCTCGTCCACCCTGGCCTCGAGAATCCGGCTGAAACGACCGTGCCCCCAGCCACGCCAACCGTGCCCCGGAACTTCCGGAGGGTCGCCCTCCGGTTCCCCCGAGCCCTGCCAGGCCCAGAGCCAGCCTTGACGCTCGCGCAGGACCAGGGCCTCCACACACGCCCCCCGCGGCGGCATCCCCCCGGGGCCCAGTGCCGGAATCAGCGCGCAGCGCCCTTCCCCGTCGAACTCCCACCCGTGATAGGCGCAGGCCAGGCGCCCCCCGCGGGCCTTGCCGAGAGACAGGGGCACGCCGCGATGGGGACAGCGGTCGAGGATGGCGGCGGCACGGCCGTCTGCCCCGGTGAACATGACATAGGGCACGCCCCGCAGCGTCAGCTTGCGGATGCCCCCGATGCGCTGTCCGGCCCTGCCCACGATGTACCAAGCCGGCGTCATGGCGCGATCCTCGCTCACGGGCGGGCCTCGTGCGAGGACGCAGGCGAAGAGATGCGTCGCCATGCCGCCTCGGTTGCCGCAGCCGGCACCACGCCCAGTTCACGCTCCAGCATCTCCGTCAGCAAGCGGTATTGCCGCCGGGCCGCATCGGCCCGTCCCGTCCGGGCAAGCGCCTCCATGCGAGCAACATGGGCCTCCTCGCAAGTACGATCGTGCCCCAGCACCCGGTCCGCCCACGACAGCACACCTTCGTCCTCCCCGGACGCCCCCAGCACGGCCACGAGAGCCACGAAGGCCTCCCGCAAGCGCCGACGCCAGGCCTCCTGGGCCATCACGGCCCAGAGCTCTCCATCCATGTCCGCGAGGAATCGGCCCGTCTCGAGGGCCAAGGCCTCCTCGAGCGCCTTGCGCCTGATCCCCGCCTCGAGCCCGGGCTCAGCCGCACGATCCAGGCAGCGGCGCACCGTGGCCGCATCCCAAGTGACATCCTGCTCGAGGGCGATTCGGTAGCGCCCCTCCTCAAGCTTGAGGAATCGCGAGTCCTGCGGTCGTGCAAGCCCCGGTTCGAGGGCCTGGCGCAAGCGCGACACCACCACGTGCACGGCGGACCGCGTCGTATCCCGCTCTCCGTAAAGGTGCTCGGCCAACTCTTCCTTGGTGGCCCCCCGGGGATGGACCAGCAGGTAGGCGAGGAGGACGCGGGGCTTGTGGCCCTGCCAATCCCTGGCCGTCAGGAGACGTCCTGCCACCTCGACCTCGAGGCTGCCGAACGACCTGATGGCGAGGGCGGGCACACGGGCCTCCTCGACATGCGCCGGCAGGGTGCCCATGCCCTTGAGCCCGGCATAGCCGTGGGTCTCGGCAAGTTCTGCAGCTTCCGTTCCGGCGGCCTCATCCCCGAGGGCCCCCAGCAAGGCCAGCGCCTGAGCCAGTCGGTAGCGGTAACCAAGCCGACGCAGGCCAGGCACGGCCTGCACCAACAGCGTGCGCGCCTCGGCTGCACGGTCGCGTGCCGCGTGGACCCTGGCCAAGGTGAAGACCAGATCACCGAGCGTCGGGTCATCCTCTCGAGGGGCACGCAACTCGATGGCTTCACGAATCAATCGCTCGGCCTCTGCAGGCTGCCCTTCGGCGAGCGCGACCTGGGCAAGGCCGGCATGCGCAGCCGCCTCCTGGACCCGATCTCCGAGTTGCCTGGCCTCGTCACGCGCCGAGACGAAGCCCGTCCGCGCCTCGAGCACGTGGCCTTGGCGCAACGCCCAGTCCCCGAGGGAAATCATGAGGTATAGGGCCTCTCTGCGCCCGCCGGAGACTCGGGCCAGCTCCAGGCCCTCGTCCAGGTGCCGCCGCGCTGCCTCGGGGTCGCCGGCATGCAGGCAAAGTGCACCCAGGTTGTTGGCGGTCATGGCCATGGGCAACAAACCCGCCAACCGCGACAGGCGTATGGCATCCTCGTAGCAGGCACGGGCTGCGCCGAACCGGCCGTGCCGGGCATGGAGCAGCCCGAGGTTGTGCTGGACGCGCGCCTGCGCCGCCATGTCGGCAGCCTGGCGCCCGGCCTCGAGGGCCCGCTCCAGATGCTCGCGTGCCAGACTTTCGTCGTCGGCGAACAGAGCCTGGACGCCCAGGACCGTCTCGGCGAGACCCCGAGTGGCGTGTCGGTCAAGCGGCAGATCCCGCAGCGCACGACGTGCCGTCCGGGATGCCCCCGCCTCGCCGCGCGCCGCCTCGACAGCAGCAAGGTGCGCCAGGGCTTCGGCCGCAGCCTCAAGATGGCCGTCGCGTTCTTCCATGTCTGCAGCGCGGGCCAAGTGGCTTGCTGCCCTGTCGAACTGTCCCTCAAGCCGATCCCGCTCTCCGGCCAGCATCCTCCACGGTGCGGACTCACGCCCGGCCGACGAGACCCGATCGAGCAATCTCGAGACCGTGGCGAAGTGACGACGGCGCAGTTGGTCCCAGCCTAGGGCAATGGCGCGGCGATCGGCCTCCTCGGCAGGCAGTGCGATCTGCCAGAGCCGCAAGGCCTCCATCGGGTCTTCCGCGGCCCAGATCCCGGCCGCTCGCACAAGGGCCTCGCCCTGCCCTGCCTCGAGCAACATGCGCGGCCCCCGGGACCGAAGGACATCACGCAGCAACGGATGCATGCGCCAGCCTCCGTCCGCGACCCGAACCAGCAGGCAGGCATCCGTCAACGCTTCCGCTGCCGAATGGAAATCGGCCCCCGACAAGCGCGTCACGGTCTCGGGCATGAGGTCCGGCAGCAAGGCCAGCAACAGCAGGGTGTTCCGGGATTCGGGCGCGCGACGTTCGACGATTTCGGTGACCAGATAGTCCGCGAGGCCACCTGGTGGGTCATCTCCCACCTCAGGCAGGATGCCCGTCTCGACGGCGAGCAGCAAGGCCGCCAGCCAACCCTCCGTCCGCACCGCCGCCCGCTGCAGGAAGACCTCGGAACGACCATCGGCACGGTCGGCAAGGAACTCGGCCACCTCATCCTCATCGAGCGCCATGTCCTCTGCCGAAAGGTGCAAGGCCTGACGCCGCACGCGCCAGAGCGGCACCGGCAAGTCCGGCAGGGTCCGGGTCGTGACGAGCACATGGCCGCGCGCAGGCAACCCCTCGAGGAAAGCCGCGAAGGCCTGCCAGATGCCCGGAATGGTGGCTGCCTCGTGGAGATCATCCAGCACCAGGAGGGCAGGCTCGGCCAAGGTGCTGGCCCACGCATCCGAGAGACGTTCCAGCGCCTGTGCCAAGGCCTGGCTCCGGTCCTTGGCCTGGGCAAGGCCGGAAAGTACGGACTGGCCGAGCGTGACGCCGAGCCCCGAGAGCGCAGCCTCAAGGTGCCCGAGGAACTTGACGGGGTCCTGGTCGGCCCCGTCCAGACGATACCAGGCGACCCGACCCGGGAACGCCGACGCATGCCGCGCCGCCGCGGTGGTCTTGCCGTAGCCGGGTCCTGCGGAGAGCAGGGTCAGGAAACACCCCTCGCGCAACCCCTCCGCGAGACGAGCTGCAAGGCGCGGGCGGGCCATCGCCCTCGATGGGACAGGTACAGGCCTGAGCTTGCGCCTGGAGATGTCTGGCTGCGTCAAACCGCCGTCGCGCCCTTGACCCCGCGAAGATCCATGATGCCCGTGCAGCCCATCGCCAGGAACTCCAGGCGCGCCTGTTCCGGATGGTCTGGGGCCCATACCCCCGGATCGTTCCAGACGCCGACCCGGCCGTAGGGCTGCAAGCGAGCCACGATGGCGGGCGTGACCAAGTCGGCCCTGAGCGCAAAGTGAACGGGGTTGCCCGCGGCCTTGGCCATGGTGATGAGACGGTCGATGTGCGATTCCGTGTACCGATCGCCCGGCCGCGAGCCGCGCGTCGCGATACCCAGACCGATGATGGCGTCGGGTTGCTCCTTGCGGATTCGCCCCAAGGTGGATCGCGACGGCATGCGGTCGGCCACGAGCTCGATGAGTCGCTGCTTCCACCCCGAAGGCGCACCTGGACCGTCGACGACGTCCATGTTGAGCATCAGGCGCCCCGCGGGGACGGGATGACGCCTGAGGAGGTCGAGGATGTCCGGCACCGCCGCCGCGTGCTTCAAGTCGAGCTTCAGGCCCTTGCCGGACCGGATGCCCAACTCGAGCCACTCGGACGTACGCAGGGTGGGGCGTTCCGTCGGATCGTGCGCCATGATCGGCTCGCGCAAACGCTCGAGCGGTCCCAGCCGACGTGCGGCCCCCTCGAGCCAGACGTCCCCTTCCATCCAGTCCCACGGACCTTCGAGCGCCTGGGCAAAGTCCTGAAAGGTGTTGGTGTGATGGGCACTGCGGGCCTCGTGCAGCGGCCGCGCGGGGTCCCACGTGTCGGGACCTGCCGAAGCGGCATCGGCGCGTTGCAGCATGACCTCGCGCACGGAAGCCTTCATGGGGCCGTGGAACGTGAAGTTGCCAAGGCCCCGGAGAAACTCGGGAACGCCCCCCCTCAGGACGGAAAGCGCATCCTTGGGCAGGGGCGGCAGGTCGCGCTCCTCACTCGCGGCAACCCCGTGCGCAGCACGACCAAGGGGCTTGCTGCCCCCTTGCGTACCTGCACGTTCCAACGCCACCGGCCGAACCCCCACTTTCGCTCCTATACCCAGCTGTGGGAATCAGGCGCTCGTCGCCAACGCTACTGGACGGTGAACGGAACGATCCACGTCTCCTCCGGCACGGCCGAGACAGACTCAGTTGCCAGGAAGGAAGCCGGCACGGCGGTCACCGTCAACCGGAAGGACCGCTGAGGCTGCCTTGGGGTGGGCACCCGTGCCGAGTACAGGCCATCCCGCGGGATGTCGTCCCCCCGCGTACCGTCATCCACGAGCCGGATGGGCGCAGGGCGCAGTCCCGCGGCCATCACCAGGGTGGGCGCCGGCGCCGACATTTTGACCCGCAACAGCACTTGGCTGTTGGGCGGCATCCCGGGGAAACGATCCCGACGAATCAACTTGTCGAAGCGCTCGTGTTCGGGGACCCGGCGCATCTCGCCGTAGACGCCGTCGATCCAGCTGATGCGCGGCGCCGTCGTCGGCAGCGCATCCGAGACAAATCGCGTCGACGAGACGGACAGCACGTCCCAGCCCGTGCGCCGGCGCACGAACTCGATACGGGTTTCGGCCCGACCTGAACGAACGGGAAGGCCGACGCCCTCCCCGAACTCACCTTCGCCGACATCGGAGAACCGACCCGGCGAGTAGGGGGGCAGATCAATCGCGAGGCGCCCCTCCAGCCGCTCGACCGACACCACGGCCGCTGTCCGGCGACCGCGGTCCAGACAGATCGAGCGGCGCCGAACCTCGCCGGGGTCCGCGGCATCCTGGGCACACGACAGCGCAACGGCATCCGCCTTGCCTGTGGCCTTGCGGACCATAGGCAGCACGCGCAACCTTGGGATGTCGTCGAAATCGCGATCGTAGGGGCGACCCAGCACCCCGAGCGAGGCCGTCCTGAAGGCGGAAGCGGCCTGATCGAGGAATACGGCGCCGCCGTCATTGATGAGCGGCGTGAGACCCGCAAGGTCCTCGAGCGTCGCATCCGCACCCAGCGTACGCCCCAGCAACGCCAGTTCCTCGGCATCCGTGCCCAGTTCCACGGTCTCCCCCAGGTCATCGGGAGACAAGGTCGCGACGGGCGACACGGTCGTCGTCGCCGTGGGTGCCTGGGCCTGCTGGCACGCCACCAGGAGCAGTGTCGCAAGCACAGGCAGCGTGGCGACAAGGGAGCCGAATCGGGCGTTCATGCCTTCATCATGCCCGGCGATGCTTACAAGTGGCTTACGGATCGACGACAAGGCCGTCCGACCCGTATCCTGAGGCCATGTTCACGGAGATCATCGCGTTTCTTGCCGGCTGGGTGAAGAGCCTGCTCGAGGCCTTCGGCTATGGCGGCGTCGTGCTTGCCATGGCCATCGAGAGCGCCTGCATCCCCCTGCCGAGCGAGGTCATCATGCCGGCTGCGGGCGTCCTCGTCGCGCAGGGACAGATGAATTTCCACCTCGCGGCCTTTGCCGGGGGCGTCGGCAACCTGGTGGGGAGTTGGCTGGCGTGGGCCGTCGGCGCCTATGGCGGTCGTCCCTTCCTCGAGCGCTATGGACGCTACGTTTTCATGTCGGCCCACGATCTGGAGCTGGCCGACCGGTTCTTCGCCCGCTGGGGCCATGCCGCCTCGTTCTGGGGCCGGCTGTTGCCTGTGGTCCGCACGTTCATCTCCTTGCCTGCGGGCATCTCGCGCGTGCCGCTCCTGCCCTTCTCGGTCTACACGCTCCTCGGATCGTGGATCTGGTCCTACCTGTTCCTGTGGGTGGGCGTCCGGCTGGGTGAGAACCTCGAGCCACTCCGCCACTGGATGCACCGCTTCGACTTCGTCATCGGCGTGATCCTCGTCGTCGGTGCCGGGTGGTGGATTCGCCGGCACCTCCTCGCCGGACGCCAGCCCGTCAGCTCCCCGCCGGTCGGCTGAACGCTTCCCGCAACTTGAGCGCCGGCGGCCCGAGCGCCATGACGAGCAAGGCAAGAAACATCCCGAAGACCAACGGGAAGAGCAGGCGGACCGGTGCCTCGAGGGCCAACCTTCGGGCGCGCTGGCGGTGCGTGGCACGGATGGCCGCGGCTTGTGCCTGCAGCACGCCCTGCAGCGCGATGCCGTGCCGATCGGCCTGCGGCAGCGCGGCAGCCAGCCGTCCGACCTCGGGCAAGCCCGTTCGCGTGGCCATCTCCGCCAGTGCCTCGGCGCGCGAGGCCCCGAGGCGGATCCCCGCCAGATAGCGAGCCATCGCATCGTGCAAGGGATGTGCGGGCGCAGTCGGGGGCCCCTCCTGAATCAGCGCCCAGGCCGCATCCAGACCCATTCCGGCCCCGACCGCCGCCGCCGTCAGATCCAGCAGATCCGGCAGGGCCGAGGCGACCTGCGTCCGAGCCAATCGCCCGAGGCGTGACGTGCGGGCCGAACGCGGCACGGACCGGCGCTCGCCGAGAAGGCGCTCGGCCGCACGCATGCCGGGTGCGGGCCTCGCCAACAGCCACGCAAGGCCGGAGCCGGACAGCGTCACCAGGAGAAGGGACCAAGGATGCACGCGCCGAGCGTGCGCCCGGGGAATGTCGTGCGCGTGACGGTGAAATGGCGCGCGGGTCGATACGGTACGCAACCCGCATCCGGGCGAGGTATCCTGACGGCCATGGAACGCCCGACCTTCCGAATCGCCCCGGTTTCCCTCGCCGCCATCACGGCACTCGTCCTCGGCATCTGGCTGCTGCTGCGCCTCGTCGACGTGCTCGTCCTGGTCTTCCTCGCCGCCCTGGTCGCCGCCGCGTTGCAACCCGCGGTCACGGGCATCCGGCGCCGTACCGGGCTGGGCCAGGGACCTGCGGCCGTCCTCGCCTTCGCGGGCAGCCTGTTGTTGTTCCTGGCCGCAGGAGCTGCCCTCGTCCCGAGCATCCTGGGTCAGGCCGAGGCCTTTGCCAGCGCCCTCCCGGGACTCGCCGAGACGTGGCGGGAACACTTCGGGGAGCTGCGACGGCTGGCCGTACGCGTCGGCATGCCGCTTGGCGAGACCGATCTGGCGGGCTGGGTGGCCGGCCGCGCGGCCGGTGCCATCCGGTCCGGCGTCAGCGTTGCGGGTACGGTCCTCGGCGCCGTCGCCAATACCGGCATCGTGCTGGTCACGGCGCTTTTCATTCTCATCGATGCCCCACTGCTCGAGCGGGGCGTCCTTGCCTGCTTCCCGCCAGCCCGGCGTCCTCAGGTCCGTGCCCAGCTCGAACCGATTGCCCTGCGCCTGGGCGCCTACGTGCGCGCCATGCTGCTGACACTGGCCGCACTTGCCGCGCTGCTGGCGGCGGGCTACAGCCTGATCGGCCTGCCCTTCGGCGTCGTGCTGGCCGTGGTCACGGGCCTGCTCGAGCTCGTGCCCTTCGGCGGAGCGGTAGGCGGCCTGCTCGCCCTGCTGGTCGCCATCTCGGGCAGCCCGGCGATGGCCCTCAAGACCCTGCTCGTCTTCGTCGTGGCACAAGGCATCCAGCAGAACCTCATCGGACCTTGGCTGTATGCCCGTGCGGTCGATCTCCCGCCTTCCCTGCTCATCCTGGGCATCCTGCTCGGCGGCAGCCTGCTCGGGCTCCAAGGTGCCCTCATCGCCGTCCCGCTGACGGCCGTACTGCTCGAGATCGGCCGGAACCTCTGGGTTCCCCTCGTCGAGGGTCGCCCGCTACCCGTCCTCGAGGCGGAGAATGCGACGCGTGCCGAGCACGCCGAGTCCCTGCGCCAGCAAGGCCAGGAGGGCCATCTGCCGCCCGACCGGATGCGCGAGGAAGCCGCCGATGTGCCCCGGGGCCACAACGACCATCAGGCCAGCCACCCCGAAGGGCAGGATGCCCGGGACCCAGCCGGATAGTCGACCCCGGGCCGTCAGGGCTGCAAGCTCTCTCTCGAGCTCGGCCCGATGCCTCATGGTCTCCGTGATGCGGGCAAGGACGTCAGCCAGCGGCACGCCCGTCCGCTGCTGCAAGGCCGCGGCACGGACCAGCAGGTCGTGCTCGGGCAAGGGCGTCCGCCGAGCCATACCGGCACGGGCCTCGGTCCAAGCCTAGCCGGGCACCATCTCGGCCTGAACACGTCGCCATTCCCTGCAAAGAGGATCGGGCCACTGCAAGGCAACCGTCTGCCACGAGGCCCGCAGGCCCTCGCCGATACGCAACCCCTCGACGAGCATCTCGATGCCCTCGGGCAACTGGGATCGCAGCTTGGCCGACCGGCGGACGGCCCGAATGCGGGCAAACAGCCAGAAGGGCAGAGGCAGCAGAATCAGGGCAGCGAGCTCACGCCGCCCCAGCCTGTCATGGCCCGCGCGCCACCGCAGGTCCTCGACGTGGCGCCCTGCCGCTCCCGGCAGGCGGACGGACGCGCCGCTGCCGGGAGCCACTCCGGTGCGCCTCAGCCGCGCCCGTGCGCGACGGCTTGCCGCACCGCGGGCCAGGATAACCGCCGCGATGGTCGCGACGACGACAGCAGCCAGGAGGCCTGACGGCAGGTCGTCCAGGCCCCATGGGCCACCAGCTCGGCCGCCTGACTGAATCCCCGGGGGCCATTACGGGTACATGCCCAACCAGGAGGATGCTTCATGCGTCGCGTGATCTGGCTGTCGCTGCTGGCTTTGGCCGTTTCGGGCCTCAACGGTTGCCGTAACGGCCTCGGCAACGTCTTCGACGTCTGGTAGCGCCCAGCGAGCGGGTCAGGTCGCGGGCGAGGCGGTTCGCACCAGCGTGTAGACAGCGCCGGGCGACAGCGCGCCCTCTTCGGCGACCTCGTAGCCATCCCGGTCCGTCAGCAAGGCCTTGCCATCCTCGAGATCCCGGCGTGTCACGGCCGGGAGGCGACCCACAAGGTCCCTCACCGTCGCGCCGGGAAAGAAACGATAGGCGCGGTCCTCGAGCCAGACGACGAGGTGGGCATCGCTCAACAGGACTGCCTCGGCCGCTTCAGGCGACAACCTCGGGCAGCCGGCCCATCACGGCCAAGGCCACGAGAATGGCACCCACCACCAAACGATAGACGATGAAGACCATCGTCGAGTTCTCGCGCAGGTAACGCAGCAGGAAGCGGATGCACATGTAGCCGCTGACACCCGAGGCGAGGATGCCGGCACCTACCACCGACCAGGAGAGGTTGGGGTCTTCGAGGAGATGCCGGCCCTCGAGGATGGCGGCACCCAGGATGATCGGCGACCCCAGCAGGAAGCTGAAGCGGGCCGCTGCCTCGCGCTCAAGGCCACCGAAGAGGCCGGCCGTCATGGTCACTCCCGAGCGGCTTGCCCCGGGAATGATCGCAAGCGCTTGCGCGAAGCCGACCATCAGGGCCTCGCGCCAGCCCATCGACCGCAGGTCCTTCGCGCGGGCGCCGACGCGCTCGGCCAAGAGCAGGACAATCGAGAACACCAGCATCGCGACGCCGATGACGAGAGGATGGCGAAGCACCGTCTTGACCTGGTCCTCGAAAAACAACCCGGCGGCGACGGCGGGCAGGCACGAAACCACGAGGAACCACGCCATGCGCTGGTCCGGGTCCCCGGCCAGGTCAGGCTTGCGCAGGCTGCGAAGGCCTCCCTTCAGGATGGCCAGCAGGTCCTTGCGGAAGTAGCCAAAGACAGCGACCAGGGTCCCGATGTGCAGGGCCACGTCGAAGGCCAGGCCGTTGGGCTTCCAACCCAGGAAGATGGGAAAAAGCACGAGGTGCGCCGTGCTGGATACGGGGAGAAACTCGGTCAAGCCCTGAACCACGCCCAGGATGATCGCCTGCCGGATCTCCACGCGCCTGATGCCCCTTTCGACGTTGCGGACGGGCCATGCTACCGATCACGGTGGCGCGAGGCAAGAATTGGGTGCAGGCACCCCCCCCAAAGGCCGAACACCGGAGCGAGGGGGGTCGCTCCGGTGTCGCCTGGCGGGTTCCCGGTGAGGAGGGGGGTGGGAACGCCGCTTCGTCCTTGGCCCTGAAGGAGGGGGGGTAGGGCCAGGACGGGACTCAATCCTGCTGGACGCCGATCGTCACGCCGCGGGCGGCGGTGCTGATGCGGGCCAGTTCATCCATGGTGGGCAGTTCGAAGCTCTTGGACTCGTTCACAGCCAGTTCAATGGACTTGGCCGTCATCGTCGCGAACAGGACGCCGCGCTGGATGGTCGCGCCAAGGTCGTTGCCGCCGTACTGGGCAAGCTGGACGGGGTTGGTGATGCCGACGGCGTGCATGATGCGGGCATAATCGGCCTTGGTGCCGGGAACGCGCATCAGGTCGGCCATCTGGGCGTACTGGCGAAGATTCTCCTTGGGCACACCCGTCAGCAGCGACGCGACGAAGCGCCGGATCGGTCCGCCACCCCAGAAACGCATCGCGCCGGGACCCTTGATGCCCATGCCGAAGAGCTTGGACAGGTGGTCGAGGTTCCCCACCAGGCGGGACATGTCGTAGACCCCCTGCTGGCTGGCCGGATCGACCTGCTGCTGCACCTGCACCGGAGGCGTCGACTGGGCCGCCACGAAGGGCTGCGCAGCCACCGCAGGCTGGATGCCGCCGGCCCGGACCTGGGCGCGGGCAACCTGCATATTGCCGATGGGAGCGAGCATGGGGACCGACCTCTCGATGGAAGGGTGACCTGAGGGATTGTCGCCCGATTCCCCTGCCGGATTCTTAAGGGACGGGAAAGCCCTTCTGAAGCTTTCTCCAAGACCGTTTGACCGTGGGCGTCCGAATCGCTAACGTGTCCTTGGCGAGGTGTAGCTCAGCTTGGTAGAGCGCCTGCTTTGGGAGCAGGATGTCGTCGGTTCGAATCCGGCCACCTCGACTTACGGGAGAATCCCTGCTCAGACAGCCAAGGGATCAGCCCACCCGCTACCATGCAAGGGCAGATCCCATCCGAGGTCCGACCTTGCCCGCAAGCAGCCCCGCAGACCCCCTTTCGTACGCCGCCCTCAAGGCGCGCCACCGCGCCGAGCGTGACAGCTTCGATCCCGGCCTGAACCTGCGGGTGCACCGCGCGCTGAGCTGGCTCGACCGGGCCAGCCAACTGACCGCGCAGGATGACACGGACGGCCAGGTCATCTTCTTGTGGATCGCCTTCAATGCCGCCTACGCCACCGACATCGACGACCGGGCGCTGCTGTCGGAGCAGGACAGCTTCCGAGCCTTCATCTCGGCACTGTTGTCCCTCGATGCGCGGGAGCGTCACCTCGAGCGGCTGGTCTGGACGGAGTTTCCCGGCAGCATCAGGCTGCTGCTCGACAATCGCTACGTCTTTCCCCCGTTCTGGGAGTTCCAGAAGGGCCTCCTGTCGGAGGCTGCGTGGGAGAAGGCGTTCGAGGAAGCCCGCGCCACGGCACACAGGTCGCTCGGGGACGGCAATACGGAGCGGGTCCTTGCCATCGTATTGTCGCGGGTCTACACCCTGCGGAATCAGTTGGTCCACGGCGGGGCCACGTGGAACGGCAGCGTCAACCGCGATCAGGTCCGTGATGCGGCACGATTCCTCGCCCGATTCGTTCCCCTGACGCTGTCGCTGATGATGGACCATCCCCGCAAGTCGTGGAGCAGCCCGGCCTACCCGGTCGTCTCGTGACGTGCGGGGCCTTGCCGGTCCTCAGAGCTTGAAGGCGTCCGGAGCCGGCCGCGGGTCCCAGCGGAAAGACAGGAAGGTATAGTCGACGACGAGGTGCGTGGCGTCGAACATCCGCAAGAAGCCTACCGTCATGTCCTGCGGGTCCAGGGCCAGCACCTCGCGTCGGATGCCTGCATCCACCGGCGGAACGCCACGCACCTCGACGACCTCCATCATCCGACCGGAGATGGCTTGCCGACCGACGACCATCCAGGTAGCCGAAGCCCCCAGCAGGCGCCCGAACATCGCATCAGGGGAAAGGTCGCCGAACTTGTGGTTGCGGTTGCTGGCGAGCAGATCGTCATCCACCTTGACGTTGATGGGGAACAGGCCCAGGAAACCGCTGGCCTTGACCCGGACATGGCGTCCGTCGGTCGTAACCATCGAGGCCCCGGACACGAGCCAGTTGTCCGTATCGAGGACATCGCCCCGCATCCGCGCGGGCTTCTGCCAGAGCAGGCGGGTCCGGTAGGTACTACGGCGCAACTCTTGCACGGGCTTGCCGGCCTTGAAGCGCCCCTCCGAGAAGGAGCGCACCATGGCCTCGACCCCGGTGGCCTGCTGCATCCGCTGCCGCAGCCGCTGAAGCAGGGCCTGCCCGCTCTGGGCGTCACCCGGGCCCGGAGCATCCGGCTGGGGCAAGGGCATCGCGGTGGGCGCCACGACGGGCTCCGGCAAGGGCGCCCCTTGGCCCACGCGACCGCAGCCCACCACGCCGGCAAAGGCCAGCACGACGGACAGGGGCAAGGACCAAGTCTTCATAACTTCTTCTTAACACCGTAACTCCGCGGCAGGGCGCTGACAAGTCCCCCGGTAGCCGGGCCATTTCGTCCGGAAAGACGGGACGGCAGGCGCTCAGACCGCGGAGGACCAGGAGTCCGCGCGATGGAAGTCGGGCTCGGGACCGGTATGGGCCAGGGCCCAGTAGGACAGGCTGCCGGCACGGTCCTCGATCACGGCCGTCAAGCCGACCCGCCATGGTTGCGGACCCAGGGCTTCCAAGCCTGCCGAGAAGCGTGCCTCGAGCTCGAGCGACGCCGTTGTCCGCACGAGGCGGAGTTCCGGAGCCGTCGCCTCAGGCAGCACAAGGCGCCCCTCCCGATAGCCCGAGAAACCGTAGCACTGCCAATCTCCGGAAGGAGCCACGTTGATCTCGAGATAACCCGGGCCATTCTCCCCGGCAAGGAATGCCTCGAAGCACGTGGCCTCCCAGAGCCCATCGCGGCGTGCCCCGATGGGTGCAGCCTCAGGAACGGACACGCAGCCCCGCACATCTTCGACTTTCCAGCCCAGGACCAGCACAGCCCCTTCCCTGCGGACACGGGCCGCCACCAGGACCCTGTCCGGCACGGCGGCGTCGGGCCACGGAACCAGCAGCTGCCACGCCCCGCTCACGCAAGGCTCCTCACGATGTCGGCAAGCGCATCGTGTCGGGCGGCGGCCTGTTCCGCCAGCTTGAACTGGACGAGGGCCCGGCGCAGGTTCTGTCCCCGGTGGGCGACCCGGAAGTAGGTATCGCCCTCGAGGTGGTCCGTCAGGAAGCGCAAGCCCAGTTCGAAGGGCAACAATCGGGCCGAGCCGGGAATCAGTTCCAGGTCATCCGGGCCCAGCACGGCCCCGGCCGTTGCCATGTAGCCCTCGAGCACCGCACGCGCCAAATCCAGATCGAAGGACACCGCACCCAGGTCCTCGGGCTCCTCGCCCGCAGGGTTGCAACTGGATCGCAGGCAGTCCCCCAGGTCGTAGTGCAGCAAGCCGGGCTTTATGGTGTCCAGGTCGATCATGGCCACTGCCTCGCCCGTCCGACTGTCCAGGAGGATGTTGTTGACCTTGGGATCGCCGTGGATGATCCGCGGCACCAGGCGTCCGGCCTCGAGGGCATCCTCGAGCATGGTGGCCCAGTCACGGTTGGCCTCCACGAAGGCGAGGCACCAGGCGGCATCCGGATCATCGGTGCCGGGTGGCGCCTCCGCCAACACGGCATCGAAGCGGGCGAGATAGCCGGGTGTGACATGAAAGCCGGGCAACGTATCGGCCAGTTCCGCAACCGGCAAATCAGCCACCAGAGCATGGAAGGCTCCGAGGCCGCGCCCGACTTCGCGCGCGACGACAGCATCGGTGACGAGGTCGACGGTCATCGTCCCCGGGATGAAGCGCTGGGCACGCCACCACGCGCCATCCTCGCCGCGCACGTGGTCCGCGCCCTCCCCGGTCGGGAGGACATGAGGCAGTTCCCAGCGGGAGAGACCAGCAGGCATGTCCGAGGCGAGGCGTTGGCCCAGGTGGCCGAGCAGCGCCCGGATGTTGGCCGAGACGCGTTCCGGCGCGCGAAAGACACGCGTGTTCAGGCTCTGCAGCAGAAAGGCGGGCGCGGATTCGGCCTCGGGTTCGACGAGGTAGGTACGGTTGATGTTGCCGGACCCGAACGCACGGCAACGCAAGTGGGTCCCTGCCGGATGGAAGGCGGTCGCCACGCGGGCGGCCTCGGCCAGTTCGGGATCCGGGACGACAGCCTTGTCGTCGGGTCGTTGCGTTGCAGTCACGCCCGAGGATACCGCGGAACGCGCAGGCCCCGGAAGCACCCTCGGCCTGTCCGCTGGATGGGTCAAGGTCGACAGGACGACGCCCGGGCGGTTGCATGGCGCATGGCCGTCATCAACCCCCTCCTGACCCCCCTCCGCCTCGGCGACCTGGCGCTCGGGAATCGCGTCGTGATGGCGCCCCTGACCCGCTGCAGGGCCGGCGCGGGCAGGGTGCCGACCCAGCTGATGCGGGACTACTACATCCAGCGGGCCTCGGCAGGCCTGATCCTGTCCGAGGCAACGGCCGTCTCGCCGATGGGCGTGGGGTACCCGGACACGCCGGGCATCTGGTCCGACGAACAGGTCGTGGGCTGGCAGGCAATCACGCGGGCCGTCCACGACGCAGGGGGGCTGATCGTTTGCCAATTGTGGCATGTGGGTCGGATCTCCCATCCGTGGTACCTCGGCGGTGCCCAGCCCGTCGCCCCGAGCGCCGTCGCAGCTGCGGGCCACGTGAGACTGCCGCACGGCAAGGAACCCTATCCGGAGCCGCGGGCCCTGGACTTGGACGAACTGCCGGCCATCATCGCGGCCTACGGGGAAGGTGCGGAGCGTGCCCGGGCCGCGGGCTTCGACGGTGTCGAGATCCACGCCGCGAACGGCTACCTGCTGGACCAGTTCCTGCAGGATCGCAGCAACAGGCGGACCGACGCCTACGGCGGCACCGTCGGGAATCGGGCTCGCCTGCTGCTCGAGGTGACGGACGCTTGCATCGGGGTGTGGGGGCCCGGCCGGGTCGGGGTGCACCTCGCCCCGCGCGGCGACGCCCACGACATGGGCGACAGCGACCCCCGGGGGATCTTCGGGCACGTGGCGAAGGAACTGGGAAGGCGTCGAATCGCGTTCCTGTGCGCCCGCGAGCACGCCGGCCCGGATCGCCTGGGACCATGGCTCCGGGAGCAGTTCGGAGGACCCTTCATCGCCAACGAAGGCTTCAGACCCGAGGAGGCCGCGCAGGATATGCAGGCAGGACGGAGCGACGCCATCGCCTTCGGCAAGGCTTTCATCGCCAACCCGGACCTGCCCGAGCGCATCCGGCGCGGGGCTCCCCTGAACCCGGCCGACAGCCGGACCTTCTATGGCGGCGGCGCCGAAGGCTACACGGACTATCCGTTCCTGACGTGATCCTTGGTGCCCCGGCCGCGGCGGGGGTACCATGGCCCGATCATGGCCACCATCGAATTCCAGTATCAGGACCCCTTCCCCCTGGGCGAGGACCACACCCGCTACCGCCTCGTGACGAAGGAAGGGGTACGAGTCGTCGACTTTGACGGCGCGCCCGTGCTCAAAATCGATCCTGCGGTCCTGACGCTGGTCGCGAACGAGGCGCTGCGCGACGTGTCCTTCCTGCTGCGCGCCGAGCACAACGAGGCGGTGGCCCGCATCCTCGCGGACCCCGACGCGTCACCCAACGACAAGGGCGTCGCCCTGACGATGCTGCGGAACGCCGAGATCGCCGCCCAGTTCCAGTTGCCCATCTGCCAGGACACCGGCACGGCGACCATCGTCGGCAAGAAGGGCCAGCAGGTCTGGACCGGTGTTCAGGACGAGGAATTCCTGTCCCTCGGGGTCCATCGCACCTACACCGAGGAGAACCTGCGTTACTCCCAGGTCGCCCCGCTCGACATGTACCGCGAAGTCAATACGGGCACCAACCTGCCCGCGCAGATCGACCTGTATGCCGTGCCGGGCATGGCCTACAAGTTCCTGTTCATCGCCAAGGGTGGCGGCTCGGCGAACAAGACGGCGCTCTACCAGGAGACCCGCGCCCTGCTTGAACCCGAGAAGCTCTACGCGTTCCTCGTGGACAAGATGCGCACGCTCGGCACCGCGGGCTGCCCGCCCTACCACCTGGCCTTCGTCATCGGAGGAACCAGCGCCGAGGCCTGCCTGAAAACCGTCAAGCTGGCGACGACCAAGTACTACGACAGCCTGCCGACCGAGGGCAACGCCCACGGACAGGCCTTCAGAGACATCGCCCTCGAGGCGCGGCTGTTGCAGGCCGCCTACGACCTTGGAATTGGCGCCCAGTTCGGCGGCAAGTACTTTGCCCACGATGTCCGTGTCATCCGCCTGCCCCGCCACGGCGCCAGTTGCCCCGTGGGCATGGGCGTCTCGTGCTCGGCCGATCGCAACGTCAAGGCCAGAATTGATGCAGACGGCGTCTGGGTCGAGGACCTCGACCGGACGCCCGGACGCCTTCTGCCGATGGCCGAGGCCGTCACGCCGCAACCCGTGGTGGCCATCGACCTGAACCAGGGCATGGATGCGGTCCGGGCGGAGCTCACCCGCCACCCGGTCGCCACGGCACTGTCACTCTCGGGCACCATCGTCGTCGCCCGCGACATCGCGCATGCGAAGTTCAAGGAACTGCTGGATGCCGGTCAGCCCTTGCCCGACTACCTGCTGCGCTACCCCGTCTATTACGCCGGTCCGGCCAAGACCCCGGAAGGCAAGCCATCCGGTTCATTCGGACCGACGACGGCCGGCCGTATGGACAGCTACGTCGACCTGCTCCAACGCCACGGGGCCTCGCTGGTGATGATCGCCAAGGGCAACCGCAGCCCCCAGGTGACGGAGGCCTGCCAGCGGCATGGCGGCTTCTACCTGGGTTCCATCGGCGGCCCGGCGGCCATCCTGGCCGAGGAGAACATCCGCAGGGTCGAATGCCTGGACTATGCCGAACTGGGCATGGAAGCCGTCTGGAAGATCGACGTGGTCGACTTCCCGGCCTACATCCTCATCGACGACAAGGGCCATGACTTCTTCCGGCAACTGCCGGGCAAGGCCGCCGCCACGGGGGCATGAAGGCAGACTGTTAGCCCCCCGTGAAGAATACCGGCGAGCATGCCGGTTTTCGCAAGGTCCTGCGCGGCATCCCGGACGAATTCCGGGAACCCGCAAAGATGGCCCCGGAGGAGACAGCCCGTGCCCGACATTCAGATCCAGAACACCCTGCGGGCGCCTTGGCGTGCCCCCGCAAACCCCGATGTTCTCGACATGGTGGTGGGACAGGCCTACGCCCCGGGCAAGGACCAGTACCTCGCCGCGCCCCGTCGAACCGGATCGGTAGCTGACAGGGGCACGGCTGGATTCCTGGGCGCGATGGTCGGGGGCAGCATCGGCACCGGCGCCGCGCTGAAGTCACCCAAGTTGGTCGGCATCGGCATCGCGGCCGGGGCACTTTCCGGCGTCGCGGTATACCCCGCCCGTCGCGACTCGGTTCTGGGCCGCAACCCGCGCGCCGCTGTGGCTGGTGGCTGGCTTGGGGCCGGCGCCCTCGCGATAGGCGCGCTGCAGCTGGGCGTCGTGGCTGGACCGGCCATCGCCGCGGCCGGCTCCGTAGGTGCCGTTGCAGGAGCCTTGGGCTCGGCAAGGATCGCCGACCGTTAAGTCTTCATCAACCCTGACAGGGCACGGCCAACAGGCTTGGACAACCTTGTCAGAGGTGGCAACTTCCCGTGAGCGTCAAGAAGTCTTCTGGCAAGGCTCCAGCCGGTCGTCCGGCATCTTCGACCCGTCCGGCGGCCCCTGCGGCCAAGCGCCCCGGCACGGCCAAGCTCAAGCCGGTTCAGGACAGGCTGGATCTGCAGCGCGCGCAGGTGCGCCGTGACGCCGATGCCAGCTACCAGGACGCCAGGAAGAACGGCATCGGCGGGTCTGCCATCCGGTTCTGGGATGAGGCTGGCCGCAAGGCCAAGGCCGACACGGACAGCGGCCGCATCGCCAAGCCCTTGGGCCAGCTCAAGCAGGCCGGCGCCGGTGTCATGAAGTTCCTGGCGCAGATGTCGAACGTCGCCGAGCTCGAGGGCAGTGCCGCCAAGCTGGGCTACCTGTCCGGCTCCGGCGTCGCGACCCGCGGCGACCTGGCCAAGGCCTCGGCCGTGACGGCCCTCGATGCCGGACTCGCGGCCACCAACTTCATCGGTGTCGGCGGCATCGTCAAGGGCTCGGCGCGCCGCGCCGCTGCCCAGCAACTGATCCGGCAGGGCGAGGCGCGCTTCGGTGCCGCCGTCGCCAAGGACGCGGTCAAGGGCATGCTCAAGGCAAGGCCATCGGCCGCGGCCTCTGTCGCCGACGACCTGAAGCGCATCGTGGGCACCTTGCCCGATCAGGGCAAGCTTGGGGCGAAGGAGGCCGAAGCCTTCCTCGGCAAGCTCCAGCCGTTCGCTGCCCGCTACGGGATGGATTTCCAGTTCGGCAAGAGCATGTTGCCCGAGGTCCACGCCAGCGCAACCAAGGTGTCCATCAAGACCATGGGCGGCGGTACCGACTGGCACGAATATGTCCATGTGGTCCAGACGCTGCAGAACCGCGCCACGGCGCTGGCCTCGCAGGCCGAACGCCTCGGCAAGCCCATCGCCAAGCTGACGGGCAAGGAGGTGGATGAAGCGTTCACCTTCACGGCCAAGACCTTCGAGAACCAGGCTTACCGGCACTTCGAGGAAGGTGCCGTCAAGGCGACGGGATTCATGGCGGGGGCCTTGCGTCCCGACCACTGGAAGAAGGTCGTCGGCTCGTCGATCGACGCGCAGGCCAAGGCGCTCGTGGATGGGGTGATGCCCAATTTCCGGGTTGGCCTGGGGGGCAAGCTTTATGGCGACATGACGGCTCTGGGCCAGAGCCAGGCCGAGATCCTGATGAACTTCGGTGCGCCAGCCACGAGCGTGGTCAACCACGTGGCCAGCAGCGGCCTCGGCAAGCGCTGAAGGCCCCCAGGCGAAACGACCGCCGGCTGGTCCGGCGGTCGTTTCGCCTGGGGGCCACAGGCCTCGCGATCACGGGCGCGCGTCGCCGACGCACGGGTCATCCCGTGCCCGCTACCCGGCGCCGGGAAGCTTGCCAACGGCAGCCGTCGCCACGGTAGCTTGCAGAAAACCCACGGCTGCACCAGCGCCCGGCTGCCGGTCCCAAGACAAGGATGCGGCCCGACCATCTGGGTCGGACCGCATCCCGGACCAGGCCTCAGTACCCCTTGTAGGCGCCGCCCCGCGCCATGCTGCGGATGCCCGGCACGTTCTCGAGCGAACCGTAGCGGTTGAGGGCGTAGCGAACACCCGCGACGATGTTGTGGACTGGATTCAAGATCTGGTCCATGCCGGGCAGCTTCCATCGTTCGAAGGTCGGCCGGATCGTCTGCATGAGGCCCATCGAGGGCGTACCCTTGCGCGCGTTCGAATCCCAGTTGTTGACAGCCCTGGGATTGCCGCCCGACTCGTGCCGGATGATGGTCGCGATGGCCGACTCGCTCAGCTTCTCCACCGACACGCCGGCGCGGACCAGAATGTCCTTGGCCTGCGCAATCCACTCCTTGACCGTCCCCGATACCTTGCCCAGCACGGACGCATCGACCGCTCCGCCGGTTGCGGCGCGCGCACTGCCGGGAATCTCCTCGAATGCCGGATCGACCTTCAGGCCCGCGGCCGCGGACTTGCCCATCTTCTTCTCATAGGCTGCCATCGCGGCACGGGTGAGGGGACCCTTCAGGCCGTCGATGGGGCCGGGATCGATGCCCGCGGCCTTCATCCGCTGCTGCATCGCCTTGACATCCTCGCTGTAGCCATCGACGTGGCTATGGGGCACGGCGCCGCCACGGGCCACCTTGGCCACCGGAGCCGCTTCTTCGAGCTTCATCTTCGAGGCGACGCCCGACTCGGCCGCGCGTCCCGCAACCTGGTCGCGGCCAGTCTGCAAGGTGGCAGAAGCGGTCGCACTGCCGGGCGCCGCGGGACGCCGCAGGGGCAAGGTACCCAAGCGAGGATCGGTCGCCACGCGCGTCGTCTTGAGTTGGTTCGTGCCGCCCACTGCCATTGCCACGTCCCCCCTGCCGGCCGAGCGTCCGATCGTTCCACATCTGGTTCATCGGGCAGGGCGGCTGTTGCAAAGCTAGCTTTAATGGACGCGCAACATTTGCAACGATTTCAACGCGGCAGCACACCCGGGAAGACCAGATCCACCAACGTCTCGTGCGTCCGCTGGGCCGCATCGAAGCCGGCCAGATGCTCATAGCGGGTCAGGACCTCGAGGGCTTCCGCCCTGTCCTCGGTGTCGGTGGCCTCGAACTCGACGCAATGGACCTCGCGTCCGCCGCCGCGTGCGATGTAATGGACCACCTCGCAGTCGGGGAAGACCCAGACGCGGATGGTCTTGGTCAACGTGCCCGACCAGACAAGGCCCATATGGGCCACGAAGGCCTCGACGGTCGCCGCCTGATCCCCGGCGTGGTGGCCGAGGTCGAGGTTGATCTCGGCGCGAACTTCAGGATCATCCCCGAACGACTTGAGCGTCAGGTGATGCAATTCCTCGTCGAACCGATGCCGCAGTATGTAGCGCCGCGCCTGCCCGTCGGCCGTCAGGAAGTAACGGTCGGAGACCTCGAGGGCGATATGCCGGACGGGCCCGAGTCCTTCCATGCGCGCCGCGAGGGCCGGGTAGTCATAGGCACTGCCCACGACGAACTTGTGCTCGATCTCAACCGTCCGTGTCACAGCCACCATCGGAATCTCCCCCACCGCCGGATACGCTTCGCGAGTGGCCCGGGCCACGCGGCCAGGGTCTCCTTCGTGACCTCCTGGCGATCAGACATCGCCCGCAGCTCGTCGAAGACCGAAAGTGCAGGTCCCACGGCACGCGCATCCCTGGAGACCAGCATGGCCTCGGCAAGGCGGTCGTGCGCCGGCTCCTCGAAATTGTAGCTGCCGAAGGCCGCCCAGGCGCGGTCGACCACGCAGATCTTCGAATGCTCGCCCGAAGGATGTTCGTGGATCCGCACGCCCGCCTCGAGCAACTGCGGATAGCGGACGGCCGCCGCCACCCAGGCAAGGTCCGTGGCCGAGAGGGACTGGCGATGGGAATGGTGGACCTCGACGTGGACGCCGCGGCGCGCCGCACGCAGGATGGCCGCCTCCAGCACGGGGGCCGGCTTGAAGTAGAACGAGCTAATCAGCAGTTCATGCTCCGCTGCTTCCACCATGGCCACCATGCGATCCGTGAGGGCATTTGTCCCTTGCCACAGCCACGGCCCGGCAGGTCCCTGATGCAGGTTGGGGTTGCAGAAACCGTAGGCCATGTCGATATCGCCGGGTGTCTCCCGGGCAAGCACGGCCAGGTGCAGGCTGTCACCGGGGTCCAGCACGCCACCAATCTTCTCCCAACTGGCCATGATGTCCGGAACCACCGCACCCGAGACGGCCACGGCATATTCCCGCCAATGGGAGAATGAGGTCCGCGTCAGGTTGCCGCTGGTCAAGATCAGGTTGCCTGCTTCCGAGACTTGGATCTTGACGTGCTGGCCTCCGCCGACCCGGCGCTGCAGCCATCGGGGCGGGTGGTAATGGGTCACCCTGCCACCCGCCCGACTCAGGGCATCGAGCGCACGTTCCAGCTCCGCGCGCTGATGCGGGGACATCAGCGTGCCCCCGAGACGCTGGCCGAAACGGTCGATCAGCAGCGAAACCCGGACCCCCCGGCCCTGTGCGGCCAGCAGAAGGTCGAGCAACTCCGCCCCGTAGTCGTCGTAGTCCAGATAAAACGTCGAAAGGTAGATGAAGCGCTCGGCATCCCGGAGCATGGCACAGCGCATCGACCAGTCCGCTTGCCTGTCCCTAAGGGGCACGAAGTGCCGGGCCCAGGTCATCCGAGGCGATAGCCCCCGGCGACATCAAGGTTGACGCCCGTGACGTAGGGAGCATCCAGGAGGTACGCAACGGCACCTTCCATGTCGGCCATGGTTCCGGCCCGACCAATCGGGATCTCGCGCTTCAGTTGTTCCGGGCCGGGCAAATCGACCGAATTGTCCAACTGGCCAGGGGAAACCATGTTGACCCGGATGCCCCGCGGCCCGCAGGCCAACGCGAGTGATCGCGTCAGGGAAAGCAGGCCGGTCTTGCTGACGTAGTAGTCCACGGCCAATCGGCTGGCGCGCGTCCCCTCGAGGCCCGCCATGCCGATGTTCACGATGGAGCCTCCGTCCGGCATCAGGCGCAGGGCATGGTAGGCCGCATAGTAGGCACCCGAGAGATTTGCGCCCAGCGTGGCATCCCAGGCCTCGGGATCCAAGGCCTGGATCGGCTGGGGATTGTAGTTGCCCACGTTGTTGATGAGCACATCCACACGGCCCTCGACGCCAGCCACTTCGGCAAATGCCCGGGCAACGGCGTCCCTGTCCGCGATATCGAGGGCAAGCGCCCGAATATGGCCACCAAGGGCCTTCACCTCGGCCTCGAGCGAGGCCACGTCGGCACGAGAGGATCGATACAGGCAAACGAGCCTGTAGCCACGGCGGACCAGCATCAGGCCGAGATGCCGCCCGAGGCGCCGCGCCCCCCCTGTCACGACGGCGACAGGCGCCACCGCCCCTGCCTGGCCATGCTCGGCCGTCACGCGCGCTGCCGCTCGATCCGCACGAAGGAACATGCAGCCGCAGGAACGGCCGCCGGCTTCTCGATGCGGAGACGCACCGCCGAGACGGTCGGGAAGGCCTCGAAAAGCATCCGCACACCTGCCTCGGCCATCGCTTCCAACAGCTGGAAACGCCGCTCCTGCAGGAGGGCCGTCAGCCGAGAGGCAACGCCGTCATAGTCGAGCGCATCGTCGATCGCATCGGAGCCTGCCGCGGCGGCGAAGTCGTTGTCCAACTCGACATCCAGGTAGACCGTCTGCTCCGCGGCCCGCTCGTGGGGGTAGATGCCCACGATGCAGTCCACGCGCAGCTGCCTGAGACCTGTCGTACCCGTCATGATTGCCCCTCCTTGCGCACCAGCCAGACCTGCTCCTCGGCCGACCCAAGGTCGAAGGGCGTCCGGTGGAAATCCCCCCAGCATCCCTCGATGACGAAACCCGCTTCGCGCAACAGGGCTTCGGCCTGCTCGGGCCGCTGCCACGAGAAGGTCAGCGGCCGGTACTGGCGGCGGAGCAACACCCCTTCGGAGTCGAGCGTGTCTTCCCACGTCACGGCTTCGATGCGCTGGGCGGCTTCATCCACGATGGACGTGACCCAGAAGAGCGTGTCCTGGCCGGCAGCATTGCGATAGCGCGCACGCAGCTGGACCTCGCGCATGCGATCGATGACGCTCGGCGTGATGATGAAGTCGTCAAAGAGGAAATGCCCCCCGGGACGCAGTTGGCTGTGGATCTGGCGCAGCGCCGCCAGCTTGGTGGCACGGTCAAGCAGGTGGGGCATCGTGTGGTACGGCATCGTGACGAGTGCGGCCGGCTCGGGCAACGTGAACGTGGTGAAGTCCGCATGAATCAGGACGAGGCGATCCAGGACACCGGCATCCGCCGCCCGGGACCGACAAACGTTCAGCATCGCCCCGGAACCCTCGACGCCGTGCATGGTCCGGCCGGCACGCGCCGCCTCGATGACGAGACGGCCATCTCCCACGCCCATCTCCACGACCGGACCCTCGGGCGCATGCGCATAGGCCTCGAGGTAAAAGGCCCGGTTCGCTGTCGTGGACTCCGCCGTCGCGGCCCAGACCCCGAAGACGCCGGCAAAGCGGTCGTATTCCATCCGGTCATTATTGCAGATGCCGGGGCAAGTCCTGCCGCGGTGAACATGTGGTGACCGGGCTGCGGGATGAATCGGGTGTCTGGCGAACCTGCCCGGAGATAAGGCAGGCCTCACTAAGGAGGTTCCCCGTGGCCCCGATTGGCACCCTCGCGTCCTTGCACGCCCGGCTCGAGTTGGCTGGCTTGCTGACCGGTCCGAAGCACGCCCCCTGGCTCACGCCATCACCTGCGACGGCGCGCCAGGCCTGAGGCTGTCAGCAGGCCCGACCGCCGGTCTTCAGGCCGCTGCCAACACCGCCGCGAACTGCTCGAGGCCCCAGAGCAGATCCGTATCCTCGATGACAAGTGGCGGTGCAAAGCGAATGACGGTCTCGTGGGCGTCCTTGCACAACAAGCCGCGGGCCGCCAGAGACTCGATGAAAGGTCGGGCCGGCCGATCGAGCTCAATACCGATCATCAAGCCCTTGCCGCGGACCTCGACGACCCGCGGACTCTCCAGAGCCCGGAGCCGGGCCATGGCCAAGGCCCCGAGGGCAGCCGAGCGTTCGGCCAACCTTTCGTCGACAAGGACATCGAGTGCGGCCATCGCCACGGCACACGCCAGCGGATTGCCCCCGAAGGTGCTGCCGTGATCCCCGGGACGGAAGACGGACATGACATCGCGGCGCCCCACGACGGCTGAAACAGGATAGACACCACCAGAGAGGGCCTTGCCCAGGATCAGGACATCGGGCTTCACGTCCTCGTGATCCACGGCCAGGAAACGGCCGGTCCGGCCCAGGCCCGTCTGGATCTCGTCCGCCATGACCAGGACGTCGTTCGCCCTGCAAAGCGCCGCGGCCTCTCGCAGATAGCCTTCCGGCGGCACGATGATGCCGGCCTCGCCCTGGATGGGCTCGACCAGAAAGGCACAGGTCCGCGGGCCGATCGCCGCCTCGAGGGCCGCGATGTCGCCATAGGGCACGATCCGGAAGCCCGGGGTGAATGGACCAAAACCTCCGCGGTACTGGGGTTCGGTCGAAAAGCTGACGACTGTCGTCGTCCGGCCATGGAAATTGTTCGTGCAGCAGATGACCTCGGCCTCGCCATCCGGGATGCCCTTGACCAGATATCCCCACTTGCGTGCCGCCTTGACGGCCGTCTCCACGGCCTCGGCGCCGCTGTTCATGGGCAAGGCGACATCCAGATTGGTCAACTCCGTCAGCTTCCTGTAGAAGAGGCCCAGTTGATCGTTGCGGAACGCGCGGCTGGTGAGCGTCATCCGTGCGGCCTGGGTCACCAGGGCCTCGATGATGCGGGGATGGGCATGACCCTGGTTCAGGGCCGAATAGGCCGACAACCCGTCGAGGTAACGCTTTCCGTCGACATCGGTGACCCAGGCACCCCTGCCCTCACGCAGGACCACATCCAGCGGATGGTAGTTATGCGCCCCGTGCTCCTCCTCGAGGGCGATCAGGGAAGCTGCGGCCGACTGCTCATCAACGTGCAACATAGACCTTCATGATAGGCCCGCAGGGGCTTCGGGTGAACCCCCCCCGGGGGGTGCTGCGGCGAGGACATCCTCCACCCAGCCCAGCACAAGCGGCCAAAGGAGCCTGCCGACCCCCTCCGCGAAGTAGGCCACGTGGCCGATCGACGCGAGGCCCAACTCCCGGGGCACGACTGTGATGTAACGAACCGGGGCGGCCGTGAGACCGGACATGAAAGCCCGGACCGAGGCGGGTGGCGCCCACGGGTCATCCTCGGCTGTCACGGCGACGACAGGTCTCCGGATGGCCGCAAAGCGCACGGTCATGCCGGACTCCGGATCATCGAAGAAGTAGCGGGGCAAACCGCACCAACGTCGCCAGTCCCGGTAGACGCCTGCCGGAAGCGGCTCCCCCATGCCCAGCCAAGGGGACGGGAGATAACCCAGCAGGGCTACCAGCGGTGGCCCTAGCACGGTCCACAACAGATGCAGGCGAGGACGCTCGGACCAATGCATATAGCCCATCCAGCCCGCCCCCGTACCAAAGGCCACGAGGCCCGCCGTCCGATGGACCTGAGGCACCATGCCCCAGGCCTGCCCTCCGAAGCTGTGCCCGATCATCACGACGCGGGGGTGCAGCGCCAGGGCGAGCTCGAGAACGGCCGCGAGATCCAGTTCGGCCCACGCGGTGAAGCTGGCCGGAAAGCCACGCAACACGGCCGGCCGTGACGCCGCGATGCCCCTGTAGTCAAAGGTCAGGACGGCCATGCCCTGCTCGGCGCACCAGCGTGCGAAGCGTCCGTAGTAGCGCTGGGGCGCGCCCGTTGCGGGTCCGACCACGAGCAAGGCCCGGGCGACCTGCAGGTCTTCGGGACCGAACAGGCGCGCCGAGAGGCGATAGCCGTCGGCGGCCACGACCTCGAGGGGTTGCTCAACCACCACGGCCATGACTCAGGGCAACGACAACCTGAAGGTCACGCTGCGTAGCGGCAGGACTGCCACCAAGGCTTCCGTGAGGGCATCGACCGCCACCTGTGGCCGATACTCGATGGGCTCGGACGTCGTGCACCCCGTAACGCTCGCCGTACCCGAATCCGAGCCCGCCACACCATCTAGGTTGCCCGCCGGCGCCGGCGCGCTGGGCGAGCTATCGGCTGAAGCCGCCTCGAGGGGAGAGGTCGTCGCGAGCCCGCCGGCTGAAGATGCGACATCGTCGGATACAGGCGCCAGCCGAGTCCCGTCGATCTGCCACCAAGACTTGCCGCCCGGCCCCTGCCGCAAGGTCAGCAACCACGTGCAGTCCTGGACCCGAACAGCCTTGAATATCGGCTCACCTTCGACGACAAGCGAAGAGGTTGCGGGGGGACGGGGTGCCCCGTCCGTAGTCGCGCGGTAGCCGCTTGCGTAGGGCTGCAGGAGGGGTGCGTCGGCTTCCAGGATTTTGCCCGCCAGCGCCAGTGCCCGTTCCGGGGCAACGAGGGCCTTGGCGAGGTCGATCTCGACGAGGTTCGGCGCACCTCCCGAGGGCTGGTAACCCTCCAGCACATCCACGAAGGCGACGCTCTTGCCAAGCGTCAACCGCGCGTAGCCCTTCTGCTTGCCCAGGACGTGGACCTCGAGCAAGCCCGGTTCCGAACCGGACTTGCGCCATTGCACCCAGGCAACGCGCCCGAGGCCCAGCGCCCGCTGAACCTCGGCAACCTGCTCCAGCCTGGCCGGCCATGTGTCCCTGACCGGAAGGTCGGCACGTTGCCAGCCCTCCGCTTGGCTGAATGCGAAGGGAATCGAGGCAAAGCCCGGCTCGATTTCAATCAGGGCCCACTTTTCGAGTTCGACATCGGGAACCTTGCACGGCAGAGGACCCCGGGGCGACTCCACGCCGCCGGGGTCGGTAGTCTTGTTGAGGGCCGACGTGTTGTTGAGCGCGGAGGTGTTGTTGAGCGCGGAGGTGTTGTTCAGTGCCCACGTGTTGTTGAGGTCTGCCGGTCGGGCACCGACGACCAATTTCAGGCCACCACCCGTGCCGCCGATGCCGGTCGCGATCGCACCCTGCTGCAACACCGCGGGCGGCTTGGTCGAAACGTCGACGGCGACACAACCCGACATCACGGCCAGACAAACCAGCAGACGAACGGGCTGCATCTGGATTCTCCCCCACCCTCCGGCCCCGGAGTTACCAGCAGCCTTGTACCGCAAGACGGACTGCATCATTCAGCGCGCCGGGGTCCCCGTGTCGCGAAGCGCCACGAAGACCCCGGCCGGGACGTGCCCCATTCAGGACACGGCAGCAGACCCTGCCTAAGCGCCTGTCTTGGTGCCGGCCTCGGCTCCGCCTGCGGCACCTGCGTCACCACCCGTATCCAAGCCGTCGGGGAGAGGCTCCCCGCCATCCGGTCCGGCGGGTTCCTCAGCCACGGGCTCGCCAGTCGGCGGCTCCTCGGTCACGGGGTCCTCGGCAACCGGTTTCTCGACGACTGGGTCACCAGACGGCACTGGCTCCGTGGGCGGTTGCGGCTTGGGCTCCTCGGCCACCGGCGGCTCAGGGAAGACACAATCCTCACAAGGCGGTCCGAAAAGCGGCATCCGGTAGTAATAGGTCACCTGCCGGGGGAGCATGGCAGCCAAGACCTTGCCCGAGACGGCATCCACGGCCGCGGCAAACGGTTGGAGGTAGCTTGCCTTGCGAACTTCCCACCCCGTGATGGGGGCTCCCGGTCTCGTGACACCCACGGAGGGGGACGTCATGGTCGGCAGTGCCAACGGCACGTCCCGGACCGGGTAGACCGGAATGGAACCCTCTGCGTCGGCATCGCCCGGGGCAGGCAAACCGACATAGCCTTCCTGGGCATCCGGGGCACCGGCATCGATGGGCATTGGCGCTTCGGACGACGTGTCGCCACCCTCCGCGGCCAAATCCTGAACCCGACGATAAACGGCCTCCTTCGTCACGGGGTAGGCACCATCGGAGGAACCCGAGCCGATGGCCGACTCCATCGCCTCATACGGGTAGGCGTTGACCAACCAGATGAGCTGACCGGATGCGGCCTTCTGCAGCGTGACGTGCCAGCCGGTACCGGCGGGCAACTCGCTAAGGACCGACTTGACCGGCTGCGGCAGGTCGGGCATGGGCGGCATCGTGACGCTCGGCGAATCCGTTCCGGAATCGGGTGGCAAGGGCCCCCAGATCGAGATGGGCTCACTTGGCATCGTGCTGTCGCCACCCTCCACGGTGCCGACGACGGCTTCACCCTGCACACGGCGCATCATCGGGACAGGCTTGCTGACAATGGCATCACCTGCGGGCTCCGACCCGGTTGAACCGGACACGGCCCCGGGTTCGCCCTTGGGCATCGGGAACAGGTCATCGCCAAACGGCATGTCCTGCAACGATCCCTCGGCAAGGCGGGCCCGCAGGGCGGCAACGGCCTCCATCGGACTGACCTTGACGGCATCGAGGTCCAACGAGGCCTCCATCGGAACGACGGCGCCTGCCTGCTCCGCGACATAGGACAGATCGGCCCCGTCAGGCGTCACGACGACCTGGGCGAAGCCTCCCTTGGCACCGGCAAAGGCAAAGGACCAGACTGGATTGGGCTCCAGCTGGCCGCCCACGGCAAAGGGCCTCGCGTCATCGAGGACCGAAGCAAGCTTGCGGGCAATGAGCGAGGCCTCGCCAAAGTCCTTGGATCCGAAATCCAGGTGCATGCCCTGCCAGCTGTCCTCGAGAAGCGGCGGTGCAGGCATCGAAGCCATGGGTGGCAGGGCATCCGCCTCGGGCATGGGCTTGGGCGCGAAGCCGGGTTGAGGCAACCGGGAGGGAACGCCCGCATGTACCGAACCGTCCGCACCCGCCGGCAACGAGGCACCCCCATTGGGCTCTCTGCGGCCCGCCCCGCCCGCCGTCGGCGCCTGCAAGACATTGCCTGAGGGGCGCGCCACCTTGCCCACCTTGGCCGACACGTCCACGGCAGCAAGCCGGGCCAACAGGTTCGCGGCGATGTCCGACGGAGTCGCGGGACCCTTGTTCGCATCCGTCCCCGCCGCGTCGGACGCCTTGCCGTCGACCGCCGGATTGGTCGCCAGCAAGGCCTTGACCGCCTGGCCATCGCACCCCGTCAATGATGCCAGCAGAAGGGCCCTGACCACATGCCGTCTCACGTTCCGACCTCCTCGGCCATTGGCCTTTGAACCGCCTAGGTATTCCTGTACCCGTCTCGTTCGTTTACAACACACAAGCACTTGAAAATGTAAACTTTTCTTGTATACTTCGTCAAGCACCATGTCGGAATCCTTGGACCAAGAACCTGCGAGCGGCCCCGAACGGCCCTTCGGGGAGGCCTTGGTCGGCCTGATGGGGACACGAGGCCTGGACTACCGCACCCTGGGCAGACTCGTGGGCGTATCCCACGCCCACCTCTGGCAACTGGTTCGCGCCTCCCGAGAAGCCGCACGGACCGGAACCGTGCCCGCGCGGCGGCCAACGAGCGACTTGATTCATCGTCTCTGCGAGGTCCTCGAGGTCACGGCCGAGGCCCTCGGGGGTGATCCCGAAGCGCCCGGCGACACTCGGAACAGGCAGTTGCCCCCGGTCCTCACCCACGCGCCCCTGCGGCCCGAGGCCCCGGGACGATTCGAGGCCGGCCTCGCCAGCCTGCGCCAAGGTCAGCCGGATCGGGCCATCCTGCTCCTCCGCAAGGCCACTCGGGATAGGGAAGTCTCGCTGGCCCTCGCAGAGGCCGGGTTGGGTGTCGCCTACCTGAAAGCCGGTCGGCCGGTTGAAGCCGAGCGTGCCTTTACGGCAGCAATGGAACACCTTGAGGATCGGACGGAGGCATCCCCGAAACGTGCCGACCTCCTGTACGACCGCGGTCTGGCCCGCCAGGAACTGGGTCACCATGGCGCCGCCTGCGCAGACTTCAAGGCCGCCATCGCCGCAGGTCTCGACCAACCGGACCGTGCCCTTGCCGGTCATTGCTACAGCGGCTTGGCCCTCGGGCGCTGGCGCGCCGTAACGCGAGACGTCCTCGCCTGGACCGGGCGTCCCGAGGCCGAGCAGGTCCATGCGACCTCGTCGCTGGACCTGCGTGCCTACGGGGCCTATGCCATGAGCCGCCTCGGCCAGCATGCGGCGGCCCTCGCCATGGTCGACACCGTGGTCCTGCTCTGCCCGACCTACTGGTATGGCCTGTACGTGCGTGCCGCGGTGCGCGCGCGGGCAGCGGCGCGGGCACGCCCATCCGGTGTGGTGGCGCGCATGCTCGTCGAGAGTTGCCTTGCCGATGCCGTCCGAATCCTGCGAATCAATCCGGAGGCCCGGGACATCCTGCTCCGGGACGATGATGCCGACTTCACCAGCGTGGCGGCATTGCCGGCTTGGCAGAGCCTGCTCGAACGATCCGAGGTTCCCGACCGATGACCAGACTCCGCGGCGGCGCGCTCATCGTCCTGCTGACCGGCTGCATCGTACGTGGGCCGGTCGAACCCATCGTGCCTGTCCTGCCAGCCCTGACCGCAGGGAGCGGCGCCTCCGCGGCCCCCGAACGCCAGGCCCCCGCAGCCTCCGACAACCAGCAGGCAGATCCGGCCTCTGCCCGATCCGATCTGGCCCCGGGCGCAGGCATCCCCCTCGCCCACCCGGTGGCCGGCGGCGCAGCAGGTACACCGCTGGCCAGCCCCTCTGCGGAACCATCACCCTCAGCGAGGCCTTCACCTTCCGCCCCCACGCCCGCACCCACCGACGAGACGCCACTTCCCTCTCCGACTCCCGGACCGGATGCGCCTTGAGGTAGGCTGGAGCCATGCAAGCTCCCGACCTCGCCAAGTCCTGCCCACGCAGCCCCCTCGACCGTTTGGGCGACCTGCCGTGGCTGCCACGCCTCATCGACAAGGCGCGTGCCCATCTGGCCGGCACGATGGGCGATTATATCCCCTATCCCTGCGGCGGGGATCAGCGTTTCCTCGACACGTTCGGCCTCGATGCCAACGCATTGCTGGGGGTGATCGGACAAGGCCTGTCCGACGAGGCCGTGGCCGAGTGGGTCCGTCTTGAAGCCACCGAGGACCTGCAAGAAGGGGTCCGTGTCCTGCTGGCCCACTTCGAGGCACCCATCCCCCCTGATGACGCCGATCGCCTGTTCCGTCTGCAGCAAGCCCGTGCCGAGTTGCAGCAGGCGCGACCAGACCTCGACCTAACATGGGTCGACAACTTCACCAAGCTGATTCTCGCCGAAGAGGGCCATCCCCGCTTGGCCTGAAGGATTTTACAAAACCTAAACGAAAACACTACAATTAGGTACGTCTTCCTTAGCCCGAGCGGGTCTGATTCGGAAACTTGCTGATGCGCCATCTTTCGCCCGTACCCGTGCTCGCCACGGTCCTGTTTCCGCTCGTGGCCTGTGGCTCGGGCCTTTCCCCCCGACCAGGGACCATCGTCACCCCCGAGCAGCCTGCGGCGTCGCTACCGCCGCGCGCGGACCAACCCGGGCAACCGGCCGGCGATGCCTTCGTGTCGCGGCCGGGCGCTGAAAGCGACCTGCTGGTGCGCGTCTGGCGCGACGGCCTCGCCGGTGCGCTTGCCCATGACCACGTCATCGAAGCGACATCCTTTCGGGGCGATGTCGTCGTACCGCGACAACCCGGGGATATGGCCGCCGTCAGCTTCGACGTCGATGCCCGAAGCCTTCGCCCCGACCGTCCCGACCTGCGTCGCAAGGTCGGCCTTCCCGGTACTTTGTCGGAGGGCGATCGCAATACAGTCCTCGATCACATGCAGGATGCCAGCCAACTCGATGTCGCGCGCCACCCCTCGATCCGATTCCGGTCGAGCCGCGTTCTGCCCCTCGGGAACGGCCTGTGGGATGTAGAGGGCAACTTCACGCTGCACGGCGTGACGAGACCGCTCCGCGCCCGGATGACGGTCGCCCAGGAGGGAGGCCGCCTGAGGGCTCGGGGCAGCTTCCGCCTCCTGACCAGCAACTACGGTATCCGGCCCTACGAGGCGTTGGGCGGCCTGCTCAAGAACAAGGACCAGATCGACATCCAGCTCGATCTGGCCCTGGATCCCGCAAGGCCCTGACCTACAGCGGCGCGTAGATACCGATGACGTGACGGTTGCCCGGCGGGAAGTTGGCTCGGCCGCCGTAGCTCATCTCACCGTCGTTCAGGAAGCGGCCGCCCCCCATCGCCACGGCGATGTCGCCGGCCACCGGGTGCGCCGTACCCGGCGTTCCAGGCCGGACGACGACAATCGCGCCCTTGGGTGCGTCGTAAGGGTTGTCGATGGGCAGGAGCTGCATCCCGAGTCGTTTCGCATTGTCGCCGGCGTTCAGGTACTCGCCGAACTGGCGCGCATAGGCCGAATGCGAGTCGGGGATGCTTGACGGCGTCAGCTTGGCATAGCCGGACGCCATCAGATGACCCCAGACCTCGCGGTAACACCAGCCATCGGGAGACTTTCCGCCCGCCCTGGAGTTGGCCACGCGGGCCAGACGCTCCATGTCGGCACGACCTTCCGGAGAGATGCCCGAAGCTGCGGCCTGCGACAGTTTCAAGCTGTCGGCAATCATACGCTCGATCTCCCGCTCGCCGCGCCCGGGGCCAGCCCCGGGTTGCTCACCAGGACCGAACGGCAAATGCACGAGCCGCGCCTTGAGTGCGCCTTGGTTGAAGCGATCCAGCGGTTCCATGAGACGCCCCCCTGCAGATAGAGACCACGGTTTCCCCCCCCGGGAAACGGGGCCTGCCCAACGTGTCTATCGTGGAGAATGTCGTGTGGCTGGCGCGCCTCGACGCTAACTCATGTTTAAGGTTTGACGGCCTGGCCAACCGCTACAGGCAGCTTGTCGAAGACATAGCCACCCTTGCGCGCGCCCCAGACCTGCCGGCCAGATGCATCGTAGCCCCGGTCCCAGGAGATCACGCGGCGTCCGTCGACGGAGACCTCGCTGGTCGCATATGTGGCGCCGTTGATGTCGCTGCCGCAAGCGAGGCCTTCGGTCCCGCCGACATAGCCCGCGGCTGTGCGCGCCAGAAACACCCCGCAGCCCGCCCGGTCGTTCAGCGACGCAGGGTTCAGGGACGGCAAGGGGTTGGCAGACTTCCAAGCTCCGATGGCCGCGTCCGGATCGGGCAGGGTGAAGATCGCACTCTCGAAACGGTCTGCGGCGACGCGCGTCAACCTGTAGACGCGCTGGCGGTAGGGCGCGTCCAAGTGGGTCGCCATGGCCTGCTCGACATAGAGCCAGACCGCGTCGCTGCGCCATCGCCAGATCCGGGCGATGTGCAGGCGCACGTCGAAGAACGCCGGGTCGGCGATGGATTGCGCCGTGCTGGCATAGGAGCCGGCCATCCAGCTGCCGAGCTTGACCAACTCCGCATCACGGACGGTCTCGCTGCCCGGCACGGCGGCCGCCGCTGGGGACCCGGCAGAGGCGGCGGCCAACGGGGCAGCAACGCCACATCCAACGAGCAGAACGGTAGGCAGGAAAGGAATTATGCGCATGATGGTTAAAGTCAACCATGCGCCGTCGCTGTTAAGGAATTGACAACCCTAGGGCTGATCGCCCGTGGGGTCCTCGACCTTGAGTTCCGGGTCCTTGGGCTTGAATGCCGGCGGACGATTGTTGCGCGCAGCGTAAATCAGGCGGCGGAACTCACGCTCGAAGCGCTGGGCAAGCCCTTGGTCGTTCTTGATGATCAAGAACGACTCGTTGTTCGCGTTCTCGGCATTCTTCGAGTAGTTGTAGGACCCGTTGATGATGGTCTGGCCATCCACCAGGATGATCTTGTGGTGCATCAGGGCCTCGTTGCCGTCCTTGACGACAGACAACCCGGACATCTTGAACGGGGCATACAGCGAGTACTGGCCGCCTGCGAGCCACCGATCGAAGACGCCGGAGACTTCGACGCCATGCTTCGACTTCTGGACCAAGGTCTCGCCGATCTCCTTGTCCGTCAGGGAGAAAGTCATGAAGTGAATCGACTTTCTTGCCTTGCGCAGGACGTCGACGACGGCATCGCGACCGCCCCCCTTGGGGGAGAAGTAGAGGCTGACTTCGGCGCCGCCGACGTGGAAGAGACCATCCCCCCCGATGCTGGTCAGCGTGCCCGCGGGTCCGAAGACGCCATCGACGAACATCGTGTTGAACGTGCGGCGGTAGCGGGACGCGAGCGACTCGCTCTCGAGAACCAGGGCGTTGTTGTTGTGCCGGAAGAGGCTGCTGGTCGTCAGATTGGTCGAGCCGGTCCATATCGTCTTCTCGTCGATGATCATGAACTTGTTGTGCATGATGGCCGACCGCTGGTCGTCGCGGATTCTGACGCCCGCCTGCCGCAGCTGGCCGATGGCGAGGCGCTGCTTGGCAGGATTGTCGTGCTCCACCATGTTGTCGCTGTCGGTCGTCAGGCGGACCTTGACTCCGCGCTTGGCAGCCCGCACCAGGGCAGCAACGGCGTCGGCATCCGCGATGTCGTAGAACGAACCGTCAATCGACGTCCGGGCCTTGGCAATCAGGTCGAAGAAGGACTTGTCGGTGTTCGTGGCGCTGCGGCGTGCCTTGGGTTCATTCGAGGCGATGGTGGAACCGTACGTGTCGTTGAAGTAGACCTGCAGGCGGCGACCTGCCTGATCCGGTTCGGCACCGAAGGCATCCAGCCCATCGGGTACGGCCACGCTGCCCATTCCCACCACCGAGGGGGTGGAACCGCAACCCGCGAGGCCTGCCGTGAGACCCAGCAGGACTGCGATGGCGCGGACCCCGGGGCGAATGTGACGAACGTTCATAGGACCTTTATCGCCAACCCGCCAGAAAAGTTGCCTATCTACGGGTTAAGAAACACCCAAGGCCGGAGTGGTGCGTCCCTGCTTCAAAAGCGTGGCCAGGCGAACGACCTCACGCCCCAGGGTCTGCAGTTGCTGGCCGACGGCGGGGTCGACGGGGACACCGGCGCCATCGAAGGCCTGCCACGCCCGGGAGATGGCCACCACGTAGGGAACGGTCAGGCCGCGCAAGGCCCGGACGGCGTATTCCATGGTGTTGATCGCCTGCATCCCCTGGGTACCGCCAGCGGCAGCAACCAGGCCGATGGGCACGTCCGAAAGGTAGGGGCGCGGGTCCTTGGCCAGCAACTCTAGCCAATCGAGTGCGTTCTTGAAGGTCCCGCTGACTGTTCCGTGATAGAGGGGACTGCACCACACCATGGCGTCGGCAGAGCGGACCTCGGCCAGCAGGCGGGCCACCGACGCATCCTCCTCGCGGTTCCTCGCATCGAAGGGAGGCAGGGCCAACACGTTGAGGTCCAGCAGGACGATCGTGGCACCGGCAACCTCGGCCTCGGCCAGGACCTGACGCATCGCGGCCGACGTCACCGAGGCATCACCGAGAGCCCCACCCAGTCCGACCACCTTGACCACGACGACCTCCTCCGGGCCCCGCGACCTTGGAGACAAAAGCTGGGGCGGTAGGATTCGAACCTACGAATGTCGGCTCCAAAGGCCGATGCCTTACCGCTTGGCGACGCCCCACCAACAAGGGCCAATGTTAGCGAGGGCCGGGGCCGGGGTCAATCCCGCAGCGCCCGTGATACGCTTGGGAGCATGCCGATGGTGCCTGGCGTTCCCGCCGGCGGCGGACCCGCCATGGTGTTGGCGATCGTCCTGCTGCTGGCCTTGCTCATCTTGCTTCACGAGGCTGGCCACTACTTGGCGGCACGGTCCATGGGCGTGCCCGTCCGCCAGTTCGGGATCGGCTTCGGACCCGCGCTCTGGTCGCGGGAGTGGGCCGGGACCCGGTTCAGGTTGAACGCGATCCCCTTCGGCGGCTACTGCGACCTCTCGCTTCCCCCCGCGGAGGGCAAGGAAGAGACTGAAGACGACGGGGGCATGCCCCGGGACGCCCTCGAGGGGCGCAGCATCCCCGTCCGCATGTGGGTGATGATCGGCGGCATCGTCTTCAACACGATCGGCGGCTGGCTCTGCGTCGTCGCCCAGCTTGGCCTGCAAGGGATACCTCACGCCACGCCCCGGGACATCGCGCGCGAGGGCATCGTCATCCAGCAGGTGGCATCCGCGCGGGCCCGCGAAGCCGGTCTTCAGGACGGCGACCGCGTCGTTGGCGTCGCCGGCAAGCCCTTCAAGGCCATCGAGGACTTCGGTTCGGGCCTGCTGCCTTACGCCGGGGCGACCGTCTCCCTCGAGGTGCGGCGCACGACCAGCGGCCGCGATGCCACGCTCTCACTGACCGTCTTTCCGGACGCGCGCGGCAAGCTGGGCGTGGCCATCTCGCCGCCGATGGACATCCGCTACACGCCCGCCGGCGACCTGCTCGAGTTGCTTCGGGCAAGCGGGTCCCGTACCGTGGACATCGCGATCTCGATGGTCAAGGGACTGGGCATGCTCGTCACGGGCAAGCTGCCGCTCGACACCGTCGGCGGACCTGTCGCCATCGTGCATCTGGGGAGCCGCATGGTGCATGACTTGGCCCAGTACCTGTTCTTCGCGGCGCTGATCAATCTCAACCTGGCCGTCGTCAACTTCCTGCCCCTGCCCGCACTCGATGGCGGACGTCTGCTGCTGCTGGCCATCGAGGCCGTAGTCCGTCGACCGCTGCCACGGCGCCTCGAAGGTACCATCCACTCCGCGGGGATGGTCGCCATGCTCGGGCTCATCGCCCTCGTCACCCTCAAGGACATTCTGGAACTCTTCCGCCCATGACCGCATCCGCCACGACCCGCCAAGCCCGCCTCTGGGATGAGGCCCGCACCCTGATGCCCGGGGGCGTCAACAGCCCCGTGCGTGCATTCCGGGCCGTCGGCGGTGATCCCGTCTTCGTGGCGAAGGCACAGGGCCCTTGGCTCTGGGACGAGGACGGCAACCGCCTAGTCGACTACATCGGGGCATGGGGGCCCGCCATCCTCGGGCACGCCGACCCGGACGTGGTCGCGGCCGTGCAGGATGCGACCACCCGAGGCTTTGCCTTCGGCATGCCCAGCGCCGGAGAGAACGTGCTGGCCCGGATGCTCATTGACGCCGTCCCCTCGCTGGAACGGGTCAGGTTGGTCAACTCGGGGACCGAAGCGGCCATGAGCGCCGTACGCTTGGCTCGCGCCGGGACGGGCCGTGAGCGCATCATCAAGTTCATCGGCTGCTACCACGGCCACGTCGATGCATTGCTGGTCCGTGCCGGGTCGGGCGTCGCCACGCTGGGGCTGCCCGACAGCCCGGGCGTCCCGGCCTCGACCGCGGCGGGCACGCTCGCCCTCCCCTACAACGACCTCGAGGCCGTTGCGGCCGCCTTCGCCGCACACCCCGACAGCATCGCCGGCGTCTTCCTCGAACCCGTGGTCGGCAATGCGGGGCTGATTCCGCCCGCCCCCGGCTTCCTCGAGGGCCTGCGCGACCTGTGCACGCAGTACGGTGCGCTTCTGGTTTTCGATGAGGTGATGACGGGTTTCCGGGTGGCCTACGGCGGTGCGCAGGCCCGCTACGGCGTCACGCCCGACCTGACTTGCCTGGCCAAGATCGTCGGGGGCGGCGTCCCCTGCGGTGCCTACGGCGGCCGCGCCGACCTGATGGCGATGGTGGCTCCCGAGGGCCCGATGTACCAGGCCGGGACGATGTCGGGTAACCCGGTGGCCGTGGCCGGAGGCCTTGCCACGCTGCGCAAGCTGGCCGCGCCGGGCTTCTACGAGGCCCTCGAGGCGACTTCGGCCGCCGTAGAGGCCGCCATGACCGAGGAGGCTGCCCGGGCAGGCGCCACCGTCACGATTCAGCGCGTAGGCTCGATGCTGACTGTCTTCTTCGGCGATGGACCCGTCACCGACTGGGACAGCGCCGCGCGCTCCGATACGGGCGCCTTTGCCCGCTTCCATCAGGCCATGCGGGCCCACGGCGTCATGCTGCCACCCTCGCAATATGAATCCTGGTTCGTCTCGGCAACGCACGACGACGAGACGCTGGCACAGACCCGCAAGGCTGCGGCTGCAGCCTTCGAGGCAGTCGTGCGGAGGGCATGAGTCGTCCTGACGCCGTCCGCGGCGAGGATCTGGTCCGCAGCTACGCCCAGGGAGAAGGCGCGGTCCATGCCCTTGCCGGCGTCAGCATGCGGATTCCCCACGGTGCCTGGGTCGCCATCACGGGTTCCAGCGGCTCGGGCAAGTCGACGCTGCTCAACCTGCTGGGCTGTCTCGACCGCCCGACGTCAGGCCACCTCGCCATCGACGGCAACGACGTCGCGGCCCTCGACGACGCCGGCCTCGCCCGCCTGCGGAACCGACACCTCGGCTTTGTCTTCCAACAGTTCCATCTGCTGTCAAGGACCTCGGCCGAGGAGAATGTCGCCCTGCCGCTCGTCTATGCCGGTGTTGCCCGCCCCGAAAGGCTGGCGCGTGCCCGGGAAGCCCTGGACCGGGTCGGTCTCGCCGACAGGCGGACGCACTGGCCCAGCCAACTGTCCGGGGGCCAGCAGCAACGCGTGGCCATCGCGAGAGCCCTCGTGACCCGGCCGACGCTCCTGCTGGCCGACGAACCGACAGGTGCCCTGGACTCCCGGACGAGCGAAGAGATTCTCGATCTGTTTGCCGACCTGCACCGTCAGGGCGCGACCGTCGTGATGGTGACGCATGACCCGGCGGTGGCGGCCCGGGCGAGCCGACGCCTGGTGCTGGCGGATGGTCGGATCGCAAGCGACGACGGAAGCCTGTCATGACCAAGCCCAGCCGCATCGCGGCGTTGACCCTGCTGACCTTCCTGTTGGCGACGGCCCGGGCTGTCGCCAACCCCGAAGCCCTGGACTTGGGCCGACTGCTCGACAGGGTACGCGCGACCCATCCGGAAGTGGCTCTGGCCCGGATCAGCCAACTGCGCGCGCAGTTGGAGCGCCAGGTCGCGACCGAAGGCCGCTGGACCGGCCGTGTCGGCCTCGACGGGTTCGGCGTGGCCAACCAGCGCCTGCCCTTGAGCGGCACGGCGCCCGACCCCTCGGGATTCAGCCAGGGCACGCTCTCGGCTGAAGGCCGCCTCGTGCTGCTCGACGGCGGTCGGCTCGGCTATGCCGATGCTGCAGCGGCCGCCGGGGAACAGGCCGCAGGGGCCCGCGCCGGGACAGCGCTCAGGGATCTTGCGGACGGCGTCATTCGTGGCTTCTGGGATCTGCGCCGTGCCGAACTGCTGCGGCAGGTCGCTCAGCAGCAGGTCCAGCAGGCCCGTGCCACCTGGGAGGCAGGCCAGGCCGACCTGGCCCACGGCCGCAGGGCTGCGGGCGACGTGGCGGGACTCGAGGCGGCGCACCTTGCCGCCGAATCTGCGTGGCACAGGCAGGATCAGACCGTCGCCGAATTCAGGGCGCGCCTTGCTGCCTTGGTGGGCCTGAGTGATGATGCGTGGACCCTCGCGGCGACACCCGTGGCCCCCGACAGCCTTCCCGAAGCCTCGGGCAGCTGGCAAGCCAGACCGGAATGGCTGGCCCAGCGCGCCGCGGTCGAGCAGGCCCAGGCGCGACTCGGCGAGGCAGCCGCAGCGCTCGCTCCGACTGTCGGCCTGTCGGGACGCCTCGAGACCGGAAACGGCCTCGTGCGACCGGACATCCAGCTGCGGACGACGGACCCCTTGGCCTCGCAATGGAGCCTGCGCCTCGACGTGGCCTGGCCCTGGCTGGACAACGGACGTGCGGGCCGGGCGGCCGAGCGCGCGCGACTCGACCTGCTCGAGGCCGACCAGCGAGCAGAACGCCTGCGACGCGATCTCGAACGGGACGAACGCCTGGCCCGCGAGCGCCTGCGCCAGGCGCTGCTGCGCCTGAAACTTCAGGACCGTGCGGTGGTGGTGGTCGGCCAGGCGCACGCGCTGACAGCCACCCGCTTCAGGCAGGGCCTTGCACTGCCCGTCGAGCTGGAATCGGCCCGCACCCGTCTCGCCCAGGCCCAGGCCGACCGGATCGATGCCGGCATTGAGGGCATGGTCGCCCATTGGGATCTGGCCCTCGCTCTCGGCAAGGAGAATCCATGAACCGCAGCCTGCTGATCGCCGCAGCGCTCGTGCCCGTCGTCGGCGTGGCCGGATGGTTGCTGCGTCCGCGTCCTGACCGCGCCGGCAGCGCGGATGTCGTCACCGTGAGCCGGGGCAGCCTCAAGGTCGATCTGGCCGAGACGGGCACCGTGCAGCCGCTGGTCAAGGTCGACATCAAGAGCCGCATCGCCGGGCCGGTCGCGAGGCTCGATGTCGATGCGGGCAGCCGTGTCCGCAAGGGCGACATCCTGATGGTTCTCGACACCACCGACTTGGACCGCAACCGGGCCCAGGCCAAGGCCGACCTGGCTGCGGCACAGGCCCGACTGGACCGCCTGATGGCCGGTCCGAGGCCGGAAGAGATCGCGGCCGCGCGGGCCGAAGTGCGCGTGGCCGAGGCCGAGCTTGCCCGGGCCCATGACGAAGCCCAGCGCAGCAGAGCCGCCGCGCAGACGCAGACCCTGACGCCTCGGGAACTCGACATGGCCCAACGGGACCTCGATGCGGCCCGGGCGCGTCGGGACGCAGCCACGGCGCGTCTCGCGATGCTGACCAAGGGCAGCCGCGCCGAGGACATTCGTGAGGCGCGTGCCCAGCGGGACCGCATGGGCGTCGTGGTGGCGTCGGCCGAGGATCAACTGCGTTACGCAACCCTGCGATCCCCGCTCGAGGGTGTCGTGATCCGGCGTGGCATCGAGGTCGGGGAGATGGTCAGCCCGGGTGTCTCCGCCCTGGCGCAGAGCAATGCCATCTTGACCGTGGCCGACTTGCGCCGCCTGATCATCCAGAGCAACGTGGGCCAAGTCGACGTCGGTCGCCTCCGCGTCGGCATGCCCGTGACCGTTCGCGTGGACGCCTTGGGTGACACGGGACTCGAGGGCCGGATCCACCGCATCGCCCCGGCCGCCGAGGCCCTGAAGGACGGCCTGCAGACCTTTGCCGTCGACACCCTCGTGACGGGTCCCGGGACGGCAAGGCTGCGCCCGGGGATGACGGCGGACCTCGACATCCATGTCGCCGTGCGCGACCAGGTGTTGCTGCTGCCTGTCGAGGCGTTGCTCGACCGCAAGGGCAGCAACGCGACCGTGCGCCTCGCCGACTCCGGCAAGAAGGGCGGGAAGGCCGGCAAGCGCGAGATTCGCCTCGGCCTCTCCAGCGACAGCGAGGTCGAGGTCTTGTCGGGCCTCGATGAAGGGACCGAGGTCCGCATCGCGCCGCCTGCGGTCGACAACGCCCTGAAGATGTGATGGTCCTCGAACACATCCGGCAGGCCATGGCCCAAATGGCCGCATCCCGCGCCCGCACCGCACTTACGGTGCTCGCCATCGCCATCGGTGTCCTGTCCGTAGTGCTGCTGGTCAGCCTGGGCCAGAGTGCGCTGGTCTCGCTGACCCGGGGCATCGAGGCCATCGGGGGGACACGCATCGTGATAGTCTGGCCGGACGCGCCCCAGGTTGCGGCAATGAAGCAGGCCTCCTACACCGATGGTCTGACGCTCGCCGACGCGCGCGCCCTGCGCGCCAGACTGCCGCGTGTTGCCAGCGTGGCCCCTGTCGCTGGAGGCGGCGAAGACAGCGAGGCCGTCCACGCCGGCGGCGGCCGGATGGCACGCCTCGACATCGCAGGCGTCGACGAGGCCTACATCTCTGGCCACGCCCTGAAGGTACAGGAAGGCCGAGATCTCACGGCCGGGGACCTCGATCGCCGGGAGCACGTCTGCATCCTGGGCCGGCTGGCTGCGGACCGGCTGTTTCCTGACGGCCGGGCCGTGGGCCGGGAAGTCAGGGTCGCAGACACCCGCTACCGCGTCGTGGGCACGCTGGCGATGGCCCTGAAAGCCGGCATGCGTTTCGGCACGGACTGGAACGAAGTCGTCCTGCTGCCGCTGACCGTCGCCTCTCCGGAAGGGCGGCTGCGCATGATTTCGGTGACGACGACAGCCTCTCGCCACAATCCCGAGGTCGTGGCCCTTGCCAACAGTCTGCTGCTGCATCGCCATCGCCAGGTCGACGACTTCCAGTTCCTCGATCTGGGCACCATGATCGCGGGCTACTACAAGGCCTACGACGCGATGATCCTCGTGGTGGGCCTGCTCGCAGGCGTCAGCCTCGTCATCGGTGGCGTCGGCATCACGAACATGATGCTCGTCGGCGTCGTCGAACGGACCCGTGAGATTGGCCTGCGCATCGCCCTCGGGGCGCCTGCCGGCACCATCCGCCAACAGTTCCTGATCGAAGCCCTGGTGTTGGCGTGCGTCGGTGGCCTGGCGGGCCTTGGCGCGGGCGTGGGAATCGTTTCCCTTCTGGCGTCGATCGTGCCCCGGTTCCAGCCCGAGTGGACGGTGGTGCTGAGTTGGCCGGCCGTCGGTGCCGCGGTGTTCGCGACGCTCGCGACCGGCGTGGCCTTCGGCTGGATGCCCGCGCGTCGGGCGGCGGCACTGGACCCTGTCGCGGCGCTTCGCGGGGATGCGGCATGACGTGGGGCGACCAGTGGCAACTGGTGCTCGAGGCCATCGTGCGCCACCGCTTCCGCAGCCTGCTGACGCTGCTGGGGATCATTCTTGGAGTCGGCACCCTGGTGGCGTTGTCCAGTACGGTCCGCAGCGCGGAGCACTATCTTGCCCGCAGCCTGCAGCAAGCTTCGGGGGAGGATGTCTTCAGCCTGTCGCGCAAGTGGCAGGAGGACCCCGGAACTGCAGCGGCACCGCCCTTGTCCCGCCTGGACGCCCGCGCCCTTCGCGCCACGGAACGCCTGTCCGGAACCACCGTCTTGGGCCGGCACGTCAAGCGGGTCCGGTGGGGTGAACGCTTCGGCCAGGGCATCACGGTCGTGGGCACGCGACCCGAGGCCCTGGGCTTCTACAGGCTGGAGTTGCGCCGGGGCAGATTCCTGACGCCTCAGGACTTGGACGACAGGGCCCAGGTTGCCGTGGTCGGGGCCAAGGCGGCCCGGGGCCTTGCTGCGCGACAGGGACCGATCCGCGTCGGCGGCTGGATTCGCCTGGACGGACACCGCTACCGGGTCGTGGGCATCCTCGCGCGGAAACCGGCTGTCCAAGGCCAGAGCTTCTTCACTTGGGACGGATCTGTGCTGGTCCCGGAGACACGTTTCCAGGAACATTTCGCCAGCATCAAGGACCTTCGCGAGATCGTGGTGCGCGCAACGCAGGAGACGCTCGAGGCAAGGCCTCTGGCCAGCCTGGTGCACGCCGCCCGGGCGATTGTCACGTGGCGCCACGGAGGCGTCCAGAATTTCAAGGTGACGGACCCCCGCGAGAACCAGTCCTCGGTGCGGCTGGCGTCGGCCATCGGCCTCGGGCTCGAAGTCGTCATCGCCAGTGTCTGCCTGCTGGTAGGCGGCATGAACCTGATGAACGTGCTGCTGTTCTCGACGCTGCAACGCACGCCGGAAATTGCCCTCAGGCGTGCGCTCGGGGCGACGCGGCAGGATATCCTCGTGATGTTCCTGGGCGAGGCCATGCTGCTTGCCGTGCTGGGAGCCGTGGTGGGTGTCGGCGGCGGCCTGCTCGTGGCCGGGCTGGGCTCGTGGGTCCTCGGGCAGGTGCTGGGCTCCTGGACCTTCTCGTGGCCATGGACGGCCGTGGCGGCCGGAGTCGCCGCGGCCCTCGCCACCGGGGCCGTGTTCGGGGCAAGGCCGGCACTCTCCGCGGCCGGGCTCGATCCGGCGCAAGCCCTCAGGAGGGAAGGATGACGGTCCGGATCGTCGGGACGGCCCGGGAGTGGGCCACCCTTCGCCGCCCCGGTGCCCGAGTGGCGTTCGTGCCGACGATGGGCGCGCTGCATGAGGGCCATGGGGCACTGGTGCGCGCGGCGCGAGCCCATGGGGACATGGTCGTCGCCAGCATCTTCGTTAACCCGACGCAGTTCGGCCCGACGGAAGACCTCGCCCGCTATCCCCGCGATCTCGAAGGCGATCGAGCCAAGCTCGCAGCGTGGGGGTGCGACGTGCTGTTCCACCCGACGGCCGAGGCGATGTATCGCCAGGGGCTCGAGGCCTTTCGAATCCACCCGCCGGCGGGGCTCGGGGACTTCTGGTGCGGGCTCGCACGCCCCGGACACCTCGCGGGCGTCTGCACCGTCGTGGCGAAGCTGCTGGGCATGGTCCGTCCCGACGTGGCGCTCTTCGGCCAGAAGGACTTCCAGCAATGGCGCATCGTCGAGGCTCTGGTCGACGACCTCTGCCTCGGCACGCGCATCGTCCGCTGCCCGACCATCCGGGAACCGGATGGCGTCGCGATGTCCAGTCGCAATACCTACCTGTCCCCTACGGATCGCATCCGGGCCCGCGCCCTGTCCGGAGCCCTCGCCGCGGTGCTCGGCTGCTGGCGTTCGGGCGAACGGGACATCCTGGCCCTCGAGGCGGCCGGCAAGCAAGCCTGGATCCGACTGCAGGGCAAGGACCCCGAACTGGGCGATCTGGCCTACCTCGAGGTCCGACACCAGGACCTGACGCGCCCCGCCCTCCTGACAGCGCCGGGCGTGGCGGCCATGGCGGCACAGATTGGCCCCGCGCGCCTGATTGACAACGTCCTCCTCGAGGATCATTCCCCCGACCTGCCGCTCCTGGAGCTTGCCTGAATGCCCCTCATCGTGACCCTCGACGGCCCCGCTGGCGCCGGCAAGAGCACCCTCGCGCGCCATCTGGCGCAGCAGCTCGGCTGGACTTATCTGGACACGGGGGCCATGTACCGGGCCGTGACATGGGCCGCAATGGATCGGGGTGTCGACATCGGGGACGCGACGGCGCTCGGTGCGCTCGCGCGGTCGTTGCGCCTCGCGCTCTTGCCCGGCCCGGACGGCGCGCGCGTCGAAGCCGACGGCAGGGACATCACCGAGGCCATCCGTTCGGCAGCCGTCACGGGCCGGGTCTCGGCCGTCGCCGCCGTGGCCGAGGTACGTGACGCCATGGTCGCGGAGCAGCGGCGCATCGGCGAGGCCGCCGACCTGGTGGCCGAGGGACGGGACATGGGCACGGTTGTCTTCCCGGACGCTCCCCTCAAGGTCTACGTGACGGCTTCCCCGGGTGTCCGGGCGGAACGGCGTGCCGCCGAACTGGCCCGGGCGGGCCGGATGGTCGACGTTCGGGCGCTCGAGCAGGAACTGGTGGCGCGAGACGCGCTCGATTCAGGCCGCGAGGTCGCGCCGTTGCGCCCGGCCTCGGACGCGCGACATCTGCTGACCGACGGCGAAGACGTGCAGACGCTGCTCGGAAAGCTTCTGGGCTGGGTCGGTGAAATCCGCTGATCCCCTTGAACAGAGCGCCTGTCGGCCTTATGATGGCTCTCCGGGGGGTATGTACCTTCTGAGCGTGGCCTTGCCGGCGGCCGCGGGCCCCTGGAGGTAATGCGTGCTCGACGGACTCTTCGGCAAGAAGACCGCGATGTTCGAGGCCGCCCTGCATGGTCTGCAGGAGCGGGGCGAAGCCATTGCCGAAAACCTCGCGAACCTCGACACGCCCAGCTACAAGGCACGGCGCGTCGCCTTCGAGGAACAAATGCAGTTCGTGCGAACGCATCGTGCCGCCGACCTCGCGGCCACGACGCCCGCGCACTTTCGCCTCGGGCCCCGCAGCGCCTTCGAGGTCAGGCCCGTCGAATCCCGAGATCGCTCCTCGACCCTGCGCAACGACGGCAACAACGTCGACGTCGACGTCGAGATGACGGCCCTCGCCAAGAACCAGTTGTCCTACAGCTACGTGGCCGAACTGACCAAGCGGCAGTTCGAGGGCCTCAAGTCCGTGATCCGGGGGAGCTGACCATGGGAGCCTTCGACGGTCTCGACATCGCCGCCAGCGGCTTGACGGCACAGCGCTTCCGACTGGACGTCATCTCGGCCAACCTGGCCAACGTCAACACGACCCGTACGGACGCGGGCGAACCGTTTCGGCGCCAGATCGTCCATTTCAAGGCACGCCAGGGCAAACTGCCCGGTGTCGATGTCTTCGAGATCGCCCAGGACAAGACGCCCTTTCCGCGCATCTATGATCCTGGCAACCCTGACGCCGACGAGGCGGGCTACGTGCGGATGCCCAACGTCAACTCCATCACGGAAATGACGGACCTGATCTCGGCAAGCCGCAGCTACGAGGCCAACATCACGGCCGCAGGCGCCCTCAAGGAGATGGCGCGCAAGGCACTGGAGATCTGAGCCCCTTGGAACTCGGTCCTGTCGGCCCGCTGCCGGCATCCATCCATCGCCCCCGGACGGCCGTGCCCGCCGCGGGGTTCTCGGACTTCATCGACGGCCTGGCGCCGGTCGAAGGAAGCTCCGACGGGATTGCACCACCCGACCGCAGCGGCATCCGCCTCGGCCCGACGGCCGCAGCCTCGGCACGGGATGCCCGGGGGGCCCTGCTCAAGCCGCTCGAGGACTTCCTCGGCCAGGTCAACACCTCGCTCAACGAGGCGGGTGAGATGCAGGAGCGTCTGGTTTCCGGCGAAGACGTGGACTTCCATGACGTGATGGTGGCTTCCGAGAAGAGCTCCGTTGCCTTGCAGCTGACGATGCAGCTGCGCAACCGCATCCTCGAGGCCTACCAGGAAGTTGCCCGGATGCAGGTATGAGCTGCCCAAGGCCACGGGCGACCGGGGTTGAACCCGCTTGAACGCCTTCATCAAGCGGGCCTGGATCGACCTCGTCCGGATCTGGGAGGGCCTCGGCCAGAGCCAACGCGTCATGCTTGGCGGTGTCCTCGCGGCATCCGTGGTCGGCCTCGTGGCCTTGGTCATCTGGTCCCAGGCCCCTGACTTCCAACCGCTGTACGCCAACCTCGAGGACGCCGACGCTGGCGCCGTCATCTCCGAGCTGCAAACGGCGCAGATTCCCTACCAGGTCAGTCCGGACGGCCGCCGCATCAGCGTACCGGCCGGACGCGTCGCCGAGGTCCGCCTGCAGATGGCGCAGAAGGGCCTGCCGACGGGCGGTGGCCAGCTGGGCTTCGAGGAACTCTTCGACAAGGGCGGCACCCTGGGCCAGACCGATGCCATGATGCGGCTCAACGCCAAGCGGGGGCTGCAAGGCGAGTTGGCGCGCACCATCAAGCAGATGAGCGTGGTCGAGACGGCCCGGGTCACGCTGGCCCTGCCGGAGCCCTCGCTGTACGCGGACAATGATGCGGTCAACGAGCCAAGCGCGACCGTCCTCCTCAAGCTCAAGACCGGCAAGGCGCTCACGCCGGAACAGGCCCGCACCATCGTTCACCTCGTCGCCGGATCGGTGGAACGCATGAAGGCCCAGAACGTCCTCGTCGCCGATACGGCCGGGCACAACTACACCGAGGACCTCAACCTCGGCGACGACAACGCCCTGATGAGCGCCGGCCAACTCGAGACCAAGCGCAACTACGAGGCTGTCATCCGAAAGAATCTCCAGGCCATGCTCGACCGGGTACTTGGCCTTGGCAACTCGGTCGTCCAGGTCCAGGCCGACTTCGACTTCAACCGTATCGAAGTGGACCAGGAGATCTTCCAACCCATCTTGCAGGCCCCGGACGGCACGCGGTCGGGCCTTTTGCGCAGCCAGCGGGAATCGGTCGAGGAGTACCAAGGCCGTGCACCGTCGGTGGCCGGCGCACCGGGCACGACCACCAACATCCCCAGCTACCAGGCCTCGGACTCGATGGGTGACAACGGCAACTACCGTCGCAGCGATGTCACCCGGAACTTCGAGATGAACAAGGAGATCAAGCGCCAGACCAAGCCTCCGGCTGAACTGCGCCGCCTGTCCGTATCGGTGGCGGTGAACGGCGAGATCCCCGAAGAGCAGCAGCAGAGCATGAAGGACATGATCGCCGCAGCCTCAGGCATCGACCTGAACCGGGGCGACACGCTGGTCGTGGCGGCCATTCCCTTCAACGACAAGGCGGCCAAGGACGCCGAAGCCGAAATCCTGGCCGAAGGAGAGCGGGCCCAGCTCATCAACCTCGCCAAGATCCTCGGGGCCGTGCTCGTGGCGCTCGTCGCACTGTTCCTGCTGCGTCGCGGCTTGCGTGCCCGCGAGGACGAATTGCTGGCCACGTTGCAGACCCCTGCCGAGAAGGCGGGCATCAACGTGGCGGAGATTGTTCTGGGCGAGGAGGATCGACGCACGCACTTGCAGCGGGAAATCTCGAAGGTCGTCAAGGCCCAGCCGCAGGAGGTCGCGAGGCTGGTACGAACTTGGATGCTCGAGGACGATCGCTAGTCCATGCGCAACAAGATCGAACTGAACGGCCGCAAGAAGGCCGCCGCCCTCATGGTCGCGCTGGGGCCCGATGTCTCGGCCGATATCCTGCGCAATCTCGGCAGCCCCGAGGAAATCGAGCAGTTGACGCTCGAGATCGCCAACCTCGGCAAGATTCCGGCGGATACGACGGAAGAGCTGCTCGAGGAGTTCTATCACGTTCTGCAAGCCAACAAGTACATCACCCAGGGTGGTCTGCCCTACGCCAAGAACCTGCTCAACAAGGCGCTGGGTCAGGAAAAGGCCGACGAGATGCTCAGCAAGCTGGCTTCCTCGCTGACGAGCATGCCCTTCGAGTTCATCCGGCAGGCCGACGCGACGCAAATCCTGAACTTCATTCAGGCCGAGCATCCCCAGACCATCGCCTTGATTCTCAGTTACCTTAGGCCGGGCCAGGCAGCCTTGGTGCTATCCGGTCTGCCAGCGGAGATCCAGACCGAGGTCGCGACGCGCATCGCCGAGATGGACCGGACGACTCCGGCCGTCCTCAAGGAGGTCGAACGCGTCCTCGAGCGAAAGTTCGCCTCCGTGGCCTCTCAGGACTTCAGCGCCGCCGGCGGCGTCAAGGCCGTCGTCGAGGTCCTCAACCGGGTCGACAGGGGTACAGAGAGGACCATCATCGAATCGCTCGAGGAGATGAACCCCGACCTGGCCGAGGAAATCAAGAAGCTGATGTTCGTCTTCGAGGACATCATCCTGCTCGACGACCGCTCGATCCAGCGCATCCTGCGGGATGTCGACGGCAAGGAGCTGGCCATGGCGCTCAAGGGCGCCAATGAAGAGGTCCGAGGCCGCATCTTCAAGAACATGTCCGAACGCATGGGCAAGATGATTCGGGACGAGCTCGAGTACATGGGCCCTGTTCGCGTCCGTGACGTCGAGGAGGTCCAGCAGAAGGTCGTCGCCCACATCCGGGCCCTCGAGGAGCGGGGCGAGATCGTCATCAGCCGCGGCGGCGGCGACGAGCTGCTGAGCTAGGCCGATGGAAGGCTCGCCGTTCCGCTCGCCCAACGTCTTCCGGGACGTCTCCATGACGGAGCGCAGCCAGAATATCCCAGGGCCCAAGGTCATCTTCACGGCCGAGGACGGCGAGAAGCTCAAGGCAAGAATCACCGGGGAGGCCGAAGCCACCCGGCAACGCGTGCTCGCCGAGGCCACCATCGAGGCCGCGCAGATCCGGGCCGAAGCCCACCGCGCCGGCCTCGAGCAAGCCCACGAAGAGGCCTTGGCCCAGGTACGCGGAGAATGGCAGGCGCAGTGGCAAGCCGCTTTGGATCAGGTCCAGGAAGCCGCTCGCCAAATCCTTGGGGCGCGAGTGCAGTTGGTCGAGGGCCTCGAGTCCGAGTTGTCCGCCCTCGCACTGGCCCTCGCAGCCAGAGTCATCGGCCGCGAGGCAGCCCAACCCGAAACCACTCGCCACTTGGCCGTGCAGGCGCTGGACCGATTGACGCGCGGTCACGCCGTCGATATCCGCGTCGCGCCCCTGCTGGTCAACGCCTTGGGCGGTGAGGTGACCCATCCTCGCTGGGGCAGTATCCGGCTGCTCCCTGATCCCGAACTGCAGGCAGGTGACGTCCGGGTGACCTTCGACTGGTGCGTCGCCGACGCACGTCTCGATGCGATGCTGCAAGAGTTGGCGGCGGGGATGGACCAGACGGCCCCGGCGATCCCGGAGCATCCGCTGGCCGTGCCTCCGCCACAGCCTACACCCCCTGCGGCGCCGGCAGAAGCCCAAGTCGAGGAGACGGCGACGCGCCGCGTCCCGGCGCGCCGCACCGGAGGCTGGTTGTCGTGACCGAACCGCTGGCCACCCTGCTCGAAGGCTGGCGGCAGCAGGTCCTTGACACCGATCCCGTCCGCTTCGAGGGCACGGTCGTCCAGGTGGTGGGTCTGGTCCTGGAAAGTCAGGGACCACCGGCGCGGCTGGGTGAAGTCTGCTTGGTGGATGCCGGGCAGGGCCCCGCCATTCCTACGGAGGTCGTGGGCTTTCGCGAGGGGCGCCTGCTCTTGATGCCCCTGGGACCGATGGAAGGTGTGGCGCCCGGTGCGCGTGTGCGCGGCACGGGACGCGGCCTCAGGGTCCCGGTGGGCCCGGGCCTGCTCGGACGCATTGTCGATGGCCTGGGGCAGCCGATCGACGGCAAGGGCCCTCTGGCAGCGACCCAGTGGGCGCCCGTCGACCGCACGCCTCCCAATCCGCTCGAGCGGCAACGCATTCTGGAGCCCATGCCGACGGGGGTCCGTGCGCTGGACGCCATGCTGACCGTCGGCTATGGCCAACGCCTGGGAATCTTCGCCGGCTCAGGCGTCGGCAAGAGTACCCTCCTCGGCATGCTGGCGCGCCAGGCCGAGGCCGATGTCAATGTCATCGCGCTCATCGGCGAGCGTGGCCGGGAGGTTCGCGAGTTCCTCGAGGAAGACCTCGGCGAAGCCGGTCTCGCCCGCAGTGTCGTTGTCGTCGCGACGAGCGACGCGCCGGCCCTCGTGCGTCTCAAGGGTGCGTTTGTCGCCACGGCCATGGCCGAGGCCTTCCGCGACGTGGGCGCCCGGGTGCTGTTGATGATGGACTCGGTCACACGCTTTGCCATGGCCCAGCGCGAGGTGGGCCTCGCCACAGGCGAACCTCCCGCGACCAAGGGCTACACGCCAAGCGTCTTCGCGTTGCTGCCTCGCCTGCTGGAACGGGCCGGCATGGGGGCGGTCGGCGGCATCACCGGCCTCTATACGGTCCTCGTCGACGCCGACGACTTCAATGAACCCATCTCCGATGCGGTCCGAGGGATCCTGGACGGTCACGTCATCCTCTCCCGTGCCCTCGCCGTCCAGAACCACTATCCGGCCATCGACATCCTCCAAAGCGTCTCGCGGGTGCAACCGCTGATCCAGCCTGCCGAACCGCTGGCGCACGCCGCGACACTCCGCGAGCGCATGGCCACGTGGCAGGAGAACAAGGACATCATCACGCTGGGCGCCTATGTGCCCGGCAGCGATGCCGCCATCGACCGGGCCGTCAGGCTGCGTCCCGACATCGACGCCTTCCTGCGCCAGGATCGCCACGAAGCCACGGCCTTCGCGGACACCATGGCCCTGCTTGGCGATCTGGCCACGCGCTGATGGCCAAGGCTTTCCGCTTTCGGTTTGAGGGCTTGCTGAGGATCCGCAGCCGTGCCGAGGAAGCGGCCGAGCGGAACTATCTGGCGGCCTCGGCACGGGAGAGAGAGGCGGACAAGGCAGTCGAGGCGGCCCGGCAGGACCGTCGCCAGGCCGCTTCGGAAGCCCTGGCCCGCAGACAGGCAGGTACGCTCGACCTGCGTGCCGTTCAGGACGAGGGAGCATGGGAGCGGTCCCTTGACCTCCGGATCCTCGATGCGGAGAAGGTACTTTCGGACGCCTGCCGGGGAACGGCCCAGGCCCGGGAAACCTGGCTGGCGGCGCGCCGTGCGCGCGAAATCGTGTCTCGCCTGAAGGACAAGCAGCACCTTGGCTGGTTGCAGGACCTCGAACATGCCGAGCGCGTCCTGCTGGACGAACTGGCCACCCAGGCCCATGCTCGGCGGGAAGGGCGACCGGAGAGCCTTTAGATCGGCGTAATCCTGACGATGGAAGGCTATATCGCCATCCACGAGGACTTCCATGACGCCGGTCGATCTGCGTGCGCACGCCGTTGTCGCGCCTTGGCAGCCTGCGCTGCCCGAAACTGCTGCCCCCGTTCCCGCACGCTCGAGCAAGGCCTTCCGCGAGGAAATCCGCAAGACTGCCCTGCAGGCCCCGGCCCGGCGCGGGTCCGAACGTCCCGGAACCCTGCGCGCGCGCCCCGATGACCTGCGTGTTCCGGCGGAGCGGCCCAAAAGCGCCGGCCCGGCGATCCGTGGCATGGCGACCACCAGAGACTCGGGACGGGCCGCCTCGCGGTCCGGTCCGGTCGTCGACAAGCGCCCGGGGCGCAACGAGTCCTGGGCGGCGTCGGCAACGAATGTTCGCGGGCCCGCACCTGCTCCTGACTCCGAAGCACGGTCCCTGCACCCTGCCGAGCCTGCGACCGAGGACTCGGCCCTCACGATGCCGGGAGATTCCGGTCACGCCCCACAGGAAACGACGGGCGATGCCGAGACGACCCTCGAGGTAACGGGGCGCGAGCCCCTCGATCCCCAGTTGCTGGCCCTGCTGGCTGCCACCATCGAAGTACGCACGAACGGCCCCGTTCCGGAGGTCGCCGCGGATAGAAGCCCGGATCCTGTCGCATCGCCAGGCCTGATCCAAGCCAGTGCCCAAGGAACCCTCCTGACGCCCGCTCCGGTCGGGGGCGTCGCGGCGCCGCAGCAACAGTCCGTTCCCCGGGCAACCACCGACACCAGCCCTGCCGGACGTGCGACAGGCCTTCCGACGCCGGGCGAGGCGGCCCGGTCCACCGCAGCCGCGTCTCCCGACTCGATTGCGGGAGCGGCCGGGCGGGCTGCACACGGCCCTGCGCAGGCCCCGGAGCCGGAGAGGGTGGCCAAGACCGAAGTCCGCCGAGAGGCGGACGCTCTACGCGTGACCTCGATGCCCGAGATGGGCCTCGCGGACCTCAGGCTCAGGCCCGCGACTGGCGGCCAAGGCGATCCGCATCAGGAAGGTGGCGCCGAGGACGCCATGCCGGATGCGCAGGCCGATCCCTTGCCGATGGCCGAGCGGCGCGAAGGTAGCTTCGAGGGTGTTGTCGGGTCGGGCGCCGTGGGGACCCGCGAGGGCGTCTCGAATCGGACGGCGCGCGAGGCCCCTGCCTTGACCAGGACCTTGGCAGCCGAGGTTCAGGAGGCCGTCCGTACGGGCCCCCGCTCGATCCGCATGACGCTGAAACCCGAAGCACTGGGTGAAGTGCAGCTGCGCGTCGCCCTCGTGGGCGGCGGCGTTCGCGCGACACTTCACGTCGACCGTGAAGACGCCCGGGACCTCTTGGGGCGGCAACTCGACCAGGTCCGGCAGACACTCGTCGATCAAGGGATTCGGGTGGATCGTCTCGAGGTCGTCTGGCGTGGAGCAGAGACGGCCGAGGAACAAGGCCGGCAGGACTTCGGGCAGGGTCGTCACGAGCGCGAGCAACAGGAGCGCGACCAGCCGGCACGCCGTGAAACGGAAGCGTGGCAGCAAGCCCTCAATGAGGCGGGGCAACCTGCCGATATGTCCGATATCGCGTAGGAGGTCCGGAAACCGATGCCAAGTGCCATCGCCAATGTGGCGCCCCAGGGCGGGCCCGCATCCTCCATCCCGAACCCCAAGCAGTTGGGCCAGGAAGAGTTTCTCAAGCTGCTCATCACGCAGCTCAAGTCGCAGGACCCGATGAAGCCCGTCGAGGACACGGCCTTCATCGCCCAGATGGCCCAGTTCAGCAGCCTGAACCAGATGCAGGCGCTCAACAAGAGCTTCGAGACCTTCAACCGCAACCAGGCGGATGCCCAGCAACTTCAGACCATGGCCTCCTCGGCCGCGCTCATCGGCAAGGTCGTCTATGCCGGACCGGACATGCCGAACCGTTCGATGGGCACCATCCAGGAAATTCGCCGCGTGGACGGAGACCTCAAGGTCGTGCTGCGTGGCGTGGACCGAGATGGCAACACCTTTACCGACAGGGCCTTCCCCCTCGGGCAGGTCCAGCAGATCGGCATGGCACCCGAGGAGGTCGAGCGCTTCCAGAAGGAAGTCGAGACCCGGATGGCCATCGCCGCAGCGACCTCGGGGACCAGCCTGTGATCGGCATGCCCGAGCCCATCGGCCCCGTCGGATCGGGGATGGCGCTGCCGGCCCCGGCCGTCGGTCCGCGATCGGGCCCGAGCTTCGCCGAGGTCCTTGGTGACCGCGCTCGCGTCCAGCCCGTCAAGCTGTCCAGCCACGCCGAAGCCCGCCTCAAGGCCCGCAACATTGCCTGGGACGAGAGCCGCCAGCGCCAACTGGACCAGCTGGTTCAGAAGGCCGCCGGCAAGGGTGCCCGGGAATCCCTCGTCCTGATGGACGACGTGGCCCTCGTCGTCTCCGTCCGCAACCATACCGTCATCACCGCCGTCGACCACCAGAGCCTCAAGGACAACGTGTTCACGAACATCGACTCCGCCATCATCGCCTGACACCCCCCACCCTCGGGCCGGACCCCTCGGGGAGGCCCATCGCCGGGACTGAAGTTTCCCGGCATCCCCAAGAGGAGGTCCCATGCTTCGTTCGCTGGATTCCGGCGTGTCCGGATTGCGCAACCACCAACTCAAGATCGACGTCATCGGCAACAACATCGCCAACGTCAACACCGTCGGCTTCAAGAGCCAGCGCGTCGAGTTCCAGAACCTGCTGAACCAGACCCTTTCGGTCGGTACGTCGGGCGAAGGCGGACGCGCCGGCACCAATCCGCAGCAGGTCGGTCTGGGCGTGGGTGTGGGCTCGATCACGAGCATCCATACCCAAGGCGCCTTGCAGGGCACCGGCAAGAGCACAGACCTTGCCATCCAAGGCGAGGGCTTCTTCGTCGTCAGCGACGGCAGCCGCAACTTCTACACCCGCGACGGAAGCTTCGACTTCGACAAGACGGGCAGCTTTATCCGCCCGGCCAACGGCCTCAAGGTCATGGGCTGGACCACGGCAAACGGCGTCATCGACACCACGGCCGAACCCGCTCCCATCCGTGTGGCCCGGGGCCAGAACCTGCAACCCAAGGCCACCGGTTCCGTGCGGATCAAGGGCAACCTGCGCTCCGACAGCGTCGACACGATGATCACGGGTATCCTCAAGGCGACGCCCAAGGGCGCGGCGGAGGCTGGCATGGTCGTCCTGCAGCATAACATCCTCAACTCGAAGAACCAGGTCATCCACGGCACGATCACGATGATCAATGACCCCGGGACGCTGACGTGGCAGGTCAGCTACCGGCCGCGTGCAGGCGACCTCGACGCCGACCAGCTGACCAACCCCAACGAACAGGGGCTCGGTACCTTGACCTTCGACACCTCGGGCCGCCTCACCAGCAACACGCTGGGGGCCATCCGCCTCGCCTTCACGCAGGAGAGCGGTGCAAACGCCATCGAGTCCCAGGTCATCCCCAGCCAGTTGCAGATGAACTCCGAGGTCCCGCGCTCGCGCCTGGGCTTCGACAACATCGCGGGCCTGATCAGCGGCAACTTGCAGCCGGCGGTGCTCAAGGTACCCGCGACGCTGGGCGGCCTGTTGGCCCCTGCGGCGGTCGGACCCAAGGACGTCAGGCGGCCCATGAATCTGCGCGTCGCCAGCGGCAACACCATCGAAGGCGAGCTCAGCCTGCGCAACACCCAAGGCAGCAACACCTGGTCCGTCTCCTACCTGCCCAAGAGCGGCACAACGGGCCAGGACAAGCTTCGCTTTGCCGACGAGCAGAATCTGGGTGTCATCAACTTCGACCCCGTAACCGGGGAACCGGTCGGAACCATCAGCCTCAAGGACATCAAACTGCTGGCCAAGGACACCGTCACGCCCACGCTCGTCACGGTGACCGTCCCGACCCTCGCGACGGGCTCGGCCCTGAAACTGGGTGCAACGGACGCGGTAGAGGCGAACCTTGGTGCAACCGTCAGCGACGCCGTCGTCAAGGAGACGCGCTTCGACATCGCCAACGCCCGGACCTACAGTGCGGAGACCGGCCTTGTCGGTAGTCAGGTCGTCACGGGCAAGCTCGTCGTCCGCAACGCCCCCGGCGAGGCCACCTGGTCCGTAACCTACGTCCCGGACGACACGCCCGAGAACCGCGGTCTCATCAACTCGACGGGTGAGCAGCAGTTGGGATCGTTCAGCTTTGATACGGACGGCAAGCTGACCACCACCGACCTCGAGCCCATCCGGTTGCAGTACCAGAACCTGAGCACGCCCGACGTGACGGCCCATCTGGACTTCGGCGACATCGGCTTCGACCCCAATGAGACCAAGGGTCTCGCGGAGGTCGTCCAGACCTCGGGCAAGACCGATGCCGGTTCGTACACGATGTCGATGAACTTCTTCGACTCGCTGGGCAACTCGCACTCGGGGAACATCCTGTTTACCCGCGACCTGGAGCAACAGGCCGACGCCGACGGTCGTTCCAAGTGGCGGGTCTCGTTCGGCATCGTGGACCCCCAGGTCAAGAACGACCTGAAGGCCCTGCCCGGTCCGGGCGTGGGTGCCTTCCCCATCGACCTCGGCTACATCATCTTCGACAACGGCGGTCTTCCTGTCGACGTCAACCTGTCGCCACTCAAGCTCAACTACACTTCAGGCGCCGCGCCCTCGACGATCTCGTTCGACCCCGGCAAGCGCGGGGATACGCTGGGCCTGACGCAGTTCCTGACGACCTCGACGGCCATCATCGACGACCAGGATGGCTACTCCACCGGCACATTGCAGGGCTTCAACATCGACTCCAACGGCTATGTCTCGGGCGTCTTCACGAACGGCCAGATCCGGCAGTTGGCTCAGATTGCCCTGGCCTCGTTCAACAATCCGAACGGCCTCGTCAACGAAGGCAGCAACATGTGGTCGGTCGGCAACGCGTCCGGCGACGCGCAGGTCGGCACCGCCGGTTCAGCGGGACGCGGGCTGCTGGCCTCGTCCAACCTCGAGACGTCCAACGTCGATCTGGCGGCCTCGTTCTCGGAACTGATCATCTCCCAGCGCGGTTTCCAAGCCAACTCCCGCATCATCACCACCTCGGACGAAGTTCTGCAGGAGCTGATGGGACTGAAGCGCTGACGTAGATGAGCCTGGCTGCCCCCGGTCCCGTCGAGGGTCCCCGCCCCGTGGCGGAGTACTCCGGCGTGACCGGGGGCGTGCCGCCTGTATCCGGCCGCGCGGGGAGTCCCCAGGGCCAGGAAGACAAGCCCGTCCCCACCGCGGAAGGGCCAGACGGAGCCCGTCGCGCCCTCGAGGATGCGGGGCTGCCGACGACGCCCGCGACACGAAGCCTCGTCCAGGCCATGGCCCAGGCCGGCCTGCCGGCAACCCCCGCGATGCTGCGACGCCTGGTGGCCAATTGGCCGGATATCCCTGCCGAGATGCGCGCCACGGCCCTCGGACTCGCGGCACGGGGCCTGGTGCCGACGGCCGCCCTACTGGCCCAGGGCCCGCCGGACCAGGGCCCGCCACGACCGGCCCAGACGATCCGGAGCTGGATGTCCCGACTTGGCCATCCCGCCCTGACGTTGCTCGCCGGCGAGGGGGATCCCCTCGCATCGCTCATGACGTGGATCGATCGCCTGACGCCGCCCGAAGCACGGCTCGCCCGACAGCTGCGCGACCCGTCTGCAGGCGACACGTTCCCGGATCCGGGGCCGAGGTCCGGCGAATGGCCGACGGAAGAGGCCTGGCCCCAGGGCTTCGCCCGAATGGTCGACCCTGCCGCACCTTGGACCATTCCGTTGGCGTGGGGGCCCTGGACCGGCACTTGGACCCACTGGGACCGGGATGCCCGCACTTCGGCAGGGCCGGCAGACGCGGAGCAAGCATGGCGAACCGTCCTCGCCCTCGAGCATCCCGAATGCGGTCGGGTACGCCTGCATCTCGCCGGCGCAGGCAGGCAACTGGTCGTGCGCATCCAGGCCGAAGACCCGGCGCTGCGCGAAGCCCTCGCGGCCCTCGTGCCCGAAGTCTCGGCCCGCGTCGCGGAACTGGGCTGGATCGGTCCGCCCTGGGCCGTCGACGCAACGGACAAGGAGCCCCATGGCTCCTGAGGTTCCCGCCATCGGCGACAGTCGCGAACCGAGCGTCCAGCGCCGGGCCGTGGCCCTGCGGTACGACCCTGAACGGGATGCGGCACCTGTCGTGGTGGCCGCAGGGATGGGGGCGCTTGCCGAACGGATCATCGAGGCGGCCAAGGCCGCAGGCGTTCCGTTGCACCATGACATCCAGCTGGTGGCGGCCCTCGCGCAGCTCGATCTGGGCGAAAGCATCCCCGCCTCCCTGTATCCTGTGATCGCGGAGTTGCTGGTCATGGTCCAGCGCGCAGGCAAGGGCACGCAGGAAGGTCGGTCCCCATGATTCGCATGACGCGGCTGAACGACCAAGTCATCGTCGTGAATGCCGACCTGATCGAGAGTCTGGAGGCCACCCCGGACACGGTCGTCACGCTCACCACCGACCGCAAATATGTGGTAAGAGAGTCGGTTGACGAGC
>Ga0194134_10000224_pt1 | contig 86182 bp, 115 predicted proteins | sample TA2KigOff0mmetaG_FD_148602 | JGI IMG/M metagenome (GOLD analysis project Ga0194134, IMG submission 148602) | Freshwater microbial communities from Lake Tanganyika, Tanzania - TA2015056 Kigoma Offshore 0m | ecosystem: Environmental > Aquatic > Freshwater > Lake | place: Tanzania: Lake...
GCCTCCGCTCAAACGGCGTGGCCGCAGTGCCGACTTCGAGTTGGACGCCGGTGACGTAGAAGGTCGCGCCGTTGGTGGCGATGAGGTTGGTTGCGCCGGTCGCGCCCACAAGATTGCTCCCAGCCCACGCGCCTGCTGTACCGCTGAGAGTAGAGCCTGCCCCCAAACTAAAAATAACTTGTGGCCCTGAAGTGCTGTCTGTAGCCCATGTCCCCGTTGTGTCGCCAGCGACCGTGACGGTCTTGTATTCCCAAGTGTTTGCCGCTGATATGGAATAGGTAAACGGATAGCTACGGTTGACAGCGCCGTTGCGAAGCGAACCGCTATACGTGCCGGTGACGCTAGAGCGAACCCAGAAAGACAGCGTGACGGTCTGGGCACCCGCAGCGCCCCAACCAAAATCGGCGCAGTTAAAGCCCTCTATGTACTGGGCAAGAACATAGTTTTGGGTAGACCCAAGCGATGCGTCAGCAGTTGTAACCGTAACAAGAAGGGAGTTTGTAAAACCAGTTGGCGCTGTTGTTGACCGCTGTATCGTAAACACGCCGTCAGATGCTTGGCCAAAGCCAAACCAGCGGTCAAGCGCGTAAGTAGCTGCCGCCGCGTTGATTGTAACGCTCGCCCCAGCATTCCTTTGGTCGATCCGCATGTCGCCGTTGATGATGCGGTTCCGCAGGAAGCTGCTCGATGGTATAAGCGCGCCGCTAATATTAACATTGCCAGACACATCTAGTTTTTGCGCTGGCGAACTTGTCCCAATCCCGACGTTGCCGCTGCTATCCAGCACGATGTTGTTGCTGGCGCTGCTGCCATGCTTGAGGTTAGTGGCCTGCAACGTGGACATGATTAAACTCCTAGCGCAACCTTGATTTCATCTGGCGTAGCAGCGGCTTCGATCTGATCCTGCATGGCAGCATACTTAGCACGAATAGCAGCACGGGCAGCTTCTGCCGCCGTATTATCCGCGCCAGGAATTTGCTTCATAATGATCTCATCATACGGTTTGAACTCTTCCGCACGGGCTGCACGGCGTCGGTCGTGAGCGATGGCCTTGGCCTTTTCGACGTTAATCGTGATCATTCTGAGTACTCCCAGGCTGCCCTAAATGTCCTGTCAGTTGGAACATTAGCAACATCAACGATCTGCCATGGCTTACCAGCTGGAACATCCTTAGCTGCCAATGCTTCTAATGTGTTACCTTCCTTAGCTAGCCACTCAGGAGCAGGAATAAGGATAGCGACTCCACCATCATCAGTTGGGTAGATTATACGCTTATCGCTCATTTACATTTTCTCCTTTACTGTATTTATTTTGAGGTAGATGATACGGGGGTTGTTCATGGAGGTTCTCATCGGAAGATGGCAACTTGAACCGTGTCATCATCACGGGAGTTGTTGGCGAAGTCCGTAAGAAGTAAGGTAAGCGAACCTGTTGCTCGGGTACCGCTGCCATTGAGGATGGAGTTGCCAATACCAGAGATGTTTTCGCCGCCAAAGACGGCACAATAGTTTACATCCGGCATCGCATTCGTAAAGTTTACTGTATAATTGCCCGTGCCGTTGTCCGTGATGCTCGACACGTTACCACTGGCTCTAATTGAAACAACGCCAGTACCGTTAAAGTTCACCCACGCCCGGCAGCCATAGGCAGTTGCCACAGAGCCATATCCAGAGTTGAATTGAAAATTACCGCTGCTATCCACTGTTGTTCTGGTGGCACCACCAGTAACCACACTGACAATATCAGAACCAAAGATAAGACCCGTATTCGTGTCCGTACCCTGCACAGCCGGGGTGGAGGCAGAGCCGTCAACGCCCGCAATACCTGTAGAGCCTGAGATGGTGATTGGCATAGTCTACCCCTTTACTATGTTGACGATGCGCGAGTTATCCTCCAGCGCAACAAATTCATGCGGATCATTCGGCCTCCAATCAACAACATCACCGGCCTTAAGAACCCGCTCCCACCCGTTGCCATGGGCCTTGAACGAACCACGCGCCACCACTGTGATATGGACATCAGCCTCACCATGAGAGTGCATGGGAAAATCATCAACGGCAGCAGGGAAGTCATAGACTACCCCGCTTAACTTGCCGAAAGTGATGGGCTTGGTCTGCAACATCAGATTACCGTAGGCCCTTCTGACGGGGCCGCAGGCTCAACAGGAGGGGGAGGCGGATTTGGATCAACCGGCGCACCATCCACCCAAGCCCATCCGATATTCATCGGGCCATCCCACTGATGCAACTCGCAGCCTTCGGGCGGGGTGTATGGCGTGACGCCATCCCAATCAATGACGTTCACGATCACGCTATCCTGCACCATTGCGTAATTCATGACAGGTTTCTCCGCATAGAAATTCATTAAGGCTTCTGGGTCAGGCGCACCTGGGGGAGCCATCATGGAAAGCAGCATCAGCTATACTCATACACGATGATGTAGCCCGCGCCGCCTGCACCACCCAATGGATTTCCTGCACCTGCGCCGCCAGCTCCGATTGTGACAGTTTCCGTGGCCCCAACAGTGGTGGTATATTTTATGCAGGTTTCACCCTGCCCCCCACCACCACTTGGATTTAAATTACCATCTTGCATACCACCACCGCCGCCGCCCCTTACGCCAGGATTGCCGCTTCCAAAGGATGCTCTTTTACCAGTGCCGCCACCCTGACCGCCGCCATTACCCGGCATAGAATTTGCACTACCATCTCCATCAGTACCAGGATTTCCCGGCGCTCCTTTGATTGCAATAGTCGCTCCGGTCCCCCCAGTCCCGCCCGCTCCAGGTAACCCTCCATTAATTCCAGACCCGCCACCACTCCCCCCGACAGCGTTGACATGAGAACCAAAAGAAGTGGTGCCACCAGTCCCGCCGTTTGCACCACCACCAGCCGCCCCGCCGCCACCAACAGCAATCACAACCGCCGTGGTAACACCAGACGTGCGCGTGTAGGTGCCGGACGATGTAAAGACCTGCACGTTCTTCAACGCGCCTGTGCCGCCACCAGCGGCCTGCCAAGACGGCGCAGCGCCAGAACCATTGGAAGTCAGAACCTGACCAGAGGTGCCGTAGTTTGCGCCGCCAATGCCGATCTGGCCTGCGGAGGCGATGCGGAGGCGCTCTGAACCGCCTGTCCCAATAGCCACCGTATCCGCAGCCGGGAAGAACGCACCCGTGTTGGTGTCGCCAGTCGTGGTGATTGACGGCAACCCCGCTGTGCCAGCAGCAAACTCAACAGGCGTAGTAACACCAGCCGTGGTCAATATAGTGCCATTCCCGGCGGGTAGGGTTTGCGTAAAATCACTCGCCGTGCTGGGCGTGGTGAGGGTGACGGAACCGCCACCTGCGGAGTTCAGCTTTACGGGCATCTTAAACCACCGTCCATGTGCTACCTGACGGAACCGTTACCGTCGCGCCGCTTGCCACAGTAATAGTTCCAAACGTACCAGCATTCTGACCGCTGGGAATTGAATAGCTGCTGTTCACCGTCTGGCCGTTCAAGAAAAATATCTGGTCAGTACCGCCGCCAGTAGCGCCGCCACCGATAGAACCCCAAGCTGTGCCGTTATGACCCTCAAAGCTCGTTGTGGTGCTATTGAAGCGCAGATAGCCTGTGGCACCGGCGGGGCGTTCACCGGTCGTGCCGACAGGAATCAACAACGCATCAGTGGATGAGATAGCAAACTTGACTGCGGGAGACGCGGTACCGACACCTACATTGCCCGCAGCCTGAATGGTCATACGAACAGTGTTGTTGGTGTAGATACCAAGCTCATGGTTGCTGGTCATACCAAGCAACCCGGCATTACCTGATGTTACACCAACGGCTTGAGTGCCGGTACCATTAGTAACTGTGACGTTTACCGCGCCAGATGCCGCAGCTACCGACAACTTATTAGCAGGGGTTGTAGTGCCGATGCCCACGTTACCGGTGGCGTCAACCACGAAGGGTGAGCTGTCTGGGTTGGCTGAATCTTCAACAAGCAGGGCATCACCCGTGCCTGTCTGTGTGATCCTAACAAGTGCACCCGTGGTGCTGGCAGCAACGCTCACTGCACCGGTGAGACTACCACCGCTGGTCTCTAACTTGTCGGTATTGAGGTTCGTGAAGTTGGTATCAACTTCACTGTTCGTTAGTGGCGAACCCTTACCCGCGCGAGTTACGATGGTTGTCATCAGTGCCTCTTTACGCCGAGAAGGTCAGCGTCCATGTAACCTGAAGGGTGTCACCTGCGGCCTTGTTGACCACAGAGAACACTGTGCGGCAAAGCATGGTACCGGAAGTCGAAGCATTGAAGATACCGGCCTCAGTGACCGCCCCAGTGCTCTCACCGGCAGAGAACGTAGCCACGTACACGACACTCTCGTTATTCGACCCGCTCTGTGTGGATGAAGTCAACGCCTTACGCGAACCAAGCTGCGACTCGAGTGCTGTGTCACCGGCAGCAGCGGCGGTTGTACCCGAGCCAAGAGCCATGTGAGACATCACGTTAGATGATGTGCCTAGCAAACGGGAGGTGATATGACCAAGGCCGGTGTTCACGACGAGATTCTTGATCTCGCGCGTTTCTTTCACCGCACCCTTTTCATCTTTAAGGACGATGGAGAGTTTACCCGCCGCCTTGAGTTGCTCAATGGTACCCATGATACACTCCCTAGGTGAACGTGCGGGACTCGCCTACGTAGTCCTCCGCAAAGTAGGTGAAGTCACAATAATCCTGTATCAGCACAAAACCGCTATCAGCAGCGGTCGCAGTGTCTATAATACCCTTACCCGCTAAATTTGCAACAACATCCGCTAGGGTAGAGGTATCAGACAAGGCTTTTGACGCAGATAAAGCGGCAGCGTCTGTCAGTGCGGCTAAGTCACTGACAATCTTGGTAAAGTCGAATACGCGGGTATCCGCTCCCGAAGCTGTATCAGCCAGTGGTTTGAGGACGCTGGCAACAAAGGCATCAGCGGCTGAAGCTGTATTTGTAACTGGCTTGGCTACGAGGAGTGCCGGGCTGTCGGCACCCGTAGCCGTATCCGCCAAAACTTTGGATGCAGAAAACGCCGTAATCGCATCGGCTGCACTGGTCGAGTCAGCCGGGGCCTTGGTAAAAGCGAGAGTAGGCGCTGTATCTGCTACCGTGGCTGAATCGGCCTTCGACGCGCCAAAAGTCAGTGCCGCAGAATCAGTCGTCGTAGCTGAATCTGGGACAGCTCTGTCTCGAAAAAAGCCAAACAGTTCAGTTACACCAACTGTGTCAGTAATGACTTTGGTAAAGTTGATGAAGAACCCGGCGCCTACATACCCGGGCTCAACGTAGTCCTCAGCAAAGTAACTCTGACCCTCAGACACCCCAACTGTATCAGTGAGTTGAAAGAACTTGAAAAACTGACCCAAAAGTGTCCGAATCCGAATGTATGGCACGAGTACAGATGCACGAAAGGCCACAGCGGAAACCGTGGCCTTGGCAGTAGCAGCCTGTACAACTGCCCGTATCCGTATCCGGGTCGGATCAATCCTCATGCAAACTGTTCGCGCAACCGAAACTTCAGGACATCATAGACCGTCTGCCGCATACCCGTGGAGAACGTAATCTCGACCTCCCCATCATAATCACCCGCAGTCTGATTGAGGTCAGTCGCACCCCAAACCACAACTGCAATACCCTGCGTGGCCGTCAGGGCCGGGATAGACAGGGCTCGGCTAAACACCACAGTGCCAGTGGTCACTGACTTGAAGTGCATGGTAGCAGTGGCGCTACTCAGATCGATGGCAGCGCCCGTGGCCTCATTGGTTAGGGTCAACTGAATCTGCGGGCCAGTGTCGTTACGCACCAGCCTGATCCGAGTATCCGTTACGCGCGGGTCCATAGGCGCCTCCTATGCGAAGGGCGGGAAGCGCATTGCAAGCGATCCCCGGAACACGCCTAGATTAGACTGGGCGCGGGCTTCGGTGAGTGTGAACAAGAACTGCTTGGCATGGTAGGTAGCCAGGGCTCTATCGGCCCACTGTACCTGGGGCAGAGCCAACAGGGTCTGCAAAGCGTAGTGTATGATGGGTAGCTCATACTCATCAAACACAGCCTCATCCATCTCAAGTGCTGACCGGCTGGGCTTCAGTGCATAGATCATACGTACTGAATAGGTCTTGCTCGCATCCGGGGCCGGAAGCACCACGTATCGGTGAACATCCACCTGAGCCAAAGAGCGAGGCTCGCTACCATTCTCAGCAATGGCTGTGGAGGTTGTGGAAAGAATTGGCCACTTGGGGTACAGCTTCGTAGCTGCATCGAGCGTCAACACTTCCAGAGGGCTGTCGTTGAGCGTAGCCGAAAGCACGGACTGCACAAGCGTGTCATCCGGCTTGTTGAAGCTGTACTCGTAAACCCCTGGCGTCAGGTTGAACGCAGGCTGCTCGTAGCGCCACACCAGGGCGCGCTCGCAGACCCGAATAGCTGCATCTCGGATGTATTGTATCAGCAGAGGATACGGACACCCGGGGACACTCGCGCTGATCTTGGCTGACAGGGTAGAGAAAGCTCTGCTTGTCATTGCGGCCTACCTGCTGCCATGGGTGGTGCCGGGGCGTTCTCATTATCGATCAAGGCCCGCTGTTGTAGGTCAACCCCAAGCGCCTGCACAAACGAATCATAGAACAGCTTGGCCCGGTTGGACAGAACATGCTCATCATCGATGGAGGAGGCCAGCCACACAACACCGTCGATCACAGCACCGAGATAGGTTTCCTTGAGGTACGGAATGGTCTGGTTGATGGTGTAGCTGTTTGGCTCAACCACGTACTCAGCGGTCGCCGTCAAGTTAGCTATAGGGCGCGGATACAGAAAGAACTTGGTCGCGTTGCGCGGATGGCGGATGAAATTGAACGGAATACCGGATGGGTCCGAAACCCATAGGGGGTAAGCCCGCTCAAGGATTTCCCGCTCAACCTCGCTTACAGCATTGAAGTTGTCGATGTAGTAAATCTCAACCAGCCTGTGTGCATCGCTTGGGAGGTCCTGAATGACCGTGTTGGCCGCAAGCGGGATACTAGTGATGTTGGTAAATAGGTCTGGTCGAAATACCACGATACGCTTCAACACCTGATTCACATACCCGAGCAGGTCCGTGTCAGAATAACGGTACGGGGATTGGGTATCCTGGAGGAGCTTGCGCGCCTCCACGATAACTTCCGCAGGTGTCACGTCGGCAGACCCCTTGAAGCTTCAGCATTGAGAACGTCGTTAGTGTAGCCCGGTTCTTCAGGAATGTCATCCGTAAAGAGGTTGAGCGGCTCACGCTTTTTGCGGGTGCGCTTAGCAGCCACGGCTGCAATGGATTCGGTCGGTATGAACCGCTCCGGGTAAGCCTCCTCCTCAGTTACCTCGTACACATTGGGGTTGTTGGCGAGGATCGGGTCCCACTCAAAAATCCATCCATCCTTGCGGCTCTTGAGGTAGCGGATAGTCATCGTCTTTTTCCTGATGGTGATACTGGCCAAGATTGCCGCGCAGGCCCGGTCTTACGCCCAGACATCGTAGCTTTCTCTGCTGAGGACATCTTATCGGCAGCGGCCTTGGGGCGGCAAGCAGGGTATGCGCGAGAACCTTTTTCAGCCCCGCTACGACCACAGGGCTTCCCGGTCTTCACATCGACCCACTTCTCGCCAAACCACTTACCGAGACCGCCCTTAGCCACGTTTCTTGACCCGATTATCCGAGCCTCCCCACGTACCGCCGCGCTTCTTGTATTCCTTTGCGGCCCACGCATTAGCGTAGGCACTTGGGTATACATCGAACTTGGCCTTGGCCTCAGCCTTCACGCGAGACCAAAGGGCGGGGTTCTTAGGGATGGATGCGGCCATATTAGCAGTTCCACGCTCTCAGAGATTTATTGATGCGGGAGTTCGGGTCGTTGGCTGTCTTCTCTGAAGTCAGCTTAGCTTTCATCCCTTTCATTCTGGCACAGAAACTATCTCGACGTGGTCCACCACCCGGCTGCGGGGCTTTGAGGCCCGGCTTGCCGGGGTTGGCGCGGTTGTAAGAAGCACGACCCTTGGCGTTCAGGCCACCCTTCGGGTCCTTACCTTCCTTGCGCTGCCATGCGGGAGTCTTGGCCATCACGCATTCACTCCTTTGATAACAACGAAATTGAGGACCGGCGTGTCAGTCGGGGTAGCTGAGTTACTGAAGTTAGACACCGTGATCTTGCAGGAGCCAGAGCTCATCGCTGTTACGGTAACACCGTACTGTGCCGAAGTCAGACCCGACCCAAAGCAAACATGAACAACGTCAGTGGCGTCGATGAAGCTGTTGGTAAGGGTAAACTCGTTCGACGCATGCCCGGCAAGCGATGTGCTGGCAAACAGCGTAATCTGACCACTCAGCTTATTGAGTGTCACGCCTGTTGTGCGGCTTGTAGCCTGCGTAACCGTACCACCCGTACCCGAGCCACCATACCCAAATGGCTTCGTGATAACGACCTCACCAGTGCCGTTGGGTGATAAGGTCAGGTTTTGGTTCGTGGTTATGGTGGATAAAATACCGCCGTTGATACCAACGCCATCGGCAACAATTTTACCGGCACCTTTAGGGACCAGGGTGATGCTGATGTCAGTGTCAGTACCGTCTGCGGTAAATGTAGTCCCGGTAAGGTCGAAGTGCGCCGCAGCATTGACCGTGCTGAATGTGGTAGCATCTAAGGTTGTAAATTGTGCCTCTGGGATAATTACCTTCCCTGTCCCGTTGGGAGTCAGGTTGATGTTGCCATTCGTGTCGGTAGATGAAATCGTGTTACCGTCGATCTTGATATTCTCAACTGACACCGAACCGGTGCCGATCTTCAATGCAGTCGCAACCCCGGTGCCGCTATAAACCACCTTTTCAGACGCAGCAGGTCCACCATCAACATGCAGCAGTTGGCTGTATGTATCTTTGATCTTATTGCCGGTAAGGTTGGTGGGCATATCAAACTCCCGCTGAGGTAGGTGAGTAGGGGCCGAGGCCCCTACTCATTAGGAAGCCATGACTACCCAGTTAGTGCCATCAGACACCAACAAAGACCAAGTACCGGCAGTACCGGCCAAGATAGCCGTACCGGCGGTGTTGGTTCCAATAGGCTTCACATTAGACGATGCAGACACAACCGTCTGTGCAGCAATCGTCTTAATAAAGATTTCACGGCCCACCCACACTGAAGCACTGGGAAGTGTTACCGTGATAGAAGCCGCGCCGTTGCAAATGATATGCGTTTCGCTGTCTGCAACAGTAAAGCTAGCAGTCTTAATTGCAGGAATACCGCGAGCCAGATAATCGAGTTTAGCCCGGCCACTGCTGATCGTGACGTTATCCTGAGCAACACCCTTATAAACACCCATGATAATCTCCTATGAAGGAGTGGGGGCCGGAGCCCCCACCGGGTTATGCGCTTGGGATGCTACCCTGATCGGCGCCCATGTCGATCACAGCAAGCTGAATCTTCACGCGGGCCGTATCAATGTTGTTGCTGTTCACAGTCAGCAGAACATTGGTAGCAGCCGTAGCAAGATACGCCGCAGTGTCGGCATAACCACCGACGGCACCAACCGTACCATTCAGGTCGAACCCGTCGATCCAGAAGTCGGTAGTACCACCGCTGACGCCAACATCGATATTGGCAGCAGCGCCCTCAGCCTTCACAAGCACCGCAGAGCCGTTCAAAACGAACGCGCCCTTCGGAAGCGTGCAGAGGACGAGAGTATCGGTGGAAGCCAGAGCAGCCACACCAGCCGCAGAACGAGCAGCCGCGATCTTGGCAAAGTCAAGATCGATTTCGACCACCGTGAAACGGTTGGTATAGGTGGATGGGAAGGCTGCGGAGCCCTTATTGAAGCCGAGCGAGTCGGTATAGGCGGTCATTTCAAACGCTCCTTATGCGAAGGTCACGACGGCCTGAGCCAGGGCTTCCGGCTTCACGACCTTATACCCGTAAACCTGAAGGCCACGGATAATGTCACCGAAAGTTGACTCCGAACGGATCGTTTCCATTTCGGTCATCTGAGACGCGAAGGTGAAACCCATCTTGTGCCCAGCGATGAGGTTGTACTTCCCGCCGGTATCAACCTTCAGATTGTGGCTGACATACAGCGTGAAGCGATCAACCATGCCAAGGCGACCATTGCGGATCACCGAGGTGGTGTCACCAACAAGCGACGCATCCTTCAGCTCGGATTTCTTGATCAAGCCAGCCATACGGGCCGGAATCACCAAGAAGCGACCCGCTTCCGGGGCATTCGCTTCGTCAAGCACAGTGCCGAGGTCAACGATTAGGTCAACCACCGAAGCAGTGCCGCCAGCGCCGTCTTTGGTCACGGACAGCGGAGAAGCGGTCGTGCCGAGGTTGAACGCAGCAGACTGAGCACCAGCGGCGCCGCCCTTATTGCCAGAGGCGATATCGGGCAGCATATCGGTCAGCACGCGCTGATCGATCTTGATCTTCATCTGCTCAGAAGCATCCTTGGACCACATATCCATGAGCTTCACGTCAGACTGCACGCGATCAATATCATCTTCAACACAAGCAAAGTATTCACCCTTGTCGATCAAGAGCTGCAACTTCGGCTTGTCGGGGTTTTCCACGACAAGGTTCTGACCCTTCACGTAATCACGGATCGTGATGTTCGGGATCGTGCGGATGTTGACGGTATCACCCTGATTACGAATTTCACCTTCGTAATCGGTATTGGAAATAGCCGCGAGAACCGTGGCGTCGTAGAAGTTCTCGATCAGCTTGCCACTCCAAATCTCAGGAATGAAATTCCCGGAGTAGTTGGGGCGACCCGGTGAGACGGGGAAAGACATGGTGGATTATCTCCATTCAACCATTTGCGACAATGCGATTTTCCCGCTGTGCAGCGAAAATATCGCGCTCGATTCGGTCGCGTTCGGTTTCCCGTCCTTTATAGGCACCCTTCCGCACATCATCAAAGAACTTTGCAATATCCTTTGAAGAATAGGTCTTGCCGTTATCAGAGGCAGCGGGAGCGCCGCCACTGGAACGACCACGACCCGGAGATACTTGCCTACCAAGTTCGGTTGCCTGCGCAGCCCGAGGTGGCTGAGCAACAGAGTGACCGCTGAGTCCCTGCCAAGCGAAGAAGATACTGGCGATACGCTGAACATCGAGGCTACGCTGAGCGTCCTCAAGGTAGGTCTGACGGGTCAGCCCCGTCAAAGGATCAACCTCAAGTAACCAACTGTGGAACTTCTGATCTGCGTTTATGTCCCTCCACTGAGGAACCGCAGTCGTGAGGTCCGACCAGAAAGTCTGCTCAGCCGTTGCAGCTTGCCTTTGAGCCACTTGCTCAACGCGAGGTAGAACGCTGGTCTGCATCTGACGAATCATATGCTCCAACTCGGCAATCCGACGGTTAGCCGTCGAAACTTCCTCTTTGGTCACGCGACGCATGACCTCAATGGAATCACCGTACTCCTCAACATCCTTGTCAGTTACCAACCGTTCTGCCGCTGAGGTAGCAGCCATGGGCATGGGCTGACTAGAAAGGGTAGACAACAACTGCTCAAGTTGCGAAAGCCTAGTATTTAACTGCTGATTATCCGCCCGAAGACGGCCCGTGTCGGCGTTATACATACCCTGAAGGGTGCGATACCGCTGTTCAAAGGTTAGCTCAGCAGCGCCTCCCGTGGTATCCGAACGTCGTTGCTCGTTCGACGCGGATTCAGGCGCATTGTTCTCGGCGCTGTCGGCTTGCGTATCCTGTACTTCAGACACACCCGCAGCTTCCCCAGTGGCGGGCGCAGCAGCATCGGTGTTGCCTTCTTCATACATCTTGGCGATAGCCTCAGACTGACGACGAACCTGCTCAGGAATGGTCACAAGAACGCTCCTCTCGGTGTGCGTGGTTGAATGAACAGCTACCCCCTAGCGGGATTTTGCTGCCAAATCAGGGGAATCTTGCAACAATTTGAATAGCTCTGTCAATACCTGACACCGTCCTTGGGCAACACCCACGGCGGTTTGAGACACATTCGGCAATTGTTCAAGCTCGCGCTGCCGCCAATCCTGCAACCAATCCCTAAACAAAGGGTGTTGACGGGACACGGCAGCTATAATCTTGACGGTCTCTGGGTTGGGTCTGATCAACCTGCGGTACCCGTGTTCTGGTTTCGTACTACCGTAGCCGCTGCGCCACCCGCCGGATTACCGGCCTGATCGAGCGTCCTTGGGGCCGCACCACCCTGTTGAGCTGAAGCGGCTTGCTGCGCCTGTTGACCAAGGGCCTGCACTCGGGCCTGATAATCCAACCGCTCACGGGAGGGTACGATGTCCTCGGCAGGCATCTGAAGCCCCTTAGCCACTTCGCGTAGGATGGCTGCACGCCCGTCAGCCCCAATAATCTGCATATCAAACTCATTGGCAGTAGCATTGAGGAACTCAACACGCCGGAGGTTGACTGTCTCACGAACCGCGAGGTTGATAGCACCGCGGGGTATAATTTGCGCGTCACCCTTGATGGACTCATCAGGATCGTAACGCATATTGTAAACAAACTGACGCTGAACAATGGGCTTGGTGACATCCGAATCAATGTGCATCACCACTTGCCGAATGCTCTTACCCGCCGACCCCATAAGCATCGACAAGCCAGAAGCCGTGCGCCCAGCCCCCTGCACGTTGGTGTCACCGTAGATGTAGGCCGGAATGCCTGAATGGTCATCAGCCAGTCGGCTGAACCGCTCGTACACACCCATCAGGGTGGCGGCATTGTCGTTCGGCTGGTTGAACCGGACCGCCGGGGCAGAAGAACCCAGGGGATCGTTCAGCGTCTGCCAAATTTTCCAAGGGTGAACTTGCGTGATGTCTTCGTTGGGCGGGATGCGCTCAAGATTCACCTCGACCTGTGGGCCGGAAGCGATGCTCATGTTGTTCACCAAGGCCCGGGCGGCGGCGTTGCAGACATTCTGCAAATCCTCAATAATCTCTGGGATAGCGCGACCCCAGAAGGCACCCGGCATCTTGATGAACGAGGTCTTTACATAGGGCTTCTCACCCAATGGATCGTAGTTGAGGATGGCTTTGATGACATAATTGCCCACAAGCCAAGCGTTTGCATCGTACTCCTTGGCCTCATCAGGTACCTCAGAAGCATCCATGCCCCACTCACGAAGCATCTTGCCGCTGACCTTACCCCAGAACTCAAGGGCATCGAACATATCGGTCGGGCGCAACTCGGTATAGTATTTGCGCTCCTCCTCCTCACGCTGCATCTCGGTCGGCTCAGACACCCAGGTCTGGCTTGGCCCCTCATTAAGTACCTTGCGAATCGCCTGATCATCATACCCGGGCACGCCGATAAGATCAGCCAGTGCTGACCGACTCAGCTTATGATGCTCGAAAATATACCCGTCGTTGATTCGGGTGATACCCGGCTCGGGGTAGATATTGAATGGGCTGACCCGCTCAAACTCCGGCGCAAGCCGCTCAGCGGCTTCTACGGTGGTCGCACCTCCGGGACCCTTGGCCCAACCCAAGTGGCGCTGACGGCGCACGATAGGCCCTTTGAGGAAGGCGCAGGGGAAGGTTACCAGATCGGTCAGGAACTCGTTGAACGCATCGGCCCAACCACCCTGAGCAAACTGGTCATCAATCTTGATCTTCATCCGATCAACGCGCGCTTGAGCGGCCTGCAAGACCTTAAACCGGTAGTCCTGGGAAACCATCTCCCTGAGTTCCAGCATCTGGGTCTTGTCCGGCGCCTGACCGGTGGATTGGATGATATTTACCACCTGCTCAGCAAAGGCGAGCTGAACCTCCTCTGACTGTTCGGGGGACAAGTCAGGAATCGGCGTAGGTTGCATGTCCCAGGGGGGCGAGCCGGTATCCAGAAGAATGTCACGAAGCCAACTCTCTGCTGCACGGCACTTGACTTCCGTCAGCATCATGTAAACCTCAGACCCGCCCTGAACGCGAATCGCCTGAAGTTTATCCGCCTCATACTCCCCGTTGCGCTGACGGAGAGCTCTGAGCATCACATCGTTGATCGGGTCCTTGGCAATACGCGCAGCATCCCAACACGTCTTGAGGTACGCTGAAAAACCCGTGATGAGATCGCTGTTTTGCCGAGCCTGAAGCTCGGCATCCATACGTTCACGCTCAGCGCGTTCGATCTCACTGTTGCTGACGACGCGGAGTATGGTAAGTCCTGGCATCTACCGATCAAGCCTGCGCGTTGCCGCGAAGAACAAGGTAGATATCAACTGCATCTCCGGTCCCACCGGTGATCGCCGGGCGAAGGTACACAGCAGCCGAGCTGAAGTTGAACAGCGCCGCAGCCGTAGCACTTACCGTGGTGCCAGCGGTATCCTTCATGTCAAAGTACGCCGCGTTGTCATTCGACTGCTGCAACTTGACTGTGGCGCTACCAAACGTACCAGCAAACTGCACTGAGGCATCAAGCCCCAGGCGTGCGTGAACAGCGTAAGGTTGCAACGTGTCACCCGTGGCGACATTCTCCCACAGGAGATAGGGTACACCCTCGGCAGTGCGGCTAAGAACTGGGGAAACAGTGGCCATAATCAATCCCTTTTACGGCGCGATTTGGGTAAGGTAGCCGCTAAACGCCATCGATGCAAGGGATAAGAAAAAACCCCCTGTAGAGGCAGCTACAGGGGGCTAGTTTCGGGGAGGAATGAACAAAGCCAGGTGTCCTCGGACTAAGGACACAAGATATAGTATCAGGTCCAGCCAGCAGACGCAATAGGTTTGATCGGTCTCTTGAAGTGGGCCGCCGACCCCTCATTGGCGTTGGCGATGTGGAGCATCAGATACTGAAGGGCCTCAGCCACGTGGCTGTGTTTGTTCTTGTCGATGTCCCCGTCCCCTTTGGGTTTGTACCTATAGCCCCCCATCATAGCCGCCTTGAGCCGGGTACACCTGGGGTCAACCAAGAACGCCGGGTCCCCGTCCACCTGCCGCATAAGAAACTCATCCACTGCGTTGATGCGTGCCGCAACGCTATTCGTCCGGGCAGATATGACCCGCATCCCCTCAGCCTTGATGATGTCCACCGCGCTCCGTTCATCGGTCTGCGCCCGCTGTGTGCCCGCCGGGTCGGTCACCACGAGCACCGGCACCCCCGGAAACCGCTCATACAGCAAGGGCTTGAGCACCGTCCTTACGAACCGCTGTATCCCCATATCAAAGCTGACCGCCTCATCCAGTATGAGCGCCCTGCCGCGTGGGTCCTGCTGTCCGATGACAGCCGCCGGTGTAAGCCCCAGGTCCATCCCCACCACGATAGGACGCACACCGTTGGTGACGTGCCGCAGAGGCGCCCTGGCCATGTGATAGTCCGTCCGGAAGTATTTATAAATGGGCATCCCCGCCGAGGACAGCCCGTACTCCCCATCAATATAGACCCGCACATACTCATCAGACCGCCCCTGGGTGTCATAGTACCCATCCGGCAAGTTCTCCACGTTCTCAGCCTGCGGGCTGCGGCCACTGGGCTGCTTAAACACCGCCCACCCATTGTCGTTAGGCGAGACCCCATCTGCCGAGCTAAGCCCTTCCATCTGGTAGTACCACCACGAATCCATCACCGGCGGGTTGGTATCGCCCCACATCCCAAACCAAGTCGGCCCGCCGTCCTTGGCGCTTGGGAACCGGCCAATACGTTTTGACATAGCGTCAACAATATCCGGATGGATGTCCCGACACTCGTTGAACCATGCGAAGGTCAGCTCAAGCGAGTTGAGGTTGGCCACGTCATCGGCATCATCCAATGCCCGAAACATGATCTCACACTCAACATCCCCAACCTTGAAGAAGTAGGTCTTGGTGGTACGCATATAGTCACCACACTGACCCGGCGGGAACCAGTCAAGGAAGGTCTTGATCGTGGTGTCCTGAAGCTGCCTTGCCGTCTCACGGACAATGGCTGCTCGGCTCCGCCTGCGCCCGTTCTGGTCCGGCTGCTGCATAGTCGCCCGGCGCACGATCTCGAATGAGGATGTCACGGACTTGCCAGAACCAACCGGCCCCATAAGGACGCGCATACGAGCGTCCGAAGCCATGAACCGTCGCCCAGTCGGCGGCGGGGTATAGTCGATTTCCAGTGCCATGGGTTTGGTCAGTGCGGCAGGCGCCGCCCCTCCTCATAATCCTCCCGCCCATCCGCACTATTGTGGATGAACATCTCATACTCAGCGTCAAAATCCGGATCACACCAGCACGTACCATCATCATCAACGACATGCTCTCTCAGATCGTTGACCGGGATGCAATGAAGCAGATAACCCTCATCCTCAGTGTCCTGCATCAGCCGAATCCAGTAGTTTTATCACGTATCTCAACCCATCACGCTTGGTCTTCACAATTTGCGTCATGTACGATACCCCTCGGGACGCCAGTTCCTGCTCAAATCGCTTGGCCTGCTGCGGATCGGTGGTCTGAAGGTCTTCTATATGGGGTTTACTCGGCTTCAACGGCCTCAGACTCCACCAGATTGGTCGGACCAAGCTCCTGCCCACCGAGATTGATGGTGATTCGCACCCCACCAGCACCGGATTCTGCGGAAACATCGCCTTTTGGCTCTAACCCAGCCCACTTTACGGTCGATTTGATGAGATCAGCCTTCACCGCAGGGCTCACATCGGGGCTGTGGATCAACACCCAGGATGTTTTCAGCAATTCTTCGGCCTGTGTGCGGGCTTTCAGACGGAATGTGACGCCTTTATCCCTGATCTCATCACGAAACTTACTTACTTGGCGCAGAAAAACCGGGTCTTTGTTGAACACCAGCAGGGCAGAAACATCTAGCTGGTGCCGATTTAGTATCTCATTGACATCTTCACCGCTTCCCTCAAGCCGAAGGGCGATGTCAAACGCCAGTCTCTCGGTCCATCGGGTGGGTTCGTGAGGTGCGATGTGCATAGGATAAGATATTTGGGCGGTTGAGTGAGTGTCAAGCGGAAGTTGGTAGGTGATGAAACTTTACACTTTGGTTTTTTGGGTTGTGTAATTTTTGAGACGCGATGAAACTTTACACTTTGGTTTTTTGGGTTGTGGTTTATGCGATTTACAACACAGAGGGGGGCCTAGAAAAACGCTGTCCAGGTGCCCCCCCCCCGGCCAGCGAGTGGCCTTGGGCGCCGCGCAAGGCGCCCCGAAAAGCCCCGGACCAAATAGGATTTGACAAATCCGGCCAAATATGTCTTAATAATGGGGTCGAGGCAATGACGCTTCGGCACTGATCTTTCAAAAGGAAATCCGATATGTCTGAATATGAAGGCAACGTGTCTCTTGTCGCCAACAAGGAAGGCGTGCTCGAAATCAAGCCCCGGGTCGATGGGCGCTGGAATTCCGGCAACGTCACCGAATTGTTGCGGGAGATGGCAAAACTGCCGAAAGACCTGCGCATTTCAAACTGGTCTTTTTGGCTTGATGTGGCGGATATGCCTGATCTGGATAAGAAGCCGATCAAGGTGGTGCAGTTCCTGGCCTATACCAAAACGGTGGATAAGATCGAATTGGTTTTGGTCAAGCGCCCCTTCCCGCAACCGAAGCTTAAGCTTACCAAGGGCGAAGGCAAGGGCGGCAAGCGCGCCACATCCTCCCGAGTAATCCTCTAACACCAAGGCGGGGCGCAAGCCCCGCCACCTACCTCAAACCGGAGAATGGACAATGGACACTATCGTTAAATGCGCGGAAATCATCGGCAAGGTGCTTATGGTTATCTGCATATGTGGACTGTTTTGGGTATCTTTGGTGATGACGCCATGAGTGAGGCTTACCTAGACGGATGGGCGGATCGGCGGCTAGCGCCGCTGGGACGCTTCGACTTCAACCGCTACGCTCGAGAGCGGATGCAGACCGCCGAGGACCAAGGGCCAGCCTACTTTGAAGAGTACATCAAGGGCTGGCGAGACGGCAGCAAAGCTGAGGAGCTACTGGATTGACACTGACCCCGCCGAAAGGCGGGGTTTTTTATTGCCTGCTTTACACTGGGTTATCCACAGGGCACACCGGCTTTGCGAGTTATCCACAGCAGCGTGCTCGCTCCGCTCGCCATACGTCGGGGGCCTATAGCTCGCCTCACAAGCACATCGTGAAACCTTACATATAGCGTTCTCTAGCTGCCTCATATACAGTTAGATTGTTTGGATTGTAGTAAAATCAAGAGCTTAGTGTATCCAGGTGACTGTAACTTAACGCTAAAAAATCTATTTCAGGGGATGTTTTGGTAAAGTTTGCTTGGTTAGTTTACACTTGTGATAAGTTTTGTCGAAGTAAACCACTGATTCTATTATATATTGTCTTTACACAATCTAATAATCTAATCTAATATAAAAAGTAACACCTCGCGCGCGACCCAGAACAAAAGATGAACGCATAATACTATACCTTTACATGTAAACTTATATACCCCCCAATAAAAACCGTAACCTATCACATTCCCAACAGATTATTTAGATTGTTGGCGTAACCCACTGAAATCGTAGCATAAAAATAATCTATTTTTCAATCTACACCATCCCTAAAAATAGATTGTCCCCCCTAAAAATAGATTGTGTACACCTGTATAAGGTCAGGCTTGACCGAATCGGCGGGGCGTGCTATGTTCAAATCCGGCGGCCAATCCCGGCCTAGCCGATGGCATATACGAGGTAACCTTACAATGCCCTATCAAGTTATCAATGTCGAGACCGACGAACCCGTATCGGATATCATCTACGATACAGCGCAGGAAGCTGTGATGGCTCGTGGTATGTATAGTTTCCGTACTCGTATCCAAGCTATCACTGATCCTGATGATAACTCATGGATGGCACGAGAACGCATCCGTCTGGAGGACGGAACCTACACACCAGTGCCAGGCTGGTTCGAACTTTACTGCAACCCTGACCACTTCGTTCATCTGGCCCAAGGTACCACCATCACTGATGGTATGCTGGCGTTCACTGAGAACCCAACCAAGGGTCAGCAAGACGTACAGCTCAAGCTGCCCGTCACTCGTTATCTTGCTCGTTATCACTCTGGTACCCTGTCGAGTGACCAGATCAGGGATATCGCTGGTAAGTTTGCAGTAGATACCTACACCCTGACTATTGAGCAGACCAAGGAAGCCTTCATCTTCGCTTATGAGAACCAACAAGTATGCAGCGAGAGCAGCACACACGTAAGCTGCATGGCTAAACCAACGGATCATTATGGCACACCAGTACACCCTGCTGCTGTGTATTACACGGGTTCACGAAGCGACTCGCTGGCCATTGCCTATATCCGTGACCCCAACAACCCCGACAAGGTGCTGGCGCGTACTTTGGTGTGGCCTTCCCAGGAAACATACGTCAAGCTGTATGGCATCAGTGAGACTATGCGGATCACCCTTCGTGAGAAATTACAGGTTGCTGGTTTTACTCGTACCCACGACTTCTCTGGTGCAAGGCTGCGCCGTATTGAGATGAACGGCGGTTCTAGGTTTGTCATGCCCTACATCGACGGTGATGTGCAGAGTGTGGTCGATTACGGTGACCACTTTGAGATTGACTTTGATGGTCAGTACAGTGCCACCAATACCAACGGGTATATCCAAAGCAGGTCGCAGTACACATGTGACCACTGCGGCGATGGTGTGGATGAAGACGAGGCCCAAGTTGTGCAGGGCGATACCTATTGTTACCACTGTTACGAGAGCTGTACGTTCTTCTGTGAACGCAATGAGGAAAACTACCCAGATGACCATGGTTGCAATCAAGTCGTCACCAAGGGATGTCGATACCGTTTCAACGATACCAGCCTTCGGGAGACGACACAAACATGGTCGCAGGATGCTTGTGACAACAATGCTTTCTACTGTGAGCATACTGGGGCTTACTATGACAGTCGCCACTTCATCTCTGTCGAGGTGACCGTACGGACAGCTCGTGGTGGCACCACCACTGAGACATGGTGTGCAGAGAAGACAGGCGATGATTACTTCGTCTGCCCCGACTGTGGTGAAGCGTACACCAACGACTTCATGAGCAGCACACACAACGACGATGGTGAGATGGTGTGCACTGACTGTGCCGAGCACTATGACGACAGCGACACATTCAAGCTGTCACCGACCAGCCCTACCATTCATGACCACAACCAACATGTGCTCGACTTCAATGCTGCCATGGCAGCATAAGAACAAGGAACAACAACAATGACATTCACACCAGCCAAGCCAACCAAGCCTATGACCAAGCCATTCACCAAGCCACCAACATTCACCACACCAGCCATTCGTGAGCTGGTTACCATGCACACTACCTGCCGCCCGGCAGGTACCAAGGCTGTCACTGCGTTCTGCAAGCAGTACCTAGATGACATCCCCGGCATGACCATCGACAAGGCAGGTAATCGTATCTTGCAAGTGGGTAGTCTCACTGACCACCCCGTACTGTGGTCATCACATACTGACACTGCGCACCGCACTGCTGGCACACAGAAGGTGGTCTATGGCGGTGGCTTGCTGTCACTGCACGAGACATCCCAATCATCGTGCCTTGGTGCTGACTGCACCGTTGGTGTGTGGCTAATGGTCAACATGATCCGGCGTAACGTGCCGGGTCTATACATCTTCCATGACAGCGAGGAAGTGGGTGGCCTCGGTTCAACCTACATCGCCAAACACACGCCAGAGCTACTGACCAGCATACAGTATGCCATTGCGTTCGACCGCCGTGGCACCACCAGTGTCATCACACACCAAGGGTTACGCTGTGCCTCTGACGCATTTGGTTCTGCACTGGCAGCGCAGCTTGGCAAGCCGTTCACTCTGGACACCGGCGGTACGTTCACAGATACGGCTAACTACACTGACCTTGTGCCAGAGTGCACCAACCTCAGCGTTGGGTACTTCAACGCTCATACCAGCAACGAGTATCTTGACGTGTCGTTTGCTGCTCACTTGCTTGAGCGTTTGTGTCAGCTTGATATTGCAGCACTGCCAGTCATGCGTGATCCAGCCAAGGACAACGAGTATGCTTACGACTACGGTGGCTGGTCATCGACCGTCACCAAGGCAGCACGTGGCTCAGGCTACCATCGCTTTGCTCCCACACTGAGTGATCTTGTGTGGGATAACCCCGAGGTTGCGACACTGATGCTTGAGGAGCTTGGCATCACAGTTGACGACTTCAACAAGTGCCTTGACGATTACTACGCACCATCAACACGTAAACACTGAGGAGAGAGAACATGAGACCACAGCTTATGAAGGCTACACTTGCGGCGCTTATCAAGGCGCAGCGAACAGTCTGTATCGAAGGCCCGCCGGGCGGTGGCAAAACCACCATCACACAGGATGTATCGCATGATCTAGGTCTGCAATACATCGAGCGGCACATGCCAACCATGCTGGTTGAGGACTTCGGCATACCTACCATCGACGGTGCCACACTTGCATATAAAATACCCGACTGGTTCCCTGCCAAGGGCAGTCAGCACGACACTGATAGGGGCGGTGTGCTCTGCTTCGATGACCGTAACCAAGCCAGTGCCGACTTGCAGAAGGTTCTGGCAAACATCTGTCAGGCAAGGAACCTGCATGGTGTACCTATGGCCGATGGCTGGTCTGTCGTGTCCACTGGTAACAGGCAGAGTGACCGTGCTGGGGCTAACCGTGTGCTGTCTCACTTGCGTAACCGTGAGACTGTGCTTGAGCTTGAGACACACCTCGATGACAGCTCTGCATGGATGCTGAGCCATGGTGTGAAGGCTGAGGTGGTCAGCTTCCTACGCTTCCGGCCTAACTTGCTGCATGACTTCGACCCACAGCGGGACTGCAATCCCACACCTAGGTCATGGGTTGAGGGTGTCTCCGCTGTGCTTGGTGTAGTGCCGCCTGATGCAGAGTACGAATGTTTCAAAGGTGCTGTTGGTGAGGGCGCTGCGGCTGAGTTTGTGGGGTTTCTGCGTATCTTCCGCAAGCTGCCTAACCCTGACAGCATCCTGCTGCACCCTGATACTGCCGATGTGCCGTCTGACCCGGCGACACTCTATGCCTTGTCTGGTGCACTGGCGACACGTGCTACTGACAGTAACTTTGCAAGAGTGTGCATGTACTGTGAGCGTATGCCGCCTGAGTTCAGCGTACTGACCGTCAGCCAAGCGGCACGGCGTAGCCCTGCCCTAGCCAACACGGCAGCGTTTACGCAGTGGGCAGTCAAACACAACGATGTACTTTTCTGAGGAGACAGAACGATGAACCTAAGTGATCGCGCTTTGCTTGTGCAGCTTTCCATCTCACAGTGGACGGCGCGCAAACATGACAAACGAGTAACCGATCAGGCACTCAGCATGAATTACGCCAGCAAGGATGCTGGTCGGTTCAACAAGGTGCTTCTGCCTGCTAACGACTATCTTGAGCAGGTCCATGCTCGGAGCAGTGCCATTCGTGCGGAGTTCTACAACAACACGCTGCCCTGGGGCATGGAGGGTACGCAGCTTCTACCTTCGGCTAACTATCTTAACTTCATGACGAAGTTCCGTACTGCCAAGGGTGAGTGGCTGTCACTGGTCAACAGCTTCGTGCATCATTACCCAGCACTCAAGCTGCAAGCCAAGCGTTCTCTTGGCAATATGTATCTGGATAACGACTACCCGGATGACAGCCAGATCGCGGCTAAGTTCAAGATCGACATGGCTGTGTTTCCTGTACCCTCGACTGATTTCCGTACGACCTTGTCAAGCGATGAACTGACACGGTTACAAGAGGATGTTTCATCCCGTCTCAAGCAGGCCCATGCGGTAGCATCCCGTGACATATGGAACCGCTTGTTTGAGCGTGTTGAGCACATCGCCCGGCAGCTTGGTAATCCCAAGGGCCGCATCTACGACAGCCTTATTGATCATGCCAAAGAATTGTGTGAACTTCTGCCTCGGCTCAACATCAGTGATGATCCTAACCTTGAGGCAATGAGGCAGGAAGTGGAGAGCAAACTGGCAGCGCATCATCCTGATGCACTGAGGGCAAGCGAGACCCTGCGGCAAGACACTGCCGAGCAGGCACAACAAATCATGGACAAGATGCGCTCATTCATGAGCGGCATATAAGAGGAGAATGAACGATGACTGAATGGACCGAACTGAAGCAACGGGTTCTTATCGATGCGCTCAAGCGCATTGATAGCCTTGGTGTGCAGTACAAGATCATTGCACCCAACGGCACGGAGTACGGCACCCTTGTGGTTGCTGCACCAGTGCCTGAGAAAGTGCGTAAGCGGGGACCACATAAGTACCCGCACAATACCCTGCGCGATTACGTCCTTGGCTATATTACAACCATGGGTCCGGGCGATGAGGTGTTCATACCTGTAGGCGACTTCGATCTGAGGTCAGTGCAGTCGTCCGTGTCGTCACGTGCTGGCCAGATGTGGGGCAACGGTAACTACCTCACGTGTCGTGACCCGCTGCGTAACGGCATCAGCCTTCTGAGGGTTGTGTGATGGACCATATGAAACGCTTGGCCAAGGCCAAGACAGCACTGATCTTGCAGCACCCGTTCGTCGGCAGTGTTGCACTCAACATGCCTATGTATCTGGATGACGCCATCCCGACTGCCTGCACCAACGGCAAGGAAATCAGGTTCAACCCTGACTTCCTTGGCACCCTGACTGATGAACAGGTCACATTCCTTGTGGCCCATGAGTGCTTTCATCCCATGCTTGATCACAACTACAGGCGGCATGGGCGGCAGGCTATGCGGTGGAACAAAGCCGCTGACTACGTGATCAACCAGCTTCTCATTGACGAGAAGATCGGCAAGTTCATCGACGGCGGCTGCTTCGACCGTAACATCTATCAGACAGGCAACGGTACCAGTGACGGTATTTATAACATCTTGCCAGAACAGAGCGAAGATGAGGGTGCACCCGGCGGCACCGGTGCTGACGTACAGGATGCCGATGGTTCCCCTGCTGAGCAGGCACAGGAGCAGGCTGAGTGGCGAGTAAAGGTAGCTCAGGCAGCGCAGGCTGCGAAGATGATGGGCAAACTGTCTGCCAACATGCAGCGTTTCATTGACGAGACACTGCATCCCAAGGTGGACTGGCGTGATGTGCTGCGCCGCTTCGTTGAGAAGTGCAAGACCGACACGCGTAGCTTCTCACGGCCCAACAGGCGGTTCCTTTCACAAGGGCTGTACCTACCTAGCGTGACGGGTGAGGGCCTCGGTGAGATCGCCATTGCCGTTGACTGCTCCGGTTCGATTGGTCAGCGTGAACTCAACGAGTTCGCTGCCGAGGTCCGATCAATCAAGGGGGATAGCAACCCGTCTGCCCTGCACGTTATCTACTTCGACAGTAAGGTGTGCCACTACGACCGCTTTGGTCGTGATGATGTGCTGCACATCGAGCCTCATGGTGGTGGCGGTACAGCGTTCAGTCCTGTGTTCCGGTTCATGGAGGAAGTCAACATCAACCCTGTTGCCACTGTGTTTCTGACAGACCTGTACTGCGATGACTTCGGCCCTGCACCTGAGCACCCTGTGCTGTGGGTTAGCAACGGCGACGACAAGGCACCATGGGGTGAGGTGGTGAAGATATGAGCGAACCTGTGCTGGTCACCCTCGGCCTTGTGCTGGCCGTGTGGTGCCTCTGGTTGGAGCGCAGGATTCGCGCTCTGACTGATGAGAAGGATGTTCTGTGCAGCACTCTCGTCGGCGTAGCCAAGGGTACGCACACCGTTGAGATCGAACGAAATAAAGTGACAGTGAAAGTGAGGGGACTATGAGCAACAAACCATTGATAAGCAACTACGCTGATGCAGCAGCGGTGTTTGCAAAAGCACTTAAGCCTGAGCAGGGTAAGCCGCTTAACCACTTGTTCCGCTTGGTGCGGGAGAAGAATGGGTACGGCGATATCTACCATCTATACTGGGGCACACCGCACAAACTGGTGGCTGTCATCCGCCCGGATAATACAGCCGAGATATACACGCCGAAGCCAATACCGGAGTACGTGTTCAAGAAAATACTACCAACAACTATCCCCTTTAGAGCTGTACCACCGCGCGGTCGTTACAAACCATCTGTCGAGCATATCAATACCGTAGTAGTACACGGAATGACATCACGGTACTATTTCAAACATAAACACTACCCCGGTATTCGGTTTAACATGATCACGGGTGAGTGTGTCAGCACAGAACCACCGCCGCCCACTACCAACACAGACAGGCGTAAGGAATGGCTGCGTGATCTGCGTGTGTTCAAGAAGCAGTTTGAACTACGGGTCAAGCTAGGTGTGGTTGACGGTGTAATTCGTGAGGTAGGGGAAGAACATACCATCCCCAGATGGGCCATGCGTACTGACTGGGGTGCGCCATCTGCACTTGCGCTTTTGTTCAACGACATCAAGCGCGGTGCGCCAAGCACTGAGTTGCTGCTGCTTATCGTTAGAGATGTGTTCGGTGTGGCGTATGGCGCACCAACTGTGGACGTTGCCAAACATGTTTTCAAAAGAGTGTTGACCAACCAAAGTCTCAACCTTCGCAAAATGTATGGAGTGTTCGATGAAACTGAAACCAATTAACAAGGACGTGCATCGTCTGGTGCACACCTTAGACACACTGATGGAAGGGCAGCAGCTAACGCTCGAAGCCCTGGCCACAAGATCAGGGATAAGTACACGCACCCTACGGCGGTGGCGCAGCGGTGACACCGTGCCGAGTATCGTTGATATGGATACGGTGCTCAGCGCCCTTGGGTATTATTTATCCGCAACGGAGGAGAGACAATGAAGAACGTAAAGCTCGATGCCATTATAGCCTTGTGCTTGATATGGCTTGCATCATTCTTTGGAACAGCCTGTGCAGTGGGGTTGGTGATATGGTTGACAAGATAGAACTCGATGAGTTCGCCAAGTCCCTTGGTGTTGTGCTGCGTACACTACGCAAAGTGCGCGGTCGCAAAGCCATTACCGTTTATGGTGCAACAGGACTTTCTGAAACCAGTATATCAAATTGGGAGCGCGGCATTCAGATGCCGTCACTTCCCAAACTGATGAAGCTTGCAGAGTTCTACAACGTGCAGCTATCAACCATCATAACCAACACAGAGAAGACTGTGTATCTTACACGTAAGGGGAATCAAGATGACCGAGATGACTGAGGGGCGCAAGGATGACACAGGCAAGCTGCCCTACCACCTGTTGCCATCCGATGCTGTAGAGCAGATCGTGAAGGTGCTTGACTACGGCGCAACCAAGTACGCACCGCGTAACTGGGAGAAAGGCATGGCATGGAGCCGCCCGTTCTCTGCGTTGATGCGCCACATGTGGGCATGGTGGAGGGGTGAGCGTTGTGATCCCGAGACTGGCCTGTCGCATTTGGCGCACGCTGGCTGCTGCATCCTGTTTCTGCTGGCCTATGAAGTGAGAGGAGGAGGCGACGATGATCGTCCGTGAACCGAAGAAGGTTGATATTAACAATCCTGTGTCACTGTACACACTGATGGGTAGGATTGCTGCCAAGAAGCAGTTCATTGAGCAGACTTACCCAGACACTGAGGAGTACTGGTCATGTCAACGTGAGTTGGCTGAACTTGAGCGCACATTCGACAAGGCCAATGAAGTGTGGATGGCACAACAGCGAACGGCGGCACGACGACAATGAAGATAGACCCAAAGATCATACTGGCACTGGATGAAAGTTCAGTGCCGTATGAGATCGTCAAGAAGAAGGATCATTACTTCGCACAGTTTGAAACAGGCCAACGAGTTATTATCGCTGGCAACCACGGCAAGCAACGGCACGGCGAGATCGTGTCCACTGTGCAGAAGATACGAAAGATAGGGGACAAGCCATGAAATTCGCGGCGCAACACAAGTTTACGTCTGAGCAGGAGGCCAAAATCAGGGAGCAGTACGCCACCGGGGATTATTCCCAGGGCGCACTGGCGCGGCAATATGTATGCTCGCAGGCGACAATCAGCCGGATTGTTTTGGCGAAGCCAGCGATGGGGCCTGCGGCCCTGCAAGCCCGCATCGCGGAATTGGAAGCGGCGTTGCGTGATGTTTTACCCTACGTTGATACTTGCAATTCGTCGCACAGAGAAGCTCAAGCAAAAGGCTATGCCGCGCTGGCAGGAGGGAAGTCATGAAAGACGTAAATACAAGAATGGTTTTTGATTTGGCTGGTACTGATAAGGTGGACGCCGAAGCCTATCGGACCATCGCCCAGGCGCTGAGAACAATTGCCGATGATCGGATAGATACTGGCGCCGCGCTTGGCATGGGTGCAGATTTTTGGGTTTCGATTGGAGGGATTGAATACTTCATCACTGCAAAACGCAGTAAAAAACAGCGCATAAGCGATGGAACAGACATAAAAACTGAAAGTGTTTTTGCCACAACAAACGGAGATGAACAATGAACTGGCCTGACAAAGACGGTTATCCTCTTAACCCTAATGTTTCGGCTTTTCATTGGCTCAAAGGCGCCAAGGGTTTGTACATTCTGCGGTGGACGCCGGACATTGGGTGGGGTGACTATCCTAGAACTTCACCTCAAGAAATGGCTGGCTACAATGTTGAGTATGTAGGACCGTGCGTAATAGGAGGCGCCGCGCTGGAAGGAGGGAAAGATGGATGTAGTAACGATTGATTTTGAAACTTACTACGACCGGGACTACAGCCTATCCAAGATGACGACCGAAGCCTATGTGCGTGACCCCCGGTTCGAGGTGATCGGCGTGGCTGTTAAGGTCAACGGTCATCCTACGGATTGGTACACTGGCACTGATCCGGGTAGGTTCCTCAAGTCACTTGATTACCGCGATAAAGCCATCCTTGCGCACAACACCGTGTTTGATGGGGCTATTCTCTCATGGCACTTCGGCATCAAGCCGAAGCTATGGTTGGATACTCTGTCGATGGCTCGCCCCCTGCACAACATCATGGTTGGCGGTTCTCTCAAGATGTTGGCAGCACACTACCGCCTAGGTGAGAAGGGTGACGAAGTGCTGAACGCACTGGGTAAGCGCCGCGCTGACTTCACTCCCTATGAGACGGAACGGTACGCATCGTATTGCTGCAATGATGTGGAGCTTACCTACAAGCTGTTCCGAAAGATGGCACGAGGGTTCCCGGTCAGTGAGCTGATGATCATTGACCAGACATTGCGTATGTACACGGAGCCGATGCTCACCCTTAACCGTGACGTGTTGACCGAACACCTTGAGAATGAAGTGCTGCGTAAGGAAGACCTACTCAACACACTGGGTAACGCTGCTGCGTTCATCGACCCACAGGCAGCGCGTGATACGCTCATGTCCAATGAGAAGTTCGCGGCATACATAACACTACTTGGCGTCGACCCACCTACCAAGACTAGTGTCACAACGGGTAAGAGGGCATGGGCTTTCAGCAAGACAGACAAACCGTTCACCAGCCTGCTTGAGCACGACAACTCTTTCGTCGCTGATGCCGTGGCCGCACGGCTTGGGGTGAAGTCAACCATTGAGGAGAGCCGCACCCGGTCGCTGCTCGGTGTGTCTGAGCGCGGCACATTGCCCATCCTGCTTAACTACTACGGCGCGCACACAGGTCGGTTCAGCGGTGGTGATAAGATGAATTTGCAGAACCTGCCACGTGGCGGTGCGCTGCGGCGCTCCATATGTGCACCTGCTGGTAAGATGCTGGTGGCATGTGACTCAGCACAGATCGAAGCTCGTGTACTGGCATGGGTGGCGGGTCAGGCCAATCTGGTACAAGCCTTCGCAGAAGGTCGTGACATCTACTCTGAGTTTGCCAGTGAAGTGTATGGCCGCAAGGTGACCAAAGCAGACAAACTCGACCGCTTCGTAGGTAAGACCTGCATCCTCGGCCTCGGTTATGGCATGGGCGCAACGAAGTTTCGTGACGCGCTTGCCCTTGGTATGGGTGGTATCAAGGTTGAACTCGATATGGGTGAAGCTACGCGTATCGTGATGTTGTATCGGGATAAGAACCACAAAATCGGTGCGTTGTGGAACCGCTGTAACGTGGCGCTGAGTAAGATCATTGAGGGTGATGAGTTTGCCCTATCCGATGCGCTGCCCACACTGGTCACATCCAAGGAGGGCATCGCGCTGCCCAACGGACTGTTCATTCGCTACCCGCTATTGACCCAGTACCAGAACGGTTACGTCTATGCTGGTGATGCACGTGTGTATCGGGAAGCGGTCAAGGCCAGGGTCACCGGGTCAGATATGCCGTACGATAAGTTCACTCGCATATACGGGGGCAAGGTTGTTGAGAATATCGTGCAGGCACTGGCTCGCATTGTCGTGGCTGAGCAGATGGCTATCATCGGGAGGCGGTACAAAGTCGTGTTGCAAGTGCACGATGAAGTGGTGATCCTGTGCGATGAAGCTGAGGTTGAGGAAGCCAAGGCATACATGATCGAAGTCATGTCAACACCGCCGTCATGGGCACCGGACCTACCCGTAGCATGTGAAGCAGACCACGGTCCCAACTATGGAGAATGCAAATGAGCAAGTCATGGCAGAAGTATTTTATGGACATGGCCGACATGGTGGCGTCACGGTCAAAGGACCTGAGCACTAAGGTGGGCTGCATCGTCACATCCTATGACAAAGTGGTTGTGGCCAGTGGGTACAACGGTATCCCTATCGGAGTGCGTGATCTGGCTGAACGCATGGAGCGACCGGCTAAGTACCTGTGGACTGCCCATGCTGAGGAGAACGCTGTGGCCCAAGCTGCCAGGGTGGGTGCTTCCCTACGTGGTGGGTATGCCTACGTCACCCACCAGCCCTGTGCCCGCTGTGCGCGCACCCTCATCCAGGCTGGCATACAGGTGGTGTACACAGGGGCAGGGCAGACCAACATGCCAGCCGAGGAGTTCGAGGTTGCCAAGCAGATGTTTCTTGAAGCCGGGGTGTGTGTTATACCCATGGTATCGGAACCCGAGGAAACATAATGCAGCTCAGCCATTCGTTCTCATCCATCAAAATGTATGAGAACTGCCCCCTTCGGTACTACCACCAACGTATCGCAAAGACGGTCAAAGACCAGGGGGGCGAGGCGAGCCTGCATGGTGAGCGTATCCACAAGTTCTTGGAAGAACGGTTGAAGGGGGTGGCAGACCTGCCAGCCGAGATCGTTAGTCTTGAACCGGTGGTCAGTGTGATCCAAGCCATGATCGGCACCGGGAGCCTGCATGTTGAGCAAGAGATGACCCTTAATCCGGACCTCAAGCCGACAGGCTGGTGGGACCCTGACGCCTGGATCAGATCGAAACTTGACGTGCTGATTGTAAAGAAACACAGTGCTGTGGTGATGGACTGGAAGACTGGCAAACGCAGGCCAGACTTTACACAGCTTGAATTGTTCGCGTTGCAAGTGTTCGCACACCACCCGGAGGTTGAGCTAGTAACCAGCACCTTTGTCTGGACTCAGGATATGAGCACTGACAAAGAAGTTTACCGCAAGCGGGACGTTTCGGCGTATTGGGAACGGCTACTCGACCGTATCCGGCGCATTGAAATCTCCATGGAGAATGAGAACTGGCCAGCCAAGCCGAGCGGTCTGTGCCGGTATTGCCCGTGTAAAGATTTCTGCGAATACGCGAAGTGAACTTGACACCGGTGTAAAGTAGGAGTAGAAAATGGCCACACCTGAGAGTAAAGTTAAGGCTAAAGTTGACAAGATGTTGAGCCAACTAGGTGTTTGGTTCTTCAGCCCTCAAGCGGGGCCGTTCGGCAGGGCAGGCATCCCTGATCGGATCGTATGCATGAATGGGTACTTCATCGGGATAGAGGTAAAGGCAGATGCAAAGAACAAACCGACCAAGCTACAGGTTGACTGTATGGCTAAGATCGAACGGGCGGGCGGCAAGTGCTTTGTCGTCTATGATGATGCCACACTGGCCGCTGCAAGGGATTACATTCAAGGGCTTGACTGATGCTGGTGCTTGAGAAAGCCAAGGCGCTCATCCTCAAGCTAAACCATCCTGCCCGGGTACTGGAAACCATACCAACCGCACAGACCGTGCACATGCAGGGTCAAGATGTGGTGGTCGTACCGCACAAGGTATCAGAGGTGGCCATCCTGCGGAAGCTGGGTATTGAGGCGCCGTCACCCATTGAGCATTACTATGAGTGGCCCGGGCGGTTTCAGCCGTACGAGCACCAGCGCAAGACTGCTGCCTTCCTGACCTACCACAAGAAGGCCCTGGTGCTTAACGAGATCGGCACTGGCAAAACCCAGAGCGCCCTGTGGGCGGCTGACTACCTCATGCGTACAGGCAACATCGGTAAGGTGTTGATCATATCTCCGTTATCCACTCTTGAGCGGGTGTGGGGTGACGCCATCTTCATGGGCTTCCCTGACCGCAAGGGCGTGGTGTTGCACGGCACGGCTGAACGCAGGAAGAAGTTGCTGAAAACCGACGCTGATTTCTTTATCATCAACCACGACGGCTTCTTAATCATATCTGAGGAGTCCGTGGGGATGTTTGATCTGGTCATCGTGGATGAGGCTGCGGTGCTACGTACCCCCGGCACGACGCGGTTTAAGGTGTTTCGCAAGTGGATGGAGAAGAACCCGGACACACACCTGTGGCTGATGACCGGCACACCAACACCCAACGAGCCGACCGATGCGTGGGCCTTGGCCAAACTGGCTGACAGTCCGTTCTGCACACAGACCTTCACGGCGTTCCGTGATCAGGTGATGTACAAACAGGGCCAACATCGTTGGTTACCACGGCCCGGCAGCGTGGGTACAGTGTACCAAATCCTGCACCCTGCGGTGCGCTTCACTCGTGACGAATGTTTCGATCTTCCTGACACCATCGTGCAGACAAGGCAGGTGGAGCTGACACCCGATCAGGTGAAGCACTACACCACCATGATGCGCCACCTCATCACGGAAGTGGAAGCGGAGGGGAGCACCATCACTGCGGTCAACGAAGCGGTTAAGGTTCAGAAGCTGGTTCAGATCGCCTGCGGTGTGGCTTATGATGAGGACGGCAACAATGTAGAGCTTGACTGCTCACCGCGTGTCAACGCTGTGAATGAGATCATTGAAGAAGCAGGACAGAAGGTTATCATCTTTGTCCCACTGACCGGCACACTGCACATGCTTGAGCGTGAACTTAGTAAGAATTGGTCGGTTGCTGTGGTCAATGGCGCAGTCAGTTCGTCTGAGCGTTCAACTATCTTTAAGAACTTCCAAGATGCGCGTGATCCGCACGTGTTGATCGCGCATCCTGCGACAATGGCTCATGGCTTGACACTCACCGCTGCCAGTACTGTGATCTGGTACGGACCAGTGACGAGCAACGAGCAATACGTTCAAGCCAACGGACGAATTGAGCGTATTGGTAAGAGGAATGTGTCGAACGTCATCCACATAGAAGCCACAGAGCTTGAACATAAGATGTACGAACGGCTCAAGGGGAAGCAGCGGCTACAAGGTTTGCTGCTTGAGTTGATACAACAAACGAGGTGAACATGACAGAGCTTACAGTTGATAAGGTTGTCGCTGGCTACATTGCCTTGCGACAGCAGAAGCAGACCATCGAGCGTGAAGCTGATGAGAAGGTTAGCGCGGTCAAGGTCAAGATGGCCAAGATCGAAGCGTGGCTTCTCGAACAAGCCAATGCGCAGGGGGTCACATCCTTCAAGACCAAGCACGGCACCGCGTTCGTGACCACCACGGACTTTGCCAATGTGGCTGACTGGGATGCTGTGCTTGCATACATCAAGGAGAACGGGGCGTTCGATCTTCTTGAGCGCCGTGTCAGCAAGACTGCGGTGCGTGGTTACATCGAAGCCCGTGGCGGAGTTCCATCGGGCGTGAACTACGGCACCAAGTTGGAAGTGAATGTGCGTAAACCAACAGCAAGGGGAGATGACTGATGATAGGTAAGTGGCTGTTACGCATGATGCGTAACGCAGAAAAGGAGGTGCACGGACCACCGGCACCGGATAGACCAAACTACTTGAGCAACTCACTGCACAATGGCCAGCCGGTCGTGTCGGTGTTTCGCATCTCAAACGGGTTCGTCATTTCCCACAGCGATTACCATACTCATCAGAACACAATGGTGTACTGCAAAGAAGTCGGTGAGATCGGTGATCAGATCGTCACGCTTCAAGCGCGAGCCGCGATGGGTATTCCACCTAGCGTGACTATTGGCGCCAGTGGTGCTCTCAGCGGCGGCACGGCTAAAGTCGTTCAACAACTTCAATATCCACGCTCATAACAGGAGAAACCCATGAGCAATCTTATTCCTGCTAACGTAAAAATCCCGGCGCACCTTGTGGCGCGTCTGGGTCAGCCCTCTGCCCTGGCGCAAGCCCTGGCCGGTGGTATCTCCACCTCTGGTGATTACTCTCGCATCTCCATCAAGGGGTCGCGTTTCCGTATCGTCGAGGACGGCACTGAGACGGTGTTGAAAGAGACCCAACTCGACGTGGTGATCGTCGGTGCTAACCCCCGCCTGTCCAAGACTTGGTATGCCAAGGAATGGAACAAAGACAGTGAGCCGCAGGCGCCTGACTGCTACTCGCTTGATGGTGTTGGCCCCCATCCGGAGGCAACCAGCCCGCAGAACGACCTATGCGCCAACTGCCCGCACAACGCATGGGGTTCCAAGGTGACGCCTAACGGCCAGCAAGTGAAGGCTTGCGCCGATAAGAAGCGCCTTGCCGTGGTGGCCGCTGATGATGCCACCGGCCCTGTGTACCTGCTGGAAGTCACACCGGCTGCGCTCAAGGGGCTGAATGCCTATCAGAAGGAACTCTCGGTGCGGGGCATCAACCCTGAGATCGTACGTACCCGGGTGTGGTTCGACACGGATGCGTCCTTCCCGAAGCTGCTGTTCGGGTTCGGCGGGTACTTGGATGAAGATACCATGACCGCAGTGGATGACCTGTTCGGGTCCGACAAGGTGAAGGAGATCACCGGTGAAGCTCAACCTGCTAAAGCTGTGGCGCCTCCGCCCGCTGCCGCTCGCCCTGCCCCTCTCCGCAAGGTCGCCGCTCCTGCACCAGCCCCAGAGGACGAGGAAGTTGGGGAGGAAGCCCCGGCCCCGGCTGCTGCGGCACCCAAGCGTGGGTTCGGCGCGGCTAAACCCGCAGCTACACCTGCTGCTCCTGCTGCAAAGCCTGCGGCACCCAAGCCTGTCGCCAAGGCAGCGCCCGTGGTAGCCAGCAGCGCAGGGTTGGCAGATGAGATCGCTGATATGCTTGGCGGCATGGAAGCGGATGATGCCTAACCCTCTCGATTTTTCCAAGATCGAGGCACTGCGTAAGCACATGCTTATCAGCACTCGGGATATGGCTGAGTTGTTCGGCGTATCCCGGGTGACGTACTACGGCTGGGTCAGAGGGCAGACTGTCCGGTCGAAGAATACTGATAAGGTGTTGTCAACAACGCGCACTTTACTGGCGATTATGCGAGATCACGGATGGCCATCTCGTGAAGTCCTCGGTCTGACGGCACCGATGCGCAAGCATAGGTTGCTTGCTCTGGTAAGCCAGTATCAATAGAGTAAGGAGGGGGTTTTCCCCCTCCTATTTCAGTAGGACAGCGGTAGGGGTAGGTCATGGATACGCTTGAGTTTCTTCGGCGGGTCCTCCCGTCAGAGGGCTATGTTGTTTCAATAACGCTTAACAAAGGGCAAGGACCAAGGCAGGGGTTTCATGATGATGTAGAGGCACTGGCACAGAATATTCAGGCGCTAAACAGTGCGGGCAACAATGTGTATTACGCAGTGGCGTCCTTTGCTGACCGTCGGGCGGGGCGCAAGCAAGAAAATGTTCACCGCCTCAAAGCGTTGTACCTAGACATTGACTGTGGCCCGGACAAACCCTTCTCTAGTTGGAAGCAAGGGCTACGCGCGGTTGGTGAGTTCGTTGCCACCAACAAGCTGCCAAAGCCAATGATCGTGGCGTCCGGCAACGGGCTGCATGTGTACTGGGTACTGGACCGCGAACTCACTCACGACGAGTGGATGCCGCTGGCCACAGGGCTGAAAGCCCTTATCCCCATCGAGGATGGCCGCGCCCTGTTCGATCCTGCGGTGCCTGCCGACAGCGCCCGGGTGCTGCGCCCTGTGGGCACGGTCAACCCCAAGGGTGGCGGTGGGGTCAAGCTGCTGATCGATGCCGAGCCTGTGGACGTTGAGACCATGGCGGCGTTGTTGGTGGGCACGGCTGCGCCTGTCGCGGTAGCTGCACAGCCCGCACGTTCGTCCCTGCTGGATGCCCTGGCAGTTAAACAGGACTATCCACCGGCCAACCCCGACACACTGGTTGAGAAGTGCGCTCAGATCGCCTGGGCTGTGCAGAACCAAGACAGTGTGCCTGAACCCCTGTGGTACGCCCTGATGGGTGTGGCTGCGTACTGCTCAGACCCTGAACAGACAGCCGTGGCGTGGAGCCAGAACCACCCAGGCTATGACGAGAGCACCACTCTCCGCAAGATAAATCAGTGGCGCAACAGCACCACTGGCCCGACCACCTGTGCTCGGTTCGAGCAGGAACGCCCGGGCGGGTGCAAGGGCTGCAAACTTGCTGGGAAAGCTGGTACACCAACGAAGCTGGCGCTTGAATACGCACCTGCATCGCCACCCCAAGACACACCGGAACCGCTCAGCCTGCCACCGCCAAGGCCGTTCAAATGGCGTGAAGGGGGCGGGCTTCGGATCACCCTGGATAAGTCCGATGTGGACGTATGCACGTTTGACATTTACCCGGTCAGCTACGGCAGGGATGAGTCCCTCGGGTACGAGACCGTGCGGTATCGGTGGAACCGCCCACATGTTGGTTGGCAAACCCTGAGTTTTAGACAATCACTTCTGGCTGAGTTCTCGGTCAAGGACTTTGCTATCACCATTGCAGACCAAGGTATTGTGCTACCCACCAAGAAGCAAACGGAGCTGTTTCAAATGATGTTGCGGTCTTACATGGAAGAACTGCGGCAGCTTAAATCCGTCACCAACCTGTATTCCAGCATGGGATGGAAGCAAGACAACACCGAGTTCCTTCTTGGTGATACGTTGTACAAACGCAACGCGAGTGGTTCCGTGGTGACTGAGCCTGTTACCATCGCTCTCGGTACACAGCGCATATCAGATAAGCTGTATGAGCCATCAGGTACCCTTGAGGACTGGGTCGCCTTCACCTCCGTGGTGGAGAAAGCCAACATGCCGATACACAAGTTCGCAATTTGCGTGAGCATGGCAGCGCCGCTGTTCCCCTTTACCGGTCTCAGGGGCATGACGCTCAGCCTGTACGGTCAGACAGGGGCGGGCAAGACCCTGGCGCAGCTCTGGCAGCAGTCCGTGTGGGGTGACCCGACGAGGCTGCATTATACAGCCAAGTTCACGCAGAACGCCATGTTCGCGCGGATTGGGTTCTACAACAACCTGCCGGTCACCATCGACGAGGCCACCATGCTGCCGCCCAAAGAGGTGGGTGACTTCCTATACTGGATTTCACAAGGTCGTGATAAGGCGCGACTCTCACGCTCGGCTGAGGAGCGGGATGCCAGAACGTGGGCAACCATGGTGACCACCTCATCAAATCGATCCCTGGCTTCCATGCTGGCGGCTGCGGGTATTGAGACTGATGCACAGATGGCCCGGCTTCTTGAGGTGACGGTGCAGCCGCACCCGCTGTTCACACGCAACACAGACGCAGGGCAGAAGATATACAGCTTTCTCACCGACCACTACGGCACAGCCGGGCCGGTCATCATCAACCACCTGCTTGAGCTTGGCGAAGAAGGTATCAAGGCCGCACTTGACCACCACAGAGGTGTATTTACCAAGGACTACGGCGTGAAATTTTCCGGCAGGGAGCGGTATTGGGAGCAATGTATCCTGTGTGCTGACCTTATGGGCAAAATGGCTAAAGAACTTGGTCTTATCCGCTTCGATTACCGTGACGGCATTGCCCACGTGTTGGCTCAGCTTACCTCAATACGCAAGACCGTGGCAGAGAACCATGCAGACTCCTTTGACCTACTGACCGAATACCTCAATGATCAGTCGCACACCGCGCTGACTGTAACCCACGTGGCCAATCCATCTCAGCAAGTTATTGATACCAACCGTATGCCCCGTGGCGAAGTGCACATCCGTTATGACCTGTACCGACCCAACTCAGGCGCACCCCTCAATGACGGTGCAATCACCATTGACCGGAGGCATTTTAAGAAGTGGTTGGCGGCGCGGGGCGGTGACTATCGCAGCCTAATTGCTGAGATGAGCCAGCAGAATATCAACATCACCCCGCCATCTGAGAAAGCTTACCTGGGCCGGGGTACCAATATTAAGCTGGGTCAGCAATACGTGTTGACCCTCAGCGTCAACCACCCGCGACTTATTGGTATTCTAACCAACGAGGAAAACAAGGCGCTGAGCGCACAGCTTAACGTCATCCAAGGTGGGAAACCCTGATCTAATCGATCAGGGCGTCGATATACCCCCGGATGTCTCCCTGTGCTGCCTGGGGTGCCGCGCGCAGTGCGCGCTCACTCGCTGACCGCCGAGCCTCACGCAATGCCCTGGCGTTACCAGTTGAGAAGTTCCTGATTTCCAGTGGGGTGCCGCGTGTGGCGTTGTTCCATTCGCGCACGTCGTTCATGATCTCGTTGGCTGTCTGCGTATCACCGCGCAGGGTAGCCTTGATCCAAGCGTGACGGAACGAAGCCACGGCTTCCTTCTGGTAGTCAGTGGTGCGGTTGGCGATGCGGATAACATCGTACTGGTTTGCCGCCTGCGTGGGGTAGAAACCAAACAACCGAGTAAGAATGGTCCCCGCATCCATATCCTTACTGACCACATACCCACGGCGGTCAACCACGGCACCCGACTGTAGGTAAGCGTACGAGTCACCCATTAACCGGAGCAGGGTGATCGGCGATTCCCGGGCCACATCTTCCAGGCTTACCCGTGACGAGAACGGGAACGCCACCAAGTTACGCGCCATCGAAGCGGCGCCGAGGAGGAAACCGGGTGCGGGGCCGAGAATATCAAGAACTTCACGTCCCACATCTGCCCCAGCCAAGGCAATCCCAGAACCAGGGACGATGTTACCAACAGAAGTACGAGAAGCGATGTCCATGGGTATTGGCAGGAACTCATTTACCAAGCCCTTGAGGAACGGCGCTGACATGCCAGGGAACGTAGCCTCGATGTGCTTGATGATCTCACCCCGGATGCTACCTTGCCGGAACCCTAGTTTCTGCGAGATGGTATCAATAAGGTCTTCAAGGTCCTCAGCAAACGGCAGACCCGCAGCGCCGGAAAGGAACCACAGCCCTGCCAGCATGGATAGTTGCGCAGGCCGGGACAGATTGGCCAGTAACTGGATCGTGGTGGTCGGGTACGTCTTGTACATATAGAGGAAGGATGTGATGCCAGCCCGGAACGCGGGTGGCCGGTTCAGAACCGAGTAATCCCCTAAAGTCAGGTCGATGGACTTCACCGCGAAGTCACTTGCTTCCTGCTGTGCTTCCTTCTGAGACTTACCGGCGCCGAGGGCCTGATCCCGCTTCAAGCGGTACGCAGCCAAGAAAGCCGCACGACGGGCCGCCTGTTCGGACAAGTTAAACGGGAGCATGTACCCGTCGATAAACTTACGCAGAAACTTGTTGGTTGTTTGCCCCCGCGCAGTGGCAATGAGTGCATTTGACTGCGCCGGAATCAGCTTACCTTCACGGATTTCAGTGGCGATTGCCTGAGCTTCATCAACCGTCAGACCGTGTTTCTTTTGGAGGGCTGGGTCTTTGGCCACGTTGTCATAGAACTCAGCCCGGTTCATCTCCATGCGGAGAATACCCGGCGCACCCACCTGACGGAAAGCTGAGTGGTAAGCTGCCTGCACCTTACCGATACTGAACCCGCCACCGAAGCCGCTCTTTGCATTGAAGCTAGCCATGTATGGCATCCAGTTAGTGTACGGGCTGATCAGGTTCAGGACACCCTGAGCCATGCTGCCGCCAAGCTGCCATATGCTGGTGTAAGCACGGACCCGAGAAGCAACAGGACCTGCGCCGAAGTCGGTCTCATCTACATACTTGCTGCCCTCAAGGTAGTCCATGGTGGAGGCAGACTGGTTATAGAACATCATAGAGCGTTCAGGACGCCCCTCTGGGTTGGTCATGCGGTATTGATACTGCGCCTGTGTGAGTTGTTGCAGCGTGTACCGCTTGGCATCCTCGGACGCATTTGGGTCGGCATTGAGTCTGTTCAACTCAGCCTGCAACTGATCTACCAGGGGCTTGTTACCCGTCCACAGGGTGCGTGATTCAGGGAGTTCGAGGTTCATCAGTTCGCGCAGCGCCTGCCGCGTGCTGGCCTTAGCAATGGTGGAAGCACGACCCTCAATATGCCGTGAGATGGCATAGACACCGGTGGTTGGATCGAAACCGGGGGTCTGAGAGTACTCCAACCGCCTGCGTGCGCTATCACCCTGACGCGACAGCGTAGTAACAATACGTGCCATGCTCTCCGGGTTGAGATTTACGTTGAACAGGTTCAGCCCATACAGGAAATCTTGTAGGTTAAGCTGTGGATCAGCGGCTACGGCATTCACTGTGCGCCCGGTCGTAGCACGAAGCGTCACCCTGGTGGGCACAAACTCACCGGCGTCATTGCGTACCAAAACCTCAAACGTCTTACCCTCGAACTCCTTATCGAGCATTACAGCCATAGCTTTAGCTTCTGGCCCGGTGTTAAACTGAGAGTAGGAAAGCAGCGCCTTATGCGCGTCTTTTACCTCAACGAGCTTATTACCAACATATGCCTGAACGCGGGTCTGAAACCTACCTTCACGCAACACCGGGGTGTATCCGGTCATCACAGCGCGGCGTGCGATCTTATCCCTGGTGTTCAGGTTGTGTTCGTTGAGAATGAGTTGCTTCACTTTCCCTTGTAGGAAGAACCTATTGTCATCAGTGATCTCCCGACGACGATTCTTAAACGCGGTCAGCTCAGTGATGAACGCATCAGCCGCCTGCGGCGAAACAAAGTAGTCGCGTATCCTCAAGCCGGTTTTGACATCGGGCGCTTCAGTGCGGTCTGTATCAGTGCCGATCACCGCAGTATTAACAGCGGCCAAGAAATCATCGGACTTCTTCATGGCTTTCGGGTCAATCACAGCGTTACCTGTGGGGTCAGTACCGGCACCCTCGGTGTAGAGAGCCAGTGCGCGGCGTGCCATAGAATCAACGAAGCGACGATCCTCAGCAGTGAGTTTGTTATCTGCCATGAACCCACTGATTTCTTTGTTGGTCAGGCGCTTATTAGCCATGAGCTCGCCATACTCGGCTTCGAGTAGCTGCATCTCAACATTGAATACAGCGCGCCGAGTACGCTCGTACAAAGCGTAATCTTCTTTGGTGAAGTCCTTTTGACCGGCCACGGTTTCCTCTACCGTGGTGACTTTACCATCAGTACCTTCGATCTCACGGTTGTACGAGTAGCCATCTTGAATCTGCTTGAGTGTCATCAGACCGGCTTTGAAAATCCGATCTTGCTCAGCCGTATTTGGGGTGAGGCTACCATCAGCAGCAACCTTGAACAGAGGTTCTTTGCCGAGTTCCCCGGCTTTGAACTGACTGATCTTGTAACTACGTGCACTATACATGGCGCGTGAGATTTTATCTTGCACAGCCTTGGGAGCATCGAGCACAGGGCGCAGGTATTCATTTAATGCTGACTTAACTGCCATAGATTTTGAATTGGTCTGGCTCAATAAATCGACAAACTTGAATGCCCCCGGATTCTTCAACCCGGTGTAATTTGCAAGGCTGAGGAACTTGTTCTTAAAGTCCGTGTATATATCAGCTATATTCTCTTTCTGGTCGGTGATTGTGTTCCAAGCATCAGCCAAGCTTGTCGGAAACTCGGCCAGTTGTGATGCGAAGAAGTTGGCCTTCGCATTGGCGCTCATCGCTGCCTGCGGGCTGAACCGGCCAGTGCCGGTATCGCCGTACTCAACAGCGTGCAGCCGCTTTGCCACCGCCTCTGCATCAAAGGTCACACCCTGGGCACCCTGCCGCACATAACGGCGCGACTGGTCAAGGAAGTACCGAGTGGCTGTATCACCGAACTTCACACCGAGGCGTTCAAGGAAGCCCTTGATAGTGTTCCACACCCGGGCAACCGTGCTGGTCTCAAGCAGCCCAGCGTAGTCAGATAGATACTCCTCAACGGCCTCGGCCTTGCTCAGCCCGCGCACTTCCATAGCGGCATCAACTGCCAGCTTGGCGCTTCCATCTGTCTCATAGATGTTTTCCATAAGCGCATCGAAGCGCGCTGCGGGCATGATCCCGCGCATACCGAAGTGGCCGAAGGTCTCATGGGCCAGCACGAACCGCAGGTGCTGCTCATTGACAATACGGTCAGTGAAGATGATGACGTTGCCGTCACCGAAGGAGTACCCAGCAGCGTTGGCCGTGGCGAAGTCACCCTGCGGGCGAGCAGCCATGGCTTGCTGATACAGCGCCGGGTTGGTGCGCTGTAGTTCCTGCTGGTTGGCCACCACCGTGACCTTCGGTTTGGTTGCCAGTTTAGCTACGAAGTTATTGACAAGCATCCGCACCCGACCGACAGCCATCGGTGTGGTGGGTGAACCATCGGCGCTGACCGTCCCCTGACGGGTATTCCATCCGGCAAGAGAGAACTTACCGGGCGTACCAGATAGTTCACCATCCAGGGCACGCTGCGCTTCAGCGGCAACACGTTGGTTATCAGAGCTGGCCAACTCACTCAGCTTCTCAGTGATCTGAATGTATCGCTCATCGCTGGCAGATGCCAGCTTGCTGGCAAGGCTGCGCACGTAACTGATGCCGCGCTGGGTATCTTGGGGCAGAAACGTGTCTTGGTAATACTGAGCCCGTTCCGCAGTGGGCGGCACAGGACTGGTAGCCACTTCGTTATCCCAAGCGCGGCGACCATCTTCAGACATCTGGGTGTAACCAACACCATCATCGTTCATGGCCGAAGCCCAGACGGACTGCGGTGAACCCGGACCGGACACACCTTCGACAGCCGGTGTGGTGATCGGGCCTTCGGCAAGCAGCGCATCAATACGCGCAATTGCGCCGGTCAGTTCAGTCGTACTGCGACCAGCATCAGCGGTCGCGTCGCGCCGCGTGATCAGTTCATTCTTCAGTGTACGAAGCTGTGCCGTCGGGTCGGCACTGGTAGCCGCCCGGGTGATCTGACGATCTACCGCACTTGGTGCCGCAGCCTCAGCCCTTGGAGTTACGGATGGAGCCGCTCTTTCTGTCGCGCTTGGCGCGGGCTGCTCTAAAGGGCGCTGAGCGGCCACCTCCGTGGCCGGTGCAGGTGTTACTTCTTGCGCTGCCGCCCGGCCTTGGCGAGTGAGATTGCTACGGCCTGTTTGACCGCCGCCTCTTTGTTTTTTGGTCGACTTGAGCCGATCTTCCCCTTTGCTTGGTACCGGTCCACCAGTTCCTGTACGTTGGCCGACACCACCTTGTTCGTCTTCCCTGACTTGAGCGGCACGAGCTTTTCCTTTCTTGAGCTTGGTTGCGGGCGTAGGCGTAGGCGTAGGGGCCGCAGCAAGTGCTTCAAGCGCAGGAGGGAGAGCCGTCTCAACCATAGGCTCAGGGGCCGCAGTCCGAGCCATACGAACCGGTAGTTCCGTACCCTTGCGCCGGGCAGCAATGCGCACATCTTCATAAGTAACCGGGCCACTGCGTAGGCGGTTGCGTGCCGCTACCACATCTTCAACAGTCAGCCCGGCATCCCGCATGGCTTGTGCCATAATGGAAGACACTTCCGGGGTAGGGCGAACCGCTACAGCACCGGAGGCGCGGGTGCGGCCAAGCAAAGCCGCAGCTTCGTTAACATCCCTAAGCGTAACCGGCGCACCAGCCATAGCGCGCATAGGGTCGCGCAACCTAAGCACTTCCTCAATGGAAACCCCGAGAGACCGCATGGCACGTTGAGTGGTGCCAGGATCAGCCGGATCGTACAGAACATCAGGACGTGGCGCACTCGCGTTGGCTTGCACCCGAGATTGGATGTCTTGCTCGACCTGCCGTTGCTGCGCCGTAGCTGTCAGCCCGCGCTGTGCGCGAAGGGCGTCGGCCCCCGGCGCCACCAAAGTAATCGGTTGAGACCCTGATGGAATAGGTGCCGTAGGTGTTGGTGTGTACGGTGCAACAGCAGGAGCACCCGGGATTACGTTGAGTGGAGTGCGAGGTTGAGTGGTCAGTTCGGGCTCAGTAAGAATAGGCCCCGGATAGATATAAGATGTCAGCGGGGCTTCGGTACCCGGCGCAGGACCTGAAACCATACGATTAAACGTATCATCCGCACCACCAAAACCGGCAACACCAAGGGGATCAGGCATACGCCGCGCATATGCCTGGAGATAACCGGTCTGCGTTAAATCCATAGCCCCAGGGGCAATAGTGAGTGCGCCGGGGGAGGTAGAAACAACGCGAGTAGAAACGCCGGACGTACCCGGAGGAGTACCCGGAGGAGTACCCGGAGGAGTACCCGGAGGAGTACCCGGAGGAGGGCCGCCTATGGTTGTGGGCTCGGTACCAGTCTCGCCTGCATCCGTGCCACCAACAGCAGTGGTCTGCTTCGGGTCGAGGATATCACGCGGCTGAGAACCTGCACCCCTTGTCTCGATGAAGCGACCGGCACCACCGAATCCAGCACCAAGAAGCGCACCGGCACCGGCTGCGATGAGAACATCCTGGCCATACGTGTTGACGATGTATGGGGCAAGCGCCTTCATGTCCTCGGCGTTGAGCTGCCGACGGAACTCAGGGTCAAATACAGCCCGCTCAGCCAAGGTCTGCGCGGCTTCAGTGGCAGCTTCTTCAAACCCGCTGCGAGCTGCGCTCCCGCCGACTGCCCTGGCTCGGGCCAACCCGGTGAGGGCCTGAGTCCCAGCCTGCTGAGCGCCTTCAGTGAGGGCACGAGATAGACCAAACGCGACGCGACCCGGGGCGATTACGTCAAGCAGCGATGTACCAAGAGCAGCACCGGCGATGGTAAGCTGAACATTTGGGTCGTTTACATCATAGGCCGGACGACCCTGCGCATCCCTGGCGTTCTGCGCCGCTTCATAGAACGTATTGAGTTGCTGAGGAAAGCTGACCGCACCAAGGCCAACAACAGCGCCGATACCACGCGCAGCAGCCAAGGCTCGACCTGCTTGGGCCGCAGTAGCGGCAGTGGTAGCACCAGCAGCGGCACCGGCAGGACCGCCAACGGCACCGCCTACGATACCGCCCACAAGACCGGCACCGGCTGACATTGCGACAGATGGGATGCCCTGCACAGCAGCATCAAGGATATTGCTGACAAGCGAATTAGACTGTTGAATCAGCGCCGACCGTTGCTTGTCAAATTCATCCTGACCCGTGATGGCTTCACCAACACCTGCAATAGCCGGACCCACCGTAGTGGCACCAAGCATCTCAGCACCGCGACCAATACCGCTGATAAACCCACCAACAGCGCCGCGTGCACCAAGTACGAGGTTCTCACCGAAACCGCGAGGGGCACTCAAACCAGTAAGATAGTTCTCATATGCCACCCGCGATATGGGTCGCCAGTCAGGCACATCTGGAGGAGGGCGAGTACCCGCGGCTGCGGTAAACTGCTGCGCTGCGCGAAGCGCCGACTGAACATCACGCTGGTCAAACGCCATACCACCGGCGAACATCTTACCAGTGGACGGGCTATAGAAAGCGGCGCCGGTTCCTTCGGGTGCTGCCGTGGGCGGCGCCGGGAGTGGAGGTGCAAGCCCAGCGGTCCTCTGCATAGCTTGCTGTGTGAGACCATAAATATCACCGGCGTTCCCGCCGACAGTGGTGATGCCATACACATCACCGGCAGCACCGAGATTACCCAAACCAGAGGCTTGTGTAGTGCTCTCCGGCGCAACCGGCATAGCCAAGCTCTCTGCCAACTCAAGCGGTGCATAGTAAAGACCTGATGCCATTGTAACCTCGCTTTACTGAGCTGGCCGAGCCTGCGCTTCAACTTCTTCGGTGGCAAACTGCCCCTGTATTGGCCTACCGCGCGCATCACGCGCCGGAACCACCCGCAGAATACGGCGTGGGATGATACCCCGAGAGTCTTGAAAGATAATCAAACCATTCTGCGTGTCGACTGTAACTTTGATTTCAGACGCACGGTATGCAGCTTCGGCTTGTTGTTTGGCACGCTCAATCGCAATGTCGCGTGTTGCAGCACTGGTATCCTTGAGGCTCTGCTCAAGTGCAGCGGCGGTAGCTTTGAATATCTCATCGGAACGCTTAACGAGACGTTCGCGAATGGCCTTTATCTGGTTTTGGTAGTTTGTCTCATACAAATAACGGCCATCGTTGATCAGTTGTTGCCGTGTCCGGGTGCCACGCACCTGACCATCTGGACCAATAAGATTGAAGTTATCGGTCCCCGCAACTGGTTGTAAACGCAACCGCCCGCCCGATGCCTGGAAGATGTCATTGGCCATAGGACCAAAGTTGCCAGCCGCAAACTCAGATGTATTGATACGGCCATTCAGGTTGGCACGCTGAAGCGCCAGAGCAGAACTCCTGGCTTCAAGTTCGGCTTCGGCATTACGAACACTGGTCATTATCGCAATGGCCCCTTGGGTGTTCCCGCCTCGGGCCAAGATTGCGGCTTCACGCCGCATAGCATCAATCCTACGTGTAGCAACTTCGATATTACGCGCTTCAATATCCAATGCACGCGACTCAACACCCACCCGATACGAGTCCATAGGTGACAGCGGATCAGGCGTTTCGGTGGTCAAGTTGTTTAGGCGCCTGGCGACGTCAGCATCAACCTGCTGCTGGGTAGGTGCGCCTTGCTGGCGCAAACCCGCCGGACCCTCAGTCGGAGCGGGTGTGTAGTCTATTGCCGGGATAGCACCGGCGAGACCGGGTGCGTTTTCTCCGTAAGGTGCCTGTTCAGTTGCGGTAGTTTGGGGCGCGGCAGCTTGTGCAGGTAATGTAACACCAAGGCGCTGAGCAAGGACATTAGGGTCAACCCCATACTGACCCGCAACCCGCTGAACCACATCCGGGGTTTGCAAAGACGGACTGGCAGACAGTTCAGCAACTGCAGCATCCATAAGGCGTGGGCTGCTGGGGGAAGGTATTATATCGGGTCTGACCAATGGTAGGCGACCAGTGGGTGAAGGAAGTGCCGGAGGTGCTATAACAGGCGCCACAGCGCCAGCACGTTGTTCAGGAGGTAGCAGTGCGGCGGGTAACGCCCCTGGTGCAGTTGGGCTTGGGCCTTCCTGCGGCCCTACGGGGTAGCCTGTCTGCGGATACCGCTGGTAATCCGGCTCCAGCATTTCAGGTGTCACACCTGCGGGAAGGCCCGTGTCAACATTGATGCCGCCACTGGCGACCTGAACACCGGTAAAGCGGCGACCGAAATCCCGGTCACCAAACCGCTGAACTCCAAAATCAAGGTTAGACCGCGGGCCGGGTGCTTCTTCCCCATAAGGTGCAAACCGAGGCGCTGCGGGCGCAACCGCACGTGGTGTGTATGGTTCCAGAAGGCCGGGATACCCTTGAACTGGCGGCGCAAGGGGAGGAGGTGCCGCAGGCTGCGGAGCAGCAGCGGAGGGCATCACACCTGCACCGCTTCCGGACGGACCATACAGCCTTGCAAGTTCCGCCGCAGCCGCACGCTGCTGAGCAAGAGCCGCAAGGCTGGCTTGCAGTTGTTGGTTGGTCAGACGCATCCGCTCAAGGGTCAGAGGCTGGTTCTGTGCGGCAAACTTCATCTGCTGCTCAGCCAGTTGCATCCGCAACGGAAATGCCTGCCGCTGACGTTCTTCTTCAGCTTGCCGAAGTTTCTGAAGCTGGTTCTTTACATCCATGTCCTGAGCGCGGGACTCGATCTCCTGACCCGCGCCGAAACCGCCAAGGAACGCTTGCCCAGCAGACTGCAAGTTTCCAGCAGTAGGGTATGGAGCGTAGGGATATAGATAACCAGACATGCAGACCTCCGAAGGTCAATAGTAACCGAACAACCCACCCTTAGAACGGCCACCGAACGCCGACGCGAGCGTACCGAACCCACGGCTAAGATCAGTTTGATACTCACGCTGACGGCGTTCAAGATCGCGATACACCGGAAGCGCCATGCCTTCGGCACCCTGCGGCGCGGTTGATGGCATAGCCGACAGACCGGCCTGGGTAAGCGAAGCAGCCCGAGTATACTCACCTGGGATAGCCGCAGCGCCGAGGCGGGCACCTTCGATCAGACCACGCCGAACGTCACCGGTCTCACGCAGACCGGCTTCGCGGAAGCGGCGTTGCACACCCATGCTGGCTTGAGCGTAGGCTTCTTCGGGATTGGGTGTGCCCTGCTGCAACAGGCGGCGCGCGGAGTTCACACGCTGCTCAAACAAAGCCCGGTTGGTACCAGCAAGCTCAGCCGTCTCATTGACGAAAGACCGCTCTTGTGCGGTCAGGCTTTCAGTCGGCTTGTTGAACATTGTCATGGCGAGCTGCCCGACACCGGCGATGCCAGCGGGGCTGACAATCGGAGATAGCGCACGGCCCACACCCTCAGCCGTGGTGAGGTCCATCTTTGTGCCGCTACCCGTAAGGCCACCGAGGAAACGCTCGACCCTAGAACCTTGGGGAGCAAAACTAGTAGTCGTCTGTTGCATGGGATTACCTGCCGTGCCGCCAGAAGAAGTTGCTCCGCTGCCTATACCGGATGCTGGTATGGCTTGAGTCGCCATTACCTCTGCCGCTGTAAGAGGCGTGCTACCACCAGCAAAACCGCCGCCAGTCGCAGCAGCAGACTCAAACCCACCGGCAGGGGCAGCTAAGGCTTCATATCCCTGCGCGCCGCCGAAGGCAGCAGCAGGGGTGGTAACAGCAGGGGTGGTAGGAGCAGGGGTGGTAGGACCAAACAGCGCATTACCGACTTGGCTAATCCCGCCTCCCTGTATAAACCCACTGGCAGCGCCGCCCGCGCCGCCAATCAATGCGCCAGTCCCAACATTACCGACCATCGAGCCGGACAAGGCACCCGCAGCCGCGCCCATACCGGCGCCCGCAAGCGTGGAAGCCAAAAGGGGCGAAATGGAGAGAGAGGTGGCAAGCGTACTTGCAACAGCAGGTAGAGCAAAGGGTATGGCGATTGCAGCGGCAATACCGATAACGGCAGCAACACCTTGAGGACCCCCAAGAGCATTGCTGAGCGTACCGCCCCTATTCAAAGAGAGTGCTCGGCTAACACCTCTACCTACACCACCCATGCTACCCTCCTAAAGTTCCATACGTATATAGGAACAACCCTGATCAAAGCCAAACTTTTGCTGGTATATCCTAGCAAGTCTTGGTTTCGCATATGCGTCCACAGCGCAAGCACCTGCGGCTTTGAACCACGCCAGAATGTCCTGCCAAACCTCGGAACGAGCCTTCAACAACCCTTTACCAGCCATGGCTGAAATACTAGCAGTTTTGACCCCGCGCACAATAGCAAATTCGGAGACCACGATCAGGTCCAGATGCTCTCCGTCAAATATCCCCAAGATGTTGGTCACACCATACCGAGCCGTAGTTCGCACGTACTCAGGGTTTATAGGATTGGGGGCGTCGATACCCTCGTAATCCACGTGGTAGAGGAGCGGCTCTATGTAGGGCCATAACTCCTCAACCCGGGCAGGGGTCAGATGCTCAATCGTCCGAGTCATTGGATTGCTTGTGCGTCTGCAACATCTTGTCGAAAAATTCGGTACCCTTGGCCCGGACAATGTGGGCCGGGATGACGTACTCACCTTCATGAAGCTGAGCAACCACGGCTTCGCCGTCATCAGCCGCCTTCCTAGGAAGCATCCCGCCTTTCTTCAAAGAAGGCATAGCATCCGGCTGCATACCACCAGACTGCATAGCAGAACCGATCAAAAGCAGAACAAAAATGAGGCCGGGGTCGAACTCCTCACTGACCTCATCGGCTGTAGCCAACCCGCGCTGAATGGCGATCATACGAAGCTGTTTGTAAAGTGCTGGGTTACTAGCCGCAGCTTGCGCCATCTGAACCATCATATTTAGTTCTTGGAGCGTAACCTGACCGGACTGAACAAACCGCTCAATCTGCATACGAATCTGGTTCACTTGGTCGGGGTTCTGCTGCACAAACCGTTGAACTTCGCCGGAAACCTGACCCGGAGTAAGGGTTTGCTGCATTGCGCCAGCAGGGGCCAGACCGGGCATACCACCCATGGCGCTACCCATACCCATATCAGGCCGCATCGGCATACCGCCGGGGCCGACCATCCCGCCCATCTGATATGTGGGCATAGCAGCAGAACCCATCATAGCGGCGCGGTTGCCCATAGCAGAAGTGGCGATACCGCCCGGCCCCATAGCCGGTGCAGCAGTCGGAGCAAGCAGGCTTGCCAATGCCGGGGGCAGGTCAAGCGACGTGGTGGAGTATGACATCATAGCCCCCTTATCTGGGTGATAAGCGTTGAGACGGTAGAACGGAGGTTGGCCACATCCTGACTCAACCTGATAAAGTCCTGCAAGAGTGCGTTGTAATCGTCAAGAGACGGGACCTGAACACCGCTGATGGTGAACCCCGTGCCGCGAGCCGACAGCCCCTGGAACTGAGCGGCGCCGGGAGGACGAGTCGAGATACTCGACCGCGTAATAGCCACGCTGGCCTGATCTTCTTCGTTCCGGGTGTTGGTCAACAGCTCAACATTCTGCTTCATCGCATCAAGAACGCGATACTGCCACTCGTCAATACCGCCCTGCGGTATCTCGGGGATGCCTGTAAAGCGTGACATTACGCTGTCCTCAGACCAGTTGGTGTGTCAGCCAAATGGATCGCACGAACCCGAACAAGGCTTTCAATCTCTACCTCGAAGGTATCGCTTCTATACCCCGATGGTAGCCGGAATAGGCTACTATTGGACTGTGTTGTGGTGAAGATGAGGTTCTTATCCACGTATAGTTTGAAGGTAATCGGGTCAGCCGCATCCCACAGTTCTTCGGTCACGTTCCATGCGGTATCAACATCTTCCCAGAAGGATGACCCAGCCACGCCTGTGTAATCCGCAACGATGCGAGCTGCACCGACGTTCGTGAAGTCCTTGGTGATGAAGGTCTTTGACTTCCACCGCATGGTTGAGTTGGGCTGAGTGGCGTCATCCCACTGATAAATATCACCGTTGGTGCCAGATACAACGTATAAGTTGTTTGTGATATTATCATACCACGCGGCGGTGAAGGTGAAAGCATTATCAACAAAGGTGCCGACGTTCTGCCCGGTGCCGGGCTCCAACACAATCGAACCGGTATCAGAGGACGCGATGTATGTATCCTTGAACGTCACACCCACCAATGTATCGGGGTCAAGCGACGCATTCCATGTGTCGCTGCTGTGGATCAAACGGGTCAGAAGCTGCGCTGACGATGAAGGTGCATAGATCGCCAAACCATCATGGGTAGAGTAGATAACGCCGAAACTGGTCTCAACGATGCTACGCCGATTAAGGCATGGGTAGCGCGCCGACAACCGGGCCTGCGACATAACCGCGGGGTTTGAGCCTGACAGGATATACGGGTAGCCCTCGGTCAGAACCAACAGGTTACCACCGATCTGAGCGAGTCCCACGATATTGCTATCAAAGGTCTTGACGTAGGCTTGTGGCCACGCATGAAACACACCCGGCTCAGACAGGTAGAGTGTGTTCCCAACAAACCCCGCAAGGATGCTACTCTGAATAATCGTCAGACCCTGAAGCCCCTCGGGTGGCGCATTGTAATCGTTGGATTGTAGAATGCTGGTAAGTGACCGGAAACTGAAGTCATCCGTGAAGTCGTAAATACCGCCGTCGCCCCAATACCGTGCCGTGGTCGTTGGCGGGTTCTCAGACACATCATAGTAGAGCGTGCCAGTGGCGGTCGTTGAAGTGACGTTTGAAGCCGTCTGAGCGTACTCAATCGTGTATTGGTCAACGACTTCGGTAACGATACCGCCCGTGATGTCGAACGACGCCACACTACACCCGCTGATCTTGAAGCGGTCATCCTTGAATAACTGGTGTGGATACTCAAAAGTTACCATGGAGACGTTGCTAGTACGCTCCACGGTCGTGATGGTGTTGGGGAACCGGAGCGTAGCTAACCGAAAATACTCTGCATCCGTCGTCCCTGCAAGGGTGCGGTAGAGCCGAATACCACGGATGAAATTATTGCCCGAAGGCGGCAGCGTGGGTAGCGTGCCAACAGTAACAGTTTGCCCCTCCTTGATAAACAGGGCGTCTGAGGGTTCGGAACCAATCGACTCCTCCTGCCAACCTGTGTACCAAGTGTAGAGGTAGTTGCGCGACTGAATCTGCCCGCCAAGATCAACCGTACCTGCCGAACTTGACGTGGTGGTAACAGTCGGACCGGGTGAGAAGTACCTAATGGTCGTTGAGTTGATGACCGTCACTTCTGCGGTGGTGTTCAGATCGCCAATATCCCAGCTCACATCACCACTGGTCGAACCCGAAGCAGTGTCGTTGCAGGTAAAGGTGTCTGTGCCCGTCACCGTGATGGTATAGGTGTTGGTCGTGGCGGTGCCAGATGTGAACTTGAGCAGGACATCAGAACCGCTGGAAAGTCCGTGCCCGGTGATCGTCACCGTGATGAGTGTGCCTGTGCGGCTGTATGTCCCGGTGCGATACGCAAACCCCGAAACCGTAATGATGGCACCGGACTTCAAATTGTGGGCCGCGCTTGTTACCAGGGTGACGTTGTTGCCTGCGGCGCGGGCGAAAGATGAAGTGGTGACCGGTGTAAACGTCGTGGCTACCGAGGTCGGCTTAACTGTAGGCAACGGCAGGCCAAGATCGTAATACCCATTGGGGTAAGGTTCGGACCCCTGTGTGGCCAAGTCGTAGGTGCTGACCTTCGGTGCGCCGTCGCCAGTATAGTAGAACCGCTGCTCACCCGCTTCGTCTGTGGCCGGGGTGGCAATATCAACAACATCGTTCCATGTGAGCCACACGGGGTCATTGGTATCCGGGTCCCGCAGAGCATAGAGCGTGCGGATGGTACCCGTACGATGTGCGTCCCCCACGATAACCGGCGTGGGGTAGGGGATAAGATCACCGGAGTACAGCTTGCAGTTCTCTGCAATCTGCGCAGCAGTATCGGGTAACAACTCCGAAGCGTTTTTCGGAGTTGTCCCGAGGAACTTGGTGATCTTAACTGCTGGCACGAGTGGTTACTTCTTTGCTTTCGCCAAGCACTTACCAGCAGCGCGGCACTTACCCGGCGTCGGGCAACCGGGGCAGGGCTTAAACCCGCCGACCATGCCACCCTTCTTGTAGCTGGCCATGCCCATCTTACCCTTACTGGTGGCCTTCATCTTACCCTTCATCATGATCGGACTCCTGTGTGTACGAGTTTGTAGGCTTCGGTTTCAACCTCATCGACACGGCGAAGCCAGCCCTTGCCGAAGGTAGCATAGATCGGGAGCCTTTTGTAAAATTCTTCTCGGGCATCCGAAAACTCGCGGATAAGCTCAGAAGCGGGGCGTGTCTTAGCCATGGTCAGCGTTTTAGGGCCTATCGCCCTGTCAACCGTGACGCCCAAAACTTCTTGCAATATCTTAGCAGCACGCCCGGGACCTGCATTAACGGCCATATCAAACACAACCAGATCAAGGCCAGAAGGGAGCCCATCACCAGAAATACGGTCCCAGTACAGACCACGGTAAATCTGCTGAAGTTCGGCATCGCTGATATTCCTTAGCTCCTCCTTGGTGGCATCACGCCCCAAGAACTTGGAGTAGGTCGCCAGCGTAACACCTTTCATGGTCGCACCGCCGGGGTCTTTTGGGTGGTCAGCCCACCCCCCTTCATGATGCAACACAGTAGCCAGAGCTTTGGGGAAGTTATCACCCACAGCGGATGCTCACCGCTGCTTCTTTTCGACGAAGGACCAGCCGATACCGCCCAGGGTAACGGCTGCACCAACGGCGGTGTTTACTGTATCGGCATCCGTGTAGCCCTTAGCCACAAGAACACCCCCAACAGCAGTCAGGATATGACGAGCTAGCGCCATCCATAAAGCAGCAGACATGGTCGTTCTCCTTTAATGTAGCTTGAAAGCAATCGCCGCCAAGCCTGTGATGATGGTACCGGCTGATACCATCAGGATAGATTCGAGTCGCTTTAGACGGGCGTTGATGGCCTCATAGCGTAGCTGGCATACAGCCTCATGGGATTGTAGCCGAGCCTCGGTCTCGCTGATCTGAACCATCATCAACCTACTCCGCAGGCGCTATCGTGAGTTCGCCCGCCGCCACCAGGGCCATTATGTTGGAATAGTCCGTGTTGGCTGGATCAAGCGGCACGAAGCTGGTCACGCCAGCGATGTCCACGCGAATGCCTGCGTGCTGGCCGTTTTGGTCAACCCATTGAGCGTTGCTGTACATGATCAAAGCTCCGCCGATGCTGTCCAAGAATTCAAATCCAAAAACTGTAGTGATGCCAACGCATACCTCGTCAAACCAAAAGATGTCGTTGTGGGCGAGATAAAGCTGGGAGGAATAGGCGGTCCATCATTAATATCCAAAACAGCCGTAACTGTTGGCACGGCGCGCATTGTTGCGGGCAAACATACAAAGTGCCAAACATCTACGGCAACAGAGGCATAGTTATACGCTCTGGTTATCTGGGATGCGCTTTGGGCAGCATAATACCGCTGACAAAGGTACAGTTCCTGCCCGAACTGCCTCCGCTCAAACGGCGTGGCCGCAGTGCCGACTTCGAGTTGGACGCCGGTGACGTAGAAGGTCGCGCCGTTGGTGGCGATGAGGTTGGTTGCGCCGGTCGCGCCCACAAGATTGCTCCCAGCCCACGCGCCTGCTGTACCGCTGAGAGTAGAGCCTGCCCCCAAACTAAAAATAACTTGTGGCCCTGAAGTGCTGTCTGTAGCCCATGTCCCCGTTGTGTCGCCAGCGACCGTGACGGTCTTGTATTCCCAAGTGTTTGCCGCTGATATGGAATAGGTAAACGGATAGCTACGGTTGACAGCGCCGTTGCGAAGCGAACCGCTATACGTGCCGGTGACGCTAGAGCGAACCCAGAAAGACAGCGTGACGGTCTGGGCACCCGCAGCGCCCCAACCAAAATCGGCGCAGTTAAAGCCCTCTATGTACTGGGCAAGAACATAGTTTTGGGTAGACCCAAGCGATGCGTCAGCAGTTGTAACCGTAACAAGAAGGGAGTTTGTAAAACCAGTTGGCGCTGTTGTTGACCGCTGTATCGTAAACACGCCGTCAGATGCTTGGCCAAAGCCAAACCAGCGGTCAAGCGCGTAAGTAGCTGCCGCCGCGTTGATTGTAACGCTCGCCCCAGCATTCCTTTGGTCGATCCGCATGTCGCCGTTGATGATGCGGTTCCGCAGGAAGCTGCTCGATGGTATAAGCGCGCCGCTAATATTAACATTGCCAGACACATCTAGTTTTTGCGCTGGCGAACTTGTCCCAATCCCGACGTTGCCGCTGCTATCCAGCACGATGTTGTTGCTGGCGCTGCTGCCATGCTTGAGGTTAGTGGCCTGCAACGTGGACATGATTAAACTCCTAGCGCAACCTTGATTTCATCTGGCGTAGCAGCGGCTTCGATCTGATCCTGCATGGCAGCATACTTAGCACGAATAGCAGCACGGGCAGCTTCTGCCGCCGTATTATCCGCGCCAGGAATTTGCTTCATAATGATCTCATCATACGGTTTGAACTCTTCCGCACGGGCTGCACGGCGTCGGTCGTGAGCGATGGCCTTGGCCTTTTCGACGTTAATCGTGATCATTCTGAGTACTCCCAGGCTGCCCTAAATGTCCTGTCAGTTGGAACATTAGCAACATCAACGATCTGCCATGGCTTACCAGCTGGAACATCCTTAGCTGCCAATGCTTCTAATGTGTTACCTTCCTTAGCTAGCCACTCAGGAGCAGGAATAAGGATGGCGACTCCACCATCATCAGTCGGGTAGATTATACGCTTATCGCTCATTTACATTTTCTCCTTTGATGTATTTATTTTGAGGTAGATGATACGGGGGTTGTTCATGGGGGTTCTCATCGGAAGATGGCGACGAATATATTGCCAGAGTCAATATTAGCTTGAGATTGATTGACTATCCCAACTATGACAAATTGTACGCTTCCTGTAGCAAGGGTTTCAATTCGCTCGCCTGTTAAAGAATACCCGGAAGCTCCACCAGAACTGGCGGTTACAGAATAATTTACATCCGGCATCGCATTCGTAAAGTTTACTGTATAATTGCCCGTGCCGTTGTCCGTGATGCTCGACACGTTACCACTGGCTCTAATTGCAACAACGCCAGTACCGTTAAAGTTCACCCACGCCCGGCAGCCATACGCCACGGTGGCGGAACCGTAGCCGGAGTTGAACGCAAGATTTCCGTTTACGGTAAGAAGGCTACCCGGCGAACTTGTCCCAATCCCCACGTTGCCGCTGCTATCCACCCGCATCCGCTCAGTGCCGCCTGTCGCCACAGCCACCGTATCCGCAGCCGGGAAGGTAATACCCGTATTCGTGTCCGTACCCTGCACAGCCGGGGTGGAGGCAGAGCCGTCAACACCCGCGATACCTGTGGAGCCTGAGATGGTGATTGGCATTACTTTGCCTCCAATGCGTCAAGCTGTTCCTGCGTCGGTCGCGGGTGCGTGGGGTGGTTCCAGGCGGCGATGTAGTCGCCACGGCCATCGCTGTCGTTCTGAAGCCGGATGACGGTTAGGAAGTCCTGCATCGTCAGGTCGGGGTAGATCGCCATAATGCGGTCGTAGAGGGTCATCAAGCACTCCTTACTAACGATCCAGAAAACCAACTAAGCGACTGACCACTATTAAATCTAACAGTGCCGCCAGCAGTAATGAATCCATAAACCTCAACATAATCGGTACTTCCGTTTAAGTAGATTAGTGCTGAGATTGCTGATTGAAAAAACGCCGCATTCCCTGATGATCCAAAATTGATTTGACCACCACGCTTAAATTCAGACCCATTCTTAAAAACAGTTAAAACACAACTTGGTGTAAATGAAGTTGATTCCATATTTACCGACGTATTGATTTGATAATACCCAGCAATAGTTGGAGTGAATCTGTAATTTGTAGAGTTGTCATAATTTCCATTTGTATCAAACTCTTCAGTATTAAACTGAACTTTTGTATAAGTGCTTCCCGTAATTGTTTGATTAGCGCTTAAATATACTCCGAACGCCGGGCCATTGCCCGCCACGCCAGACGCCAGCATGGCCTGGGACACAACAGCCGTGCTTCCCGTCGTCACAACATTGCCGGTAGCCGCCGGGAACGTAGCCGTAAAATCACTCGCCGTGCTGGGTGTGGTAAGGGTGACGGAACCGCCACCTGTGGAGTTCAGCTTTACAGGCATCTTAAACCACCGTCCATGTGCTACCTGACGGAACCGTGACGGTTACGCCGGAATTTATAGAAATTACACCTGCCGTCATGGCGTTGTAATTGGTTGGGATTGTGTAGTTTGCGGATACTGTTGTGGGGTTCACAAAGAACGTGCCTGCCACATCGCCGTTGGCTTGTATTTTCGAAACAGGGGTGGTGGTGCCAACCCCAAGCCGGTCATTGGTGTTATCATAGAAAAGGTTGGCATTGTCTTGGCTGTAAACGCCAGAAGCGCCGGCAAAGACAATTGAGCCAGAAGTAAACGCGCTACTGGTTCCAGTGCCGCCATTTCCCACAACCAATGTGCCAGCTAACGTCACCTCACCATAAGAAGCAGTAGCTGGCGTCAAACCAGTCGAACCACCACCAATGGAAACAACAGTACGCGTCGCAGGAAGCGTAATAAACACATCCTTAATACCGGCAGCGAAATTTACCGCAGCCCCGCCATTAGCAGATGAAAGAATTGTGGTCCTGGCTAAAGTAGAGGGTGCTGTAAACGTGCCAATACCAACTTCCCAATCAGTCCCGCTTTGCTCAACAATTGAATAATAAGTGGTATCACTGCTGCTGAGAACAGAAGCAAACGTGCGAAACTTGGATACCGCACCGTCAAGCGTCAGATTCCCCGTGCCGGTAGTGGTTGTGGTTTCCCGAACCCGGTCAGCAATAACAAAAGCCATCAGCTTTCACCTATTCCAGAGTGATATCAAGATCACCAGCAGGGATACGGAACACATCGCCTGAAGCAATTGTTTTGGCAGAGGTCAATTCGCCATAGGCCAGCAAATTACCTCCGGTAACAGCGTCAAAAATACCAGCGTAAGTAACTGTTCCCCAGGTGCCAGTAGCCGTGTCAAACTCCACCGCCGCACCGTTTGTACTGAGATTACCAGTGGTGGTCAGCGCCACAATCTTGCGATTGTATCCGTTCCCAGAAATCTCAGTGCCACCGCCGCCCTCGCCAGGCGCAGCCGTGAACAAGCCTACATAAAGGCTGGCTGACGGCGAAGAAAAAGCCGTGCCGCTGAATACATACGCCATTATCTTGTTTTCAAGATAATTGGTGAAAGCGTTGGTGGTCATTATCCAAAACTCCTTGCGCGCATACGGAGAGAACTTGTCGCCATCCGGCTCCGCTCATCGGAAACCTTCAGATCATCAACTAAACGCTGATAGATCGCCGCCCAAACGCTCAGGCGCTGATCATCCTGTAAATACGGCGCTGACTGCAATAGCGCGCCATAAAGGTAGATATCCGGCGAATCCACCAGAAGCCAGTTACTGGTATTCCCAGCCGACAAAGCTGGAATCTTGGCATAATAAGTTAATTCACCAGTATATGAGTTGCTATCTGGGGCTGGGATCACCTGAAACTGCTGCCCAATCTGCGTATAGTAAACCGGAAACCCACTCGCCCCAAAATCAGATTTCAACAATGCCGCCTGGTCGGGTGAAACAAAACTCATCACCGTAATCGGGTTGCTGTTGATCTGATAGCGGATGCTCTCCAGCCAATCCGCCGGCATCGCGCTGTATTCTGTATCGAGCGTGGCTGTGGCTCGCTCCACCATCTTCCGGTGACGCAGCGTCCGATTAAACTGCGCCTCCGCCAAAGTAATGAAATCAGGGATCACCGCAGACAAATCTGAGCGATTGAGCCAATCCCCCACAGCAGTCTGTAAAGTGCTATAGCTGGTGATCGCCATATCGAACCCCTATTTGAACCCTATACCCTACCAGGACGGGTGCGGAAAAACCTATTATCAGGATCGTTCAGCCACTTTTTCATGGCCTCTGGATCATCTGCAATACCACGCGCCTTGAGATCATAATAAACACTTAGCGGGATGGAAGCCACCTTGTTCCATTCGCCATACTTACCATGATCCTCATTAAATTCGCGCTTATTTTCATCAACAATATTGGAAACTTCCTGGCGTTTCTCAATAATCGCCGTATCAGTGCTTTCATCGTAATGAAAGACCGATTTAATATTGGTAATCGGATCAATACTCAGGATTTTCTCAGCCATCTTTCACCTCAAAAGTGGGGCTGGCAGTTACCCGCCAGCCCCTGTTTTATCACGAAGTGGTCAAATCGGCCACAATGCCGTGCGCCGATTCTTGGCGCACCATCAGGCCGTACTCGCAGACCATCATACGCTTTTCGGCATCGCCGGTCTTCGCCAAGTCCTTGGACTGGATCGGACGGAGGATCGAAACCGCCGCGTATTCCGGGTTCAGCACAAACGCATCCCGAGCCCGCTGGAAGCGGTTGGGGACCACAGTTACCGCACCGAAGTCAGACACATACACATCGGCGGCACCAATGATCGTGGCTGGCTTCGGAGAAGCCTGGTTCCAACGCACCTGGGCAATACCCGCAAACGCGGAAACCGCCTGCTTGTTGAACGCGCCGACCATCAGCACCTTTGGAGTGCTGCCCTGCGTCCAAACGCCAGAAATGACGGTCTTCAGCATAGCTTCCGTGAAGGCGCGCTGCGTACCATCGGTACGGGCCGCGTTCACCACGCCGCTGGAGACAGTCGGATCAGCGCCGCCAGTACCCTTGGAAGTGTTGGTGCGGATGAATGCCGGCAAGCCAGCGGTCACGCGCGCCGTGGTGGTGTTACCCGCCGTGGCAGCGTTGTTCGCTAGAAGCACTGCTTCCATGTCGCGCTTCAGTTCCGCGCCTTCCTTGGCCATCTGATAGGCCAATTCAGAACGGCGGCCAGCCTTATCCACGCTCTCCATGGTGTCGGAGATCACAACCGTCTTACGGCTGATCTGCGTGTAGTTACCAAGACGCGAGGTCGGGGTAACCGCGTCAAAGGAAGAGATATCATCACCTTCCAGCGCCGCGTTAGAGGCATTCGCCGCAGCCAAGCTGTCCGTCTGCCACTCGAAGAACGTGTTCTTCACGTTGGTACGGGCGACATTTGACTGGAACGGGGTTTCTTCCGGCGAAATGTTATAAATCACATTCGCCAGGTCTTCACGGATACCCACCGCGCTGTAACGCGTGAAGGTATTTGTAACAATTGCCATAACTCAATCTCCTTGATGTGGCCTAGAGTATAGCTGCGAAAACCGCCGCAGCATCGGAAACAGTCCCGGTTTTTGCGAGACGCTGCTTTGCACGAGTCACATCATTCATACTCTTAGTGCCGGGTGCCACCGCAGCGGAACCGGGTTTCACCGGCCTTGTCGCTATCGGTTGCGGCTTTACTGACGCCTGGGCCTTACGCTGGCCCTGATCATAAAGCATGGCCTTCCGCAAAATTGAAACGTGTTCAGCCTTGTGCAGAGAGTTGATTTCAACCTCATTCAACCCCTGGTCCACAAGCCAATTACGCAACTGCTTCTTGCCTTCAGCCGCCACCTTCTCATCCTTCCATTCAGGAATGATCTCAGGCAACCGCTGCGCTTCATTAACCAGTATAGCCTTCATCTGCTCGGCAGTTTGCTGGTCCAGCGCCTGCCCGACACGCTGTTGCTCGGCTTGAATAGCCGCCAACTTAGCTTGCCGATCTGCCTGCACCTTGTTCCATTGACGCTCCAACTTGGTAGCATGAATGGGGTCTTCATCATAAAGACGATCCCAATCAGGCTGCTGCTCAAGCTGTTGCGTTGCCTGCAACTGCTGCTGAAGTGCATTAAGAAGTGTAGAATACTGCGCTCGCTCTTGCCGAATGGCTTCAGCTTCAGCATGGAACGCCTTGCGTTCTTCCGCCAGTTGCTGGGTCTTTCGGCTGTAGTCCGATTGCCGCGAATAACCGCGCTGCAATTCGTCCAGGGTAACCTCAACTTCCTCGCCATTCACCTTAACCTTTAAGGTGGTTGGCAGCCGGGGTTCCTGTTCTTCTTGCTGCTCAGTTTCTTCGCCTTCATCGGTTTCCTCAACAGCTTCTTCCGTGGCCTCGGCCTCGGTTTCCTCTGTCTCGGTGCCATCAGCTTGCGCCTCTGGCTGCTGCGCCTCGCCTTCCTGGGTGTCACCTTCACTGGTGGCCAGCAAATTAGCGATGGCATCTTGTGCCTGGGGTAATCCGATCCCGCCTTGCGCGGGGGTGCCGGTTTCAGACATCAAATCTTCCTTTCTAATATCGCTTTTCAGCGAGTGAAGCGGCTACTTTTCCACTATCAATAGTGGCTTGAAGTATCCGCAGAAACTCTTTCACCCCACGCATGGTGGCATGAATATATTTCTGATCTGCCTCAAACTTGGCCTCCCGCCACTGCTCGAACAAATCACGTTCCACCAACTCCACCGCAGCCTTTAGCGTGGGATCATTCATCAGCCGCAAGGCATCATTGCCGGCGGCAATCTGCTCCGAGAGACTAGACAATCTGGCCTCCCATGCCACCCGGCATCATATTCGCCCCAACAACTTGCGGGGCAGCCATCTGCTGACGCTGTATAGCCTGCGCCTGGCGCATCATCTCACGATCACGCTCCATGCCAGCACGGATTGCCGCCACATCAATCTGGGCGCCATACCGCGCCTGCATCTCTGCAATCTTCACCATCAAATCAGCTTCATACTGATCGCGCTGCAAATCATCCTTACGGACCATTTCTTCGCGCTTCAACTCCAACTCCGCCGCTTTCTTCTGAATATCAGCTTGGATCGCCGCCATCTGGGCCTGAGCCAGCAATTCTTCCGGCGAAGGCTTCGGCGGTTCCTGCGGCGTCTGTGGCATCATGGCGGGATCACTGAAGAACGTATCCACATCCTTAAAGCCAGACAGCGCCAATATCTGCGCCAAAGTATTCCGATACTGCGCTAGGCTCACCAGGGGATTACTTATCCCGGCCTGCTGCAAAATCTGCTCCTGCTTTTGCAAAATGGTGGTGAGAACCGCAATCTTGTTCTCATCCGTGCCACCGCCAAGCGCCACATTCACAATAACATCCATGTTGCTGTCCCAGCCGCGCGGGTCCACCGGCACAAACTGCCCGCGCAACCGAACCATGCGATTAGGACGCTGGTTCTGGATCGCCAACCGCAGCAAACCACCAAACAACCGCTTCATGCCCGTCTCAGCAAATATGCGCGCGATCAACTCCATACGCTGCTGAGAAGCAGTCACCGTAGCGGCCACCGCCGCCTTTGTAGAAGATTGCAGCGAATCCGCCGCCAAGCCAGCCGCTGCCTTAGTGATACCTGTGCGGCTCTCCCGCATGGCATCCATATAGTCCAGCATCGGGAACGCCTGCTGGCCCACAAACGGCATAGAGAAAGGCTGCACCATACCAGGGGTTCGCATACGAATAACGCCGCCAACCTCAGTATTCAGCACATCATCTATATTAACTTGCCCCTCAACCACACCAACACGCGGGTGGATCGCCAAAGCCAAACTGTCCAACATATTCCGCTGAATATTTGATTTAATAAGCTGGATATCCATCACCTGATCAGCAACAGACATCCCGAAAAACGTGTGAGGTTCAGGGTCAGGGCAGAATACCGCAAACGGAATCATATCCGCCGGCTCATTCCGCATCACTTCATAACCAGCCCCAACCGCACAAATCTTCCGCAACTCGGCGATACCATCGCCATCCATATCAATCTTCACATAAGCTTCTACATACAAAATTTTCTTGGCGGCCACATCGCTGCGATTAGCCAAATCAATTGACGCATCAGGATTGCGAACAAACCTTTCCTGATTATCCTGCAACTCATCCACATCATTGGCATAAGGTTCGATCTCATCCTGATCGTAACCCATCGCCACCAGTTCACTCACCGTCATTACCCGGCGATGCGCCACCAAAGACGCATCATCTAAGCTGATCGCAGCCCGACTAACCAACAACTCTTCCGGCGGAACAGAAGCAATCCGCAAACGTCCCTTGTCCCGCTTCCGCACCACCCGAACATCATAAACGGTGGGGCCAGGCATCCCCGTCATCGGGTCAACATCGCCCTGATAAGCCACCGTCACCTGAACATCCAACTCGGGATCAGAGTTCAATACCGCCAAACCATTATCATCCAACCCAGTCAGGTCAGATGTCTCAATCTCAATCTCCGAATCCCAAAAAAACTTGATAATCCCCGTCTTGGAAACCAAAGCATCCTTGAACGCTGAATAGAAAATCTCAAATCCAGGATTATCGCGCGTCACCACATAATTGATATAATCCGTGGCCTGCGCCGCAGACGCTACATCCTCTGGGCCATTCGGCGCATATTCAACAATGTTGCTGCCGCTGAAAAACACCTTCATCAAACTGGGCAAAATCGCCTGAACAGTGTCCCGCACATCACGCGAAACCACCTGCGAACGCCCATCTTCCTCATTACCGAAAGGCTCACCACGGTAATACTGAAGCGCTAAGGCCCGATCGGGCGAAATGGTGTTGTCAATATAATCAACCGCATCCTCGATTTCCGCTGTTAGAATGGCCTGAATATCAATTTCATCCGGCAAACCAGCATCAATGCCAGCATCACCAGCGGCTTCCTGCATCATGCCAGTAATCTCTGACACCAAATCGGAAATCTGAGGGTCCATGATCTAATTATTCCTCTTCTTCCATATCTTCAGGCTCATCCTCACCACGCATCGGCGGAATCATAGCCTTCGCAACCAATACCATATCACGCTTGCGACCTGTTAACGCCTTGGTGATCGGGCCGCCAACCAACCATGCGGAACAAGTCCGGCCCGCCGCACACTTGAACTCCAACAATTCGCAGTAACCCAAATTCGCCGCGTCACTAACCTCGGGCGCATGCGTCTCATCATTACTTTCCTCACCCTGAATACCCTTAACGATGCAAGCCATCATTTCCGGGGTCTGGATGAACGCGGCGCAATTACCACACCGCATCGTCTTAGCCTCATCAGTAGTCGTATTCCATTCTTCCGCTCGCAATTTCCAAAAGTAATCATCTTCCTCATTCGGGTTAGCAGGACCATAACCGAAATCTTTAAACGCCCGATCACGGTATTCTAGATTTTCTTTAAGATCATAGGTGGACTTCGGACATTTCATCTCACACCATCTCCGTAATAGAAACCACCGGAGAACCCGCACCAGAACCCTTAATCGCCGCCAACTTCCACCCCGGCTTCACCGCAAAATATTCCATAACCCCGCCCGGAACCATCATACTACTGACTGAAGCCGTGGGATTAGCACCAATTTCGATGTGAACATGGTCGCCAGTCGTCGCAACACGGATCACAGTAGTGGTGGCCCCGAAAGCCGCGGTCTGAGTGCTAGAAGCTGGGTTGCTGATAGCCTGACTCAAACTTGGCTGAAACACGCGGGAAGCAATGTGCCCATTATCATCTATAAATTGACGGCTCATTTGGACTTCCCCTTATTCCGATCAGAAATCGCCTTAGCCTTCGCCCGCGCATCCGCCTTACTAGAAGCACCCCATGCCTGCAAAGACTTCAAAAGCCGCGTTGGCTCACCATTCGCATCACGCTCCGGGCCGGGCATGTTACCCATACGCGCCAAGAAACTGGCGCGGCGGGGGTTATCACCAGACTTCACCGGAGGCTTCAAGTTAGAACCAGGGTTCGCCGCCTCATAAGAACGCCGGCCAGCCTCGTTCAAGCCACCCTTCGGGTTCTTTCCAGCACTACGGGTCCAGGCAGGGGATTTCATGCGCTTATCCTGAAAACGGTATCATATTACCACACCAGACCGGACAACCGATACCCCCCTCACTTCTTTCCACGATACCTCGCCACCTTCTTTGCAACTGACTTCGGTTGCGCGACAAACTGCTCCCCCCGCGCCATACCCTCACGCTTGGCCTTGGTTGTCGCCGCATATTCCTGTGGCGAAAGCGCCTTGATCGCCTTTTCCGGCAAATACCGCTCACCAGTCTCAGATGATGGCTTACCAGATTTAGTGCGCCACTTCTGCTTACCCCAATCCTTCAAAGATTTCTGCGGTGCCTTCATGATTTATACCCGCCGCCCTTGGCCTTGTATTCCTTCGCCAATAACTGCGCCTTACGGGCACTCCATTCGCCAGCGCCTGTGCCTTGGGTGGCAGAAGCCTTGATCTGCTCAAACAACTTCTTACGCATCCCAGGCTTCGTATAATTACCCGCCGCATTTACACTAGACTGCGCCGCAGCCTTCTTGCCGGGCGACAACTTCTTAGGCTTAGGCAAATCCTTTGGCCGGTTCTTGTCCCAGATTTCTTTCATAGCCGCTTCCTTTCACTCCAACGCATCATTGCATAACTCATTTTATTCCAAAATTCCCCGATTAGGAGGTAAAGTTATCCGCACTGGCCTGCCCATACCTTCTGGCGCAAAATAATTTCCAAGAGCATTCAAAAAACCCATCGGGCCATAAGGAACAGCGCCACCCAAAAGGCGCATAAAACCACGGGCGCCAGAATATGGGGCCATTTCCTCAGGAGTAGCACCAAAATCATATTCATCAATAATTACAAAACGACCAGAAGGATCACGCTCCACTCGGGCCATCCCAAGCGTATTTGCTAAACTTCCACCTTTATCAAATAACGCAGACCTCACCCGACTCAACCCGTCTGCATAAGGGTCACTTTCTCCGTAATCTCCATAACCTATTTGATTTGTTCGCCTTGCAGATGCTTGGTTTGCCGCGTTTTGCAAAATCTGTAACTCAGAAGGAGTAAAAAATTCCTCAGTTATCGGCCCCTTTTGACCAGTAAGCAAAGAAACAAAAGCCCTTGCAGACGCAGGCACCATTTCCCTATAATCAAATCTACGCGTTTGATTAGCCCCCTCTTTTGGAGCATCTTCAGCATTTAATAATCCATATATTCGCGGATCATCAAACATCACACCACCCCTTTTACCGCCCTTCGAAGCGGCTGGCCCCAGCGAGCAGAATACCCGCCAGACCCAGACACAGCCGCCGCGACACCCGCAAAGGTCAAACAAAACGCATCCGCCTTGTCCGGCGACCTACCCAATCTGCGCTTCATCTGAGCCTTTGGCTCAATCTGAATCTTCCCCCCACTGGTGACACTATACAACGGACCACACAATTCATCCACAAAACTATCATCCGCCGGCACCACACAATCACGCGCCTCAAACCACTCCCGAGCCTTCCACCACAACTCATCGCGGAGCCTTTGGAAGCGGTTGCCATCAATGGCGGGTAACTCAGCCACATTCACGCCCCGGACAGGCAGGTTCAATTCACGCAGGCGATCCACCACACCCGCACCAAGCCCGATCACATCCACCATGATCTCGATCGGGCGCATTGATCCGGGCGTGGCATCCCACTCCATCTTGATAAGACCGCACGTTTCCATCAAATCCTTGCCGCGCCAGACCCGAACCGGCTCAATCAGCGAGTTGCCTTTCCGTTTTGCTAGGGCGCTAGCGTCATCACCAAACCGCGCAACGTCCAAACCCCACACCACCGGGGCCGTTTGCGATTGCTCGACCTGGCGGCTTTTGGCGGATTCAATAAGATGCCGGGCAATCAGCGCATCATCGTCGCCGGCAGGGAAATCTCCCAATACCCGCACCCGATACTGGTTTGAACCATCGCCATACTGCGCGGCCATTTCCTCCAAGAAACCCTTGTCCACCGTATCCGCATCATGGCAACTCACCTTCTTGCCCCACCACCGCTTCTGGTTCTTGGTGAACGCATCATAGAAATAACCACTGGCCCGCGTGGGGTTGCCAGTCATTACTACCTTGGCACCCTCGGTGGACAAGGCACCCTGGCCAACCTCAAACACCACATCAGGAACGCCAGACGCCTCGTCAATCACAAACAACAAGTTCTCACTATGAAACCCCTGCAAGGCTTCGGGTTGCTCCCTTCTGCTGGTTCTGGCGACCGCGAAGCTATCGGGAACGCCAGTAAGTTCGATCTTGTCTGACTTGATCTCCAGCAGCCGTCGCATCCCCTCGGGTAACTGACGGTGCCACTTGCCAATCTCCGACCAAAGCACATCCGATAACTGGTGCGCCGTGTTCGCCGTGCAAACCACCTTGGTGGGCATACGCGTGAGCAACCACCACAACACCAGCCAAGACAGGAACGCCGTTTTGCCGACGCCATGGCCTGAGCGAATCGCCACACGGTCCTTGCTGGCAATCGCCTTCAACGCCTCGGCCTGCCACTTTTGCGGCTTGGCACCAAGCATCGATTCGACAAAGAGAACCGGGTCTTGCGCCAAACGCTCAATAATCTCGGCTTGCGCCTTGGCGTCGAACGACTCGGTCTTGGGTGGCGGGGGACCGGGTGGCAGGGGTGGCGGCGGGGGCGGGGCTTCGCCATTCGCCATGGCTTCGGCCTCGGCTGCCTCTCTGGCTGCGGCCTCGGCTGCTAATCTTGCTCTGCGTTTGGGACGGCCTGCCATCGGTGGAACGGGACTCCGGGGTTAAAGGGGCCACCCCCAGGGGGGGGTGAGTACTGCATATGGCCCTGGTCAGCCCGCCCCCCCGGTTTTTTTGCAAGGGGGGCGGGTGGTGGGGGGTGTCTAGGCTGATCGTTTCCGCTGGAACCGCATAAGGTCCATTATGGAAAATTTCAGCCTAAGTATCTGATAACAAAGGAAACTAGGTTTCAGTGATCACGGCCTTTCTTCCTATCTTTTTTACCTCGTTTCCGGTGTGCGGGTCTATGTCAATCACGCGCCGGGCTTCGCGCTCCCTAATTCTTAGCCGATCATTGGCCAAGCGTAGGGCTTCTATGTAGCTTTCCCCAACTTCAACCTTGTGTTCTATCTTGTCACCATAGATTCGCGGCGCAATTTTCCCTACAAGCCAGCGCCTAGCGTCGAATTTTAAGCGCGCCAGGTTTGCATCATCCCTCGTATTTTCAACATCATTGACAGCCTTTTCCGCGATTGCATGGGCTTGCAATTCGCGGGCGCGCGCATAGGCGTCCCTCCATCGCTCGTTTAAAAGCTCCCTGTAAATTTCCGAACGTGAAGGTAAATCGGGCTTTTGGGCTACTTCTAGCAGCAGCTCGCCCCGCGATACTGCATCAAATATGCGCGGCATGTATTCTTCGGGATTGTAAATCGGTTTTCCGGCCATGCCTGAATCATAATGAGACACAAGCCCAAAAAAAAGCCCCGCGATTGCGGGGCTGGAAAGTAAGCAAGGCTAATTTATCTCCCGTCACCATTTCCGGGTTGGCATCCGCCGACTAGGTTTAGTGATTGCCGAAACCTATCCCGCACAACGGCGGGAAGATTTTGGCCGGGCGGCCATGGTGGTGGATCAATGCCAGCAACGCGCATATTCAAACACCACAAGCGGCCGATTTCGTGATTGGCTTGCCCTATATGATCCGCAAACCGATCAGGATTAAACGGCTTCCCAGCGCGCGCTTCCGAATATCCGATCTGCGCCGCGATCACGGCGGGATGATCTGCCAGGCCGCGTTTTGGCTGGCCGGTTTTGAGGGTGTTATTTTTCACGGGTTTTTGCCACATCGTAAAAAGGGAAACCCCCTTCGATTCTGTATTTTTCGCCATTGGAAGGCGGGAAAACATCCAAAATCCAGCGCTTGAAGGCGCGAACCTCCCCTTTCCTCACCCGATAAAACCAAGTTTTTGAGTCATAATCGACGCGGCAAATCCTCCCTCTCGGGAAATTTTCAGAGCCAAAACTGGCGCCAAAGCTGCCGTATGGGTGAGGACCAGAGATGCGGGCAAAAGCAAAACTTTTCATGCCGCTACCCCCCCGATGACGAAAAGCACGCACGCCATGCCATGGGGCCGAAACTCCATCATGTCGCCGTGGTTAAATGTGCGGCCGCGCAAACCAGACAAGCCCAATGCAGCTTTGGCGCGGCGCATCAGCGCCAGATCAGACGGTTCGTCGCCTGCCTCAATGGTGGCGCGCCTTACCCATGAATAATTAGCCTCGCCCGCAAAAGTGTCGGTCCATTCTGCAATATATGGCATGATTCAGCTCTCCCCCTCACTTGAACCAGCGCGACGCCATGCCGCGCCCAAACTGCTTTTTCATCTGGGCGTTTTTAAATTGATCTGGCGCCCCCTGCCACCAATGACGCTTCAATGCCAAAGCGCATGTCGCGGCTACTGCTTTGCGATATTCGGTAGGCCAATATTGCCCAGCGCAATAGTCTAGTGTCGCGCCATCCCATGATAGCCTTCCCCCCCACGCATCGCGCAGGGCTGATTTCAAATCATCGTGGGTGATCGACGAAGCCTCCACCAAGCGCAGGAAAGCCCGGGCATCGCGTAAATCACGCGCGATCGCTCGTTGCTCTGCCCTATAAGCGCGTGGGCAACCATAATTGCCATATTCCAATCGCGGCCCTTTGGCGATGAAATGCGCCATGGCGTAGCAAAGCGCATCCCGCGCAGTGTCAATTGTTTTGGTTTCCATAGTTTTGCCCCTCGTGTTTGGCGGTGACGCCGCCGGATCATGCCCCTATGACATGATCGGGAGGCGAGGCCGAAGCCCGCGCCATATTACTTCACGACATGGCAGCCTAGCAGGCGCGCAACGCGCAGGCGTGATGCGGGCGTGATATGCGGCGGAATATGCAGCGCATAGTTTATGACGTCACCTGTCGCCATGTCGTGCTCCACCCGGTAAATGTGGAACCAGCGCGGCGGGAGGAGGAGACAGGCAGGGTGGCTATCGGCTTCCACATGGCAGCCTCTCGCCCCGCGCAATACGTCCATGGCTTCGCGAAACGTCAAGCCGCGATGCAGGTAGCCCTCTTCTTCGGCTTCGCCATGTTCTGCGCTCTGATAGGTGAGGCGCGCAAAAGTAATATCCCACCTGCGTTGAAGTTGTGCTGCGTTGCCGCACCGCAGCACGACATCAAATTCTGTCATTTGCACCATGTTTTTTTCTCCCACCAGGCGGCGCCCCATGCGCTGCCATAAGCGAAAGATATCGAAAAGCAGAATCACGTCAAGAAAAAAATATCACTTCACGCAAAATAAATATGCGCGCGCTGCCCTATAAATCGCGCTTTTTCGGCATGGTGTTTGCTTATTGTGCATTTGGTGGCGCGCTTTGATGGGGCCGCCGGTTTTTGTCAAAAATTGGTGGTATTCCGCCAAATGGCGCAGCCTTGCTAGGTTCTGTTACAAAACTACCCCTGTCTAGGCTTTAGTTAGAAAAACCAATTTTAACCGGAAAAATTTCGGCTCTGATTTTTGAAATTGCCCTGATTTTTGGAATTATTGCATTCCATAATGCTCAGCCAACCGATCCAAAGCCGCCACCACAAACCCCGCCGCTTTGTGAGCGTTCCACCCCTTACATTCCGCCCAGCCTGACACTGTTCCGTGTGACAGAACACACCACGCCAAGGCTGGCGCAAGTGTAAGGCCAACCACCTTCTCTGCTTCCCGAAATGCCTTCATCGCCGCAAGTTGCGTTTCCTGATAGCCGCCAGGCCCCACACTCCGCTGCATCGGCACCACAGACCGATTCTTGCCCGCTCCCAACACCCCGCGCTGATACTGATCCAGATACCTACAAGCCGCTGCATGGTGCGCCGCAGTGATCGCCCCCTTAGCCAACAGCGTATCAGGCGCCCACACCCTCTTAGCCCGCCGCACAGTCTTATTAAGGTCATCCACATCAGGCCCAAAGGAAACCACCACAGAACCCGTTTTAAAGCCCTCTGGCGGCCCTGTATCGCCTTCTGGCCCTGTCCTACCTCTCCGCCTCATATCGGTATCTCATCCACCGGAACCGGCTTCCTTTTACCTTGAACCGTCGCCATAGGAAAAGCCTGCTTTACCTCCGCTATTGGCGAAGCCTTAGCGACCACCCTCCCCACCTCCGCCAGTGTCCATGTCTCAATCGCCACCTTTTCCGCCTTAGCCCGCGCCAGCAGCGCCTGGGCGTGTTCATCATCCAGGCACAGGCAGATAGTGCCGCGTTCCGGCTCCTCTGCCTGCCAGCACACCACGGCCCCAGGCAACTCAGCCTGCCCACGCGAAACGGCCTCTACTTCCAAAGCCCGCCAGGCCCGGATCATCATGGCGTCCATCTCCGCCAGGTCTTGGCCTTCCATGGTCGCCTGCCGGTGGATATCCTGGGCCGCCACGAACCGCTCTCGCAACTCCGCTGACACCAGGCGCGGCAGCCGCTCAAATCCCCACCGGCGTTCCAGATCGGCCACCACATCATCCAGTGCGCGCCGTGGACCCTGAGACCGCCATACCCATCTTCCCGCCGTGTCAGGGATCGGGGCCAGATATTCTTCTTTCACCATGTCTCTCCTCTCCAATTAGTTGTGGTGCTAATCCGCCAAGTGCCTAAGCCCGGAAAAACAGAATACGGACCGCGCGTGCTAACCCAGTGCTAACGGGTTAGCGCGTGCGGACCGTGTTTTTCCTTAGGCACTTTTTTGTTCGCACGTGCGGACTTGTGCGAACTCCATGGTGGTTTTTAGCGAGTCAGCACGCTTTTCCTGCCACCCCAGCACGGCGGTCATTAACTAAAATCTCCTACTTTTGTAGCCATTTTCATCGCCATCAACTTCTCATTACACACGTTATAGTTGTGCCGGTTATGCCGATTTGCGGGTGAATCACCCTTCACTTTGGTAAGCGTCCCCTCGGTTTCCCAAATCTTCAGGATGCTTTTCGCCTGATCTTCGGTAGCCTTCCCTGTGTTGGTGATCACCTGCCAAGCTGCCCCTTCTTTGCCGTTTGGCCCGGCGGCGTATCCATATTGCTTCCCCTTCACCTCAAAGCCCTGTTGAATGGTTTCCAATATGGTGACGCACTCTGCCATGGTCAGGTTGCCAAATGGGCTGGGAGGCTCCCAAGGCAGTGCCGCCGCGATGATTTCCCCGTTTTCAATCTCGATGGGTGACAGACGATACCACTCTGCGTCCTGGGCTGGGGCGTAGTTTGATTTGGCCCCATCCACTCGGAAGTGTCCCCGGCGTTCTTCTGGCGGGATGCCAAAGCTGTTGGCTTCTTCCTGGCTCATGGTGGTTAGGGTCATCATGACCCGCACTGCCCCGCTGATTGAGGAAGCCCCGCGAACCCGGTCCATGTCGCCGGGTGTGCTGGTGCCTTTGCGGTCATGGTGCAGGATCAGCACGGCCATATCCAGGCGCTGGGCGAGGCTACGGAAGGAAGCCACCACTTGTCGCATGGCGGTGTTATCGTTTTCTTCGCTGTCGTGGAGTTCGGCTAGAGGGTCGCAGATCAGGACATCCGCCTGGGTCTCCATGCACATCTGTTCGAGTTCGCCCAGTGCCTGTGTGGGCTGGATTTGGCCTGTCGCTTGGTCCCGCGCGAACAGGGTGCCGACGTTATATGGTCCACATCGAATGATGCGAAGCATGCTTTCACGTTCGGCACCTTGGGCCATGATAGCGGCGGAGTATCTGCGTCGTTGCTCATCTTTGTCATCTTCTACGTTGTAATTGATGATGGTGAGGGGATTAGGGGGTGAAAACCCCCCGAGTTTTTTCCCCATTGCGCCGGCCAGTGACCAAGCCACCACCAGGCTGGATTTGCCGCCCGCGCCTTGGCCACTGAGAACGCTCACTGCCCCGCGTAACAGGTAGCCTTCTACCACCCATGGTCGCTTGGGGATTTCGCTGGTGGTGAACTCGCCTTGGTCTTTCCATAAAGCTGGCAACTGGCCACCTTGCGCTTCCGCACCCGGTACCAGTTTTGATCGTCCTTCATCGGTGGGTCTTTCTGGCTCCCCCAACCGCAATACCCCCCGCTCCGCCCGATCCAGCGTGTAGCGCACCTTCATGCGGAACTCTGCTTCCCCCCGGCCTGGGCGCCGAAAATCCACCTTGGCGGCGTATTGGGGCCAGCCTTCCGCCACTACCTCTTCCTCGGTTGGCAGCCTTCCCAGCCGCTTAGAAAGCCCGCTGACCACCGCCAAAACGGTATCCCGCATATACTGTTCTCTACCGTCTGTGATGGCACCCTGTAGCCCCAGCGGCCCGGCTGCATGGGTTACAGCACTTACAGACCCGGTGCCATGGATAACATCGCGGCAGATGATGTCGGTCAGGCTATCGGTCAGCGTTGGCAGCCCGTAGTCATCGATATGGAAGTCCACATCCCAGCTATACTGGCGCCCGCTGGCATGGATGGACGGCGGCGCGACAATGAAGCCACCATCGCCCCGAATATCCATGCCGGGCAGGACACCAGTCCGAGTCGGGACCTTCCGCCCTGGATGCGCCATCAGGCGGTGCGTCCCCCCGCCCCCGGTCAGGGCAACCGGGCCAACTCCGATTCGCGGTAAGATTTGGGCCTCGGTTTCGGCGCCCAAGGCGCCATCGAAATCCGCCACAATCAGGTTACTAATCGGGCCGGTCACGATGCCAACCCCCATGGTGGGATCGGCGAACCAATCTTCTATTTCGCCAATCGTAGCCCGCCGGTGCTGGAACTGGTGCCATGGCACGGCGGGTATCTTTTCCCCCCGCCGCACTGGCACCACAGACCACCCGCGCCGCAGATAATAAAGCGCCCATTCCTTGGCGGGCGCGGATAAGCTGGGGGCGTTGTATGGCGCGCTCATTGGACTGGCCTCGGCTTTTTAACGGGATACTCACTGTGCGGCGGGTAGAACGGATCATCAAGTGGGATGCAACAGTTTTCACTGCATGATATTTTTATCATTGACACGTTAGTTTTCTCCTCTATTTTGTCTTTCATGAACACGAAACCAATCTCCCCCCCCGCCTTAACCGCTGATGCTATCGGCTTCATTGGCTCTCGCCAGGATCGCCCTGAGCGGTTGGCGCTTTTCCGTGCGGATGGTTCGCTTTCTAATACCTTTGCGATTGATGAAACCATTGAAACCTTGCGCCAGGCTTTGTTGGCTGCTGGTTTGGTGGTTGATGGTGTTGGCATTGTGCGGCGCTCAATCTGAACCTTCAGTTTCATTCAGGATTTGCTCAACCGCTGCCCGGTGTGAAGATCGGGCGACATCCAAAAGCATATCCCTGAAATCTACCGGCGTGGCATTACGCTTTGCCTTTTTATCTTTCCCACCTATGCAAGACACCACTCCTTTGCGGCGGGCATATTCATAACCATATTTTTCTAATAGCCCTGGATGCAGGCGTTGCTGACCGAGCCCCCATTTTAACGCGGGTAATTCAACACCAAAGGCGTATAGCCATGTTGGTTTTCGGGCGATGTGTCCATAAAACCCTTGCTCCACATAGCAAGTGAACCCACCACATTCATCGGCTTTCACCCATTGCCCGCCACGGGGAGGTTTATTTAACCCAAACGCCTCCCAAGCCTGGGTGTCTGCCGGATGCTCCAAAACCCCACACCACTCTCGCACAGCAGTTAAAGCAGCCTGAAAACATCCCCCATCATCTCCTAATTTGAACTGATGTGGCTTACGCGGTGACCCGTGCCAAAACCTCCCCCATCGCTCGCATGGCGGGTGGGCCACCACTGGCCAAGGCCCAGCGTATTTACGGGCATCACGCGCCTCATCCCATGGATCAACCTGTTCGATACCCGAATAAACGCCATTCGGTTCTACATATAAAGCAGCTATTTTCATTCTTTTCCCCCTTATCAAAGTTAAGGGGCGCAACCTTTAATTGCGCCCCCTTCTATTTAAGCCTGCTTAAAACGGCAAAGGCTTGGCGGCTTGTGGGGTTGGCGGAGGTAGCGGAGCCGCTGGGGCGGGGGCAGCTTGTGCCACACTTTGCGAAACAGTAGGCGAAGGCGGGCCGCCCGGAAGTTCGGCTGGACGAGGGACCCATTTCACGATCTGGAAATTCGGGCTGTAGTTGCTGCCATGTTTACCCTTTAACTCCGTCGCCCCGGCGAACTGAATTACTGGCAGCATGTCCTGTGCGTCGCCGGGCCGCCTTTCATATTCGGTATGTAAGGCATCAATGGCGCTCAAGACTGCGGCGGCGTTGCTACTGAAGTCCCTTACTGTGCGGTTGGCATCCAACACCCGCATGGCGAAGCCTTGCTTTGGCTTGGCGGCATTGCCGCGTTCATCAACGCCAAAATCACCTTCTGGCATTGGCGGAAGCGGCTGCCCAATCCTAACCAAAGAACGCACTGGCGCCATGCCAGCCTTGAAGAACAACCATCCCACTTGGATGTTAGCCATATCGGCAATGAAGACAGGCTGTTGAAAAGAAACATCTTCTTCCTGCTTTTCCCAGCGCCCATTGACCTCCACACGCTGGGAAAACTTCAACCGCCCCGCCTTGGCGTTATAGCTGACCAGCGGCAGGAAATCGCTACTGGCGGTTTCGCTAGATGAATAAGAAAGACCTAAACCCATAACAGGCTCCACATGTCTAAAAATGCGCCGAATTTGAACACGTCGGCGCTTCGTGTTTACATCCCGTAAATCTCTTTACGGGCTGCCTCTGCGGCTGGATCGGACCAGTAAAAGCTGTCTGTATCCGGCACCAGCAAACCGATCAATTCTTGCTTGTCTTCCGATAACGCCAAAAACCGCTTCAGTCGTTGGGCGATGGCCTGCATATGTGTCCAATGATCTTGGACACCTTCCAACTGATACACGGCGATCTTCTTTGGCGATGCATAGGCAAATCGGCAAATGTTGTTTGTATTGACAATGTACCCACAACCCTGCCTCGCATGGGCGCTGGAAATCTGGCCCGGAACCCGCTCGGTGGTTTTTAGGTCCAGCACCAGCCCATGTTCCTGCCAATAAAAATCGAGATACCCCACCAGATCGGGCAGCCCTTCGCCCAGCGGCTTGCTGATCCGGTGCTGGTGCTGCCCTTCTTCTGGCGGTGTCGGGCGACCATATTGGCGGAGTTCAGCCAGTGCCACCGGCACGGTGTCTTGCACCACTTTACGCTGCGCTTCCCGGCGCGGATCACCGGATAAGGCAGTGAGCCGGTCATACTCGGCCAGGGCGACTGCAACGCAATCATCCACCGGCTTCTCAGGCTCGAACAGCCCGGCTGACACGCCGGCCTCGATAGCGGAGCCGCGATGGGCCGAGGCACCAACCGGCAGGCGACGCTTCAACAGGTAGGACATGGCCCAGGCAGCGGGCTGCGCTGCGTAGGTGTTGAGGCTGCTGGCGGATAGGTGGCCAATCCCATGGGTGGCGAAGGGATCAGTCATTGGCTTTGTATTCTCCCACACTCAAGATATAGCCCGGCTTCCCGCCATAGGCTTTGCACAAATCCAGCTTCACAATCTGGCTATCATCGGTCCAGAGAACGCCGTTGGCGGCGTCCAGCACCAGTTTACAGATATTGTCCAAATCGGGCTTCCCGGTTGGCGAGATTAGCCCGGCCAGGGCGTTGGCCTGTTTTGCCTTCGACCACGATTCCGGGATAGGCATGATGGCGAAAATCGAAACGTCCAATGGACCGATTTTCGGGGTCACGCTTAGGGTTAAAAAATAGTCGATTATTTTCCCCTCTGCCTCCCGCGTCTTGGCTGGCGTATAAGCCCGGCCCCGCCGCGTGATGCGCGGGCGGCCCTTGGCCACTGGCACGAAAGGTATGGCGATAGTCAATTTCAAGGGAAGCCCCCGCCGAGCGAACGAAGGGAGAAGAAAGCCCGGCGGGGGTATGATGCCAGCACGGCACCAATTGACCGGCAGCCTGTCGCTGGCTCGCTAGTAAAGCGCCAGGCTGCCGGGCGCGCGGCGTGTGGGAGGCTAGTCACCGCGCGCAGCCCTGTTAGGCAGATGTCCGTTTAGAAATCCCGTGCAGACATGTGCCCAAATCTGTCCGTAATTATAATCATCGCTTTGGCACATTTCCATAATGGCCGCGACTTGTGTGAGTGGTGGTGCCGTACCAGCGTTCCGATACGTTAGCCATATTAACCACCGGCCAGCGGTGGGGACGGATACGCCGCAGCGTTCCGCCAGGTCTTTCAGGGTAAAGCCGTTGCTGCGTAGCAGGCGGCGATAAGGGATATGGTCCAACATACTGACTACATGACATGCCAAAAAAATCGTGTCAAGCGTATTTTTTCACTTGACGGCTTATTTAATCCATGAATATCGTTCGACAGGCAATCAAGCCTGGAGGGGAACTATCATGGATTACTTGAAAAATCGCAGCGCGTCGTGGTGGATGCTGCGCGTTTTAGAAGGCATCGGCTTCGCGGCCTGCCTGCTGCTGATTATCGTGCTGATCACGTTGATTGGGTGACGCGATGCAGCGTCCACAGAAAACCACTTTGGAAGAACTGCGCGCCAGATTGGCGTTGGCGGAAGACGAGGTAATCCGCATTCAGTATGCGGATGATTTCTGCTTCAGTAACGGATCGTATGACCGCGCTGTTCGAGTGCGGGATGAGTTCAAATATGCGGTGGAAGAAGCGGAGCAAGATGCCCGGCTTTTGGCTGCCGGAATCGCAACGGCAAGCGGGGAGCCTGGGGTATGAATAAGATCGAAATCTTGAAGATGGCTTTTGAAAAGGCAGAGAACGCCCAGGAAGCCATGAGTGTGGCGCGGCAGATGGCGGCGTTCCTTAATGAAGGCGAGCCAATCAAAACCGCCAAATTTATTTTGGAACCGTCGCCACGCGAGGAACGGATAAAACGTCGTGTCTGGACCGAGAACGATATTGAAACGCTGATTAAATTCATGCGCCAAGGCAAAAGTCTTCCAGAAATCGCGATATTGATGAAGCGCAGCCATAAATCAGTTCACATGGCGATTTATAAGCTAAGTTCTGGTCGCCCGCTCGGAAAGCCAAAAGCCGCATGACCCGCGCCGTAAAAGTCAACATCCTGAAGACAGACAATAACCCGAAACGGGCTGATCTGTTTGTGGAGATAGACGACATATCATCGCCAGTGTGGAAGCCCATCGCCGCCTTCGCCAGCTTGAAGGCGGCGGCACGGTGGCTGGAGGATGAAGGGTTTAAGTACGTTCATGGCAGTAATGGAATCTGGATCAATGACACCGCAGCAAAGAGAAAGAATGGTGCGCCTGACGCGGGTGTTCCATCTAGCAAAGGAAGCCCTGGAAGCCAGGGCGGTGAGAGTGAACAACAACAGGCCTGTGGAGTTCGACGCATTGCGGGAAAACTGGGACGTTTGGGTGCGACTCTCCGTCCCGGAAACCGCCATGTGGCGGGCGATACGGGAAGTGGAGAACCAAATCAGGGAAACGTGGGGAGATGAATAATCAGCCTGATTTATTTGAATATCAGACCGAACAAGAAGCCCGCCTGCCACCAGTTCGCCATGGGCCAGGCCGTGCGGTGAATCCAGAGGTGCGGCGGCAGAGGGACGAATGGATTGCCGCTGCCCTGCAACGCGGCGAAACCTTGGCGCAGATCGCCAAGGTCGCCGGCGTCTCAACAGACACGGTGAAACGGTGGAGAGATAAAACCCATTTCTCCAACAAGTTTGAAAACCGATTTGATAAGGAACGAAAGTGCCTGTCCTGCCAAACCATGTTTTGGTCTGAGGGGCCACACAATCGCATGTGCGTAAACTGCCGGTTTAACCGGAGTTCAAATCCCTACGAGCCTGGGGCGCATGGCAACTCTGGTAAGCAGCGCAGCAGGCTATAAAAAAAGACCCGGCACAGGGCCGGGTCAGTTTGGGAAGGGAGAAAACGTCACATGCCTGTCGCCAGGCGTCGCCACTATATCACTTCTTCCGCGATTTGCCAGCCTCTGCCATGCCAATGGCCTTGGCCTGCTTTTCGGATTTAACCACAGGCCCTTTCTTGGACCCGCTGCGTAGTTTACCGGCTTTGTATTCGCCCATGACTTTGCCCATTTTACCGTACATCGTCTTGCATTTCCTTTGCTTTGGCTTCGACTTCATTTACGCGGCGAAGCCATCCGCGCCCGAAAACAGGGAAGGTCTTCAGCGATTTATAAAATCGCCGCCGTTCCTCTGAATACTGGCGAATCAAAGATAGTACGTCTTGTTCCGCCACCGCCGCCAGCGTTCGCGGACCCAAGACTCCATCTGCTGCACTGCCGACAATTTCTTGAAGCATTCGCACAGCGCGACTAACGCCCCCATTGACGGCCATATCAAACACACATAGATCAAGGCCAGTAGGTAGCCGATCACCATCAACACGGTTCCAAAAATTGCGGTTATAAATGGCGTAAATTTGTGCATCGCTGATGTTCCTTAGTTCTTCTTCGGTTGCTGGCCTGCCCAAAAAGTTGGTGAAGGTGGCAAGCGTAATCCCCTTCATCGTACTGCCGCCTGGGTCACAGGGATGCGAAGACCATCCACCTTCATGGTGAAGGATCACGTTAAGGCAAATAGGGAAATTGGTTTTCATCGCCGGCGCATTGCCTCCGCCACCATTGGCGCTATCTTTTCCGCCGATCGCCCAATGACGTAGCCACCAAGCCCGATTTCCACGATACCCCACAGCTTCAGCGCCTCCGCTTCTGATACGCCTGGCGCGCTATAGCCCATCCACCGGGCCACAATCATCCCCGTCAGTGTTAACATTACAATCGGACGCCATGTGGCGGTAAGCCAATGCTCTGACTGCGCCTCAGTTTTCACGATATCAGCGGCGGCCTGCTCAATCTCCGCGCTCCGCTGCATCAGCATCATCTGGGCCTCGGCTTCAGCCTTGGCTTGGGCTTCTGAATCGGGGATTACCCGGCGAATGACATCCCCCAAGATGGGTGCCAGAACAGGCAGTAAGGCGGCGATCATTCGTCTAGATTCTCCTGTTCTGGTTTAATCCACAACTCACTGTAAGCCATATCAGACAACCCCCGCAAAACCGCGTGGGAGTGCGGCACAGCGGCGTATTTATAGCCGCTCGGGGTTTCCCAAGTCACCATAATGGCCACAGCCCCATCAGCTAGGGCGGTGGATATTAACTGCTGCGCCACTTCTGCAAATGACACTTCATGGTGTTCGCCAGGCGCATCGCTATCCACTACCTTAATGCGGCGCATGGCTATCCCCTTCCGGCTCTGATCCGTACCCGCCCGCAAATCACCTGCCCACGGAACCAGGCTGCCCCGTCCACCACCTCACAGGTTTCCGGTGGCGCTAAAGTTCCATCACGCCAAGTAAGAACCACGAAGCCCTGGTTTTGGTGGCCTGGGATGCCCAGGCGATAGTTGAACTGTGGCCAAGCCGGGTCGCCCAGCATCCCCGTCTGAACGCCATAAATGCGCTTGGACCAGTGATTTAATGGTCGCACATCCAACGCGTGAGTATCGCCGCTGATGATAGAACGCCCAGCCTTCATGGCGTTATTGTAGCCCGCGTGAACTCCGCCATGGTAGCGGTGGACAAAGGACACATCGCCAACATCCAAGCGGTAGGTCATGGGCCAATCTAAGAACTGGTCCTGAAGGCTGAAGGCACCCATGCCTTCAAAAGCGGCAGCATGGGCAGCAAGATATTTATCGTAACGATCATCATGGTTGCCCCTGATCCAGTAACACGTTGGATCACCAGCAGCCTCACGCAATTCCCGTAAGTGGGTTTGACCAGCAGCCAATTCTTCGGCTACGTTTGGCTTTTGCGTATCTTCCCACATTGTCGGCGGATGGCGGGATACAGACCCCATATCCAACGCATCGCCATTACAAAACAAAAAGCCCGGTTTGATATGCCGGGCGAGAATCAAAAGTGCTTCATGGGACAGGCTACGCGCTTGGCTAAGGGATCGCCAGTGGCAATCGGAAAAGACAATACCGACCCCATCTTTGATGGCGGGAACCTCCATCACTAAGGCGCTGTTAATCTGTTCCGTTTCTGACCATGATTTCGCAATCGGCTCCCGCCTAATAGATTTCTCCGAACTGCGAATATCCGGCTTGTTAAACAACTTCATGGCGCGGTGGTAGCGATTCCGAAAGGTTTCGTATGGTATGTTAAAAGTCTTCGCAGCCGCTTGGATTGAGCCGTGCTGTAAAACGGCGTCATAGGCTTCCTGAAGGTTTGCCAGGTTTGTTTTGGCTACCATGATTTCCCTACTGGAGAAGCCCCCGCATTCGCTGCATGGCGTTCTGGGCCAATGCGCTACGCATTGCTTCTTCGCTTAGTTCTTCTGCCTGTGGCTGTGCTTGGATTGCACCAATCGCAGCACCACGGCCTGGAGTGGTGCCGAGCCAGCCTTGGGAGATGTTGCTGGCGGTTGGACCGGCTACGCCCATTTTTGTAGTTCCTGGGCCGCCATAATAAAGTGATTGGACAATACGCGGTGTCATAAGAGCGAGAGCGCCTGCTGCGGCTGATTGAATATCACCGCCAAATTGCTGGCCACCTAAAGCCCCCAGCGCACCCATGAAGGGAGCGCCTTGAACTAAATTCATCATTTGCCCTCTACTTGCCGTTTGACTATTCGACAAAGGAGAAGTCAGCAAAGCACCAGCCCTAGCCAATAGCGCAAGATCAGGGCGCTCCGCAGCCATGGCACGGGCGCCTTGAGACTGAAGCAATGCGCCACGCAAAGAACTTGGTGCAATGTTATCACCAGCAACGGCGCGCATTGGGCCAGTACCCATCGCCTGTTCAATAGTGACAAGATTGGCGTATTGAAGACGCGCTTCATTTAGCTTGGTTAAATCTTCTGGATTTTTTATACCAGCAGACAAAGCCTCACGCATTGAAGCGCGTAGTTCTGACAATGCGCGCTTTAAATCACCATTGTCTGTTTCTCTTATTTGTCGTCCGATAGACGAATCTAAATTACGCCAAGCCTCACCAGACATAATCCCATTTTTAGATTTATCTAATATGTCATCAATTCTATTTAATACTAACTCGCGTGTATTCTTATCTAGGTTCCTCCTGGCGTTTGTATCTACATCCATCAAGCGAGCAAAACCACCATCATTAAAATCTGCTTGATTGCGGCCAGCAATATCGCCAATGGCTTGGCCTAATTTACGTTCTTGATTTAGAAGAACATCAGCCGCAGCCTTAGTTTCCCCTTGAATACCCGCTCTCCTCAAAACTGCACTGTTAAAGGCATTTTGAATTTGCTGGTTTATTTGTTGTTCCTTGCCAGTCGTAAATGGAAGATCACTGAATGCTTGCTCAGTACGCATTCTCAATTGACTACCAGTAATGTCAGATGGACGAATAGGAACGCCTTCTGCCATCAATGTTTCCACACGGCGAGCTATACTAGGATCAGGGTTAATGTCAGCCGCTGTTAATGGCGCAAAAAAACCACGCGCAACGCCACGCTGAAAAGCGCCAGCCCCAACACCACCAGCAATTTCACCAACAAGGCGCGCACCAGTCTGGGCTAAATCACCACCTTTGAGGCGGTTAATTCCCTGTGCTGCGGCTTCGCCAGCGGCACCTCCAGCCGCGCCAGTAGCCATGCCGCTAATCAAAGCACCAAGACCAGCGGGCAGCATAGCAATACCACTGCCAGCCCCACGCGCAGCAGAAGTAATATACGGTTCTTCCGCAGTACGCGGCGGCGGCATCTGTTCTGGATTTACGCCAGTAACTTGTTGAATGGCAGCGGGCGCTTCTTCACGCACACGGCGGCCAACAAGACCACCAGTAAACATATCAGGAATGCTTTGCGTGATACCCTGCAAAAACGCTGCCCCAGCCCTAGCGGGCAAAGATGATTCACTCGCCCGCATTGCATCAGCCGCACGCTGCATGGCGACATCTTGCGGAGTACCAGCCGGAATTGGCCCCATGTAAGAGCCATCCGGCATTTGGATGTAATATGGTTCAGCCATTTACATTACTCCAATCAGCGAGAACGGGGCGGCTGGAAGGGGATGATAGTAGAACCAGGTGGCGGCGCAGAGGGACCACCGGGTCTTGTGCGAACTGATGAACTTTCAGCCAATGCGCGGGCGCGTTCATTTTCTTCCTGCCAGTTGATAGGCTCAAATAAAGCCTTAAACTCCTCAGGATAATTCGCCCCTCTTTGAATAATCGGAGAAATCCTGTTGTATTCCCTAACAGCACGCTCCGCCAAATCAGCATTCAAACGAGACAACCGGCGCAGTGTTTGCTCATTGAATGCGATATTACCAGCGGTAACATCTCTTAAGAATTGAATATCGCGGTCAGATGTTGGGCCTTTAAGTAATTGAGATGCCTGTAATGCACTAGCCGCCAATTCAGCCGCAAGCATTTGGGTATTAGCTGCCACATCTGGTGGGATTATCCCTGCGGTGGCAAGCGCATTTGCGACACTACTAAGGAAGTTTGCGCCAGTGCCAGTTATGGCGCCACTATTGATAAGTTGGTCAATACGTTCTGCCCGCACGGCAAGCGTAGGAGCCGCCCTAGCTACTTCTCTGACATTCATAAATTCACGGGCGGCTAATTGTCCAAACTCACGGTTCATTGTTTCAGCGGTATTAAGGGAAATATTAGTACCGCCGCCACGCAACCGCGCAGAAAGCATATCAAGTTCTTGATTCTGAAGCGCCGTGCGATTGGCTTCAGAAATATTAGACAGTTCCCGCCAACGAGCATAGAACCGCTCATTTTCACCCGGACGCTGCGGTACTGTCACCAATGGGCGCAAAGTAATCGGATCAAGAGCTGTGCCATCAATCACTAATAGCGGCGGCGCTTGGCGCATCATCGCCTGAATGATTGTTTGATTTGCCGGGCCTGGCGGCAACAAGTTAGTAATCATGTCAAATTCTTGCATACTAATTGGGGGGCGCCGTTGAGAAGGCATACCACCAGCCACAGAAGCTTGCGCTACTACAGGCTGACCCCCTTGCTGTGGCGCAGCAGCATATGCGCGCATAAAGGATTCACGCACATCACCAACAGTACGGCCTTCCAATTGCTGTCTATTAGCGGCCATAGCACGGGGACCAACTATATCTGCAATCGGCGTTTCTGGCGCAGCCTGAAGAATACGCGCAGCAACAGGGCCATCAAACTGATGCGCTAAACCAAGCGTTGCGTCAGTCACAGGAAGGCCAGCATTCTGCAAAACTGCTGCGTTTCGCCGGGCATACCACTGTGTCGCAAGACCGCTAATTTCTGGCGATGTGCGTTCACGCAAGATTTGTTCGCGACTCATATTCGGGAATAGGTTTGGATTTGCCGCAGCAAAATCCAAGAATGTCTCTTCAGTAAACTGGTTTGGGCCAAGCGCAGAAGATGTGGTGCTACGCGCATCAGGACGTCCCCCACTTTCAAGACGCGTATTGATAGCCAAACCAGCAGGGCTAAAGCCCATTTGGCCAGCTTGCCCAACCTGCCCAGCGATTTGAGCCTGCGGCGCAGTGAGAGTAGGCGCAGCGCCAGCCTGCCCCCCAAACAATTGCTGGCGCAATTGTTGGTTTGCTTGCCTATACCGTTCTTGTTGTCCTTGTTCGCCAATCATTTGAACAATTGGAGCCACACTAGCAAAACCTTGGGCCGGACGCCCTCCCAATGAAGCAAAAGCATCCTGAAGCGCAGCCAAACCAAGAATGGTGCGCTGTTCAGGAAGAAGCGTATTAAATCCCCCTTGTGAACTTTGACGCGGCACAGGTGGCCCAACATCAAAAGGCTGTTGTGGGATGGCTTCGCCGCCTGGGTAATATTCAGAGGGAACACTTTGCCCCCCACCAAACAGCCGATCAAGAAATCCACTCATCGTTAAACCCCTAATAAAGAAGGAACCTGCAACGCCGTGCGGCGCGGGATATTGATCGCCATGGGGCGCATAGGCGGCATGGTGACAGGCGGAAGTTGCGGCAACGGCGCAAACTGCATTTGCGGTTCTTGCTGAGCAGCCGCCGGGCGAGTTGGAGTGCGGCCAGCAGAAGTATCAAACGCATTCATAAGCGCGTTAGCGGCGGTGCCTTGGCGACCGCCAAACTGCATGGCAGCGTCAGCCAAGTAGCCAAGACCAAGTTGCCGGCGCTGTTCTGGTGTAAACCGGGCGAATGGATCAGGACGCGGGGCTTGTGGCGGATTGGTAGCAGCACCAGCCGCCGCGCCTTCAGCATAATATTCAGGACCAGCCGGCGGCATTTGCGGGTTTCCACCAAACCCAAGCAACCCGCCAAGCCTACTAAAGAAGTCTCCAAATTGCCCAAACATTGGCTATACTCCTACGGGATCAACCGATAGCCGGTGTAGGCTGACAATCCGGCCCCACCCAACCGGCTAATCACATCCATCGGCCCAAGCGTCTGGCGCTGCGTGGATGTGGTGGTCATTGGATTTGGGAAGAAACCTAGCGCCTGCTGCATGATCTGAAGTTGCTGAAGCGGATAAGCCTGTTCTTCTGCAAATTGCCGGTAAGCATCTTCCAGCCGCGCTTGTTCCAACTGCTGCTGCGCCCCACCAGCCCCAAACAAAGCCTGCGCGCCCTGCGTCAGAGCCGCCTGCTGCGCCGCGCCAAGCTGGCCAAGCTGGCCCGCCGCCGCAAGCCTCTGAGCCTCCGCTTGCTGGGCAGCAGCGATATCGCGCGCCCCAAGACCAGCCGCCGTTTCAAAGCCCGCAGAACGCAACTGAGCCGCCGTGCGGGCAGCCTGCTCCAAAGCCGCCCGGTTTGTCTCGGCTTCCGCCACACCCTGGCGGGAACCGCCGAAAGCACCAGCGCGTGTGGCCGCTGCCGCCTGTCGCGTCTGGGCAATCTGTCGGGAACGCTCAATATCGGCCAAAGCCTGATTGACCACCGTTTCTTCATACGGATTGGTGTAAGCCTGCATAGCCTGCGCCACAGTCTGAGGCTGATAACCACCAACCGCGCGGGCTAGTTCCTGCGCTTGGCCAATGGCCGGCTGGGCAGCCGTGGCCGCTTGCCCAAACTGCGTGAATGCCTGTTGCTGCTGTGGCGTAAAGCCTGCCACCATCTCGCCCGTAAAAGGAACATAAGGCCGGTCAGCGACAGTTTGCGCGCGGCTGTAAACATCCAAAGCCCGCGCTTTGAACTCCGGGTCAACCGTTTGCGTCTGCGTTGTAGTCTGCTTGCCGCCGCCCTTACTCATGGCGCAATCTCCTTGGAAACTGTGGTCATTATACCGTTAAAACCATGCTCTTTCAAAGCACGAACCCACCCAGCCCGGCCACACCCGGTAAGTTTTGAGCATCCAAAAGACTGCCCAAAAACAACCAAAGCCGGGATCATATCCACAATCTGTTCCAGCTTCCCACCAACCAGCCAAGCATGAAGCACAGAGAACTTGGGATAAGTGATAATCTCAGTCACAATCACCCCGTCAGCCGCAGGCCAGAAATGGTGATCTCCAAGCGCAATGCTGTGCTTTACGTCCACCAGATCATGCGTGTTGCCGGCATAATCCAAGGCTTCCTGAAGCCAGCCAGAACACCGTTCAAACTCTGCGTCAAACGGTGTCATAAGGCTGTAGCCGATATCACCCCTGCATTGGAAACCTCGATGCTGTATCGGGTTCCATTGGGGGATTTGATAATCAACCGCCCAGGGGACACTTCGATATCGCGGTTCCGTTTGTGGTTTTCCGCATCCGCCCGCTCAAGCATACTGCGGGCAGTCTGATCGTCAATTTGGGTATAGGTGGGGCGTGACGCAGGAAGTCTCATCGCCTGGACCCCGGCACCGCTTCAAGGCGGAAGTTACCAACCCGCCAATCACCCAACTCCGCCGCCTCGATTCTGAAAGAGACCTGGCGGCCACTGAACCGAACATCCGTGTACTTGGATGATATCGTGTAAGGCCCATGCGTAGTTTCCGCGCCTTCCGGCGCAAACCGAGTCTTGAACTTCACACTCACGCTGCCCTGTGTCTTTTCATCCGGCACCACCTGGCGGGCGACCATAATCTGATCGCCATTGCCGAACTCCAGCGGCCCACTTT